>Ga0307507_10000218_pt1 | contig 109717 bp, 41 predicted proteins | sample 7_EM_MG_FD_207223 | JGI IMG/M metagenome (GOLD analysis project Ga0307507, IMG submission 207223) | Populus trichocarpa ectomycorrhiza microbial communities from riparian zone in the Pacific Northwest, United States - 7_EM | ecosystem: Host-associated > Plants > Roots > Unclassified | place... | reverse complement strand
ACAAGTGTAAGCATATTGAGGGGATTTTGCCAAGACTATCCGGAGACTATCCGGATAGTCTCCGGATACTATCAGCTGATAGGTCTATTATCCGAGAGGCCTATCCGGCCTATCCTCCGCAAGTCTGCGACGACTCAACACCACGAACCCTCTCATGGCCACTTCAAGCCGGTATGCTACGCTAGATATATCGAAGGAATGATTTCAAATCAGTGAATAATAGCAAAGCTAATAATACTTCAGTACTTTTCCTTCAGTTTCCCAATTCTGATCGATTGTTACTAGGCCAGAGTGACGCTCTAGAGTAACTCTCAAGTAATTCCAAACTTTACATTGCCTTCACCTAAATTACTTAGCCCTTAAGTCTTTTCTCTTGCTCATGTAACTGTTTCTTTCCTCAAAAACCTAGAAGCTGTCCTCACTTTTTGTTTCAAACTCAAGACAAGCGTTCGGAGAAGTCTATTTGGTAAACCCTTCCAAAAGAACCATGAAGAAGTAAGAAGCTTCCATCATCAGCAGACGGCTAACCTTAAGTTCCGATGGTAGTACAGTTCCTAGCTGTCCTCCTTGTTCAAGTCACTCGAACCATACTCGGGAACTACCACGTGGTGGCCACAATGACCCTCTAGGCCAACCCTTTTAAGCCTCTCAATCACCACGAGCGCCAGACAAACGACGTAGAAGTGGCTCATAGAGGCTTGCACTAGTTATAACAAGGTCTCCTCGTTGCCCGGCCCGTGACACTACCACGAAAGACCGCCAAGACCGAAAATCTTATTGAGGGCCTATTGAGACCCAAATCCGGTATACTCAAATTTTTACGTTCACTAACAATTCCTTGTCCCTATTTGAACTTCTCATTGAAACCCTTTGTATTTTCAGGATTTGTGACCTAGTCTAGCTTTCAATTTGGAAGCATTGAGGACTCTCATGAGGTACCAGATTCCCGAGTCCCGGGCGTGGTCTCGCTTTGGATCTCCTCAGGAACTACAAACAACCACTCTTCATACTTGTATTCGCCCACACCAGATGCTTTATCTAGCTTAACGTAGGTCAGATAAAGAATATATCCTAATGATCCTTCTAAACCTGCGACTCATGGCCAGATCAAGGTCTTGACCTTGAAAGTCATCTCACTTCCCACTTTTTTACTCGCCGATTCACTCCCCCTATTGGCTCTTATTTAGGGGCACTTCGAATCTTAGCCTTTTGATTGGCCGTCACATTTGCCTCTCGGGGTCTCTACTCTATTGACACCCTTTATTTTGATTCAATCCCTGCATGACCTTCTTTATTGCCTTCTATTGAGGAGTATAAGGGATGATATAAAGCTCGATCATAAATATCTAACCTGGCATGCCCATTTCGCCCTCTCAACTACCAAGTCTTTCATTTTACATATCCTTCATACAATCTCTCAGGTCCTCGAAGACCTCATATCAATCCACTCGACTAAATCAACGACAACATGAAGTTCATAACCATTCTTTTCACCTCGGCTCTGGCCCTTGGATCTGCCCAAGCCATTGCTATCCCTGAGCCCGAGGCAGCGCCAAACGCCGTTACCAAGCTCAAGCGTGCCGCTGAGGCCGCCGCTGCTGCTCTCGCAGAGCCAGACGCAGGAGTCGACGCCAACGCCTACCCCATCGCTAAACGCGCAGCTGGAGCTTTCGCCGAGGCCATCGCCAAGGCATATGCCGATGCCAGCGCTGAGGCCGAAGCTCAATACATCCACGGATGCCACCTTCCAGGTCAATCATGCGGCAAAGCCAAGCGTGAAGCTGACGCTCAGTATATTCATGGATGCCATCTCCCAGGCCAGTCCTGCGGCAAGATCAAGCGCGCCGCAGAGGCAGAGGCCGAGGCCGAAGCATTCCAACGAGGCTGCCATCTCCCGGGCCAGTCCTGCGGGAAGGCCAAGCGCGAGGCTCTTGAGCGCCGCGCGGCGGAGGCGTGGGCGGAGGCGGGCTTTCATCTCAGAGGCTGCCATCTCCCCGGCCAATCTTGCGGTTAGATCTAGCAAGATCTTGACCGTAGGAGAGTTGGTGGCTGCTTTTCTTTTGTTTCATCTCGCACTTCGATTCTACTTCCCTTCGACTCTGAGTTCGTGTCTTACGGTCCCTCTCTTTGGTACCACAAAGTTGCTTCGACTCTCGCGTCCTTGGTCGACCCAGCATCAAACATCTCAAAGAGTTCATACATGACTACCGACGGCTGAACATCGACAAGATCAGTCAACGTTCTGTACAACATTACTACCCCGTCATCCTATGATGAGACTCCGAGGCCACAGTACACGTTCGCTACACTTCCCGACCTGTTTTCGGCCAACCTTCGCTGTACGCTTTTGAAGATATGATAAAAAAAATTCGGTCATATGGCTTTTATGGGAGCTCTGTGGCTTGCTGGATCAAGATTAGTGACTATACTATCTGTTACGACTGGAATGGGACCGGCCTTTTTTTTCATTTGATCTATCTAGTGCTGTATTTTGTTAGTCTATATATTTTGATTATTTTCTTAAATCCTGGTTACTTTGAGTGGGTGTTGGGAGTTCCAGACTTCGCTCTGATATTCTTCCTTCTTTTCTCAAAATGATCTTTTTGAATGGGGCCGATGTGAATACATAGGCCGAGCCTATGAAATGCCTTCAGGCTATTTGAGTATTATTGGTTTTGGTTCCTGCGGTAGTGATATTGGTGAAACTGAGATTCTCGAGAATTAATCGACCTGATTCCTTCGTTGTTAGTCCAGTCACATCGGGCCACGCGAGGTAATAGTCGTGGCATCATGGCTATAGATATGTGTTGTGGTGTGTCGGTACGTGTCAAAGTAAGGATACTTGGTCATGTTCACAAGTACAGTATATCAGGGTCCCCCGTTCTCAGTTTTTCACTTCCAGTTTTGCTTCTGCTCGACTCTGTTGCTCTCGCCATCCTTTGATCCCAATAACTGGTTTCACCTTTCAGGCCCCCGACACCGAAGTCCTCCAATGAAAACAATGCTCCGTTCTGAGTAGCCTTTCACTCTTTGCCGAAGTTCCCTCCAATCAAACGAAGTGGCCAACTCTAGATTAACTCATATTCCACAGGACCCTACAAGCCCTGTTGAGCACCCCATCTTCGTCCAGTAGTCTGATAAAGAGGAAGATATGTAACGCCGTGTATTACGAAATCAATCCGTTATGTGACCCTTCGTGGATTATCTTGATCGTAGTGTTGTATTTGACCGAAGTCAATTGTGTGTTCTAATCAATTCATAGTGGCTCAAAGCTTTCCGTTCCAATATCCCCATTGCATTCAGTTCAGTTTCCAGGTAGCTCACATGCAAATCTCATCCCACAATGAAAGCTTATGCATCGGAAGGGTCGATGTTAAATCCGAAGCTAAGCAAAGAAAATGCTAAGTATTCCCGCTCAAGTGTGCCGTGGTTGGCTTCTAACCAGAAATAGTACGAACTTCAAATATTTTGGGCTGATGGTATAACAAACCGGTATGAGCTTCCTCCGACCCAAATGGATTTCCAGCTCCTAACTCTATTACAAATTTCCTGCTGCTGTCGGCACCACGGTTCCAGCTTTGCGCTGCTGGGTTTCTTTCTACCCCCACTGCTTTATCCCGGGCATTGTGCCTCACAGCCGTCCAAGTTTGACACCCTCAAGCAGGGCACTGATTCGAGCAAGTGGCATGGCTAATATGCAGAATAGACTCGTTGCTTCATTATACTAAGCCTATGTATTCAACCTATAGCCTATCCTTCCCCTCCCTAAAATGAGCGACGAAATATCCCAATGCGATGCTACCCAAAAATGCGCTACCAATCCGTTTCATCATCTCATCTCCCCATCCCCTGCGTACCATTCCCCTCATCCCCGACCGTCGCTCAGCCCAAATCGTTACAGACGAGAAACCATAAAAACAAATCGTTAACGCTCAGAAGGGTATATCAACATGCTACAGAGAACAAGATCGCCGGAACCAAACACTAGTGATTAAATAGAAGGACGGTGTGTGGGGTAGCTGGTGTTGGAATGACAGTAAGCACTGCGGAGCTCCAATGGAGTATTTTAATCAATTTTTTTTTTAAAAAAAAGAATAACAGTACCGAGGCCCGCTACACGGCACTCCCGTTGACGTTGACCTCGTAGCCGTCGCCCTTGGCTTTGAGCGCCTTGGCCAGCATCAGCTCGCGCATCCAGTCGATGCGCTCGTCCCGCGTCTTCACTGCGAAGTGGTGCGTCTTGCCGTTCGCCGTGACCCGCCTCGTGGACCGCCCGTCCTTCTCGACCGGGCCTGTGGGCACGAGCTGGAAGCTGAAGGCCGTGGGGTTGTTTTCTTTGGAGCCGGAGGTGAGCTTGAGCGCCTTGAGCTTGGCGGAGAGTTTGTTGGAGGCGATGGAGGAGCAGGCGACGGCGTAGTCGTCGACGTCGATGGTGTTGAGGGCGGAGGATGAAGGGAGCTCGTTGGGGTGCATAGCGAGCTGAGTGCCGGTGAGGCGGAAGTGATGGTCTTCCCATTCATGGCGCAGGAGCTTGGTGCGTCGTTTCCTCATCCAACCGGCGTGGTTAACGCCATCGTACTGGAAGCCTCCCTTCTTTTTGGAGGTCTCTCCGGTTTTGGCGGTGGTGACGTTGGTGGCGTCGTCGGTGCTCTCATGTAACATGTCGAAGTCGCTGGTGCCGTCGGCAGTGGTGTAGACCTCACCTTCGTTGAGGGCAGGCAGTGCGAAGGAAGGTCGGCGCCAGTCTGTGCGGGAGCTGCTCCGTTCAACTGGATCGCGGAACTGCATGTTAGGTGGGACAGATTGGCTTGTATCGCGGGAGACTGGGCCGATCGGGACTGCGGTGACTGGAACATCCATTGCGGAGAATGGTGTTCCAAATCGGTAGACGCCACCTGGAGACGCGGTGCGACATGGGGAAAAGGCGGTGTCAGGACCGGTTTGGGCCGATCTCGGGCCGGCGCTTCTCTGACCATAGTGGGGATTTGCGGACATGGAGCGCGGGATATTGAGCCTGGGGAGGCTCTTGAGGTTAGAGTGAGGAGCAGGGGTATACTCTGGAGGGTGGAGAGCTGGACCAGGGAGTTGGGATGGGGCTGGGAGGTAAGAAGAGCCTGCGAGATGTAGTGACGATAGGTTCTGATGTTGAGATGGAAACATCTCGAATGGAGGGCTTGGAGGGGCTTCAATAGGTGTTGCTGTTGTGTATGGTTGATCCAAGTGCTGCAAAGACAGGAATTGTTTTACGTTATCTTGTGGGTCGCGTTGTTCGAGGTTGCGCAGCAGATCCTCTTGCAATGTGAATTCGGGGAGCTGACCAGGGCCCAAAAGATCTGATGAAGCGACTACGGAGGGCTCGGCATCTGAAGTGGGACGATAGACATTCTCCACGACTCGGTTGGCAGAGACGGCGTTTCCAGGATCGCCCGCGATAAAGATGTGACCTCCCTTTTCTGGGGAAATAGGAAATCCGTGTTCTTCTGTCAATTTGGCGAGCTGACGTTGCTGTTTTCTCCACTTTGCGCAACGCTCTCCTTTGGCACACTTATGAGGCTTGGGGAGAAGCTGCTCAATGGCTACGATGGAGACTGATTCAGCAGGCGTGATGATATCATCTACAGGATTCCTGTGCTTGCGTCCCCGTCTTTTTCTTCCACCTCCAGGGGTGATTGGAGTTATGCCATCATCTTCACCGTGGCATTCATTGTCTCTCGAACGATGCTCTCGGTTTCTGCTCTTGTCCCTGCTCTTGTCCCTATTCCTACTCTTGTCTCTACTTCTACTCTTTGACCTTGACCGGGCGCCGGTGCAGGGACGGCTGATGTCCTCAAAAGGAGTCGGAAGAGGAACGAGAGGTACTAAGCCCTCATTTGACCTCAAGGCATCGATCTGATTCCACAACTGATGACGCTTGCCAAATGATTGGATTTCCAGCTCTTTCAGATCATCAAATTGGAGGTCTAGGAGTACGGCACCATTGATATCATGTGCCTCAAACCTGTCAATGATATCCGACTCAAACCCTGCTTGAAACATCCACGAGGCAACCTGCTGCGCTGACCATGTTCGAACCTCTGAGTTATCTAAATCTGCTACAGCATTTGCTAGACTGTTAAATTCTCTCTGAGGGACGATGGTCGCGGGAGACAATGACCGGAAAGCAGTCTCAACTCTTGATGGAGGCTGCTTCGGTAGTAACGGAGACAATTGCAATGCAAAATCGAAATCGACAGAAGATTTAGATGCGTGGAAGAGATGAGGCCCCTTCGGTCCTTCGACCGGCTTGACCTCTTCAAAATCAAAATCAAATTGGGTTCTTCGATTTGAATCGGGATCTTCTGGAGTTTGCACTTCATCCAAGGTGGATATTGTGGTTTGACTCTTTCTGCTTTCGTTCTGGGGTATGTTAATCGTGGCGAAACTGAAGTGAGCACATTGAGACATACCGAGTTGAAGCTGTATTTGTGTGAGTAGTCCTCCTCGAATTCGCTGGAATCATCCTCAAAATCCGTATCATATATTTCCGTCGCTTCTGATATTGGCCGCGTTGAACCAGTCGGCGCGGCAAAGAAAGGCTGTAGTTTCCCTTTCTGGAACATCTCCACGCCGGGCTCCAGCGGCGTGATGGGGGTCATGGCCTGCTGTTTGGGAGTGAGTATGGATTTGAATGCGATTGAGAATAGATTGAGAATGGGATTGGGAATGGGATTGAAAATGGGATTGAGCGTGAAGTTTCGGACAGAATTGGCGAGCAAGAAGTGGGAAAATTGGCCTTACCATGATCGTGTAGTGATTGTGCGTTCTGTATGTTGGGGAATCTACGATTGTAACCAACTTTTAAGGACAGTCGCCAGCGGGCTATCTATCATGACATGCGAGACAAAGCAGCAAAACAGCGAAAAGACGGCGAAAGGACCCTTCGGGTGGAGGGCGCTTCCGAGTCTTTTTGTAGAAGCTGACGCAGCGGCGCACGCAGAACCAAAGTGTGCTTGGGCAGCAGATGCTTCACGGCTTGTGCTGCAGCGACAGCATAAGCTCTGGGAGTTGGCGGCGACGAGGGTTGGCTGGCAGACGTCTGTGCCGTCGTGTGCAGAAGGGCACATCCAGACTAGCACCCTCGTCGGCCAATCCGTCGCTCGGAGCTTTCCCGCCAACCTTTTGTTTCGGCGCGTAGACAGGGCAGCTAGGGGGTCTGACCCCAGCGCCAAACGTTCATTCGCTGCCAGCCTTCCCCTCGAGGAGCCTAAAGGAGCCCTTTTCTTATGCCCTGCTTCCATTAATAGCCCGAAGAGGAGCGGAAAATTGCTGCTAAATCAAGGATCGAGGCTGTTGGGGCTTCACGAGGGCTTCGTTGTGGCTGGCTTCGGCACGAGACGACGGGACGAGCACAGGAGTGACCAAGCCTAACAAGCCTAGCAAGCCCAACAAGCCCTGAGCAGCACGCTGAGCAGCACTCCCGAGCAGCATGGCACTCATCGCTCCTTGACGTCTGCCCGTTTCTGCACCACCCGACCACCGCATCGTGGACATGGAAGATGCAGAGTTGTGCTGTCACCGCAACTGCGCCTGTGCCAGCGGCCCTTCCCCACCCCCACCCTTCACCTCCACCTCCACGTCCCGCGACACATGAACTGCCGTGCGCAGCAGCAAGAAAATGCGCTATCTCCAGAGGGTCAAATGATGTGCTGCTCGATCGGCAGCGCGAGATCCGGTTGGTCCCGCTGAACGAGCCAGTCGTTAGATTTAGATTGCGCGCGATTTCCAAGCAAAGCTTGCCGGCTAACGAGAGCGGCGCGGAGCAGAGAACTCAATTCTGTCTCGGCCCTTGGCAATCGTGCGATCCGGCTGAGGGGCGTGTGAGGGGCGTGCGAGGAGCAAGCCTCAAGCCTCAAGCCTTAAGCCACATGCAGCGAATGATATTGGAAACAATTGTGTTCAGGATGACGTTGAACGGCATACCGCATGCACGCCACACAGCGGCGGGAGCGTGCTCAAGCTTAATTGATAAATTCATTGTCGTCATCGTTTTCCTGCTGCTTGTGCGTGAAACTACAAGTACTTTGTTACCGTGCAACACCAACAAGAACACCATCGTTAACTTCAAAATCTATAGTGCAACGTCGGGTCACACCGTACCGACTGTGCATGCTGTGGCCACTCATTCGGTTGAGCGACACAGAATTTTGAAAAGCGCACAATCAACCCAACGGATTGGTCCCAGACCGCTCCTCTGAAGGCGTGCTATCACGTACTACTATCTTCCGAAATACTGTCGTGCACCCCGCTTCGGATGGAACCTTTATCAATTCGAGAGCCAACCAGTCTGCTGGAATGCACCCACACTCTCCTCACATGATCGAAGGCTAATGCGGGCCTTGATAATTTCCATGCCCTTGTACACACCTTCAAGGTCGTGAAGACGATGGGTCCTTTAAACAGGGCGAATCAACATGTTGGGATGCATGTTTCAAGCCACCTGTCACCGTATCGGACGAGGATTAAAGCAGCTCGTCTCTAACGAGTGTCGCGTCGAGGCGACCTCAGGGCAAGCCTTGTGTGGTCTCGCAACTGCAGCACTATTCACGAGGGGCTCGCCGACAATGTGGTTCAAATTCGGGTCCCAATCCTGCGATATCGAATCCGGAAGCGTATGGGTGCAGTAGCCGGACGCCTTTTTTTTTCTCCCAGCGGAGAGGTAGGTAACGGCTGCGTGCTTCAGCTGGGCTTACCCCGCCTGGCGAGGGAATAACCAATTCGTTTCTCGAGGTACTTATCGATAGGTAGCTCGTGGTTTGCGAAGGGTCTTTCGATCTACCAGCCCAACAGGTTAACCCGGTTCTGGGATCTCCAGACGAATGAGCCGCGATCTTGACTCAGGACGACGCGGCTTGTAGCGGAAACTCGAATTTTGCAGCAAAAATCAGAGGGCTCAGGTGACGATCAGTCAGCTGGCGAGTACTGGGTACTTTGAGGTTTTTATTCGTGGAGTCTCATTTATTGAATTTTTTATTGGTACCCAATCACGGTCGCGATAGAGCGAGAATTTCATCGAGGAGCCGTTTGACGGCCGAGGGCAGGTTGAAAGCTAATTATGGGCATTTGACTGGAAATGGGCTTACCGATGGTCTCGGTCTAGTCCCGGCCGAGCGTTCCGGCGTGGCACGGGTCCGCACGGGGTCCGTAGGGGTGTGAGATGGTAGCTATTCCTAAATAGACAGGCATACAAGACAGAAAAGACAGCTAATTAGCGGTCTTTTAATAGATAACAGTGCGTGATGGGCTGCAAAGCAATCTAGCCGAGATCAAACCTTGCCCAAACCCTGCTCAAACCCTGGCCGACCCCACAGCTAAAGAGCGCAAATGATAAGCCCTACCATTGGATGGCGCGGCACGCCCCGGCCTGCATGGAACCAGGTTAAACGGAAGAATTTCAAAGCTTGTCATGCACTCAACCACTCCAGCCCACTCCAGCCCACTCCCTTCTGCCATCCCACGCAAAGGCCCACCAGCCCATCAGCATGCTCACAAATCCTACCCGGGTCATCGCCTCGGATTTCCACTTCCATCCTCGCCCGAGATGTCACACGAGCCGGATCTTTCTTATCGCCAAGCGACCTGCCTTCTTTTCGTGCTCCTTTAAACATCTCCATCCAGTCCAGGGTCTTACGGTGGAGATGAAGGCGCGGCGATATTTGTACGTACTGCACACCCGGCCCTAGACGGGCCCTGCTCGGTCTCCCTCGTGCCTCTGGAGCCGAACAATGCAGAAAGTGGAATTGACTTGGAATTAACTGGAATTGCGAGTAGCAACGGAACCACAAGGCCCGGTGCGAGCACTCTTTTGGAGCGGTCGCCGGAGTCAATTGTCGTGGTGTTGTAGGGATCGCAGTGCTGGTATCGTAAGGAGACTTGGCAATATTCAAAGCATCGATGATCGACGCAGGTCAATCTCAAGCAGCAGCGGGTCCGGCCAGTTATCGCGGCGGCTGCGTGCGCCCAGGCTTGATGGCCCGTCCATTTTCGGACGTTATGGTAATTGAGCCCGGGCTAGAATCTGGCTTCACGTCATCAGCATTGTTTGCAGCAAAAGTCCAGAAACGGGGCATTAGTAACACTAAAACACTAAATTTGATATGGCAGGGAGCAGGGGTCTCGCCAGCCGATCGATGTACCCCTCCTTTTAGCACTGACCAACCGTAGGCTGCTGGCGGTTCGCAACGAGCAAAAATAGCCCCAAATTTTGATACCCCTGTCCACGCTTGCGCACCTCGGCCAACCACAGCCCCCTGTTTCGCTGCCAGATGGCTTCCGCACCCACATCCGCTGCAAGCCAGCAGTTGACCGCCTGCCATGCTCCAAGAATAGATTCAGTCCTTTTTGCTTTCTATCTTACACTTTCGGAACTTATAAGGTACAATCTCCATCCTCGATTCTGCCCATCCAAGAACGGCAGGCCAAGTAATTTTGCTCCCTTTCCTTCTCACCAGAATCGAAGTCCGCTGGTCAGGCTTCGAGTATTCTATCTTTAATTAAGAGCAACCCGGTCGAGCCTCACGGTCCTGTCCCTTGCGATCTCTCCCGCTGTGCGTTAGTCGTTTTTGCCGCATTGTTTACTAGCCCTCTAAACCACCTCTCCGGTACATATTCTGTCCATGTCCTCTTCGGCTTCCACTCCTGCTGCGAAGCACCCTACTACGATGGTTGGAATGAATGCTTCGGCAAACGCCAAACAGGCCGCTACAAAAATGCACAGGCGATCGCGAACAGGTCAGTGTGCTTTGCCCTGCCCTGCCTTGCCCTGCCTTTCCCTGCCTTTGCAGGGATCCCGCGCTTGGGCTTTTTTTTCTGCTAACAGTTATGCGCAGGATGCTTTACATGCCGTCTGCGAAGGAAGAAGTGCGACGAGGGGAAGCCTTCGTGCCGCGCCTGCAAACATCTTGGATTGAAGTGCGAGTACAAGCGTCCAATGTGGTGGAGCAACAATGAGCAGCGGAGACAGCAGAAGGAGATCATTAAGAACATCATCAAGCGCACGAAGCTCAACGAGAAGACGTCGCAGGGCATTCCAATGAGCGCAAACACCCCTCCGAGCTTATGCCATTCTCTGCCGACCTCGGATACCTTCTCCGACGGTATGGCCTGCACTCGCGCAGCATCGGTGGATTCGCAGCTCTCACTAGACTACAACTTCAACCACGTTTCTACTCCCGACGCTTTCACCTCCGCCGCCATGCCTCCGCCTATGTTCGCTCCTTCCTACTCGCAGTATGGCCAGTTCACGCCGTATGAAGTCGACATTAAGACCGAGAGCCAGATGTTTGTCAATGACATTCCTACAAGGAGAGATTCAACCATCTCCACTTTCAGCACTTTCCAAGTACCACCAGTACCCGGCAATCCCTTTCCGACCGAAAACTGGATCCAGCAGGACTACTTTGAAAGCCGCCGAGAGTCATTCGCCGAGGAGCCGCTGGATTTCAACTTCTTTGAATTCCCGCATGGTTCTTTCAGCCCTTCGCACCAGTCTATGATCCAAGTCGACGATTGCGACAAACACCTCCTGAATCACTTCATCGAGAATGTTCTGCGACTCATCTTCCCAATCCTCGAGGTCAACCAGCACGGATCAGCTCGCTCAGATGTCATTCTGCCCGCGTTGGAATCAAACAAGTGCTACCTGCACTGCTGCCTGAGCATCTCAGCGCTGCACTTGAAGGCCACCGAGCGAATCCAGGGCGAGCAGATCGACAACGACATCATGCGCCACCGCTACGCTACCATCTCAGAACTTTGTGAAGCGCTTAATCGCGACACTGATCACCAAAAGATTCTCGAGGCCACTCTCGGCATGATCTTTTTCCAGTGCTCTGTGGGCCGCCCAGACGATTGCCTACCAGACATCCCATGGCACCAGCACTTCCAAGCCGCTACCAGTCTCGTCCAGAAACTCGAACTTCCCCAAAATCTTATTGATCTCAACGGGCATTCTCATGCGCAACCACCTTTCAATATGACTCTCGCTGCTTGGATCGATATTTTGGGAGCAACAATGGTCGGGCGGACGCCGTCATTCGCTGATACATATCGCGAGAAGCTCATTGCGTCTTCGCCATCGGGTCTAGCTGAACTTATGGGATGTGATGATCGGATTATGTACTTGATTTCCGAGATTGCATGCCTCGAGGCACTGAAGCTGGAGAAGATGGAAGAGGTCACACTCTGCACACACATTAAGTTACTCGGCGACCAAATCAGCCTCTCCGAACCTGGCCCAGGAACAATTACTCATCCTTACGCCTCAACCGGCGCAATCCGCCCGAAGCAGCTGAGGAGGAACATGACATCGGTCTTCCTCCTCGCCGCTCGCATCTACCTTTGCAGCCTAGTTCCTGACTTCGATCGACAGCAACCCAGTATCACTAACCTCATCAATGCGCTTACTGACGCTATGGAATTCATACCTACAGGTCCCGAAGGCTTTGACCGATCTCTTGTTTGGCCACTCCTCATTGCTGGATCGGTTTCTCTCTCCACTTCCACTTTCCGTACCATGTTCTCCGAACGCACAGCCCGGCTAGGCGAAGCTTCCGACTTTGGTTCCTTTGGAAGAATCAAGGAGCTTCTTAAGGATACTTGGCGCATCAACGACGACGCACTTGCGAGAGGAGAAAGACAGAGCGTCCACTGGCGGGACGTGATGCGGCAGAGGGGATGGGATTTCTTGTTGATCTAGAAACCCTAGCCTTCGACTCCCTTGATGGGAACCGCGCCCTGGTCTGTCTTAATCTGTTTCGCCAGATTACAACATTCTTTCAACAATTCGCGTTTTGCATGATCTAAAAAGCATTTGCTTTGCCTTTGCATATGCTACTTACGCTTTATACCCACTTGTAATTTTTATTCTATATCCTTTTGAGGTCGCTAGAAAGCATCTATAGGTGGACGGCATTACATGGGTGGCGTTTCGGATGGAAGTCGTTCTATTACGAGGTTTACGGCTTTCTCATGCCATGCATCTCTTTCCTTTGTCGGTCGTTATTACTAGTGGCTCAGCTTAGGGCCGATTTGTTGGAGGATTCCAGGTTCGCTGTGTGGAACTAGTGCAGCTTCCACGGTGTGTATTATAGATCGGTCACGTAGTTTTTCAGGGTGGCGAATCAATAGCCACAGACAGTGCGATTGCCGCCCTTGACTGTTATCACTGCCACAGCTGCACGGCTTGTCCCAACTGTTCCCCTTGTTTCCCCTCGCGCCCCTTGCATCTGGTGATACAAGCCAAGCAGTGACTCGCCACACGCGTGGCGCGTAGACTGTCAGCATCGGAGCGCTACCCTCCTTTTCGGGTGACAAAGCGTTGACGGCGTTCTAAGAATAGCGGGGCGGAAGCGAAGGCAGATTGGATGCGCTGGAAGGCCAAATTCGGGGTACGTACTTCGAAGGGCTTCAAGCCTTGTTTAGAGGGCCGCATCTTCTCCAGTACTCACTCCTGATTTGCTGCGTAAGAAGCGATTGCGGGTGCTGCAAATTTCCCACCTGATACTTGGTTCAGGTCTTCATTTCGACTTCATTTCGGCCCCCCGTATTTATACGTAGCAACAAATTTGGTCGTGCTGCATCCGTCCTCTGCAAATCCCCTCCAAATGACGTTCGCCGCGCCCCGTCCACCCTTTAACCCTGTCGATACCTCTGCACTTTCTGCTCCATGCAAAGATGAGGTCGAGTCCCCGAGAATCTCGAGCACCAACGCCCTAGCGCGTTTTGAATTTGAGGCTGGACATGGCAAGGAGGGCACCAAGATACTCATGGTAGAGTGGGAGGACGATGACAGCACGCGAGGCATACGAGGCGAGTGGTACATATTATGGGAGGGCAAGACGACAGTTTTGCCTGCCGACGACAAGCCCAGCAACGATGTCAACCGATTCTACTTCCTTCTCCCGCCAGGAGTGGCGGTTCCCTCCATCGTAACTCTAACTCACCGGCCAAAGGATGATGCGAAATCGCCCGTCGTGTGGCATACGAATCCTTTGCCTGCCATCTTTCCGCCGGAGCTGGGCGCATCGGCGCGCTCTACGGGCAAGAAGGGTGTCCTTCATACTATATGGGCCAAGAAGAGATTGCAGGTGCTACAAAAAGAGATTGAGGTGGAATCGAAGAGCAACGCGGAGGGCGTAGGTCTTTTGATGGCCGTACAGGAGAAGGAATGGATTGAGCAAAACTTCGGCGTGTCAGCGAAGCCTATCGCACTCAGCATATCAGTGGCTGAACCAGCAGTCGCGTTTACGGGCCCCGCAAGCCCGAGATCTCCTGGTGGTGGACGCCTTATGGAGAAGCTGAGGGGCCTGAAATTGGGCACAAGCGAAAAGGATTTGACTTCTAAGCAGGACTCCGGTGAAGGCCCTCAGTTTAGTCTCCTCTCCCCTGAATTCTCGGATGTTGCGGTATCATCTTTCGCTGTGTTTAAGGGTGCAAGCCCGTCAGTACTTGCAGCCAAACCGCCACAAATGCCGCAAACAACTCAAATGGCTCCACCAAATAGAAAAGTATCAGCCCAAGTTCCACCCCCTTCGGTCTTGGCACAGCAACAGGAGCAGAATGCCGGCATGGCATCTTTGAATTCTTTTACCAGTGTACCTTTCCAATCCCGCGGGCCTCCTCTGCCTGACGACGATAGAGAAGATGATTTATTCGCTTTGCCAATCAGTCCTCGCAGCCCCGAAATGACCAAAAGTCCGTTTTCATTCGGTGCGAGCGACAAGACTAAGTATGTGGAAGGGGGGCGGGTGTTGTAAGGAATGACCAAGGTCGCACGGCGTGACGGTATCTGCTTTTTGTTTCAGGTAGTTTCAATACGTCTTGATATGGTTTTGGGGTATTGCATGGATTATGGCGATGGTGATAGAGTACTCCGTACATACCAGTAATAGTGAAGGGGTTTTGGCCAATTTTGCTAACCCCAAAGGCATGTTCTATTCGGTTGGGCCAAGAGCCTGGAGGCTGGGGAGGCACCGTTTGAAAAGCTTCATGTCTTTTAACAAGAACTGCGGAGATACCAATCTGATCTGAATTTCTCACTCTGAAACGAGTCATGCTCCTTGCAACGTGAATACTTCGCATGAAAAGGTCTTGGCGTTGGCTTTGAGGCTCAAAAACTTAGCGCCCTCGATCTCACAACCCTCAAACACATTCAGCTCAACATCACAACACCATCCGCCATCACTGTCCATCTACCTGAACATCCAACTACACTCTATAGTGACCACTGAATATGGTGTACATTCGTGGTAGCATAGCCGATATCAGTTACAGTGGCACAGATGAGGAGAATGCTGAGCTGAGCAAGCTCACAGCCGAAGTGGTGAGGCTACACTCTGAGTATACTACGACTTTACCCTCTTGCTAATATTCTCATAGCAAGAAAATGAAGACAATTTCGGAGCATGGGAGAGACTCGTGCAGGCCGCTGAGTCCTTGGAGGGTGGGCTCAACCGGAATTCAAGTCCTCATACCATCGCCTTCGCCCGAGCCGTATATGATCTTTTCCTTGCGAAATTTCCCCTCTTCTTCGGATACTGGAAGAAATATGCGGATTTGGAATTCTCAATCGCTGGCACAGAAGCAGCAGAGATGGTGAGTACTCAACTACTTCACCATTGTGAATTTATGTCGCTCACTGAACGTAGATCTACGAACGAGGTGTCGCTAGCGTCACAACCTCAGTCGATCTGTGGACCAACTACTGCACCTTCAAAGTAGAGACTAGCCATGATCCCGACGTGATCCGAGAGTAAGTATCATTGGTAGTCTTTCCTTCCCCATAACAGTTGTTCAAATTCAGCATGACCGCAAACTTCCAAACGTAAAGTCCAAAAGGCGATGGGCTCAAATATGGGTGAGAAAGTCACAACCAACCAACGCCGTGGAGTTACTTCTCACATCCAGTCTTCAGAGGCCTTTGTTGTCTTCGCTACACACATTCATATGATATGCCTCGCGGGCATTCCTTTTCTCGCGGTCTCACAAAGTGCATGGAGACCGCTACTTGCTGCAAGATCATTCGACCTGACAGTCTACACGTAATCTGTTTGCTGCCCTCTTCACCCTCCCTTATGCTAGTGTATACCCCTTCGTTTCGAACGCAGGCTGATCGCGGTATCTTAGATTATTTGAGCGTGGAGCTCACAGCGTGGGTCTGGATTTCTTCGCCCACCCATTCTGGGACAAGTACCTCGAATTCGAAGAGCGTCTTGAAGCTCAAGACAAGATCTTTGTTATACTAGAACGCATTATCCATATTCCTCTACATCAATATGCCCGTTACTTCGACCGCTTTCATCAAGTTGGCACCACTCGCCCTATTTCAGAGCTACTTCCTGCGGATATATTGGCCCAGTTCCAGGCCGAGATCGCAATGGAGAATCCGGGCAAGATGAAGAATGATATGGAAATTGAGCGCGATTTGCGAGCGCGTATCCATGTCTTCCACCTCGAGATCTTCCACCGTACACAGACTGAGACCACCAAGCGATGGGCATACGAACAAGAGCTGAAGCGTCCTTATTTCGTGGTGGACGAACTGGACGAGGCGCAGCTTGTCAATTGGCGCAAGTATCTGGACTTTGAGGAAGTTGAGGGGGACTATCAGCGTACCGCCTTCCTTTACGAACGATGTCTAGTTACTGCAGCGAGTTACGACGAATTTTGGCTGCGATATGCTCGTTGGATGATCTCGCAACCCGGAAAAGAAGAAGAGGTCCGGATGATCTATCAGAGAGCCAGCTGCCTCTATGTCCCGATTTCGAGACCGGCAGTGCGCCTGCAGTATGCGATATTCGAAGAGATGTCGGGAAAAGTCGACGTCGCTCGGGCTATCCATGAGGCAATACTCATCAATATTCCTGGTCACCATGAAACGATCGTTTCTTGGGCTAACCTCGAACGCCGACACGGTGGCCTTGACGCAGCCATCGCAGTCTACGAGTCTCAGATAAACTCAAAATCATGTGACATCTACGCTCAAGGCTGGCTGGTTTCTGAATGGGCTCGTCTTCTTTGGAAGATCAAGGGCTCACCAGAAGAAGCTCGTCAAGTGTACCAGAAGAACCAACGCTGGTACCTGGATGTTCGAGCTTTCTGGATAAATTACTTGGAGTTCGAAATACAGCAACCATCAAGCGCAGAGACGGAGAAAGAGTGTTACGCACGTATCTCACAGGTGCATGACTTCATCCGTACCAAGACTCGTCTTCAGCCTCAAACCATTAAAGACCTTTCTCACTGCTACATGGTATACTTGCTGGAACGCGGCACCGAAGACGCTGCGAAGGAATACATGATGCTGGACAAGGAAGTTAACGGGTGAGTACCTTCTCCTCAATCCTCCCAACCACCCACCCCACTTTTGATGAACACTCTCACTACTCGTCAGCTTGACTGAAGCCCTTCATGACCATGCGTGCCCATGATCTAACCGAACGCATCTGCGTTTCACCGGATTCATTCGTGACCTGGTCCTGCCAAAGCCTAGCCCATTCCCGATCCTGAATATCACTCATCCATATACATTTCCTTAACGTCACTAGATGTTGTGAGGCGTGTTTATGCTTTCATTGTCAATGGCATCAAAGATCGTGTTAAATTTGTTAGACGGATAAAGAACCATAGCTTGCTAACGCGAAATGTCCCTTGTCCACATAGCCCATTCTCCGTTCAAAGCCAGCTCAAAGCAAAGGTTGCCGAGGATGGCAAAGAAAACACGACGCAGCGTCGGTTAATCCTCGAGAATGGGCATCCTGGAGTCGAGGTCAATGAGGCAGCCGTTCGCCGTGGCGAAAATATCTATACCAAGTATTATCAGCAACAGGGCGAGCAGCCATCTAACGGTCACGTATGTCTACTGGAACTCCCCCTAAAACAGTCCTCAGCTGACAAAACATGATTTAGCCTACACCACTACGATACTCCTGAAAGCTCTAACTCTGCAGGCCTTAATGGAATGAGCTTTCTTTAAGCTAGCATATACGGAGCATAGAGAAACCTGGGCTTCCTAAGGCTTTCGTGTGCTACCTACCTTTCTTCATCGCAAGGTATCTTTTAATTGGCAACTGCAAAGCTTCGGTTGATAGTCTAGGACTGTTTTCTTGTCTAAAACTTTGCTTGTTGTCCGACCTCAATAGTGATTTCTGTGGACCAGATAGTCTCTGGGTTTGGTTATTTTCTCTTATCTTCTCCACCTGTATTCTCTTTTTGCACAGGGATAGTGCTTATGATGGGTATGCGTGCATCGGGCTGTAGGGTCTTCATGGTTCAGGGCTACTGGGATGAGCCAGTATAAGTCCAATGGTCTGGAGAATGTTTTATTTAGTGCTACTTCTAGGTAGGACGTAGCTAGGTAGATGCTCCAAAGAAATAAAATAGATTCCCGAGGGCTATTTGTGGGTGTGCTTGGTGACCTCACTCATCCATCTAGTCTATGTTTACTTTTAAAACTCTGGAAGCCCTTGGATCCACCACCTCACTATATAACTCAACAAACTTTGTACATCCTTTCACAACCTCCACACCACCCTAAATTATATTTATTTGGCATGCTCGGACCGGTCGATCTGTAAACCTAAACGAACCCCCTGCAACTTCATCCCCTCCTCCCCCCCTCCAACGGCCCCATCCTACTCGTCCCACTAGGCTCCGGCCCACTCTTTTCCTCGTCCCGCCGCCCCTCTAGCACACTTTTGACGCGCTCCTCGAAGGCGCGAATCATCATCTCAGCCACCTTGGGCGCGGCACTGGCGCTCAGGGTGCTATAAATCGGATTCGCAAACTGAAACTCAATGGCCAAACTAACCTCGGTCTGCTCCCTCGGCCGCGCCGTCTCGCCCTGCGCGCTCGCCTCCGCCGCCATCGTCGTCGTCGTCGGCGACGGCGGCGCACACAGGGACGGCCGAACGGTCCACCGCGTCAGGAGATGCGTCAGCAGCTCTGCGCGCACCGCCCCCTCCTGCTCCTGCTCCTTCGCTCCTGCTCCCGTCCCCGTCTCCGCTCCCGCAGCTCCTCCTGCTGCGGCCGTGACGCGATGGTGCGCGATGTCCTCCTCGGCGAGCGTGGTGCGCGACGCGCCGCCCACGGCCTCGACGACGCGGCCGGGGACGCAGTAGATGCGGCTGCGGAAGGCCTCGGTGATGCCGGCCCAGCCGACGACGAGGTGGGCCTCGGACGGCCAGCGCGTGTGCGTCGTGCGGTCGGGTGCGGACCAGCGCGTTACGGTGGAGGCTTGGCAGTATGGCAGGAAGCTGCTGTATTGCGGGACGTCGGCGATGATGTTGTAGATTGCGGCGCTGGGGTAGGGGAGCGTGCGGGTGGCGGTGAGGAGTTGCGGGGTGGAAGTCGTGGCGAAGGGGTTGGGGACGAAGGTGCGGTGGGGGGTAAGGCGGGTGAGCGGTGGGAGGCGTGGCGGGCGGAGGGCTTTCATGGTGAGGGTTGGCTGGTGAATTGATTAATTGTACGAGCGAGTTGAGTTAGAGGAATTGGGGACTATCACCTTGATTCCATAACGAGGGGAGTGGAAGAGGGAGCGTTACGAGCAAGGAAAGGCGTCTTTGCATCATCAACTGTCGAAAGCCAGTTAAGCTTTTGAGGCTGTGCGTACAGGTCGGTCGGACCACGCTAAAATGTCGGCCCGATAGGCGAAACCTCCGCCTACCACACCAAATTTGACTTTCCCTGTTAAACTTTAACCTTACCTTCCACCTTACCTTCTATTATAAATTCATTAAATCCATTCTAAACTAATTTAAAATACAATGTCTAGCATATTAAAGAGCTGTGTAAGCTATCTGTAACCCGTTCTAAACGTATTCTAATAGTTTAGGCCGCCTATAAAGCCTACCTAAAAATAGAAAGGCTTCCTAAGGGTGTTGATGCTTTTATTGTGGTAAGTAGTTCTAAACATATTTAGAATATGTTTCTAATATAATACTAGCGTGGTAATGAGGTGGATTTAACCATAGGGGAGGTTTTCTATTAGTATAATATCTCGCCTAATTTAGAGAATCCGGTACTATGTGGTATAAGTGGATAAATATATTGGGTTTATAATATATTGCTAATATATTTATAACGCGTTTGGAAGAGGGTTGGAAATTATAACGCCCTTAGAAACTATATAAAGAAGCATAACCTTAGAACTAAAAACATTAAAAAAAGAGGGGCTCCTTTTATTAAGAAGTAGGAAGAAGTAATAGGTATATATATTAAATATATTCTTAACCTATTTATAACTAGTTACTAACCCATTATAGCTTTCTATTCCGCTATTATGGCTATATATAATTAGAATGTGTTAGGAACTGCTTCTAAATATAATTCTACTAGTCTAGGCCGCTCTGCTACTGCTTAACCCCCCCACCCCTACTCCTACCCCAGCTCCCCCTAGCTGCCCTTCTAGGACTGCTGCCCTATAATCAACAGCTCCTATTTAAGAGAAGGTTATGCCTATTAGATTTAAAAGTGGGCCTTAAAAAGGCGATATAAGATATTCCTAATATATTTATAATATGTTCTAATTAAGTTCTTAGTATAACTGTTTGTATCAACTTAATGATACAATTGAGTCGTATCCAGGGGCACGAAATACTTATAGTATCGTATGCTCTTTTGGATGGTGGTGACTGTCGATTCTATTAAAGTAGACTACATAGTCTATATACTGACGCGTCCCTCCCAATTAGTTAGTGCTTTGTAAGTACGTGGTTGGTGCACCGAACGCGTACACACGCGGTTGGTACACCGGGTGCTGTAATTATACACTAGCGGCACTTGAAAATAGAGCCGCTTATGTATAGCCTCCGTAATTGCTTTAATAGAACCGTAAAACACAAAGGAAATATATAGGAAAATCCCTCCCAAGGTGCCTTCTAGGCTGCCTTCCAAACGGTGCTTTAAGCTGGCCGTAAGTCCTGCTTACGGCCCGTAAAATAAACCGTACGGCCTTCCAACGGGCCGTAAATAAACCGTATAGTCTTCCAACAGACCGTAAATGAACTATAAGTACTCCATTAGTCTCGTTCTACCCATTCTATGACCTTCAAATTGAGCTTATTTGTGTTAATTAGGGTTTTAAGGGCTTAACACAGCTTTGCCTTAGTTATAGCGTCCGCTAGGTTGTCTCCGCTGCTAATCCATTTGACCTCTATAATCTCACGCCGTTCGTAGGCCTGACGTAAGCACATTAGGTCGACTATAAGCCTCTTCTCTTGTGTTATACCTAGTTTAACTATACAGTCGTAAAGGGACTTTAAATTGGTATATAGAACTAGGGGTAATTGCTCCAATTATAGAATCTTCTAGATTATTAACTTAATTGCGGCTCCTATGTTAAAGCCGTAAGCTAGTATATATAGCTTAGAGGCTAGTATACTGCGGGTTACTCGTTTATATTTAATTAAAGACCAGTAGAGTATATTTGCATCCTAATTACGGTCCATAAGTACAATTATAAAGCCGATTTATAATAATAGGTCCCTATTATTAGTAAAGGAGGCGTCTGTAAATACTAGTAAGCTAAGGGAATTTAGGTCCAGTGGTATAAAAGTAAGTCCTCTTGTTATATTATTAATTTACCACTAAATGCATTTATTAAGCTGCTTAATATTTTCCTTTTGTAGATCTATTACCTGGGCCGTAAAGGATAAATTATAGGTAGATTTAGGTTAACAGACTATAGTAATATAGGCGCCTCTTACACGCTATGCAACGTATTAGTCCTTTATATTTACAGTCTTATAGGTCTCTCTGTGGGAACTAGTAAGGTCCGTAGGCTTTACTATAATAGGCTTTAGGTTTTAAGCTTGGCGTTCCTAAGTTAGCTTAATTAGGTTGCCCTTTTGTATAATTAAACCTCTATTAAACTTAATTGGAGTCTGCTTAGTTAACTACTCTTACAGCTTTGCTAGGAACTTAGCTTCTTATAGTTTAGTCTCTTTAGCATCCATAAAAGTCTAGTCCATTAAAAAAAGAGTATTGTCTGTTTAGAGTCCAATAATACTAAGGCCGTTTAATAGGGTGTATAGGAGGCAGGGGTTATAGGTTAACTATTCTATTTTAAGTTTATTAACATAATGCTAGTAATACGTCTTAAACTAATAGTTTCCGGCTTCCGGTGCTCTATAAAGGGGTTTTATAACCTATAAAATTGTTCCTAGTTATAAGTTAAGCTTATAGGGTGGTTATATAAAGATGTTTCTACTTAGGTAAGTGTTGGACTGCATATAAGCTTGCGAGATGTCCCATAAGTAAAGGGCTACGGGTTTAGTTTGTTATAGTCCAGGTATAAGTGTAAGTATAATCCGTTAACTAACTTATTAAATTATAGGCAATTATATAAGGACTAAGTCCTTTCCTTAGTTATTATAAGCTTATATAACAAGCCTTAATTTTTTAAAAGCTTTATTAGTACTAAGGTGCTTAATTTTGTTAATAAAGCGTAAGTTAAATATACGGACGCCTTGCGGAACGTCTCTCTCTATTATAACCGTAAAGACGCCCTTTTTAAGTAGTCCATTAATCTCTTTATATTGTGAGTCCGTAAAAGGGGATTCCTATACTAGAACTAATATATCCGCAGGTAGAGGTTGCCTTATGGATATGCCTGCGGAGGTTAGGTAATTCTCTGTTATAGGGTTCTTAGTTATAGGGTGCTTTTAGGGGCGTTCTTAACTACGCTTTATAGCAGGTTTAGCAGGTTTAGTAAGTTTCTAGGGGTCTTCCAAAGTAGGCAGGGGTGCTTTTAGTTTATCTGGTTTAATAGGGGCTTCCAGTTTATCTGGTTTAATATTATAGGTATTTTTAGACCAAAAATAGGGTTTTATGGACGTACTTCTAAACCTTATTAGTCTATTAGGAAGTTATATACGGCATATTTTATTTTTTATAGTTAGTAAACGGTAAGGTCTAGTCCAATTGCCGCTCTCCCGCTATACGAGGACTTTAGAATTAAGCGGAAGGTCGTAAACTAAGGTTATGTTAGGTCCGTTGCGGTGGTATAGAGCGCTATTAACAGCCTACTTGGCCCGTAACTTAACTATTTCGGCCATTGCCTTCTATATTGCAGCTACTTGCTCCATAACAGACGGGGTAGGAGGGTCTAAGTTGCCCATTCTTAGGTAAGTTCCGTAAACTAAGAGGGTAGGTACTAGTCCATTAGGGCCAGCGGTGTCATTAATGGCTTTTACGGCCATCTATAAAGCTAGTTCCCTTTAGATATTCTTGCACTTGTCTATAATAATCTAGTAGGCTCTCTATAAAGCTAGGTAAGCTCGCTTAACAAGCCTAATAGACCAATGCGCCTTAACTAAAACAGCTTTTATTAAAATAGCCATGGCCATAGCATACTGTTAGAATTCCTTGCTAATAAAGTTCCTACTAGCGTCGTGGGTAATATACTTAGGGGGTCCAACGTATGTGTTAATCTAGTAGGTCCGTAAAATATCCCAAGTATATTTTATGGATATATTTTATAACTAACAGGCGGCTTAATAGCGGGTTACCTCGTCAATTATATATAATACTAGGCTGCCGTTAATATATATAATGTCTACATATACTAAGTGGTTAAAATTAAGGTCTTTATAAAGAGTAAACTTAAATCGGCCTAGGGAACGTCCATATTTCTAGTAGAAGGAGCAGTATTTAGTTAGGTGGTTAATTGCCTTTCTATTAACGTTGTTATATCCAGAGCGTTTAAGGACTCTATACAGCTTTTCGGCTAATAGGTGGCCAAAACGGCGGTATAGGCAGTAGATTTCCATACTAGTAAGGTAGCACAGGTTATAGTCAAAAGATTCCTAAATATAGGTCTATAAAGTCTCTCCCTATATAAGGAACGGGTATCCGAATCATTGTATAATTAGAAGGATAATATACTTACTTCCTAGGGCAATTACGGGGCCAATTAGGGTGTCTATAATATTATTATAGTAAACCTATAACCTGTCTATGTCCACAAGGCAAAGTAAGAAAGAGGTGTCCGCTTTTACTACGTGGAAATTAACTAGCCTAATTAGAGTTTTAACTATAACTAATCTAATTAATGCGGTTAAGCCGATGCCAAATTAGACGTTTACGGCCCTAGTTTACATAATATCAATCTCTATATTGTTATTTGTAGTGGTCTTATATGCAAGGTATTATCCGTAACCTATAGTAGACTTCTTAGAGGCACCTATATCAATTATAACGCTATAGAATTCTTTGGGGGTATAGTATTCTGTAGTAATATATGCAAATAGGTCCTGTTTACGGTCCGTAACGTCCATAATAGGTCCAATAGGTGTGCTTATAGATTAGTTTTTAGGTGTAATTAAGTATATAAAGGAGCGGTCGGCTAATATGGTCGTAATATTAAAGGCTTGGCCGTCCGTAAAAGGTCTAAAAGTAGTTAGGAATGTCTCTAAAGTCTCCTATTCCTAGGTGTCTAAGTTAAAGTCAATTATAAGGGCTTCTATTAACTCATTAAGAGGCTCCTCTACTTTCTCTTCTTTGTAGTTTAGAATAAACTAGTTAATCTAACTATCAAATCTCTTTTTAGACTTGTTACGCTTTTTCTAGGTATGCCTTATAGACTAATATTCTTCCTTACCACACACAAAGCACTTCTGGCTGGTTTATCTATAAGGGTATGCTTTTATACAGGAGTTGCTATAGGGGTTATAGGTGGGACTTGGTTGGTACGGGTACTGCTAGCGGTAGCGGCGGTCTATAAAGTAGGCATCTAAGTCAGTTTATAGGTTTTATAGGTCCGTAATAAAGGCTTAAGTACTACCTAGCAGGTTTAAAACTTTGTATATTGTAATAGAGGACTATAAATTATTAATAAGACTAGCTAAGGTGTCTATAGGCTTATAATAGGCATATTTATAGGGCTTTACTTCCTGGCAAGCCGTAATAAGTTTGTTATATAGAAAGTCGTCTATTCAAAGCTTAATATTAAGGCCGTGCTATAGGTGCCGAAGGTCTTTAATAAGAATTTGCAGGCACTCTATAGTCGATTTTTTGGTATTTTTGTTAATTACTGTCTATAACCTAATCGCATTCCATTAGGTAAGGATATTACGCTTATATTCTAGCCCTTTAAAGTAGTTGCGTGTAGCTTTATATAGCTTATTAAAGGGAACACTAAGGGGGTTACTCTTAAGGTTAGTATAATAGTGGTTAAGGGCTAGGCCGCGCAGCATGGTAGAGTAGGCTTAGCTAAACTCCTATTTAGGAATATTAGCCTTCTAACAGAGGTCCGTAAAGATAGTTAGTTTAAAGTTAAAGTTGTTATTTTTACCACTGTACTTAGATTTGTCAGTATAGAGCTTAGCTAAGTTAGCTAGCTCCTTGCTATAGGTCTTTACTTAGGTAGTTTGCGGATCTATAACTTAAGCAACGGAATGGTTTTGGTTCGTATTTTGGTTTACAGGGGTATTATAGTCCGTAACTTAAGTATTAGGTGTGCTTTGGCCAGTAAGATTAATTCTAAAGCCACTTAGGTCTATAGGATGAATTTGGTTAAATAGGTTAGCTATAAGGCCAGAGATCCTATTAAGTTTAAAGGAAGTAAAGAGTCTACTGGTTTTAATATAGTCTAGGATTTTCTCTTTAGTCCATTCCATTTGGTCCTCCTTATATATTGTGTTGTATAAGGACCATACAATAGTAACTTATTTGTCCCTTTTAACCTATACACCTTAGTAACGTAAAAGGGTTCGTAAGTTATAAATAGCAATAGGGTTGCAAGCCTTGAAAATAGCTTCCGTAAAGTCCGCAAAGTCTTCCTTATATTACTCCCATAGGTCGTTATTTATAAGCTTAAAATATCCGTATTTAAGGATTTTAAATTTAATGTAGTTATTAACATTGTTTATAGATATAAAGTTAACTCCCTAACTCCACTTCTCTTAACCTTTATTAATTTGCTTGCTTATATCTGCCATATTATATAGCGTAAGATGTCTATATAAGCTGTAACGGGTCGAGAAGAGCTTATAACAGGTAGTAGTGGCTTATAGCGGGTGGAGGAGGTCTTATAACGGTCCGTAAAATCAATTAACGGGTCCGTAATAGTTTATAGGAGGGTAGGGGGTTCCGTAAAGGTCTGTATTCGCGTCTATAAACTTCCGGTAAACCGTACTAAGACTTAAATAAGTATACAGAGATGGTAATATAGTCCGTAATCCCCAACTTCCAACCTTCTAGCAGGTCGTACTAGGATATAAACAGGTGGTCGCTGTCATGTATCGCTTGGGGGGAGGTGTTAAGTGATTGCTAATCTATGCGCGCTTACTAATTAGTGTTTGTATCAACTTAATAATATAATTAAGTCGTATCCAGGGGCACGAAATACGTATAGTATCGTATGCTCTTTTAGATAGTGGTAACTGTCGATTCTATTAAAGTAGACTACATAATCTATATACTGACGCGTCCCCCCCAATTAGTTAGTGCTTTGTAAGCACGTGGTTAGTGCACCGAACGCGTATATACGCGGTTGGTATACCAGGTGCTGTAATCATACAATAACTTTCTAAGAATAGTTACTCTACTTAAGGAATTAGGTGCTAAGGTTCTATATACTAAGTGTTTAGATATAACTTCTACTTATAAGTTAATTTAGAACCTGTTTTAAACTAGTTAAAAATATGTTCTAAATTTATTATAGCTTGCTTATTTAAGGGTTGTCTTAATTAGAGCTACTTTATTAATAATAGGTTAGATAATACTAAGGCTTCTACTACTTTAGCTCCTGCTGCTCTAGCTCCTACTAAAAATTCTAAAAAGCGTTTAAAGAAGTCTAGTTTAAAAGGGTTAAAGGCTGTAAAGAGAAAGGCTACTAAACCTGCTAGACTTATAGAGGAGGATATTGCGGTAGATCTATTTTAATAGATAATCTAGAATCTAATCTAGAATGTGTTTATAACACGTTATAAATAAAATCTTATAGATAGAGTTTGGACTTAAATTTTAATAGGGTTCTATACTACTTTAGAATGTATTTATAACACGTTAGGTAGTAAAAATAGAAATTATTAGTTAAATTATAATATCTATTAAAATTTACTAACTTTAGCTCTTTCTAATAACTCCCTTTATATATTTTATAAATAACAAACTATCTGGAGCTCTTGCTGCACCCGGCCTAAAAAGACCAAAACCAACCAAAAGAACCCTGAAAAACACCTAGAGAATCCCCTTAAGATGCATACATTGTAGGGGAGTCATACGTCAAACAACGGTGGTACGTACTCGCGCGCGACCGCCAGAACCACGCCTAGCAATGGCCCTCCATAACAAAGATGGGCGAATACTACACTATAAAGCAGAAATACCTCTATTAAGAAGGCATTTAACAAAATATAAAACCTATTAGACGCGTTTAGTACCCAGAATTATAGGGGAGTAACCGTTAGCTATAATAAACTTACGCAGCTAGTAGAATGGCTCCGCCAGTCTAGTAAACCTTAGGCGCCCCTTTAGTAGACCCTTAATTAAATCCTCTAACAGCTAAGTAAAAATAAAAATAAATAAAAACCCCCTTTACCGGCAAACCGCACCTAGGCCACTATAGCTATACTTTTACAGCATAGGGAACCTACCTCCCTTAAGACAATAACTGGGTATATAATTATAATATAACCAAATATAGAAAAAGTAGAGGGGCTTAGGGGACAATTAGAAATAGAAGTTCTTATAAAGATTTATAAAGAGGTCTACAACGCTATTATAGTCCGATACCTTAGGAGTAGAGACATTAGAGTTACCCTAAAGGACTAATAGGTAAAGGAATGAGCTATAAGGGTAGGGGATAGGCTAGGAGAACGTATTAGTATAAAGGTACTTTGTAAGGATTACCTAGTTAAAGTCCTAGCGGTTCTTATAAGCCTTAGGGTAAAAAAGGGACACTAGGTAGATAACTATAAGGGCGCAAAGAGGCTTTAGGGAAGATTTAAAGGAATAATATAAATTCTATCTAAATCTAAGGGTATATAGCTCTTTAAAGAGAACAAGACGTTATGTAAAGAAGAGAAAGGAACATAGGAAACTTATAACTAAATATTTAGGGTCTTGGCAGTAGACGCGTGGGTATAAGCCTATACGGATTTTAATAAGTTTTAACCAAATTCTATTACATTAGTGGATGTTGGTAATATAAGGTGATATCACGTAGCTACGGTTCGTAGATAGTATAATAATAGTTCTTGTTTGATTCTTGATAGGAATAAGGAAAGAGGTAAGGAACTTAAGGTTCCTTACCACGCTAGGGCCACATCAATACGTGACGGCAACATGCCTTATTCCCGACACTAGCAACTCTTCTTTTTGTAGTTGCCATCTATATATATACAAACAGACAGGATGCGATAATACCAGACAGTATATAACAATACCAAACAATATGCGACAATATGCGATAATGCGGCAGTTGGTAGAATTTGGCGGATAACGTAAAGACGGGTAGGCCGCTAAGGCGCTAGTAGTAAGCGAGCCAATAGCGATTTTCCATCCCGGGGATGGAAAATCCTAATTGGCTAGTTTAAGTTAGGGTCTATAGAATATTATACTCCTACTCCCTTTTAACCTAACCTTTAACTTATATATATAGAGTATTTGTGTTAATAAACGTCTCTAGTGCCTTGTTTAGGTTTGCCTTTATTATTACATCTACTGGGTTATCTTGGCTATTAATTTATTAAATCTTAAAGAGTTTTTAACGCTTATAGGATTACTAAAGTGCTATAATATCGATTATAAGGCGCTTCTTCTTTGTGGTACTAAGCTTAACTAAACACTCGTAGAGGGAATATAAGTCGGTGCATACAATTATAGGGATAATAGGAAGTTTAAGTTAATCTATAATTATCTTTAGGGTAGTTCTAATTGCAATTGCTATATTAACTCCGCCAACTATTCTATATATCTCTAACGCTAAAACACTTTGGGTAATGTGCTTACTCTTAGTTAAGCTCTAATAGATAAGGTTGCTATGGATTATAAAGTTATTCTCTCTAGTAAATTTATTCGCGATAATAATCTTATATCCCAACTAGGAGCTAAAATCTTTATTATTTATAAATAATCTATTAACAAATATAAAGAGCTTAGCGGTAGGAAGATTAATAGGCATATAAAGTAGTCCCCAATTAAAATAGTTTATTTGCTAGGAAAGACATTTATTTAGGGCAAGAACGTTGTCCTTAGTTAGTTTCTGGTATTAGGCGGCAATAAAGAGATTAAATAAAGCCTTAGGTTAATAGATAGAAGTAATATAAGCTCTATAAGCGCGTTGCTCCATATATCCTTGCTTTAGAGAATTAGTGTTAATAACGTTAATCTTCTTACCTTAACCCTTCTGGCGCAAAGCAATAGAATCCTTATTTAGGGAGAGGGTGCATCCGTTAAAGAGTAATAGTGTTATTAAATTAAGCTTTTCCTTTAGCTTTGCTATAAGATTTGCCTTTACTAACTTATCTTCTTTAAGAGCTAAGAATTGGTCATCTTCTAAGATAATTATATTATTAGTTTACATGCCGATAATTCCAAATAGAGTTCCTATAGTTATAATCAGGAAGTATAGGTCGAATATAGAAGTAGTTATTAAAAGCTTCTCTTTATAGTGCTTACTATAGGTAGCCCACTAGTAAGTTCCTGCCTCTGCGATCCCATATAATGGCTTAAGTATAACTATGATTGTATCTTCAGGATACTAGTGGCGAATTTGCTCTAGAAGGTATGCTAATATTAAGCGCTAAAGGTGCGTTTCTAATTAGGTGTAGGCTTAAGTGATATCTTATAAATAAACCGCCATTTTATTTTTTATTAAGGAGGGAGCTAGTGTAATAATAACTCACTAACTAGCTTGTTAAATTATAGGAGATTATATAAGAATTACCTTCTTACTATTATTATTGTAACCTTAGATGATAAGCCTTGATTTCTTAAATAGGGCGTTAGTAGCTTTGCCCTTAATTTTATTAACTATTCTTAATTTAAAGATGCGAACTTTATTAAACTTAGTAGGGTTATATTTCTTAAATTTAAAGACTCCTTTTGTAATAAGATTATCAATCTCCTACTTATTAGATGCTTGGAAAGGAGCTCTTAGAGTTATAATATAACCTTCCTTTTAGAGCTATTTTATGAGTTTAAAGTCAGCCTTCTCCTTAGCTGTTATAAAGGCCATTAATAGCTTAACTCTATTCTTAATAGCGGTAATAAATTGCTCTTTAAAATTAATAAGATGTTGGCGATTTTGTGATCCCTTTAGGCGACCTCTACCGCGTCGTAGTTACAGCGTATCTACTACAATTATATTAGAATTGTGGTCGCCTTCTAGAGTATATTAATTATGGCTCTCCTCTAGGGCATTTTCTATGGTATCCTATAAAGGCTTAGAACTGTTATTTTTGTAGTAAGGCTTAATAACAGTTAAACAGAATTAAGTGGGTCTATAAGGCATCTAAATAGTACAAGTCTGGCCATTAATTGCAATGAGTTAATATAGGCCTAACTATTCTCCCTTTTTACGCCATACGCGTACCTTAGACTGGAGTGGTAGATTGAGTGTAGTTAAGGTGTTTAGGCCATTTCTCATTCCTAGTGCGTTGTTGACTTGGCGTGTAGCGTAGAGACGTTATACCTCCTTTATTGCCTTGCGAATAGCCTCAGCTCGTTATACAACGGAGGGAGATAGTGGAGAATTATTAGTTATTTAAGGGTAGGCGCTAAAGACTAGTAACGTAGGTACGAGTCTATCTAGGCTAGCAGAATCGTTAACAGCTTTAACAGCTATTTATAAGGTAAGTTCTTTACTAGCGTCCTCTAGTTCTAAAGAGATAATCTTATATACGCGGCGTAATAGTGTGTGATATCGCTCTACTTTTCTAATACTATTATGTGCCTTAATAGGGACTTCCTTGACCTTAATTACCATTGCCTTTATCTATTATTAAAACTCTATAGATGAGAAGTTCTTTCCTGTATTATAGACAATTTAATTAGGGGGTCCTAGGTAGATATTAATTTAGTATAACTAAAGGGTATCCTATGCGTTCCTAGCTAACATATCCTTTAAGAATTGTGCGGCTTAGAAGGAGGTTAAGAAGTTAACAACTTAGAGTACTAGCTTGCTGCTAAGATATATAACGTTAACGATAATATAGAAGTTAAAGTTGTAGTCATCTTTAAGGGTAAACTTAAATCGGCCAGGGGACCTCTGGTTCATTTAGCAGTAGTAGTAGTATTTTATAAAATGCTTAATTGCCTTAACCTTGACTTTATGGCCTACTTACTAAAGAACCCTAAGCAATTAATAAACAGATAGGTGGCCAAAATAATAGTATAGTTGGCGTAATTCTAATTTAGTTAAGTGGCTCTAAGCAATACTCTTTTCTAGTTAATAAAGGAGCAACTAGGGGTGACCCTACTTGCGTATAATAGGTACCCAATTGTCTCCCTAAATAAGTATATTCTTAAGGTTGTTAAGCCTAACGCCTAACTTATCTATATCTTTAATGTAAAATAGAAACGGAGTGTTTGTAGGAATAATATAGAAAGTAATATATCCTAAGGGGGTTTGGACCCTAATTATACTAAAAGAAATTATAGTACCTTTGCTAAAACAAATTATGTATTAGCCTGCCGTTAAATGGTTAATCTAAACAGAGCTATTAAGCTGCTAAAGGGCTCAAACTTAAGGTTCTCCTGCTGTAGATACTCCTGCGGCTCTAGTATCCGGCATAATACTATAAAAGACGTTCGCCGAGTATCTATTATTAAAGGAAAACGCAGAGCTCTCTTTTGGCTCGTTAAAGATATCTAACTTCGTGATAAAATGGAGCGTAGATTGGTTATTAAGAACAGCAACAGTTTATATACTATTTACCTTACTATACTTAGTAAAGTATTGGTTAGGAGAGTAGTCCTCAATTTCTATATCTATAAGGAGCTGTTTAACCTTATTAACCTCACCCTTAAGGTCTTTTACGCCTTTATATTAAACCAAGAAGCTTTGGAAGTAGGCCGTAGTGACTTTACAATTTCCAACGTTTCTTGCACTCTAATGGAACTTGTTATATACCTCTTTTTACTTATTAAGGGAGTGTCTAGTTAACCAGCACTTTGGCTTCTTATAAACATAGCACTTCTTCTGGTAATTACTTTAAAATGAACCTCTATAAGGACCTCCACGGTTGCCTTATAGTTGACGTTGATTGTACCCTCTTCTGTATTCCCTACTATGGCCACCATATGTTTGATCAGTCCAGTTGTGATTATATTAGTTGGGAATACTTATTTAGGTAGGGTTTTTAGTATAGAGTTATTAAGATTCTTATATTCATATTGCAGTACCTATAGCGGAGTGTAGCTTAGTATATACTCCTTTAAACATATCTATAGGTTTATATAGCGCCAAGTTGCACTTAGGAACGCTATAGCATACTAAAATAACCTAGTCCCTTAGGCTGTTCTTGTTTTGGTAGGTTTTAATAAGGCCACATTGGATTTTCTAGAGTTTATTAAAGAGTAGTTAAAGGCACTCTAAATAAGTCTTTATTGGGTTGGAAGTAATAACTCTCTAAAATATAGTCTCTCGCCATTTAGACATATAAAGTTGGCAATTCTTATTAGTCTTAAAGTGGGCTCTGGTAAGCTAAAGTATTATATTAAAGCTATAGTTTTTACCCGCAATATAGTTGTAATAGAATGTTGCTGCCTATCCCTTTAATATAATAGAGAAAGCGTAATAGTACTAGTGGCGTTAAATTCTGACCTTATTACAATAGTTATAAAAGACCTGTAGTTTTACTCTAAGTATGTCATACAGTTCTCCTCTAAACTTCTTCTCTTTGTCCGAATATACCTTTATCAGATTCGTGACTTCTCGTAGTAAAGGCTTACCGGTTAGCTGGAGTGGAGGAGGTGGAGGCGAAGCAACTCTAAGTAGGAGAGCACCTCTAGGTAGAAGAGCAGCTTTAGGTAGGGGGTTAGCGTTCTAGGGGTTTTAATATAAATTAAAGTTGCCTTCTAAAGAATATAGGTTGTTTTTAGGTTTTTGTAGTTAACATATAATCTTAGCTTCTGTCTATATTGGTTCTTCTATACTAATAATAACGGCCTAAATATTGCTAGCAATTGGGTTACTATTCTTAGCAATATATACCCTATTCCTATAAAAAAAGTCTCGAAAATCTTAAACAATATTAACGTTGCTAAGTGCCTAGGTATTAGCAGTCCATCCCACAAAATCCTCCCTAAAATCCTCCCATAGTTGTAAGTCGGCATAGCATCTATTTCGGTAGAATATAATATGGTGTAGGAGAAAGCCGTTAACTTATTTTACGGTATAAGTTATTATATTAAAGGCAAATTCATCCTAATCTTCATTAATAAGTTTCGCGTGCTTAGCTACCCCTAGTAGTAAGGAGTCTTTCCAGTTATTTAAAGTAGGCATAGCCATGTTTTCGGAGGGAGGGAAGTGTTATTGGTGTAGGGATTGTCGTTTGGTACGCGTTCGTAATGTGTATTTATCGTTTAGTACACGTTTGTCGTTTAGTACGCGTTCGTGACGTATATTTGCGGTTATGGGGCTTAGGACCAGTTCTAGCCTTAAATCGCGAAGACTCGTAAAGCGTGTTGTTCTGCGTAATGGACGCAAGAATCCGTAATCTTAGAAAGGCTTAGGACCAGTTCTGGCCTTTTAGATCCTTAGATTCGTGGAAGAGTTCTATTTAAGGTTTAGGACCAGTTCTGACCTTAAAAGACAGCTTCCTCTAGCACGAGTAGCACTGGTATAGTGGCTTGTCTCTTTTTAGTGGAATACCTAGCTGCTCTGTGGTATAATAGTGAAGTTAACCACTGATCAGTGTTGGTAACACAAGGTGATATCATGTAGCTACGGTTCGTAGATAGTATGATGATGGTTCTTGTTTAATTCTTAATAGGAATGAGGAAAGGGGTAAGGAACTTAAGGTTCCTTACTACGCTAGGGCTACATCAACATGTAATGGCAACATGCCTCATTCCCGACAGTGGAATTTAGTGGAATTTAATTAAGTTGGCGGAACTTAGTGGAAAACAGTAGATTACGGTAGATAATTGTAAATAGTTGCAGATAGTTATAGACAGTTATAAACAGTTTATAAATAGTTTTATATAGTTATCTATTAAGTGTTTTACTAAGATATTCCTACTATAACTGGGCTAGTCCCGTTATAGTATCCCCCCTTTTTAGCTAAAGGTCCAAAACAATTTAATTTAGTTAAAAATTTATAACTTATTACGTTATAAGCGTCGTAATATATTTTAAGTTATTTTCAATTTTGAGTTTCCTGCTATTATGTTTCGTATCTTTATATTAGGTAGCAGTTGTTTACCTTTATATCGTGTCTATTTAGCCAGAGTAGGCCGCGAAGGATAGTCCTTATGGAACTCTTTTACTAAGGTAGGCGCGTTGGCCTTAATCTAGTTATAGGTTTCCTAGGTTTATATTTTATATCCTTCCTACTTAATAAGAAGTTTAAATTATTTATATTATAGTTTCCATTGCATATTATTAATTAAGTTAATAAAGTAAGAACCGTTACCGTTACTAACAATTATAGGAGGTAGTAGCAGCACTTTGCAAGTTATAGGATTATCTTTTAAAGGTTGTAATAAGCTTATATAAAACATTAGGTGTATTTTTATCTTAATTAGCAGTTTAAGCTTATAGGCATATAGGCTCAGTTTCTTCTTAATTTGGTATAGGCCTGTAAACTTTTAATTAAGTTTCTTTAAGGGCCGTTAAGTCTTTAGGTTTTATGTATTTAGATAGGCTATATTACCTTTCTTAAAGTCCTATATGGGAGCTTGTCCTTTATTTATATACCATTCCTATAACATTTAAGCGTATATTAATTCACTTTATAATAGTTCCGTTAACTACTTTATTTAATTAGTAAAGTTATATATATTAATTAACTAAATCCGTTTAATTATGGGTCCTATTATATTAATTTTAGGTTATAGTTTAAATCCAAGTTAAGGGTCTTGTTTATAGGTTATGTAAAACAGCATTACGCCTATTAATACGTTTATTATATTATTTACGGTAAACTTAGCTAAAGGCAGCCATTTTTCCCAGTTGTCTTATAGGTAGGAGCAGTATATTTATAAGTATTATTCTATAATCGCGTTTGTGATTTTAGTTTAGCTATCTATCTCTAAATAAAATACAGTTAAGAGTTATATTTAAATACTTAATTATTTGTATAAAGCTTACCAGAAGTCTAAAACGAACTAGCTTTTACAGTTAGATACTATTATATTAGGAAGTCCGTGTAGCTTAAAGACATGCTTAATAAAACATTTGGCTACTAATATCGCATTAATTAAGTCTATAGGAATTATATATCGCATTTTTATAAGGCAGTTAATAACTACTATAATATTTATTGTCGGAATGTTAGTCATGTGACGTGGTCACGAGACTACGAAGCGAGGCTAGCTAACCTGACCTTGGAGCAACCCCTTACTTCTAGACATCAATAACTACCAACTTCAACACCGCATACGTATCGCAATACAGTGATATTTGTGCACGTTGATAAAGCAAGTATACCGACATTTATAAACCCATTACTGTTAGGCAAGTCAACTATAAAGTTAATTAAGATAGCGCGCCATCTTTATATCAGAATTGGTAGCGGTTAAAATACTCCTTGCTTCTTTATATAAGAGGTCTTTCTATGCATACACATCCTACATGCTCAAATGTATTTTCATATATAGTTGTGCATTATAGGCTAGTAGTATACTTATTAAACAATTTTATAAGTTTTTGCACGGCTAGGGTGCCCTACTATAGGGGAGTTGTATATAAATTTAAGTATCTTAAATCGTAAGGGTTTGGAATTCGGAACTACTATCTTCTATTAGTAGTATAATTGGTTGTTTTAAATTTCGTATTTAGTAAGTGTAATATCCTTATACTATCGTTTTCCTATTTAAATTGCTTTTATTACATCTATTATCTATATATTGTTCTTATATTTGTATTCTATTAGCTTATTAATTTTCATTTTCTATTTATTAACTTCTAATTTATTTCTATTAAGTTCCATATCTAGGAACATAGGACATAGTTTTTTAAAATATTTAGAAGGCAATAAAATCCGTAATTAATTTGTAATCTATTTATCCGCAGCGTTTATAGGTAGGTCCTATAATTGTTATATTAATACGTTAGGCTTCTAATTAAGTTTGCCTAGTTAGTATATAATCTTAAAGTTAAATTATAAGAGGTATTCGGCCTAATAAATTTGGCGCTATATTAATTACGTTATAGTTATAAAGTACTACAGGTTCTTATAGTCCATTAATATATATATTAGGAACAATAATCCTTTAAGCTTAGGACGCCATTATTTAAAACATCTAATAATTATAAGCAGTTCCTTATTATATATCTTATAGTTTAATTTAGTAGGGGCGAGTTTCTAGGAGAGAAAGGCTACTGGATATAGCTTACCATCCTTATTATATTGTAACAACACTCCCCCTAGCGCATGATTGGATAAGTCTGTTTTAATAATACATTTAAGGTTAGGGTTAAAGTGGGTAAGAATTAGAGCAGTTATAAAACAATGCTTTAGGTCGTTAAAAGCTTATTCACATTTAGTAGTTTATTTAAATTTTATATTCTTTCTTATTAGGGTTGCTAACGGCTAAGCAGTTTCTAAGAAGTGGTTAATAAATCGTTAATAGAAATTTGCAAATCCTAGAAATCCTTAAATATCTTATATATTGCTAGGGATTTCCTAGTTTACAATTACAGCGACTTTCTTAGGGTCCATTTTAATTCTGTTGCGGGATATTATTAAGCCTAAGTATATAACCTTAGACGCGTGGAACTTGCATTTCTTAATATCACATTATAGGCCTATATCTTATAGGCGTTTAAGGACCATTTTAATATATTTCCAATATTTGGAAAGCAAGGACGAGTAAATAAAAATATTATTAATATATACGGTAATAAATACATTAAGGAATTTACAAAGCATATTATTAATGTATTGCTAAAATGTACTAGGACCGTTCTTTACGCTAAATGGTATTACTAGGCATTTAAAGAGTCCCTATTATGTATAAAAAGCTATATACTTCTTATCTCCTTCTTATATACAGATTTTATTAAAGGCTGCAACTATATTAAGCTTTATAAAGTACTGTGCCTTTGCTAAACAGTTAAGCGTCTCTTAAATTAGGGGAATTGGATATTGGTTTTAAATCGTAATTGCATTTAAAGCTTAATAATTAATATAGAATCTTAAGCCTCCTCCTAGCTTTTTAATAAATAGTATAGGTAAGGCAAATAGAGATTAACTAAGGCGAATAAATCCTTTTTCCAGATACTTATTAAGGTATTATTATATTATAAGCAATTCTTCCTATAACATACCGTATAGCGGACTGAACTTTGGTGTTATGCCTAGCTTAAATTCTATCTTAAAATCGTACTTATCTTAGTATAGGGCTAGTTGGTCTGCAAATCGTCTTTTAAACTTATTAATTAGGTTATGGTACTCTTTAGGTATAAGAGGTTAAGGATTAATATACTATTTCAGTTCTAGTACTTTCTTAATATCTTCTATAGTTATAGCAAAGATTTTATAATCTTGTCTTTTTGCTAATAAAATAAAGGGTGTGGCTTGTATTATCTAAATTTTAAAAAGTTTTAATAAAACATCTTTGTATTCTTTGTCACAATTAGCAGTTATAGATTTATTATATTGGCTTAAGGTTTATAGTAAGGGTAATTTATATTATATTAAATTTAAATAGTTATATGCATATTTATAGGGCAAATGGTTTTTTAAGCAATAACTTTAGCAGTAAGTTATATAGAACTTTAGTGTTTCTTTAACCCAGCTAATTAAAGGGTTATATTGTTTTAGCTATCTATGTCTAAATATAACTTTGTATTGCTTTAAGGGTATTATAAATAAGGAGATATATTTAAAGTGTTCGCCTATCCACATTTTTACTAGGGCGTAGTGCGTTATTTTGCCATATATTAAGGGTTTGCCATTAAAGCCTTATAGGCCTTAGGGCTTATCAAGTTTCTTTAAATTTAGGCGTTAAGTTTTTGCATAGTTTATATTAATAAAGCCTATGCTAGTAGCTCTGCTATCTATAAAGATTTATACTTCCTTCCATTTTCTAAGTATTTAAATTTCGCCAAGTATATTAAGGGAGTTATGTTATGTATTAGCGCTAGAAGAGCCTAGACACTTATACTCTTCTACCTTTTATCCTAAGGCGTGACTTAGCCTTAGGATAATTCGTTTTCCGAATTAATTAAGGGTAAGATACTTTATAGCATTTAAGTATAATTTATAGAGCGGGTATAATTTAAGGAATAAGTATAGCTTAAGGAATGGGTATAATTTAAGAAATAGAAGGAGCTACAGCGGACCTTTTTAAAGGGGTAAGTTTAGCAATACTTTTAAATATATTCTTTTTTACCGCATCTAAAGTATTCTCTATTTATGGCTTAAGTTCTTTATTTATTAGTTCCTAAGGGTGTATAGGATTAAGCGGCATTAAGGTCTATAGGGTTATATATAGGGCTTTTAGGTTTTGGAAACGGATTGCGTTTTAGGGTGTTTTAAATATAAGGTATAGTTGACTTTAGGGAATAAGTTTATTTATTATATTAAAGATCCTTGTTAATTTATTAGTATATTATAGCAAATTTAGATAGGTTTTTTGGCAGTTCCCTACCTACTAACTAGGCTTTAATTTTATCTAAGATAGCTTATTAAAGGGCAGTAACTCTAGCAGCTTTATTCCAATCTAGTTTACTAATAAGGCCTAAAAATTCCGAAAAGAAGCTAGTGAAGTCTTGGTTCCGTTATTATAGGTTTTTAAGTTTAGTAACAGCTATATATTCGCGGCTGGCGTTATTATATATTCGTTTTAGTAGAGAGATAAAGATTTTAAAATTAATAAAGGTGCCGTTATAGAAGAATGGATCTATAGTATGTGCAGCGTTCTTATTTAAATAAAACATTCTATAGCTAACCTTGCTAGCTTTAATAGGGTATTGGTTATAGTTTATTAAAAGTTTAAGATGGAGCTTAGTTATAAAGGGATATAGGTTATTTTAATTTCCATTAAATATTAGAGGATTAGGGAGCTTTTTAGATTTTATAGCGAGTATTAAACTTATTATAGATACGGGTTAAGTTACTATTACTAGTTTAGTATTCGCACTTAACGGGTCAGGTTTAGATACGGTTATTTTAATTTTATTTATAGGTATTATTATTAGGGTCTTTAATAAAAGAGCCTTAATATTGCGGAGTTCTTTATAGAGTGCTTCTATTAATTACTAATATTAGGCTTCTAGTACAGCCCGCTACTAAGCTAGGGCATCTATAAAGGATTATTGTATTATAGTTAATTGTTTCCTAATTAGGGATATAATACTTATAGTTATCAAAAGGGATTTGGGTTCGTTTGCCATTTTTAATAGTAGTTGTTTTAACGCAACGTAGTGTAAGGGCGCAAAGAGGCTTTAAGGAAGATTTAAAGGAATGATATAAATTCTATCTAAATCTAAGGGTATATAGCTCTTTGAAGAGAACAAGACGTTGCGTAAAGAAGAGAAAGGAATATAGGAAACTTATAACTAAATATTTAGGGTCTTAGCAGCAGACGCGTGGGCACAAGCCCACGCGGATTTTAATAAGTTTCAACTAAATTCTATTATGTTAGTAGAATTTAGTGGAATTTAATTAAGTCAGCAGAACTTAGTGGAAAATAGTAGATTACGGCAGATAATTGCGGACAGTTGTAGATAGTTGCAGATAGTTATAAACAGTTTATAAACAGTTTTATATAGTTATCTGTCGAGTGTTTCACCGAGACATTCCTACTATAACTGGGCTAGTCCCGTTACAATAACACAGCAATTATATAGGAGATAGTAAGATAAATGGAACGCCTTATACTAGGACTTAAGATTACCCAAATCTAATAGCTCTAACAGGAAAATGTAAACTAAGTATATAATAAGAATAATAAGAGGATATAAGGGTTGCTAGAGACTTGCTAGGGAGATACTGGTTAAATGCATGGCTCCCTTATTATTAGTACACTTATACTAGGAATATAAAAACTCCTTATCTAAAAAGGAATAATTATAAATGGCCTTATATATAATATAAGGCTCTATAACTATAGACTACGCCTAAAATGATGCTATTGCTACGTATAATAGGGATATACCTAATCTATATGCGCAGTATAGGTGTGCTACGGCCACTATACAGGCCCCTATAATACAAGACACTACTTAAATTAAGACTAAATAAAATATATAAACTGCTACCAAAGCATATATAAGGCGTGGGAAAGAGAAGACTGCATTAAATATAGGAGATAGAAGGCAAGGGCTTAACAGCTGCGGGAATAACTATATACTAGGTTATATAAATGGAAACAATAGGCGATAAGCTAGGGGGACGCCAGTGCCTTCCTAGTGTTTCCTACCTTTAATACTGGGGGGCTAGGCTAGCTATCCTAAGCCTTAACGGGCTAGAAGCAACGCCGCGTAATATTACTAGACTAAATAGGGATATAAGGGTCACAGGGGACATAAGGGAGAGGACGCCCTATAGAAAGACCCCTATAGACAGCTATAGCAAGCTTAAGACTAGGACAATTAAGAATTAGACTTAACGCGATAAATATAACATTTGTGGCCAACCTATAAAGGGCATATAGCTAACTAGTAAGACTAGCGGAAGAGCTGGAGATAATAACAGATTTAGATATAGAAGCGCTAGCAGGTATATAAGACATGGGAATGGAAAGCTCTATATAAAATAAGTAGCGACTAGGGTATAGATATAAAAGATAGAAGCTCTAAAAATCCTAGAGAAAGTAGAAATAGAAGAAGCGAGGAATAAAGGAGAGACGAAGGACCCTTGCTGAGGGTCCGCTACCTATCCATTATATAGTATAACTGCGGCAATATAAACCACCGTCTTATAAGGCCCTTACTAGATAGTCTAGACCTAGAGAAATACTATATCCTTGCCATACAAGAGCTGTATTATAATACCTATATATAATTAACATACTGCCCCTAAGGATTCCAGCTCCTATATAAACCAAAAGTAGCTATATACGTGTGCTTTATAATTAGCAAGGCTATTAGCCTATCCTTATGGTTATAGCAGGCAGTTAACCTAGATATTGCAGTTATAATAATCTAGATATATAGGGGACCAGTATAAATTATTAATGTATATAACCCTAGGGTTAAAGGGGTCCTATAAATAGAGAATATTATATTGGTAATAAGCTTACTAAAAACTAAAAGTACGGAGTCTATCCTATTAGGAGACATAAACCTCCACTACCTACGGTGGGGGGGGGGTATCTATATTACTACTAAACAATAGGTAGAGTGCCTACTAAGAGCTATAGATATTTAGGGCCTTAAACTGGCTACCCCTCCAGAAGCAACTATATGGCAATAAGGCACCGCCAGAAATATAATTAATCTTATATTTATAAACGAAGGCCTATACTAGAGACTTAAAAGGTGTAACCCTAAAGAAGAATGGGCACTTGCCTTAGACTATATCCCTATCTAAATATAGCTAGACCTGGATATTAAGGCGCAACTAAATAGTAAAAGATACGTAATAAGGAAGCTTAAGATAAACAGTTTCCTTAATATAGTTAAACAACAACTTTAAGACCTAGAAGAAATCTACCTAGTATTAAATAAGCGAGGCTTATTAGCCACCCCTAAGGAAATTAACTAAAGACTAGAAAGGATCTAGGTAGTAATTAAAAATGGGCTAAAAGAGCACTGCCCGCTCTTAAAACCGGGCCCCTATATGCAATACGCATAGTCTGTATAATGCGCGGTTCTTATTACCAGCCAATAATAAGTAAGAAGGAAATATATAAGTAGCTATAATCCTAAAGATAAGAGACAATATAAAGACATAAGAAACCAGTTAAAGAATACCCTAAAAAAAGAAGTAAGGAATAACTAGAGACGGTTTATAAATGAGTATACTTCTAACCTAAGCCTCCCCTATAATAAGGGCCTTTAGGCTATAGCAAAATGGGCAAAGAAAAAGGCAGGGTGCCTAGTAAAAGACCTATACTTACTACCCCTATAAAGAGTAGGGGAGTTATAGGCCACTAATAATAATAATAAGAAGGCAAAGATCCTTATAGAAAGGTTCTTCCCCTAACCAGCTCCAGTAGACCTTAGTAATATTACAGGTAAAACACTGGTAACTTGCCTGCGGGTTAATAGCGACATAATAATAGAGGAAATGGCCAGAACTATTAGCCGCCTTTTAAATAATATAGCATTAGGTCTAGATAGGATACTAAACAAGGCCTTAAAGACCTATGGACCACTTATAGCACCTTGGCTTGCAGATATAGCTAGAGCGTGCTTTGCTATAGGCTACTACCCGTAACTTAAAAGATCTATAACAATAGTTGTCCTATAAAAAGAAGGCAAAGCAGATTACTTAATTCCAGGAAGCTACCGCCCTATTGCCTTAGAAAACACCCTTAACAAGATCTTAGAAAGGGTAGTAGCGGACTATATAGCAGACACGGCTAAGGAACACGCCCTACTACTATAAAGTTAAATAAGGGTAAGAAAGAACCGCTTAACACTATTAGCACTTATGTTACTTACCGCCACTATTAAATCTGCATAGGTGATACGAAGGGACTTTATAGTATTAATGCTTAGCCTAGATATTAGTAGTGCCTATAATAACGTACCCTATAAGCGCCTCCTATATATCCTTAGGGCAAAGGGCTTCCCAGAATGGATTATATAATTTATTTAAGGGTTTATAGGCTAGAAAGAAACATTACTGGTCTTTAGAGGATACTAGAGCCCCCCTATTATAGTTGCAATAGAAATACTATAAGGATCACCCCTCTCGCCTATACTCTTCCTTTTCTTTATAAGCAACCTACTTAATTCCTTTAAGAAAGGGGCGACCTAGGGGATAGGCTTCGTTAACGACACAAACCTAATTATATATGGGCCTATAGCCGCAGAGAACTACAGAACACTAGAGAAAGTCTATAATACCTATATAGAATAGGCAAGATAATATAGAGTCTAATTCTCACCAGAGAAATACTAGCTAATCTACTTTATAAGAAAACGCAACTAATTTGCAGATCTCTAGTATATAATCCGCATTTAAGGCTTTGGGGGCCAACTAGTTTAAGGCCTAAGGGTATTAGGTGTATAGGTAGACAGTAAGCTCTAGTGGAGCGCATATTGTAAGGGCGCGAAGAGGCTTTAGGGAATATTCGAAGGAATAATATAAATTCTATCTAAATCTAAGGGTATATAGCTCTTAAAGAGAATAAGACGTTACGTGAAGAAGAGAAAGGAATATAGGAAACTTATAACTAAATATTCGGGGTCTTGGCAGCAGACGCGTAGGCACAAGCCCATGTAGATTTTAACAAGTTTCAACCAAATTCTATTACGTTGGTGGAATTTGGTGGAATTTAATTAAGTCAGCAGAACTTAATAGAAAACGGTAAATTATAGCAGATAATCGCGGACAGTTATAGATAGTTGCAGATAGTTACAAATAGTTTATAAATAGTTTTATATAGTTATCTATTAAGTGTTTCACTAAGACATTCCTACTGTAACTAGGCTAGTCCCGTTATAGTACCCCCCCTTTTTAGTTAAGGGTCCAAAACAATTCAATTTAGTTAAGAATTTATAACTTATTGCGTTATAAGCGTCGTAACGTATTTTAAGTTCTTTTTAAATTTAAGTTTCCTACTATCGTGTTTTATGTCTTTGTGTTAGGTGGTAGTTGTTTACCTTTATATTATGTCCATCTAGCCGGAGTAGGCCGCAAAGGATAGTTCTTATAGAACTCTTTTATTAAGGTAGGCGCGTCGGCCTTAATCTAGTTATAGGTTTCCTAGGTTTGTGTTTTATATCCTTCCCACTTAATAAGAAGTTTAAATTATTTAGATTATAGTTTCTATTACATATCGTTAATTAAGTTAATAAAGTAAGAACCGTTACCATTGTTAATAATTATAGGAGGTGGCGGCGGCACTTTATAAGTTATAAGATTATCTTTTAAAGGTTGTAATAAGTTTATATAAAACATTAGGTATATTTTTATCTTAGTTAGCAGTTTAAGCTTATAGGCGTATGGGCTTAGTTTCTTCTTAATTTAGTATAGGCCTGCGAACTTCTAATTAAGTTTCTTTAAGGGCCATTAAGTCTTTAGGTTTTGTGTATTTAGGTAGGCTATATTATCTTTTTTAAAGTCCCATATAGGAGCTTGTCCTTTATTTGCATACCATTCCTATAACGTTTAAGCGTATATTAATTTACTTTATAATAGTTCCGTTAACTACTTTATTTAATTAGTAAAGTTATATGCGTTAATTAACTAAATCCGTTTAATCGTGGGTCCTATTATATTGATTTTAGGTTGTGGTTTAAATCTAAATTAAGGGTCTTGCCCGTAGGTCGCGTAGAACAGCATTACGCCTATTAATATGTTTATTATATTATTCGCGGTAAACTTAGCTAAAGGCAGCTATTTTTCCCAGTCGTCTTACAGGTAGGAGCAGTATATTTATAAGTATTGTTCTATAATCGCGTTTGCGATTTTAGTTTAGCTATCTATCTCTAGATAAAATGTAGTTAAGAGTTATATTTAAATGCTTAATTATTTATATAAAGCTTGCCAGAAGTCTAAAACGAACTAGCTTCTATGTTTAAATACTATTATATTAGGAAGTCCGTGTAGCTTAAAGACATGCTTAATAAAATATTCGGCTACTAATATCGCATTAATTAAGTCTATAGGAATTATATATCGCATTTTTATAAGGCGGTTAATAACTACCATAATATTTATAAACCTATTACTGTTAGGCAAGTCAACTATAAAGTTAATTAAGATGTCGCGCCATTTTTATATTAGAATTGGTAGCGGTTAAAGTACTCCTTACTTCTTTACGTAAGAGGTCTTTCTACGCACGCATATCCTGCATGCTTAAACGTATTTTTGTACGTAGTCGTATATTATAGGCCAGTAGTATACTTGTTAAACAATTTTATAAGTTTTTGTACGGCTAGGGTGCCCTGCTATAGGGGAGTCGTATATAAATTCAAGTATCTTAAATTATAAGGGTTTGGAATTCGGAACTACTATCTTCTATTAGTAGTATAATTGGTTGTTTTAAATTTCGTATTTAGCAAGTGTAATATTATTATTATTATTCATTGCTTAACGTCCGATTTGGATCCCTGTTAGGCCCACGCGGACTACTCCTTATATATATATAGGGAGAAAACTCTATTTAAGAAAACCCCATGATCCGTCTCCCCGCCTTTTGGGGCTTACTTATGAGTCGCCTACGAGTTACTAGTGGTGCTCTACTACCTTACTTTTTAACCTCCTTGGGAATCACTGCTGCCGTAACAAACCTATGGACGCGCTAGTATTACACACTGTACTCTACCCCTGTAGAGTTATTAGGGGGCGCCTATTACTTACCCCTTTGCTTTCCATTGCTATTTCCTTTATAACCCAGAACTGGTCTAGCACATTTTAGCTAATAAGCCACTGGGTAGCCGCCTTAAGGCCTTTCTATATTAAGAGTAGTGTATTATAGTTTTCTATACTAGCTGCTGAGAGCATTGCTTCTTAGCTGGTGCGTAAGGGGCATAACAGTATTACATGTTTTGGTGTCTGTCTTGGCCAGCTATATTTGCACCTTAGGCTACCCACTAGGACACCTACCCAGTAAAGCCAATCTTTTAGTCCTATTATTCCTGTCCTTAAGAGTGTTGCCATTGTATTTTCTGCCTTTGTTAGGCCCTCTTAAAGCCCTTAGGTATTTACCCCCTATAGTATTACCTATACTATGGCTTAGGTTCCCCTTACCTAAGTCTACCTCTGTACCTTTAACTCCTATTTATCTCTCCAGCGTCGGTCTAACCAGTATTGTGTTACGGTAGATGGTTTTCTAGTACTCTTTTATGCTCTACTTTGGCTCCTTTCTCTCCCTTGCTATTATCTTTACTGGCCTCTTACGCGTCTCCCTTCCTCCTCTATATGGGCCTAGGTCCTAGCGCCGCACTATTCTTCTTCTACTTTCTCTACCTGTTTTCCTAATATATCTTCCCTACTTTAGGGTTATTGGTTTCTTCTCCTATAGGGCACCTTAGGGTCCCTCTATAGTTTGTTTAGGCGTGTCTTGATATACTTTATAATATTAGAGTTGCGTTCCTTTTACACCCTTTGCATTACATCAGCTTTAATATATAGTTATAGGGGGGGAATATTGGCTTCCTTCTCGAGCAGTGCTGTGGCCGTTCGCTTATACCCGCCTGTTATACTCCTAAGGCAGGCTGTTTGGACCTTTTGGAGTGGTTTAAGGAGTGATTTAGGGGGGCCTTTCTCGGTTTCTCTAGTGGCCTAAATGCTAGATCCATACGTTATGGTTAGCCAGACAACTGCTGTATATAGTAGGCGTAACCTCTAGAAGCATGGACCCTATATAGAATTAACAATCCTGGACATGGCGATATACTATGCTTAGCCATTATAGGCCGCTTGCGCCGTATATGCGCTCTACCGGAGCTTGCTGTCTACCCACACTCCTAATACCCTTAGGCCTTAAACCGGTTAACCCCTAAAGCCTTGGATATAGATTGTATACTAAAGATCTGCAGATTGGTTACGTTTTCTTATAAAATAGATTAGCTGGTATTTCTCTAGTAAGAATTGGACTCTATATCGTCTTGCCCATTCTATATAGGTGTTGTGGGCTTTCTCTAGTGTCCTACAGTTCTCTGCGGCTGTTGGCCCACTAGGATATATATATATTGCAGAGCTATAAGAGTTATATATATAGCAAGTTTGCCTAAACTGCTTGCCTAGTTCCTTGCCACGGTTTTCCACGCAAACGCTTCTATAGTAGCTAGCCAGCCAAACTGGTTCCTGCCCGTGTGCACCTAATTTGCTCTATAAGCCTATCCTTACAGCCTGCCCCTGCCTAGATAGACCGACACGCGCATCCGTCCTTTCGGGCTATACAGACAGTGTCGTCGACAAGGTGTTGATCCTTCCTCCAAGACAGGTCCACCAGGAGTCGGAGCCCAGTAAAGGGGCAAGGTTCCTGGAGTCGTCCATTACTGCCATTGTATACCACGCCCCACAGCTGTTGCCAGCTGCTTCGCGTTACCTGTGACGCTCTCGCGACAACAGGCCGACCGTGTCTTGCAGGCGTGGGCCCATAGTAACTCGACACCGCGCAGCTACCGTCCCTCAGCCGCCTACTAACCAAACTTGCTATCCTCCCATCTTAACTAACACCTGCATTTAAGTCCGTTCTAACCTATCCTGTGGGTCCGTTCCAGGTCTGTTCTAAGTCCGTTCCTACCTAAACAGGTTCGTCCCAGCTCTTTCTTAGTCCCTAGAGAGGGTTAACGCCGCTGCATAAGAGGATTAACGTTGGAGGATTAACGTTGGAGGATTAACGTCGCCTCGTTAACAGGTGGATTAACGTCACTAAATATGGTTGACGGTGTTGAAATTCTTCCTATGCCCTCGCTGCTGGTGCAGTCTTAGAGCGGAATAAGTACAGAAGTGCCCTATCGTCCCCTTAGATTCCTATCGCTTCCACCAGCAAATGCAAGCGCTGGCTTGTGGCCCTAGGTCAGAGCCTAGGTAGAGAGACATTAGGTAGTTTTTAAGACCATTCCTCTGTTCTTAATAAGTTGCCTTTATAGTTGTAACGAGCTTGCCAAGCGCTAAGCCTGTAAAAACTTTTGCTATTCTGGCGGCGTTGAGGACGACGTTTTTAAAGACGGCCTATAGCCACAACGTAACGCTGCTATACCAGTAATGAACGTGATTCTCGCTCTTAGCAAGGCCTTGCGGACCTGTTAAGACGGAAAGGAACCCCCGCTAAGCAGTGCGGGTTAAATTATGATTTTGGTGTTCCTCTAGCAAGTGTAATATCCTTATACTATTGTTTTCCTATTTAAATCGCTTTTATTATATCTATTATCCATATATTATTCTTGTATTTATATTCTATTAGCTTATTAATTTCTATTTCCTATTTATTAACTTCTAATTCATTTCTGTTAAGTTCCATATCTAGAAATATAGGACGTAGTTTTTTAAAACGTTTAGGAGGCAATAAGATCCATAATTAATTTGTAATCCATTTATCTATAGCGTTTACAGGTAGGTCCTATAACCGTTATATTAATACGTTAGGCTTCTAATTAAGTTTGCCCAGTTAGTATATAATCTTAAAGTTAAATTATAAGAGGTATTTAGCCCAACGAATTTAGCGCTGCGTTAATTGCTTTATAGTTATAAAGTACTGCAGGTTCTTATGGTCCGTTAATATATATATTAGGAACAACAATCCTTTAAGCTTAGGACGCCATTGTTTAAAATATCTAATAATTGTAAGTAGTTCCTTATTGTATATCTTATAGTTTAATTTAGTAGGAGCGAGTTTCTAGAAGAGAAAGGCTACTAGATATAGCTTACCGTCCTTATTATATTGTAATAATACTCCCCTAGCGCATAATTGGACGAGTTTGTTTCCACGATATATTTAAGGTTAGGGTTAAAGTAGGTAAGAATTAGAGCAGTTATAAAATGATACTTTAGGTTGTTAAAAGCTTATTTATATTTAGTAGTCCATTTAAATTTTATATTCTTTTTTATTAGGTTTACTAATAGCTAAGCAGTTTCTAAGAAGTGGTTAATAAATTGTTAATAGAAATTTGCGAATTCTAGAAATCCTTAAATATCTTATATATTGCTAGGGCTTTCCTAGTTTATAATCGCGGCGACTTTCTTAGGATCTATTTTAATTCCGTTATAGGATATTATTAAGCCTAAGTACGTAACCTTAGACGCGTGGAACTTGTATTTCTTAATATTGCATTATAGGCCCGCATCTCGTAGGCGTTTAAGGACCATTTTAATATATTTCCAATGTTTAGAAAGTGAGGATAAGTAGATTAAGATATTATTAATATACGCAGTAATAAATACATTAAGGAATTTATAAAGTGTATTGTTAATATATTACTAAAATGTACCGGGACCGTTCTTTACGCTAAATAGTATTACTAGGTATTTAAAGAGTCCCTATTGTGTATAAAAAGCTATATTGTAACGGAAACTTATAGCAGGAACTACAGTGGGTTCTATTATTAGGCTAGGTATATAGGTAAGAACAAAACAATAATGTAATAATAACTGGTGGAGTAGTTGCCTAACAGATTAACTCTAATTATATTCTAAGATTTACTATAAGAAGAGAACTATCTATAGTAGAGACTAAGGTCCTTTAAATACATAACCATACTCCTAAGAAATCCTCTTTTATATATAAGGTACGTATTATACGTGTTATATATAGCGTATACTACGTATACTCCATATACCGCGTATAACATTATATGACTCGCTTACCATTTTTTATTATATGGTTCCACTAAATCTATCCTAGACTATACCTATATTAACTAACTAGCTTCCTACGACTCTTCCCTAAGTAGTTATAATATTATACTTAAAGCGTCCGTAACACCATCTCCCTCCTCTTTATCTTTGTCCTTGAAGATTCCTAATATCTCCAAGTTATCCACTAGAGGTATAATATCCGTTTAACTAGTCTAGTTAATATTCTTGCTTATTATGCCTAAAGCTTCTTCTTCCTCTTTCCTGGGTTGAGCGTCGCCTTTATACGGTTTCCTCCATACTATTGCTAGGCGAGGTAATGGCGATCCCTTACTCTCGTTACGCTAAAGAGGGGTTAGTATGCGTTGCGCTAGCAAGTCCTACATCTTAATAACCCTTCTTTTGCTCTAAGTATACCAAAGCAAACATTTAATTGTCTTGCAATGTTCGCTCTATCTCCAACGCCAAGTATGCGCGTCCTATAACTTTTAATAGTCTTCGAGTTCCCTAAGTAACTTGTTATAGGGTCTTGTATTTAATCTGCCGCTATAAAGCTTAATGGTAAGCTCTTAAGCGCCTTAGATAAGCTTTGTTGTTCGCAGAAAGCAAAGTAGGAGGCTATAGCTACTTAATAGCGTACCCTTAAAGCCTGTCTATTAGCCTCTGCCTGTCTTCTTCGTCTTAAACGTGTTTGTGAGAAGGTCTATTCTAAGGAGTAAAAACTGGTTTAACAGGGTTTGTCTAAGCTAGGTAACAAAAGGACTAGCTCTCCTCCTGTAAGGGAAATAACTCCAAGTAGCTCGGTAATTGCTCCTCTTAGGTCCCCCTTAGGTAACTTATTCTTTGGCGATCCTTCTTTATTAATATTACCTAACCTGCTCTCTTCTAATACTTATATACCTTTCCTATAGCGTTTTTTAGGTTGCTTAGTGGTTCCTAGGTAGTCTTACTATAGCCTATCCACTTTACTTTATACTACGTTTCGTTATCTATATCCTTATAACTAATAATCTTTAAAACTTACTATTTATCTTTCTTTTATCCTCTATACGTGTCTGCCTCATAGACTGGTAGCTTAATATTCCTATATACTAGCTCTAGCATTGCAACGTGTTATATAGGGTAGATTTTCATTTTAGCTAGTAGGTTTAACTTATATATAACCAATAAAATTCTTTACTTAACTTTAAAAGGTCCTAGTCTAACATAGTCCAATTTCTTGCTTAGTCATCAACTCTTGAAATTTTTGTGTAGTAGCTATACTTTATCCCCCTTCTTAAGATCTGGTCCCTTAGATCTCTTAGTATTATAATACCTTTTTATTCATTCTTGTACTAGTTTAGCTGTTTCTTTAAGGTCTGTATAAAGATTTATTAACGTCTCTATTCTTTACTTAGCTGTACTACTCATCTTTTTTGCTTAATATGGTGATAATGATATTCTTAGCTCGTATCTATAATTTGCCTTAAATGGTAATGTCCTTATTCCTTTTTATAGTGTTGCATTATATGCAAACTATATAACTGGTAATAGTAATACCCAATTATTCTATATATAATTAATATAATGCCTTAGATACTGCTCTAGTATCTAGTTTAGTTTTTTTATTTGTTTATTTGTCTGCAGATAATACGCTATAGATATTGCTACGTAAACCCCTTATTCTGCTAGAAATACTTCCTAAAATACTACTATAAATTTTGGATCTCTATCTAATATAATCTTATCTAGTACTCTATATCTTGCAAATACTTCCTTTATATAGATTCTAGCAATATCTTCTACTAATATCTCTTTAGTGCATACTATAAAGTATCCCTACTTTATTAGCTTATCTACTATTACTAAAATCGCGTTATAATCTTATCCTATAATAGGATCTCTTAACTTTAGTAACTTAACAATAAAGTCCTATAATATAACCTCCTATAGTCTTCCTGGTGTCTTAATAGGTTATAGCCCTCCGTATAGCTTATGCCTTATTAGTTTGTTTCTTTAGCAATCTAGATATTTCTTTATAACTTGTCTTGCTAGTCCCCAGATTCCTTAAATAATATACTCCTTTTAAAGTCTTAACACTAAGCCTATAGCTCTATTGTGTCCTTATATTATTCCCTTGTGGAATTCCTTAACAAATTCTTCTATAATAGACTTAGGCATATATATTGCTTTTCTATTTTTATATTACTCTAAGTCTAGATCCTTTACCTATACTTCTTAGATCTTCTATATCTAATTACTCTCTAGTAATTTATAGATCTAACTTTCCTTAGTTACTATAATCTTTAGATAATTATACCTAATCAATCCATCTTAATCCTTTTATAATAAAGCTCCCAATAGCTTTTTATTACTTTATAGTTTAGCCTTTCTGCTTAAAGCGTCTGCTCGTGCATTATCTGTACCCTTAGTATACTGAATTTCAAAATAGTATTCTATAAGCATTTCCGCCTATCTAACCTGTCTTTAGTTAAGTTCCTTTATTATTAGGAATCCTATAAGGTTCTTATAGTCTATCTTAACTATAAATAGTTTCTCTATGCCTTGCAAGAATACTCTCTATTCTTTAAGTGCTGTAACTATACCTAACAACTCCTTATTATAGATATTATAGTTTAACTCTAGTGGTGTTATCTTTTAACTATAGTATACCACTAGGTGCTATCTATCTTAATATTTCTATATAAAGTATGCCCCTAGTATAAAGTCTAATATATCTATTTCTATAACCGTCTTTAGACCTAGTTAATAGATCTTAAGAACTGGCTCCTAGGTAAATAACTTTTTAATTCTCTTAAATAGTTCTTATTACTTCTTTCCTTATGCCTACAGTTCTTCTTTCTTTGTTAACCGTATAAATAGCTTAATGTCCTATAACCATTGCGCTATAAACCTTCTATAGTAATTATAAAACCCTAGGAACGATTTTAACTGCATAACGTTCTCTAGTTCTTACCAATTCACTATAGCCTTAATCTTCTTTAGATCTATACTAAGTTAGCCTAGTTTAATAATAAATCTAATAAAATCGGTCTTCTAGGTAAAGAACTTGTATTTCTTAATTATTACTAGCATCTGTTCTTCTTATAGTCTCTTTAAGACCCATTTAATATATTCTTTATGCTCTTCCTTACTCTCTAAGTAGATAATAATGTCGTTAAGGTATACTATAATAAATTCATCTAGGTATTCTTCTAACACACTATTAATTCGCTTCTGGAACATTGCTAGTGCATTTATAAGCCTAAATTGTATAACTAATAGCTTATATAGTCCTTCCTTTAACCTAAAGGCTGCCTTCTATTTGTTACCTTCCTTAATTCTAATCTAATAGTACGCCTATCTTAGATCTATCTTTGTAAAGATCTTTATATTGCCTATCCTATCTTAGATTTCGCTAATTAAGGGTAAAGGATACCTATCCTTCCTAGTAATACTATTCAACTGTCTATAGTCTATACATATCCTAAGTTTTCCGTTTTTCTTTGGGATAAATAGTACTAGATATCCTGCTAATAACTATAATAGTCTGATATATCCCTTGTATAAGTTCTTCTAGATAAACTCCTTAAGCGCTACTAACTTGGTTTTAGTAAGCTTATAGATTAGAAAGAACTTTAGACTTATTCCCTTTTCTAATTCTATTTTATGGTCCTATACTATATACTCTAACAGCTTTTCACTTTCTAGTAACCATAACTTTTTACTATACTTATAGTATCTCTTTAGTATATAACTTAAGCCTTACTTAGTCTCTTTATATGTCGCTCTAACTTAGTACTATACCAACTTGGTTTACTATCGCACTTTACGCCATTAAGTATTCTTAATATTGACCTAACCTATAACCTAATTAATCTTTAGATTGTATTTCTATAACCAAGGCATTCCTAATATTGCCTTGTCCTATCCTAATAGTAGGATATTAAAAGACATTCTAACTAGTCTCCCTTTAATAGTTATCTAAATAGGTCCTGTTTTAAGATTAATAATACCTCCCCTATAGGCTATCTAATCTCCTAAAATCGTTATAAGTGGATATAGGTGTTCCTTTTGTCTATATAGTAACCCTATCCTTTCCACTGCCTTTAGTAATATATAGTTCCTAGTTACTCCACTATCTACTAACGCTTCAAACTGCTAATCTTGCCACTTAACTTATAAATTTAGGTGCTAACTTTAAATTCCTTTAAGGGTCTAAGGCTCTAACACTAGTTCCCTCTGGTCCTATACGCCTCCCCTTTTCCCAACTATTAGCTGCTCGATCCTGCCTATACTTAGTCCAACTTTGGCCAATACTTAGTTCGTTTCTTTTCCTCTATATACTATAGATAAGTGTTCTCTAGGCACTCCCACCACTATCGTCTATTTAGGCATTCTTCCGTAAGGAATCTTCCTGGTTAAAGTGTTAAGTCTCCTTAACCTTATACTTCTACTAGGTGCCAACTATATATATACTTAGCATTTCTAAACCGCTTTTCCTCTGGTGCCCAATATATTCTTACTAGGTACTTCCGGTTCTTATCTTTAGGTACTCTATACATATTACACGTATTATCTATATAAGCTATCTATAATAGTATATAATACGCTACATATTTTAGGTTAACTTTTAGTTTATTTTTATTCTTAAGTTTAAACCTATACCTAGTTGACCTAACCACTGGTATTTCCGCTATAGGTACTAAGATTTATTACTTACTTCTCTAGTCCCTAGATCCTTCTTCTAGGTTCCTTAATATTATAATTAATACTCCTTTAATATAACTTATACGTTTCTCCGTAATGGGTTAGTTTTAGACAACTTTTTTATCTAGCTATATATAAAAGTCTTCCTATTTGTCGTTGTGTTGTTGTCTATACTACTTTCTATATAACTGGTTTAGTGTATATAGTCTATCTGTTAGAAAGTACCTTGTCATTACTACATTATAATATCCTTTAGTATGTCTTTCTTTAAACCTAGTTAGAATATCTAAATCCTCTTTTTATTCTAGTTTATCTAACCACTTTGCCCTAGGTGTCCCTGCACTTGGCCTATTAGTAACTCTTTATATAGGTGCTCTATCCCTTATACAACCTAGCGTAGCTAACCTCTTATCTAGCTCTTGCTCTTACTATGCAATAATTCTTATCCTAAACTTATTTATAGTTTCTTATTTTCTATATCTTATAGCTAGATCTTTATAGTTATCTTACTTTTTAATCCTGGTATTAACTATTTAATCTTTAGGCTAAACACTGCGTTTACCTAGGATTGCTAATATTCTTATTTATTCTCCAAACTTATAGTTCTTGAACTTGCGTCCTATACTTATTTATTTGTTACTGAACTAAGTTGCTACCCTTTCCCATCAGTTTTTGTCCGTTATGGGTCCTTAGGTGTGTCTTATCTTACTTTAAGAATCTTAAGCTTCTCTTATCTCTGCTTGAGAATCTTAAGCCTATAGCCTTTTGCCTTTATTAAGTGATAAGCTAGCACTAGCAGTTGTCTACTTACTTAGTTTCTTCTAAACGTTACTCCTATTATCTTGTAAAGCGATGGAAATTATATCTAATAGTATTATAATACCCGTTACTAAACCTTGTTCTGTAATGGTCTTAGTCTCTACTTCTATTTTAACCTCTCTAAGGTTTATATACTTCTAGTAAGCTGCCTTTATTGCCTTATTGTTAGTAAATGCTTCGCCTTTGTCAAATTTATCGTCTTTAATGTCTAATCTATAAGCTGGTTTGTTGGTTCCTTTAAACTTAGATAACAATGGCTCCTATAGCTAATAGCTTACGCCGTACTTAGCGTCCTTATAAATTCGGTATGCGTTATTGTAATAATACGCAAAACTGTTAATTAAATATTCTTTTGTTCCTTATAGTGCACCATTATCCCTCTATATATATATGCTGTTTGTTGGCCTAGTTCCCTTTACCATGTAGTTACTTTAACTACCTCTACAGTCTCTAGCAAAATGACCTTGTTTTCTATAATTTATACAAGCCCTATCTTTAAACTATTTTTCTTGCTATAGAGTCCGCCTAAACGTCTTCTACTGCTAAGATCCCTAGTTTGGCCTCTACTCCTAGGTCCTTTAATTACTTAATTCTTAACCTCTAGGTTTCCATAGTTTCTTTTCCCATCTTTAGGTTTCTTTAGTACCGTTTAGGTCCATTGGCTCTACGCCATTCTATAGTTTTTAACTCTATATCTGTCGTTACGTACTCTACGCCTTATATAACTATAGAACTCTATCTTGCCCTCTCTTAGCTTGTTCCCTTTAGTAGATCCTATTATTAATCTTTATTAACTAATCTATTAACTCTTTTAGAGTATCCGCATCTTCTATTAGGATAATTACGTCCTGGACTTTAGCCTTAAGTCCCTGTTTGTACTATGCTATAAGCGCCCTATTATTCCACTTAACCTGTGTGGCTAGTATTTAAAACTGTATTATATACTTAATTGCTAAAGTGCGTTATACTAAGTTCTAAAGCTTTCGTTCTGCTGTAGTTATAGCCTTTAGGTCTCTAAACATCTATATTAGTTATTCTACAAACCCGTTTTAACTAGTAAATATATACCGTACGTCCTAGTTAGTCGTTGTTATGCCATTAGCCTATATTTCCGTGAGATATAGCTTAAACCACTTAAGTGCTTTTCCCGTTAGAAACAATCCTGCATAGGCTACTTAATCTAACGATGTTGCTAACTTCGCTCCTTCCTGTACTACCTTAAAGTGCATCTGTGTAAGAAATCCCTTGAGCTTTAACTTCTCTCCTAAAAATCGTTTAATTAAAGGTAACTTAATCTTTACTACTCTGATTCCATTAATGCGTTCTTTAAGTATCCTATTATTATCTTATAAGTGATCAACTATTTCCTGTAACTAACCTTATGTAACCACTTAAGAATCCCCCTCGTCTATACTGGTATTACCTGGCCCTGAGGTTGTAGCTGCCGTTGATGCCATTATAACTAGTACTGCTCTTGGTGGCATATTATTCGATCTTGTTTAATACTATAACCTTAGTAGTGAATGTGTAACGGAACCTTGTAGTAGGAACTACGGTGGGTTCTGTTATTAGGCTAAGTATATAGGTAAGAACAAAACAACAATATAATAATAACTAGTGGAGTAGTTGCCTAACAAATTAACTCCAATTATATTCTAAGATTTACTACAAGGAGAGAACTATCTACGGTAGGGACTAAGGTCCTTTAAATACACAACCGTACTTTTAAGAAATCCTCTCTTGTATGTAAGGTACGTGTTATACGTATTATATATGGCGTACACTGCGTATACTCTGTATACCGCGTATAACATTATGTGACTTACTTACCATTCCTCGTCATATGGTTCCACCAGATCTATTTTGGACTATGCCTGTATTAACTAACTAGCTTCCTGCGACTCTTCCCCAAGTAGTTATAACATCGTACTTAAAGCGTCCGTAATATATATACTTCTTATCTCCTTCTTATATACGGATTTTATTAAAGGCTACAACTATATTAAGCTTTGTGAAGTACTATACCTTTACTAAACAGTTAAGCGTCTCTTAAATTAGGGGAATTAGATATTAGTTTTAAATTATAATTATATTTAGAGCTTAATAATTAATATAGAATCTTAAGCCTCCTCCTAGCTTTTTAATAAATAGTACGGGTAAGGCAAATGGAGATTAACCAAGGCGAATAAATCCTTTTTCTAGATACTTGTTAAGGTATTATTATATTATAAATAATTCTTCCTATAACATACTGTATAGCAGACCGAACTTTAGTATTATGCCTAGCTTAAGTTCTATCTTAAAATCGTACTTATCTTAGTGTGGGGCTAGTTAGTCTATAAATCGTCTTTTAAACTTGTCAATTAGGTCGTAGTACTCTTTAGGTATAAGAGGTTAAGGATTAATATACTATTTTGGTTCTAGTGCTTTCTTAATATCTTCTATAGTTATAGTAAAGATTTTATAATCTCGTCTTTTTGCTAACAAAATAAAGGGTATGGCTTGTATTATCCAAATTTTAAGAGGTTTTAATAAAATATCTTTATATTCTTTGTTATAATTAGTAGTTATAAATTTATTATATTGGCTTAAGGTTTGTGGTAAGGGTAATTTATATTATATTGAATTCAAATAGTTGTGTGCATATTTATAGGGCAAATAGTTTTTTAAGTAATAACTTTGGCAGTAAGTTATACGGAACTTTAGTGTTTCTTTAACCCAGCTAATTAAAGGGTTGTGTTGTTTTAGCTATCTATGTCTAAGTATAACTTTATATTGCTTTAAGGGTGTTATAAATAGGGAGACGTGTTTAAGGTATTCGCCTATCCATATTTTTACTAGGGCGTAGTGCGTTATTTTGCTATATATTAAGGGTTTGCCATTAAAGCCTTATAGACCTTAAGGCTCGTTAAGTTTCTTTAAATTTAGGTATTAAGTTTTTGTATAGTTTGTGTTAATAAAGCCTATGCTAGTGGCTCTGCTGTCTATAAGGATTTGTACTTCCTTCTATTTTCTAAATATTTAAATTTCGCTGAGTATATTAAGGGAGTTGTGTTGTGTATTAGCGCTGGAAGAGCCTAGACACTTATACTCTTCTACTTTTTATCCTAAGGCGCGACTTGGCCTTAGGATAATTCGTTTTCCAAATTAACTAAGGGTAAGATACTTTGTGGCGTTTAAGTACGATTTGTAAAGTGGGTATAATTTAAGGAACAAGTATAGCTTAAGGAATAGGTATAATTTAAGGAACGGGAGGAGCTACGGCGGACCTTTTTAAAGGGGTAAGTTTGGCAATGCTTTTAAATATATCCTTTTTTACCGCATCTAAAGCATTCTCCATTTGTGGCTTAAGTTCTTTGTTTATCAGTTTCCAAGGGTATATAGAATTGAGCGGCATTAAGGTCCATAGGGTTGTATATAAGGCTTTTAGGTTTTGGAGACGGATTATATTTTAGGGTGTTTTAAACGCAAGGTATAGTTGACTTTAGGGAATAAGTTTGTTTATTATATTAAAGATCATTATTAATTTGTTGGCATATTATAGCAAATTTGGATAGATTTTTTAGCAGTTCCCTACCTACTAACTAGGCTCTAATTTTATCTAAAATAGCTTATTAAAGGGCAGCAACTCTAGTGGCTTTATTCTAATCCAGTTTGCTAATAAGGCCTTAAAATTCTAAAAAGAAGCTAGTGAAGTCTTGGTTCCATTGTTATAGGTTCTTAAATTTAGTAATAGCTATATGTTTGCGGCTGGCGTTATTATATATTTATTCTAGTAGAGAGATAAAGATTTTAAAATTAATAAAAGTGCCATTACGGAAGAATAGATCTATGGTATGTATAGCGTCCTTGCTTAAATAAGATATTCCGTAGCTAACCTTACTAGCTTTAGTAGGGTATTAGTTATAGTTTGTTAAAAGTTTAAGACGGAGCTTAGTTATAAAGGGACGTAGGTTATTTTAATTTCTATTAAACATTAAAGGATTAGGGAGCCTTTTAGATTTTATAGTGGGTATTAAACTTGTTATAGATATAGGTTAAGTTACTATTACTAGTTTAGTATTCGCATTTAATAGGTTAGGTTTAGATACGGTTATTTTAATTTTGTTTATAGGTATTATTATTAGAGTCTTTAATAAAAGAGCCTTAACATTACGGAGTTCTTTATAGAGTGCTTCTATTAATTGCTGATATTAGGCTTCTAGTATAGCCCGCTACTAAGCTAGGGCATCCATAAAGGATTGTTATATTATAGTTAATTATTCCCTAACTAGGGATATAATACTTGTGGTTATCAAAAGGGATTTAGGTTTGTTTGCTATTTTTAATAGTAGTTATTTTAATATAACGTAGTATAAGGGCGCGAAGAGGCTTTAGGGAAGATTTAAAGGAATAATATAAATTCTATCTAAATCTAAGGATATATAGCTCTTAAAGAGAATAAGACGTTGCGTAAAGAAGAGAAAGGAATATAGGAAACTTATAACTAAATATTCAGGGTCTTAGCAGCAGACGCGTAGGCACGAGCCTACGTGGATTTTAATAAGTTTTAACTAAATTCTATTACGTCAGTGGAATTTAGTGGAATTTGATCAAGTCAGCGGAACTTAGTAGAAAACGGTAGATTACAGTAGACAATTGCGGACAGTTGTAGACAGTTGCAGACAGTTATAAATAGTTTATAAACAGTTTTATATAGTTATCTATCAAGTGTTTTACCAAGACATTCCTACTATAACTGGGCTAGTCCTGTTACACATATACGCTATAAGCGGCCTATAAGGGCTAAGTATAGTATATTATAATATCTAGGATCGTTAATTCTATATAGGGTCTATGCTTCTAGAGGTCACGCCTACTATATATAGTAGTTGTCTGGCTAACCATAATATATAGATCTAGTGTTTGGGCTATAGGAGAATTTAAGAAAGGCCCCCCTAAATCACTTTTTAAACCACTCTAAAAGGTCTAAACAGCCTACCTCTAGAGTATAATAAGTGGGTATAAGTGAACGGCTATAGCACTACTTAAGAAGGAAGCTAATATCCCCCCCCTATAATTATATATTAAAGCCGCTGTAATATAAAGGGTGTAAAGGGAGCGTAACTTTAAGGTTATAAAGTATATCAAGATACGTCTAAATAAACTATGGAGGGACACTAGGGTACCCTATAGGAGAATAAACTAATAACCCTAAAGTAGGGAAGATATGCTAAAGAAATAGGTAGAAAAAGCAGAATAATAATGGTGCTATATTAGGGCCTAGGAGACGCGTAAGAGACTAATAAAGATAATAGTAAGAGAGAGAAAGGAGCCAAAGTAGAGCATAAATGAGTACTAGAAAACCACCTACTATAATATAATACTGGTTAGACTAATACTAAAGAGGTATATAGGAGTTAAAGGTATAGAGGCTATTTTAGGCAAGAGGAACCTAAGCCATAGTATGGTTAATACTATGGGGGGTAAATACCTAAGGGCTTTAAGAAGGCCAATAAAGGCAGAAAATATAATAGCAACACTCTTAAGAATAGGAATAATAGGACTAAAAGATTGGCTCTACTGGGTAGGTATCCTAGTAGGTAGCCTAAGGTGCAAATATAGCTGGCCAAGACAGATACCAAAATATATAATACTATTATACCCCTTACGCACTAACTAAGAAGCAATGCTTTTAGTAGCTGGCATAGAGAACTATAATACACTACTCTTAATATAAAAAGGTCTTAAAGCGGTTACCTAGTGGCTTATTAGCTAAAATATACTAGACCAGTTTTAGGTTGTAAAGGAAATAATAATAGAAGGCAAAGGGATGAGTATTAGGTGCCCCCTAATAACTCTATAGTAGTAGAGTTAATTTTGCGATACTAGCGCGTCTGTAGGCTTATTACGGCAGCAGTAGTTCCTAAGGAGGTTAAAAAGTAAGGTAGTAGAGCACCATAGGTGACTTATAGGCGCTAAGTAGGCGAGTCCTAAAAGGCAGGGAGATAGATTATAGGGTTTTCTTAAATAGAGTTTTCTCCCTATATGTAAATAAGGAGTAGTTCGCGTAGGCCTAATAGGGATCTAAATTAGACGTTAAGCAATAAATAATTATTATTATATATTTTATAATTTTAATAATTTAATTATAAACTAATTATTATTTAAATTCTAATAAAACAAGACTCTTAAATTTTAAAAATAGTATAATTATATAGTAAAAAAAGCCTTTTAAATTATATTATTTTATAATAAATATAATTTTAAATAAAAATTATATATTTAATAAAAATTAAAAAATTTAAAGTATATTAACTTTAAGCTATTATAATAATAATTTATTGCTTAACGTCCGATTTAGATCCCTATTAGGCCCACATAGACTACTCCTTATATACATATAGGGAGAAAACTCTATTTAAGAAAAACCCGTAATCTATCTCCCTACCTTTTAGGACTTGCCTGCAAGGCGCCTATAAGGCGCCTGTAAGTCACCTATAGTACTCCTACTACCTTACTTTTTGACCTCCTTGGGAACCACTGCTGCCGTAATAAGCCTACGGACGCGCTAGTATTGTAAACTTTACTCTACTACTATAGAGTTATTAGGGGGCGCCCGTTGCTCGCCCCCCCACCCTCTATTACCATTTCCTTTGCAACCCAGAACTGGTTTAGTACATTTTAGCTAATAAGCCACTAGGTAACCGCCTTAAGGCCTTTTTATATTAAGAGCAGTGTCTTATAGTTCTCTATGCTAGCTACTAAGAGCATTGCTTCTTAGTTAGTGCGTAAGGGGCATAACAGTATTACGTGTTTTAGTGTCTGTCTTAGCCAGCTATATTCGCATCTTAGGCTACCTACTAGGACACCCACCTAGTAGAGCTAGTCTTTTAGTCCTATTATTCTTGTTCTTAAAAGTGTTGCTATTATATTTTCTGCCTTCGTTAGGCCTTCTTAGAGCCCTAAAGTGTTTACCCCCAATAGCGTTAACTATGCTACAGCTTAGGTTCCTCTTGCCTTAGTTAGCCTCTATACCTTTAACTCCCACGCGCCTCTCTAGCTTTGGTCTAGCTAGTATTATATTACAGTAGATAGTTTCCTAGCGTTCTTTTATACTCTACTTTAGCTCCTTTCTCTCTCTTACTATTATTCTTGCTGGCCTCTTGCGCGTCTCCCTTCCTCCTCTATATAGGCCTAGGCCCTAAAGCAGCACCATTCTTTTTCTGCTTTCTTTACCTATTTCTCTAATATATCTTCCCTACTTTAGGGTTGTTGGTTTATTCTCCTACAAGGCGTCCTAGGGTCCCTCCATAGTTTATTTAGGCGTGTCTTAATATACTTTATAACATTAAAGTTGTTTAAGCTATTATAATAGTATATTATTAATTTAAATATAAAAATTTATTAAATCTTTAAATAAAAAATATATATAAATAAAATAGAAAATTACTTAGAATTAATTTAAATTAATTATAAAATTAGTTAATATAAAACTTATTTTATTTAATATATTTTTAATTAAGTATTAGCTAATAACTTTTTATAAGTAACTATATTTATATATATAGTAGTGTCTGATTAAGGTTGCGTCCTTGCAGTTATATAACCGCAAATTGCTATTACGTGACGGCAATCTAGGGCAATTTGCGGCAACTTGCCTACGAACGCGAGTCAAAAGGGGTTGATTACGTAAGCTAAGCGAGCTTAAGAAATCCACCAAATTCCACCTGTAGAATAGGAGGATCAAAATAAGCATTAATTAAAATCAGTTACCACCTATACTATTGCAATAGCATTACGTATTACCGGAAGTGATACTGACACTAATTAGTAATTACAGATTAGGAGACATATTATCTACAAAGAGAGACGAGCTTGATTAGTCCCTACTAAAGGCCTCTACCAATCTCGCCTGCTAAGGAGCATTAGTTAATATGTATTTAAAAAGTCAACCCCTATCTAATAGGCCCTTGATTTTTTATATACGGCCCTTAGGTATTTAAGGAACCAACCCCTTTTAATAGGCCCTTAGTTCACGTCTATTACGCATTTTATACTACCTAGATCACGTTAAGGAGCATTAGTTGACATATACTTAAAAAGTTAACCCCTATCTAATAGGCCCTTGATTTTTCATATATAGCCTTTAGGTACTTAAAGAACTAACCCCTATCTAATAGGCCCTTAATTCGCGTCCATCACGTATTTTAAACGCGTTAGGTACTTAAGGAACCAACCCTTTTAATAGGCCCTTAGTTCGCGTCTATTACGCATTTTTTATCTAGAACCTAAAATTAAACTCGACAGGAGTTATAAGACAAGAATTAACATATTAGATATTAGGGCACAAGTTAACGCAGGACAGGAGAAATAGCCTAAAGGCATCAACTTATAGTCCGACGAAACCACCACAAAGGATATTAATAAATTTGTAAAGTTTAAGATCCTAGAATATAAAGCGTACAACCTTAAGGATAATGAACTATAAGAGGTCTATAAGGAAGATTTCTAAAACTTCACAATATAAATCTTTAAGGATTGCAACCTGTCACGGGACTCACTCGTTCTCACGTCTCTGCGCGTCTTTGACGTTCTTGACCCGTGCTCATGTTCGTCCCGAGACACCTACGCACGTTCCCCTACAGCCCCTATTTATACCCGTACCTGGCACACAAAGACTCTTCTTCTTCATCCAATGTCTTTGTATCAACCACGCATAGTTACGTGTACGTAGCCTTCTCAATTACTACCTCGTTTAGTGCATTGTATCCCGGCTCGTGCCTACTCCGTAACACAACCAAATTGGTATCTAAAAGCTCCGAATATTCCTATGGACTAATGGCGTATGGATAAGGAAGTATAGGAATGCTACAGTCCCTAAATTGCTATTTAATACCTTATAAGAAGAAGACCCTATAGAATGGACTAAGCCTAAGATTAAGGAGCACATAGTAACTAGAGGAAAGTTTACCTTAGGATGAATTGACTACCTCCTTAAGAACAACTTTGCCAGTATTAGTACCATCAAAACCCTAATCTCAATCTCACTAGCTACAAACCCTACCCTACTTATAATACCACCTACTACACCCTAACCCACCCCTATAACAGGAACCTAATTATATTAACTTAACCCTATAACTAGAACGACCTAGGGGACAGAGTTAAAACTAGGGTTTTGGCAAGGAGTTAATAAACCTTACAAAGATATACATGGAAGACAATAAGTACAGCGGAGAAGATGACAACTTTAACTTTAAACTTACTATCTTCTATAACCTCTGTAGCAGAGCTAATGTACCCTAAGAAGCCAAGGTCAAAGCCTACCCTACAATGCTACGCGGTCTAGCACTTAACCACTACTATACTAACCTTAAAAACGTCACCCTAACCCTTTTGTTTAACTAAATCTATAACACTACATATAATTACTTTAAGGGACCTAAATATAGACGCGGTATATTAGGACAATGGAACTTAACAACTCTAAAGTCTATAATAGGCAAGAGCGAGAATGCTGGAAAATTAACCTTAGACTGCCTATAGTTACTTATTAAAGAACTAAGACACCTCTAGTATAGTCTTAACCCAGATTTACACATAGACAAGTTCCTTTATAATAAGCTTATTAACGTCTGCTAGGAGTTACCAGTATGTTAATATGCCTGCTTTAAACCTTCTAACAGCTTAACTGGCCTAATTAATAACTTATAATCCTCCATCATAATATTTAAAAAGTTAAACAGTAAGAACCCTTAAGCCTTCTTTACTAACCGCCGCTACTATAGACAATACCCTTAATTACCTTACAAAACACAATTATCCTTATCCGGCCGATATACATTATTAAAGAAGTGCTGCTTTATCTGCAATAAAGAAGGTTATTAGTTATCCAAATACTCTAGAGAAGAACATAATGAATTAAAAAAGAAGTTTAAGGACAGATTTAACTACCGCTTTAATAGACATACCTAACAGTACATTACTGAGTATGAAGGAATAGATAATAATAGTAATAAACTTAACTTAGAATCTATTAATAAGGTAATAGAAGCTCTTATAATTAATATTAAGTTACTAACAGCATCTCTAATCTAAGAACAGATTAAACTGTTTCTTACCTCTTTTAGAATAATATAGCATAAAAAAGCCATTAATACTATAACTAACTTAGCAGATTAATCCTTTACCTATATAATTACTAGTACTAATTTAATTGCTTACCATAATAACCTAGACCTATTTGCCTATATTGCTACCAGCTAGTATATATCCAACGAGTTCTATAGAGTAATAATTAACACTAGAGCTTTAAAGAGATCAACAGCAGGTTATAGACAATACCTCGCATATAGAAAGACCCATAATACCGTTATTAATACCTTAAAGGCTGGCGCTATTAACGTCTAGTTTGGCATCAGTTCTACCTCTTCTATTAGCTCTGTTATAGTTAATACACCAGTTAGCAATATTAAGTTTCACATTATAAAGGCCGACATACCCTTCCTACTATGCCTTGCAGATATAGACATACTAAAGGTCTATTATAATAACCTTAAGAACGTCCTAGTCACCCTAACAAAATTAATGCCAGTAGTTTGCTGATTTAGTTACCCCTTCCTATTATAGGAAGAGTCACTGCAGTTATTTATAACCCACTTATTTAATTAAAACCCTTGCTACCTAACCACTACTAAACTCCACTAACTCTACCGTCGCTTTAGATATCTATTGGCAGACAAGCTATATAAGGTACTAGAACACTCTGGCCATAATAACATTAATAAGTAGGCTATTAACTACCTCACTAAGTACCGTTCCTACTGCTAGAAACACGGCAAGTCTCCTAGATAGTTTAAATTCACACTATAAGAAAACTAAGATTCTAATTTTAACCATTCTATTTTTGTTAATATTATGTATATTAACGGGAGTCCTATTCTCTACGTAATTAATAAAGCTACCAGATTTTAAGCTGTAAGATAGCTACGCAATATCTCTATAAAATATACCTGGGACATCCTATAACTATATTAGATTAACACCTATATTAGACCACCTAACTACATTACCTATAATGCCGGGAAGAACTTCACAAGCAAGGAGTTTTAACAGCATGCTATAGCAATGGCTATATTAACTAAGAGCGTCCTAGTGGAAGCTTACTGGTCTATTAGAATAGTAGAAAGAGCTTATTTAATACTATGCCGAGTATACCAGATAATTATGGAGGAGCTATAGGACTTAGGAATAACTAAAGAACTGGCCTTATAAATAGCGGTAAAGGCCGCTAATAACACAGCTGGCCTAAATGGCTTAGTCCCAACACTTCTTATCTTTAGTGCCTACCCTTGTATAAGCAAACTCGACCTACCAGCACCCTCTATTATATAGCAAGCGGCAGCTATAAAGAAGGTAATAGAGGAGATTGTAAGGATTAGGGTAAAGAAGCAAGTTAATAATACACTAAACCAACGAAATAGTCCATCTGTCACCATAATCTATAACCTCCCCCTTAACTCAGATATGCTTGTATAGTATAAAGGCAATACTAGACAAAGCGGCAGATAGACTAGCCTATTTAAGTTACTTAGAATTAACAGAGAAATATATAAGGTATAACTCCCTAGTAGACCTACTAACTTTAGGACCATAATAGTAAAGCTATACCTATAACCCAAACTAAAAGAACCTAATAAGGAATTAGAGGAGGAGCTGTCTAAAGAACTAACTAAGGAACTAACTAAGGAACCAACTAAGGAACCAACTAAGGAATTAACTAAGGAACTAATAACTACTGCACCCCTCTAAAGATTAAAACGGACATAATAATTACTGATAAAGTCCCAGTAAAACATCGCGGATATATTAATATTTATTAACAACAGCCTAACGAAACCTAATACTATAACCCTTAAGTGCACCTTACCGTCATTTATAGAGTCTTAACATAAGGAGATAAACGGTTTACTTAAGAAAGGCGTCTTTAAGTTTATTGATACAGCAGACGTCCTAAAGGGAGTTAGAATCTTTAACTCCTGGTTTATTAATAAGATTAAGAACACTAGAACAGATAAGGCCTTTAAGAAGTCTAAACTAGTTATATAAGCCTATAACGACTATAGCAAAGATCTGGTCTTAACACAATTACTAACCATTTAACATGTCAGCTAGAGAATTATCCTAGCACTTATAGCAACCCTATAAGGAAACAAAAGAAGACTAGCCTCTTTATACCTATATAATATCTTATAAGCTTATATATAGTCTAGTACCCACCTAAACAGAGACTTCTTTATACGCCCCCCACTAGAACTTAAACTAAAGAATAGATTAATTTTAAGAGTTATTAAACTACTCTATGGTGTCCCAGAAGCCAGTAACTATTAGTTTAATATATATCACCACTACTACCTTAATAAGCTATGGATGAACTAGTTAATATATAACCCCTACTTATTATATATAAATAGCAATAGCTTTAAAATTGTAGGACTGCAGACCAATAATATACTATTTCTTACTAATAAAACCTTTATAGAGGCTAAAGAAGCTAGGCCTTAGGAAGTAAAGTTTCTAGTAAAGGAGAGAGAGAAGCTTACGCTAAATACCCCAATTAAGTTTAACGGAGGCTGCATTAGGCAAGAAAAGGACTTAATAGCCCTTACCTAGGAACATTAATGCTAGAACCTAAAGTTAGTTATTATAAAGGCTACAGACCTAACCAGCTCTAAAGGGGAAGTCTGTAAGGCAGTTATACTAAAGGACCAGTACGTTGCCTAGAGAGTAAGAGGAGCCTATATTACTATAGTCTGTCAACTAGAAGCTGCCTTTAACCTCTCCTTTATAGAATAAGTTATTAACCTAAAGGAAGAATATACGAAGCAGCTTAATAAGCGGCTATAATAGCAAATTAATAATCCCTCCTAAGGACTTTACTTCGTATAACTTAATACAAGCACTCTTAAACTAATAATATTTACAGACTCATCCTTTACCAATAACTACAACCTCTCTTCTTAGATCGGCTTTGTTATTATACTTATAGACAAGGATAATAGGGCTAATATCCTCTATTAGTTATTTATTAAATATAAGCAAGTTACATAAAGCGTCTTAGCATCTAAACTATATGGTATAGCCTACGGATTTGACACTAGAGCTGCGATTAAAGCAACCATTAAGAAGATCCTATAACTTAAACAACTACCGCTTACCCTTTGTACCGATTTAAAATCTCTATATAACTACCTAGTTAAACTTAGGATAATATAAGAAAAACAACTTATAGTTAACCTAATGTGTTTCTAATAATTGTATAAGAGAAGAGAAATAGCAAAGATTAAATGGATTAACGGAGGCAGTAACCCTATAGACGCTATAACAAAATTAAAACCTTGCCAAGCATTAAAGGACCTAATTAATATGAATACAATTAAGCTATAGGTCACTAAGTGGGTAAAAAGAGGAAAAGATGGAAAGATAGGAATAGAGAGTGTAAAGACGTTAAGCCAGCAGCTAAGGCGCTAGTACTAAGCAAGCCAATAGCGATTTTCCATGCCGGGCATGGAAAATCGTAATTGGTCACTTTAGCCATTTGGCAGAATTTGGTGGAATTTAATAGGTGGAAAGTAGTGGAATTCAACAGGTGGAAAGTAGTGGAATTTAGTAGGCGGTGTGCTTAAGCACTATTAAAAACTAAATACTCCTAGTGTTTAATTAAGGTTGCGTCCTTGCAGTCATGTAACCGCAAATTGCCATCACGTGACGGCAATCTAGGGCAATTTACGGCAACTTGCCTACGAACGCGAGTTAAAAGGGGTTGATTACGTGAGCTAAGCGAGCTCAAGAAATCCACCAAATTCCACCTGTAGAATAGGAGAATCAAAATAAGCATCAATCAAAATCAGTTACCACCCATACTATTGCAATAGCATTACGTATTACCGGAAGTGATACCGACAAGTAGTAACTCTTTAATTAACGTCTAATACAGATCCTACTGGCCCACGCAGACTACTCCGCATAGGGGGGAAAACTTATATATTTACAGGAAGAAAACCCCTGCAGTTGGGGGAGGAAAAACCCTAATTTGCTATATTTGCACGTAGCTGCGGCGCTGCGGGCCTATAGCATGTCCTCCTCCTTAGATGTTTTAAACTCCTTAGGAACCACTGCTTCCTTCTCTAGCTTATCTAAAGCTAGGGTTTACTACGCCCTAGCTAGGCCTTGCTAATTAATCGCTGTGTATTTACCTCTCCCATATCTTAACCATCCCCTATATGCTATCTCTTATTAACTATTGCTATATACGCCTTGCCTCCCCCCCCTAGAGCTATTAAAGGCGTAAAGGGGATTTATCTGTTCTAACTACTGTAATACTAAGTAGCGGGATATATTATATTGGGTATCTTTTATGCCTAGGCCTCAGCTAGGCCCTTTTAAAGGGTTACCACTCTGTTAAAAGAAGATAAGGAAAACCGTAAGTTGCAATCTAGGCTGTAGTATTACGGTAGTAAAACGGCGAGTAACTGTATGCTTTGCGGGCGATCGCCCTAGGGGTTAGAAGGGGCCGTATATTTACTTATTCGTTTGTTTATTCGCGCGTTTACTTATTTGTTAATATAAGGTTATTAATACTTTTAATTGGGGGTTAGGGGATGTTATTAAGTACTGTTTATCCATATTAGATTATATAGGTGCCCTGGATAGAACAGTGTAGTAGTTATTATACTGTAGAGGGCCAACAGTGGTGGTTTTTAAGATCTTACTATCCAAATTTTTTTTACCACCGCCCTTAACGCCCACAACCACCACCAGGTCCTGTCCGCACGCTGTGCAACGTCTCTGCGTTGGCTCTAGATCTGATCTTTAAAGACCTAGGTTTGTAGCCGTTACCACGTACAGGTGCAGAGTCCGATTTTGACGGCCATATATTTATATATATAGATAAGACTTAAATATATATATAGTAAGTAGTCAATTTTTTTTTAAATAGAATAAAGATAAGTGTTTAGATTTCTTATAGCCTTTTTATTTTATTTTTAATATTTAATAGTTATTAGTACCTTAGTATTTTATTAAGTAACTATAAACCCCTAATTAACAGATTTATAAATTATTAAAATATAATTACTAATATATATTAAGCTGCTTAAAAAGGATTTTTATATATAGAACTATAGTGCTATAGTCTAGAGACTGTATATATAGTATTATATATAGTATTAGACATAATATAATAAAACAATTATATAAAAAGGCCTAAATATAAGTATATCTTAATAGGAACTTAATAGGAATATATTTAGAACATGTTTAGAACGTACTTAAAACGTATTTTATATTTAGTATACTTATTATTATATATAAGCCTTTATTGCCTCTAATTAAATTCTTTTTTCTATATTCTCTAGCTCTCTTGCCTCTAATTTAATCTCTATTTTATAAAGTTTAAGTCTCTAACGTCTTTTTTAAATATCCTAGTTATTGCTTGAGGCCTAACGCTTTAGTAACTATAAGAGACCGGTACTAATACATCTAGAACGTGTTAGTAACCAGTTATATATATATTAGAATATAAATAGGCCTTATAATTCCTTAAATGCTATAGAGGATAACCTAAAACGCGATATAGATCTAGATAATCTAGATCTTGGCCCCCTTAAATGCCAAGTAAAACTAGATTATAACCTTACTACACCTAATAATAATGTATAAAATAAAATATTATCCTTGTTATTATTAGCAGCGGCCTACTCTAATTCTTCTTAAAGTTGTTAATGTTTTTGTTCTAAACGTGTTAGGCACTGGTTTAAAAGAGAATTATAATAAATATATACTCTCTCTGCCCATATGCTTTGCATATCAGGCCAACATTAATATATTTCTTTATATATATTATATTCCAAACTAGTTCCTAGCAAAATATTAATTAACGTCCTATTAATCTAGTTTTTGTGCGCTAAATATAATATAAGTACGTTATAAATGGGTTAGGAATATATTAATACCTTATAATAGTAGGAAGAAAAAACTACCATATACCAAATGCATATAATTTATTTGCTGTTTATTCTACTGTATTTGTATAGTATCTTAATCCATTAAATAGCTCATGATTAATTAGAGAGTAGTACTTATTTAAGCTTAAGGTAATAATTAGGTGTTTTTTATATCTTACCTAGTTAGCAACTAATTAAGATTTATATACTATACTATTAACACTTTCTAAACGCATTATAAATGGGTTTAAAATATCTTACTAATTAGTAAATTATAGAGTTCTTTATATTCTAACTAGCTCTTATATATAAAAAGAGCTTTTATCCATTTATATATAGAGTAGGCCGTTTCATAGTTATCCACAGCTCTTAAGATACTTTATAGAAAGTATACTTAGCAGAAAACTAGTGTTTTTCTAAGATGCCACCTCTAATCGCGCCTCTAGGGATTAATATGCTGTAGATACCGCCAAAACCCTTTTATAATACGTTAAGAAGGCGTTTTAATTACATTCTAGGTATCCTACTAGCCATTTACTTGCTATCTATATTGGATATAATAGCTTTAAAGCCTTCCTTACTACTATAAATGTATTTCCAATAAATCTACTTCTAAAGACATTTAGAAAGCAATTAAAAGACTCACTTAAAGTATAACTAGTAAGTACGCCTTATTTCCATATTAGTAATAACGCGTGCAAGCGTAAATACTATTAGAATATATTAGTATCGCGTTTTAAATAGGTTTATATTATATTCTAATACTTTTACTATGCTCTTTAAGCCAAATAGCGAATATAATTTTATTTATATTTCTTTTAATAATACGTTTAAAAGACATATTAACTTTAAATGTGTTTTAGGCTAGGAAAATCTTAGTTTACTCTTATAGAAAGCAGATTATTATAAACCCATTTTAATTATTATAGATCTGTTAGATATAAGCCTATAATATATTAGCAAGCTAATTAGAACATATTTATAATGTATTTATTACCGTTTTAGGATTTTAATGCTTTTAATTAAACTTATATACTGTTACGGCGCTGGTGGAAAACGGTGGATCTTGGCAGACGTGGATTATAGTAGACGCGAGTCACGTGACTTAAGGACCGCATAAAATATCAAGCGGCACTGCTATTCTTCTCCTTCCTTTCTCTAGCTTTGGATCCTCGTTTATAGACAATCCAATTATACAGGCTTACATGCGTCCCTCTTGCTGTGCTCATGCCTTAATTAACTGAGTCGCTAATATTATCTAAAGCTTGTCTACTATTTCTTCCTAAGAAGGAACTTAAATATATCTACAAAACCATAAACAGAACAAGGACATAGAATAGGACCCTAAGGACATCACCAGGACTATAAGGACAGGACAAAACCAAAAGAACACAAATAGAACGCGAAACCTAAGAATAGGACATATACGGACCAGAACCCCTAGAAAATAAACAAACACTAGAAATTACCTAATACCCCTACCGCCATGCCAAGAAATACAGCAGCTAGCAAAGCCGCTGCAGGACCCGCAAATACCTCCAATAGTGAAACAGTCGCTGTCTCAACCCCCTAGGAAGAACTTATAGCAGCTAACGCCGAAATTAAGCGGCTTTGAAAGCTACTTAAAACTAAAAACACCCCTATACCTAGCAAAGAGTTATTAAACACCTAAAGACTTGCTATAGTTCTTAAGACCCTAGCCTAACGCACAGCATTAGTATTATTATGGTCCGTAAAGGTTATGGACCCCCTATTGCTTACAGACGGAACTAACCCTATATTTAATAATTGGAAGCTTTAACTATAAGATAAGCTTAAAGTCAATACGGACCACTTCCCTACTACTTAAGCCAAAATGGCCTATATCTTCGGCCGTACTAGTAAAAACGCACAGATGTATCTACGTCCGCGATACACCTAGGACTTGGCAGACCCCTTCCTCTCTAAAAAAGAGATAATTAACTACCTATCTTCTATTTATAAGGACCCCTTTAAGATATAAAACGCCCGCCTTAATTACAAAGCCCTTAACATAAAAACAATAGAGACCTTTTTGGCCTTCTAGACTCGCTTTCTATACCTAGCCAGCCAAGCCTAAGTTCCCCATAAAGACCTAATGCTAGACCTCCCTAACAAGCTTACCCTAGACCTACAGCGCGCCATACTTCTAGTTTTTACCACTATATAGACGCTAAAGGTACTTATAGACTACTGCCTAGCTATTAATTAAGGCCTCTGCCGAATTAAGGCACAAGCTAAGCAGTATAAAGCCAGAAACTCTTTAAACTAAACCATAAGCGCTATAAGAACGGCCTATAGTGTGTCACGGCACTGTCCTAACACATACTGTCTCGTACTGTCTCGTACTGTTTCCTACTGTTGGCTGGCCCACCACTAGCGCCTTGGCGGCTGCCCCTACTATTTATATACGATACCCCCTTTTACCTCCTTCTCCTCTTCATACCACAATGTAGTTATTCAGCCTATTAGCATTATAGCACTGTGACAGTTTGTGGTATCTCCTCTTGCGCCCTGTTGCGATTTTTATTCTCCCTAGTCCACTGTCTCTATTTTCCCAGTATAATCGCGACCCGGCGCGACTGATAACACTGTACTACAGTCCTAGATAATTTCAGTACAGTCCTAAACAATCTTAGTACCTAAACAATCTTAGTATTGTCCTAGATAATCTTAGCATCACAGCTAGCCTTACAGATTTTAATTACCTGGCCCAGATCCCCTAAAATGGGTAACCAGAATACCCTATTAGCGAATATACGCGAAGCGCTCGCCCGCCTCTTTAATACCTCCTACACCAACATTGCCTGGATAATTAGGAGTGGTCCGGAGTACCTTAAGAACCTTAATGTGGCAGGAATATTTTAGCACCTCTCTATATATACAACCTTTTTAACTAGCGTTAAGAGCGGTCTCTAAATAGTCTATAATAAAGGCCGGACTGTAAAGTCCCAACTTAAAGAAGCTCAGCATAGAATCAACTCCCTTAAGACACTTAAACTACGTATAAAATAATACGAACAGCAAGCTTCGGTATATACTGAGACTATACAAAGCCTAAGCTCTTAGATTACTACACTTACCCAAACTATTGCTGATAAGAACACCGCTACTGGCTCTCCTTCCCTAGCTAAGCCCTATAGAAAAAAGCGTGAAGCAAAAGACCCTACCCTATTTGATGGCAAGGGATCGCCAACTGAAAAGCAAGAAAAATTTAAAATATGGGAAATAAAGATCTAAGGCGTTTTCTGTAGAGATGCAAAGTGCTTTAAGACCCTAATAGACGAAGTCCTCTATATGTCAGACATGCTGACAGATAAGGCTTATGACTATGTTAAGCATGGCCTTAATATACTATGTATATACCCAAACAACCTAAGCAAATGGGCCTTCTCTAACCAAGAGTCTATGTTTGCGTATATAAAGAAGCACTATAAGACTATAGATACAACCCAAGCGGCTAAGAATAAATTAGACACCTTAAGCTAAGGCAAGTATAATTACTGGTCCTAGAAAGCAGAGCTTAATAAGTTAATAATTAAAGCAAACAAGACCAAGGAACAAAAGGTGGATCTATTTAGGAAGAATATTTTGTCTAAGATAAAGAACTTAGCCCTTACCCTTAGCCGCAAAATCAACAATACTGACTATAAGGGCTAGAGTAAGTAAATAGACATATTCGCTTATAACCTATAGAACCACGCCCACCATACTAAGCTAAATACCGCTAAGCTAAGTACCGCTAGCGGCTATTAACCTATACTACCTAACAACAACACCTTAGCACTAGTACTATAGAATAACCTAATGGACCTTAACGCCGTTAAATTTGGCAGTAGTAGTAGTAGCCTCCCTAACAACGTCTAAAGATATTATATAGATAACAGACTCTGCCTAGCATATAGTTAACCTGGCTACTGGAAAGATGCTTACGACCCTAAAACAAACCTAAATCCCCTTCTAATGCTACCGCGCCAACCCCTTCCTAGCCGCGGCGGATTCTTTAGCAGAGGGATTAGTAACCGAAGCAATAACCACGGACAGGGACGTGGGTTCAGACATAAAGACCCGCCCCCACAATTCCCTTTCCCAATATAGCCCCAGCTGATGGTCCTGTATATAAACTACAGACAAGTGCTCCATGCCGCTACTAACTATAAGACCGGCTATGTCCTTAGCGAAGTACCCCCTAGCATATATACACCGTCGGAGACTAATACATTAGGATATACTAGCTAAGACTACAGTTACTAGCCAAGCCCCATAATCTAGTTATTAAAAGACTAACCCTTGGACTAAGTCGCCTCTAAGGGTTAGAACTATATGGGGAGGAGGATAAAAGGATTAGATCTATACTACTAAATTAGTTAGACCTTATTCTAAGCCAGCTACCACTCAACCTTAGAATAGCAAACAATGATAGAAATGCTATCCTTATTTAGACCTACCTCTTCTCACTACACAACCCACTCCTATAAGTTTTCATTGAAACAGTAAGCCTTGTTGACAGTGGTAGTATAGCACTAGCGTTTATAGACGAAGACTCGCTTATAAAAAAGCATAATATTATAATAAAAAGACTCCTAGTCCTAAAACCACTCCGCTTTACTAATAGACTCCTATCTAGCTTTATTACCCACTACTTTACAGCAAGAATAATAATCGGCCACTATATAGAATCCATACTCTTCTATATTATAAAGTTATTACCCTTAATACTAGTAATTCTTAGAATGCCCTAGCTTAAAAAGTATAACCTAAAACTAGACTTCCCTACTCTAGAGCTTAAGTTCAACTCTAATTACTATGCCTATAACTGCCTCCCATAGTATGTTTTTAACTGTAACCGAGTAGCACCACGCGGACGCATTATATGGCCAACGCTTAGATACCGTTAGCTGATAGTAAAAGAGGTGCCTAATACTAGTAAGCTAATATACGCAGTAAATAAAGCAGAGATTCTGGAAGACTGGACTACTACCCTATTCCTAAAAAAACAAACACTGCTAGAACCATAAGTCCCCCGTATACACTTGCTTAACCTAGGTTAGCCAATAAGACACCTAACTTTAAGTTATTTACCGTACGCACATGTGACCGCACGTATAATAGCTAAGGGTGTTATAGCTAAGACTAAAACCAGAGCAATTAAGACCTCCCCCCTATAACGCCTAACCTTACACCCGTCTCCTGCGCGTACTGTGTAGGGCCGCCGCCTTGTTTCCGCCCCCCTGGGCCAACCGAGCCGTGCCAGCCTAGCCGTAGCACTGGAAAACTAGACACGCCCTAACCTAGACAACATTAAATGCACTTATGCCGTTAATTTTACCCAGTTCTGTAAATAAAAAGGCGTAAAGGTGATAAGGATCTATATAGCGGAGCTGGTAGAACTGGTTAAATAAGAAGAACACTAATAGCTACTTAAAAAGCTACCTATAGGCCTAATAGAAGTACCGAACCTGTTAGAAAGGTCTTTCCGCTGGCTAATAGAAGGCAACTATACGATAGAGGAAGCCTATAAAGCGCTACCCCCTTATTTCTATAACTTCCTTAAGATAAACCTAACAACCAAGTCTAAGTTTCTACGCCGGAAGATAGTTGATACTGATGTTAAGAAATTCCTAAAAGGCAAACTAGGATTAACCCGCAAGGATATTTTATAATGCTTACTAAAAGAGTTTTATAAATATATTAAACACTTCCTCCCTAAGAACGTAGATAAGCTACCCCCTTACTGACCATGGGACCACAAAATTAAGATTATACCAGGAAAGTAGGCCCCGTACTATAAAAACAGACCACTCTCACCCGCTAAACTTAGCTGTGTAAAGAAGTGGATTGACGAGATACTAGATAAGGGTTTTATCCGCAAATCGACCTTACCAGCCGCCGCACCACTTCTCCTTGCAGCGAAACCTAGCGGTGGTATATGAATCTGCCATAACTACCAAGGCCTAAATATAGTTACTATTAAGAACTGATACCCACTGCCACTAGTCCGCGAGACACTTGACGCACTCTATAGTGCTAAGTACTTTACTAAGCTTGACGTAATTGCTGCATTTAACCAGATCTGGATCGCGGAAGGCTATAAGTGGCTTACAGCATTTATTACCCGGTTTAGACTCTATGAGATACTAGTTACACTATTTAGTCTCTATAACGCACCCGCTATGTTCTAAAACTATATTAACTATATTTTACACAACGCCCTTAATAACTACTGCACTGCGTATCTTAATAATGTCCTTATCTTTTTAAAAATACGCGCTGAGCACATAAAATACGTAAATAAAATTATCTAGAGACTTAGTAATGCTGGACTCTAGATCAACATTAATAAGTTTAAGTTTTATGCTACCAAAACAAAATACCTTAGCTTAATTATCTTGACTAACGGCATAACCATAGACCCTAAGAAGGTGTAGGCCTTATAAAAATAGAAGGACCCAACGTCAGTTAAGGAACTATAGTAATTTCTTAGCTTCGCGAACTTCTACCAACGATTTATTTAAGGCTATTTTAAGGTAGTTGAGCCTATGACTAGGCTACTGAAAAAGAGTATTAGCTGGTTATAAGGCCCTAATTAAGCACAGGCATTCCAGACCCTAAAAACAGCGTTTACTACAGCACCGGTCCTAGCGTATTACGACTATATAAAGAAGACAGTGGTAGAGACAGACGCCTCGAACTAGGCTTTAGGTGGAGTGCTCTATTAAGCCAATGAAAGTAACAAGCTTAAGCCAGTTATATTCTTCTCTACTAAGCACTCAGCCCCTAAATATAACTATAAAATATACAATAAGGAGCTCCTAGCAATTGTTAAGGCACTAGAAGAATGGTATCCCGAACTATAAGAAACTAAGCAGCCGTTTAAAATTATTACGGACTATAAGAACCTCTAGACCTTTATAATAACAAAACAACTAAACTAGCGCCAAGTCCGCTAGGCTAAGTTCCTTTCCTAATTTAACTTTATTATTACCTATAGGCCTAGCACTAAAGCCACAATCCCGGACGCTCTTAGCCGCCTCCTAGGCATTATACCTGCCAATGCTAATAATAAATGTCTATAATACTGAGACCGCGTTGTCTTACTACTAAAGAAAGTTAACCCTACTATCCTAGAAGAACTACTGAGCGAATCCCAAAACTAGAGTATTAAAGACTTTATCGCAGTAATGGACCTAGAGCCTAAGAAAAAAACCCTTAAGGAGCTTATTAAGAATGCCTATAAAGAGAACGAACTTGCTAGGAATATGTTAGCTGCGCTACGCGAATAGAAAGACCGTAAAGCACGCCGTTGGCCTAAGTAGATTAGGAAGCTGCTCTACTGTAACAAATCCAAATATTCAATTGTTGACGGCCTAATCTACTATAGGAATTGAGTATTTGTCCCTAATTTACCTAAACTCTAACTAGAAGTTGTATACCATATACACAGTTCAGGCCCTACGGGTTATTTAGGCCGCGTTAAGACACTAGACCTCCTTAATTAAATATATTAGTAGCTAGGTATTTCACAGTTTACAGCTACCTTTGTAAAAGACTGCGCTCTCTGCTTCTGTATAAAGACCCTACGCTTAGCACCGCCTGGTTTCCTAAAACTACTAGAACTACTAGTCCGCCTATAGACTAATATCTCCATTAACCACGTTATTAACTTGCCTAAGTGCCTTCATAACGGCAAAACATATAGATATATCTTTGTCGTTGTTAACCGCCTAATAAATATAAGACACTTTATTCCTATTACTAGCCTAGATACTAAGGAGCTTGTTAAAGCATTTATCTACACTGTCTATAAGTTACACGGCGCTCTAAATACTATTATTTCTAATAGAGGCTCTTTATTTATTTCTGACTTCTGGCGTCGCCTAAACTAGCGCCTAAAGGTAACCCTAAGCCCTAGCTCCGCATAGCACCCTAAAACGGATGGTTAAACTAAGATTGTTAATATAGCAATAAATAAGTACCTACGCGCCTTTGTAAGCTTTACCCAAGACAACTAGGTAGATTGGCTCCCCCTTGCCAAGTTTACTATAAATAACTAGGTTAATAAGACTATAGGAATCTTACTATTCCTTGCCAACTATAGCTATAACCTATGTCTAGGCGTCGAACTAGTAGGCCCCCAGCCATTAGCCCTGTCTATATATATAAAGAAGGAGTACCTGTAAGCTAATACTATTGCTAACTACTTTGAGCGTATTTTAACCTAGCTTAAAGCCCTAGCTTATATCTCCTAGTGACAATATAAAGACAACGCTAATATAAAACGAGACGAAGGTATAATATTTAAAAAGGATAATATGGTTATGGCTAGCCTTAAAAATATAAAGACCAACTGGCCTAAAAGGAAGTGGGATAATAACTAGGACGGACCCTAGCCCGTCCTAGCTGCCTATAGAGGAGCAGTTATAGTTGACCTCCTGGACTATATCTGTGTTAATAAGTCTTTCTACACTTTAAAAATCCGCCTCTAGTTCCCTAAAGAGATCTCTAGTTAAGCACACATTAATAAAGAGGAACGTTGTAATGTCACAGGTAGGATAGCCGAAAGGGATAATAACGGCAATATTACAGACAAGTGGGAATTTGAAAAGATCCTTAATGTATATAATAAACAAATAGACGAGCATAGCTTAACATACTGTATTAAATGGAAATATTATAATAAGAAAACCTGGGAACCCAAGAAATCCCTAAAAGGGTGCGAGCGCGCACTACTAAAGTTCTATAAATAACACCCTGAGAAGCCAGGACCCCCAGACTGGGCATAAGATAAGGGAGAGCCACGCCAAGGCCGTGGCCGACCACGAAGGTAATTTATGGTGGTTGAGATCTTATGGAACTTTAACCGCCGGTCAAAGTTATCTAATTAGTTGGTTTTTTGCCAAGAAGCGCTATGTAGTGGCGGTATGGAGTTCTGCTGATTTTATTTGTTGAGCTAACCAATTAAGATTTTCCATGCCCGGCATGGAAAATCGCTATTGGCTCGGTTAAGGGCGGTGAGCGGAAGTGACATCTTTGCAGCAAAAATAGGTTACTTGTTTGGTTTAGGGACCAAACCTTCTAGGGAGGGGAGTACTGTCACGGCACTGTCCTAACACATACTGTCTTGTACTGTCTTGTACTGTTTCCTACTATTGGCTGGCCCACTACTAGCGCCTTGGCGGCTGCCCCTACTATTTATATGTAATACCCCCTTTTACCTCCTTCTCCTCTTTATACCACAATGTAGTTATTCAGCCTATTAGCATTATAGCACTGTAACATAGTGCCCTAGCACAATCAGCAACTCCTATAGCACCAGCTATACAGCCCGCCGTTAATTCAGCGGCTAGCCGTATAGCTAGCCCTACCGCGGGTCTAGCGCATACTTAGCCTATATACAGCGACCCCTATAGACAGGCCCTTAGCAATCAAGGAGCTTGCTTCTTATACAGCCAAAAGAACCACTTCGCCAAGGACTGCCCAACAAAGGTAAAAACAGACGAGGTTCTATTAATATAGGAGGACAGCGTAAAGTTAGAAAAAGAGGAACCCTAAAGAAAGACTCCTTTCTAGGGTTAAAAGGGATTAATATGTTATATATTAATCTGGGTCAGCTAGTTAATAGAAGAAGCTGCACTATCCCTTATACTTTATTTTGCAATAGATATTAAGTTTTAACCTCTACTTTAGCTAACTCTAGAGTAAATGCCTTTGCCCTAATAGACACTTAGTACGCTGTAAAGCTGGCTAAATTTTTAAATGCGCCCTTTAAGGAACTGCCTAAACCAGTTCCTATTTATAGGTACAATAGAAGAATAGGGCCACCTATTATAACTATCTTATAGATCTACCTCCGTGTTAATAGATAAAGGCAGTATAACATCCCCTTTCTTATTACGGACCTGGGAAGCCATAATATAATCTTAAGAAGAAAATAGCTAGCCTATTTAGGCTTACAGCTTAACGTATAGAATAGACAGCTTCTCTAGCCCAAATCCCTACCCCCAACCCCTTCCTTTATAAAAGAAATCAGTATTATAATAGAGAACCTTATATGGCCCTAAATCAATACTATCTACCAAGCCAATGCTATGCGTAGAGACCAGGCCTTTAAGAAGAACGTACAGCTTAATCCGCAATAGATTTATATACTACGCCGCCCCCAGACTACCTATATTACGTCCCCCATACTAGAGATCTAGGAAATCAGTAGTAACCTAGCCAAGTCCCCCATAGAGAACTTAGGCCCTACACAGCTACAAAGAAAGGCTAGGAACACCGGACGCCATACTAAACTAATAGACTAGAAGGACAACTTACGGAAAATAAAATATAAACTAAGGAAGACTATAAACCCTATACCGCAAAATACGGCCTAATAAAAGTCTGTAAAGAAACCTATAAACCTTCCCCTAATTAATATCTACTATATCAGCACCGTAGGATTCTATTAGAACTTAGTCCAACCTAATACTGTTACCTTTACCACCAGCTTATATAAAATTAATTAAATAATTAAGGAAAAGGAAAGCAAGCTTAATGGACAGGAAAGTGAGCTTATAGATAAGGAGCTAGTAAAACAGAAACTACCCTGTTAATACTAGAAATTTAAGGACGTATTCTCTAAGGCAGCGTTTAATATGCTCCCACCTTACTAACCATATAACCACAAGATTAAGATTAAGCCAGATAAGGAAGACACCCTTGGTTATAGCCCCCTTTATTAGCAGTCTACCGCTAAATTATAGGCTACAAAGTAGTACCTTATTAATAACCTAAATAAGGGCTTTATTAAACCTAGTTAAGCCCCTTTTAACTCGCCTATTCTCTTTGCCAAAAAGCCAAATAGAGGACTTTATTTCTGCATTAACTACTATAAACTAAATAATATAACCCACAAGGACCGCTACCTACTACCCTTACTTAATAAGACCTTAACCCAAATAAGTAGAGCTAAGATCTTTACTAAGCTTAATATCCGTTAGGCCTTTTACTAGATTAAAATAGACCCTAGATTAGAAGATCTTATTATATTTTAAACCCGTTACGGAATATATAAATATAAAGTACTTCCTTTTAGACTAACTAACGGACCGGCTATATACTAGCAATATATAAATAATATACTCTTTAACTACCTTAATAACTTCTATACAGCCTACCTAGATAACATTATAATCTACTCTAAGAATAAGTTAGAACATAAGGAGTATATCTATAAAGTCCTATAACGGCTCCGCAAGGCTGGCCTTTAGGCCAATATTAGGAAATTAGAATTTAGTGTTAAGCGTATAAAGTACCTAGGTTTTATTATTAGTATAGACGGAATTAAGGCCAACCTAGAAAAAATAGCTGTAATTAATTAGTGGACACCTCCACAGACTATAAAGGGGGTATAATTATTTTTAGGGTTCTGTAACTTCTACTAACGCTTTATTAAGAACTATAGTAGAATTGCCTAGCCTCTTAACCACCTTACTAGGAAAGACCAGCAATTCTACTTTAACGCCATATATTTACAGGCCTTTAATAAGCTTAAAAAACGGCTAGTATTAGCTCCCCTACTTACCCACTTTAACCTAGAATAGCCCTTAATACTAGAAACTAATGCCTTAAATAGTATAATAGCCGGTATTTTCTCCCAAAAGCAACTGGATGGATAATGGCACCCTATTATATACTATTTAAAGACTATAATAAATACTAAGCTAAACTACTATATCCATAACAAAAAAATGCTGGCTATTATCTCTAGCTTTTAGCACTAGTGTGTATAGCTAGAGGGGACCCCTAAGCCCATTAAGGTAGTTTCGGATTATAAGGCCCTAGAATACTTTATAATAACTAAGGCCCTTACGGCCCAGCAGGCACGCTAGGTGGATATCCTATCTTAGTTTAACTTCTTAATTATATATAAACCAGGCGCTATAAACCGTGCGGATGCTCTTATAAGGTGTAAATAGGACCTAGGTAACCAGATAGCTATAAAAATCCTATTATAGACCTAGATACTACTACAACTAGAGCACCTTAACCCCTAGATATAGGCAGAACTAAATACAGACTCCTTAGGCGCTAAGATATATCCTATTAACCCCTTAGGATTTAACCTTATTAATAAATTGCTATTGATAAACCATACAGCCTCTTCTCTACAGGAGTACTATAAAAAGGTAAAGAACGTTACTAGCCCCTAGTCCCTTAAAAATGGATTACTTAAGCATTAGGAACGGCTAGTAGTAGCAAAAAAATAGAACTTATAGACCTAGCTTATTACTAAAGCATATGCCTAGGTCTCTATAGCCTACCCTAGAAAGAATAAGACCCGCAAAATTATTAGTAACCAATATTACTGGCCCGGAATAGTTATAGACATTAACCGCTATATACGGAACTGCAATAACTGCTATAGGTCTACAATTCCGCAAGACAAGACTCTAGGACTATTAAAGCCACTCCCAATACTAGAACGCCCCTAGCAGTATATCTCTATAGACTTCTATAAGCTGCCTACAGACCGTAACGGATATAATATAGTAATAATCCTAGTTAACTGTTTTGGCAAGCGCCCATTCTTAATCCCCTATTATAAGGATATTGATACTAAGGAGGTAGCCCAACTATTGTCAGATAATTCAGATAGAGGTGCTCATTAATAAAATGGGTTGATTGATTGATGATCTTAACTTAATCGTTAATTGATGTCTTGTTCTTAACCCTAGGCCCCTAGGGCTCTATAAAGAGATTTACAATGCACGTGCCCCGCGCATATAACTTATACACGTGTCCCACGCCTTAGAGAATACAGATTATCTAACACACCCCCTTAGCTTCGAGCTCTTTAAGGTTAAAGCTAACCACCTTCTCGTGCCCGTTAATGTGTTAATTAAACCATAATCTCATCTAAATCCTTCCTTCTCCCTTAGGTCCTCCAGTTACTTCTCCTCATCCAGCTGCTCCTTAATATCCACCATTCTGATTATATTAACGAAGCTTTGAAACCTCTGCTTAGGCAGGGCCTTTGTAAATCCATCAGCGATTATCTCCTTCGTCGCTATCCATTAAAATCATACTTATCTCATTGCGTATTCCTAACGTAGCCAGTATTAATAGATGTTAATATGTCAGAGCTTTATAATCAGCTTTGCCGTGTCTTCTATAATCAGTTAGAGCGTCTAGGTATTGTCGCATTTAATAATTAAGGGCTTATTTAGTTGCTTTAAACATCCTACTAGTAAAGATAGCTTCTTTTGCTATCTAAGATAGGGCTAACAACTTGGCTTCTGTGCTTGACGTAGTTACTATATCCTACTTATTTGCTCTTTATGCGATCGGTCCTCTAGATAGCTTTATAATATATTCTTATAAGCTCTTTCTGTTAACGGAATTGTCCGCGAATAATACATCGCTGGCACAGATAAATAATTGCGCTTTACCTCTACCGTCTCCATCGTCTCGTCCTTTATCGCGTATTCCTTTGTCTCTCCCTCTACCATTCATTCCTTATCTCCTCTATAGTAGATTGCTCTGCTCCTTGTGCTATATAGGTACTGGTCTCTAATATAGCATTATAGAAGCTGCTTCTCTTGGTAGGGATATAGGACGGACTAGTAGGTCTGTATTAGGGGATAGACGTGTCAGACGGATCAATTGGTGATTAGTAGGGAGGAGTTTAGATTCTACTATAAGAGTGTCTAGAAGACGCCCTTTTAAGATCTATCTTATACTGGTTAGCTATCTTCTTAATATAGGCTTCCTAGGATAGCTACAGGAGCCTCTAGCTATAATTATATAGCATATAGATTTCTAGAAACCATTTTAGCTCGCTAAGAGTACTCATCTAGTATTCCTTGCTTAGCTCCTTAATTGCTTTTTAAGCTTTCTTCTTATCTGTCTTTCGGTAGTAGAAGACAATGTTATTAATAGACAACTTTATTAAGATTGTAATGGACAATTGCGTTATCTATATCTTTCTATATTGTCTCTAGGTTAAATTTTACGGGAATGGCCATTAGGGTCTGGTATGTCGTACTCGCCAATGCAGTAGCTTTTATAGGTAGGTCTTATTAAGCTAAGGATCTACTATCCTATTGCGTGCTTTTTTAATAATTACATACCCTAAGCGTTTGGCGGTACTGTTCTAAGCTTGGGTATATAGTGCCAAAGGCTTAAATATAATCCCTTAGCATTTCCTTAAGGTTAGTTAATCAGGAGGTCGAAATAGGGTTTATTAATATTCCATTCCGAGAACCTTTATGAGACCTAACGCTTAATTTTAGCGAGAATGTTAAAGGCTTATAGGTCCTAGATGACCTAGACGTAGATGCCATAGTCTTGTATTACCTTTCAAATCTAGACGAACGTCTCTTGACGATATTCTGCGCTTCTATTAGCGGCGTGGCAGTCGGCTTTTATTAAACGCTAATAGACTTCCTAGTCGGACGTATTCGATAGTCTGTTGTCCCAGTAGTACCCTCGTTTTTAAAGTAGACGGAATAACACTAGATTTGTATTAAAGTCCGTATAAAAGGCAACGTCCTTAAGACGTAGGATTCCCTTGCTCTTCTTAACTGTCTCCTAACTCTTGTCCTGTTATTATTAAGCTTCGTCTTCTTATTCTTTAAGTCTAATTTTGGCAACTAGATTAGCAAGATCCTTATTCTATTCTACCTTCCTTAGTGCCTTTTTAATACAAGCATCTCCGATTATAACTCCTACAGGTCTCTTATCTTTAAATAAACACCAATAGTCCCAAATAGAGTGTCCTCTTCTTTTACACGCTAAGCACTTAGGTGTTGGCTTCTTTTAGGACGTCTCCTTAACCAGTAACCCGGCTCTCTTTAAGCGGCTAGTACATGCCAAGGCCTTTCCTTTTTATAAACCTTTAGTAGTAGAGTAATCCTTAATAGCTTACTCTACGAAGTCTGTATTAAAGGTACTCCCTCTTATAGTAGTATTGGCTTTCTTTAAGGGTCTTCTAAGTCCTTCTTGCAGCTCCTTTACTACTCTACAATATTTAGAAGATCTTGACTTCTAAGAGTTATTTAACTCAGTAGTATACTTTATACAGTAGGTATTACTAAAAGGTCAAATAACTTCTGCCAAATCTTAAAGCCAGATTTTATTGGACATTTAAGGGATCTTGTACTTCTCTCCTAGGGCTATTATATGTTCCCATTAATCTAACCACTAATTCAATTTTGACAAGTGTTTAAACCCCTTAAGGGCTTCTATATACTAGTGTTGTACCTTCTTCCTAATAAATAATAAGGTAGGTTCTATGTTCTCTTTTAGCTGGAATAGCCATTCTTTAACGGTTAAGGAAGGGTTAAGCAGTAGCTTCTTTTAAGTTGATACTATAGACATAATCTAAGTATAGATCTATTAAAGATGATCTTCCTGTCTTAGGAAATACTTTATATCCTAGTTATAGTATCATCTGCTATTCTTATACGCTCTCTATTGATTTGTTAAGAGCTGTATATATAAGGTTACATTCTTATTAAAATCTATAACCTTTAGATAAGGTGGTTTTTTAAGTAGACCTTCTTAAGGTGCTTCTGTGGCTAGGTTAACGTAGGCCCAAATTTGCTAATCTACAAGGGCTTAGAGTTGCTATAGCTATTATTCCCAGTCTTCTGGCTTATTAAGGATGATCATAGTCAATAAACTCAACGTTAGTGGAGTCATTTTAACTAATAGGCAAAGGAGGAATTGAGATGGTATTTTATTGTTAGGATCGTCCTTATTGTCAGGATCGTCCTTATCATCAGAATCGTCCTTTAACGATTAAGGTGGAATCTTGTGGAATCTTATAGAACCTCGTAGAATCTTGTCCTGTAACGATTGAGGTAGGATTTCTATCAGAGTCTGCGTCTTAACGATAAGGTGTTAGTCTAATAATAAGGTAGAATTTCTTTAAATAATTAAGTAATAGCTGAATAGCTTCTTAAGTCGGCGGACCAGGCTTATAACTGTCAGATAATTCAGATAGAGGTGCTTATTGATAAAATAGGTTAATTGATTAATGATCTTGACTTAATCGTTAATTAATGTCTGGTTCTTGACCCTAGGCCCCTAGGGCTCTATAAAGAGATTTACAATGCACATACCCCGTGCACGTGACTCGTGCATATATCCTACGCCTTAGAGAATACAGATTATCTAATAACTATATATCTATTATATCTACCGAATTTACGGACCACTAGATACTGTTATATTTAACTATAGGCCGCAGTTTATATCGGCCTTCTAGAATAAGTTTACTTAGATCCTTGGTATTAAGCTAAAGCTTTCTATAGCATACCACCTCTAGACAGACAGTTAGACGGAAATTATAAATTAATACCTAGACTAGAGACTCCGGCCCTTTATTAACTACTTTTAGGATAACTAGGGCGAACTACTACCCCTAATAGACTACGCCCAGGCAACCCTACCCCATAACTCCATAGGGTTTGCACCTATTTAGCTATAAATAGGATATTTACCCTATACTAGCTTTAACTGGAATAAACCAGAAGGCCCACAGACCGTACGCGAAAAACTATCTTATAAGGAAGCCTAGCAATACGCTAAACGCCTAGAAGAAGCCTAGACGGTAGCCCATAAGAACCTAGAAAAGGCCTAGAAATTAATAGAACAGTAGGCAAATAAGCACAGGCGTGAGCCTAACTTTACCATAGATAATAGGGTCTAGGTTATAACAAAGAACTAGAAAACAAAACGGCCTAGCTATAAGCTAGATTATAAAATAGTAGGACTATATAAGATCCTTAACAAAGAAGGCAACTTATACAAGGTTAAGCTCCCAGATTTAATTAAGGTTTACCCTATCTTTTCACTGGATAAGCTACGGAAGGCTGTAAATAACCCACTACCTAGATAAAAGAATAAGCCTCCCCTACCAATTTAAGTTAATGGCGATGATAAATAGGAAGTTAATAAAATACTAGCCTATAAACTAGTATAAGGAACGCTACAATACCGTATTTAATAGAAAGGCTATAATCTAGACCTAACCTAGTACCCTGCTTAGAACTTTATAGGCTGCCCCTAGAGGCTTAAAGAATTCTATAACTAATACCCTAACAAACCCAGACCCCTAAAGTACCTTAATAAGTAGATGGAGTGCTAGTATAGCAAAGATAATAGGCTACCTACTAAGCATAAAGACAAGAATACCCCATAGGCATAATATGGACATACAAAGCCTAAGGGCAGGCTTTTTTAGAGGGGGGGGGTAATGTTACGGCGCTGGTGGAAAACGGTGGATCTTGGCAGACGTGGATTATGGTAGACGCGAGTTATATAACTTAAGGACCGCATAAAATATCGAGCGGCGCTGCTATTCTTCTCCTTCCTTTCTCTAGCTTTGGATCCTCGTTTATAGACAATTCAATCATATAGGCTTGCATGCGTCCCTCTTGCTGTGCTCGTGCCTCGATTGACTAAGTCGCTAACATATACCACCCCTATTAGTGCTTTTCCTTCTAGGTATAGAGTAAGCTTCTCTTTTTAAATTATTCTAGTAATCCAATCTATGGTAGCAAAGCTTACATAAATCTATACTAAAGAAGCCTTTCTATATTATATATAAAACTGTTTAAGGGTAGGACTTTAAAGAAACTTTCCTATAAAGATGTTAGGTATTTATTTATAATTAGTGTTAGCGACTTAGTTAATAGAGGCACGAGCACGACAAGAGGGACGCGTAAGCCTGTACAATTAGTAGTCTATAAATGAGGATCCAAAGCTAGAGAAAGGAAAGGAGAAAAATAGTAGCGCCGTGTAAAGTTTTATGCGGTCCTCTAGTCACGTAAGCTTACGTGACTCGGCGTCTACCATAACGTCTACTATAATCCACCATTTTCCACTAGCGCCATAATATTACCCCCCCCTCTAAAAAAGCCTGCCCTCAGGCTTTATATATTTGTATTATAACCGTGAGGTATTCTTATCTTTATGCTTAATAGGCAGCCTATTGTCTTCGCTATACTAGCACTCTATCTACTTATTAAGGTACTTTAGGGGTCCGGGTTTGTTAGGGTATTAGTTATAGAAATCTTTAAGCTTTTAGGGGTAGCCTATAAAGTTCCAGGCGGGGTACCAAGTTAGGTCTAAATTGTAGCCCCTCTATTAGATATAGTATTTTAGTGTTCCCTATACTAGTTTACTGGCTAGTATTTTATTAACTTCCTATTTATTGTTACTATTAACTTAAATTAGTAGGGGAGGCTTATTCTTTTGTCCGGGTAATGGGTTATTTATAGCTTTCCGTAGCTTATCTAGTAAGAATTTAGGGTGGACTTTAATTAAGTCTAGGAGTTTAACCTTGTATAAGTTGCCTACTTTATTAAGGATCTTATATAGTCCTGCTATCTTATAGTCTAGCTTATAGCTAGGCCATTATATCTTCTAGTTCTTTATTATAACCTAGACCATATCGCCTATAGTAAAGTTAGGCTCGCGCCTATGCTTATTTGCTTACTGTTCTATTAATTTTTGGGCTTTTTCTAGGTTTATATAGGCTACCTTTTAGGCTTCTTCTAAGCGTTTAGCGTACTGCTAGGCTTTCTTATAAGATAGTTTTCGCGTATGGTCTGTAGTCCTTCTAGTCTTTCCTAATTAAAGCTTATATAGGATAAATACCCTATTTCTAGCTAAATAGGTGCAAATCCTATAGAGTTATAGGGTAGGGTTGCCTAGGTGTAGTCTATTAGGGGTAGTACTTCGCCCTAGTTATCTTAGAAATAGTTAATAAAGGGCCGGAGCCTTTGGTCCAAGTATTAATTTATAATTTCCGTCTAACTATCTATTTAGAAATAGTATACTATAGAAAGCTTTAGTTTAATACCTAGGATCTAGGTAAGCTTATTCTAAAAGGTTAATATAAACTATGGCCTATAATTGGATATAATAGTCTCTAGTGGTCCGTAGATTTAGTATATATAGTAGATATATAGTTAGGCCACTTCTTTAGCATTAATATCTTTATAATAAGGGATTAAGAACGGGCGCTTACTAAAGCGGTTAACTAGAATCATAACCGCATTGTATCTGTTACGGTCTATAGGTAGCTTATATAAGTCTATAGAGATATACTACTAGGGGCGTTCTAGTATTAGGAGTGGCTTTAATAGTCCTGGGGTCTTGTCCTGTGGAATTATAGACCTATAGCAGTTATCACAGTTCCGTATATAGCGGTTAATATCTACAACCATTCTAGGCTAGTAATAGCGGTTGCTAATAATTCTATAGGTCTTATTTTTTTTAAAGTGGGCTATAGAGACCTAGGTATGTGCTTCGGCAATGAGCCGGGTCCGTAAGTTCTGTTCCTCTACTACTACTAGCCGTTCCTAGTGCTTAAGCAATCTGTTTTTAAGGGACTATAGGCTAGTAATATTCTTTACCTTTTTACGGTACTCCTATAGAGAAGAGGCTATATAGTTTATCTATAGTAATTTATTAATAAGATCAAATCCTAAGGGGTTAATAGAATATATCTTGGCACCTAAGAAGTCTATACTTAGTTTTGCCTATATCTAGGGGTCAAGGTACTCTGGTTATAGTAGTGCCTAGGTCCATAATAAGATCTTCACAGCCACCTAGTTACCTAGGTCCTGTTTACGCCTTATAAGAGCATCTACATAGTTTATAGCGCCTAGTCTATATATAATTAAGAAGTTAAACTAAGATAGGATATCCACCTAGCGTGCCTACTAGGCCGTAAGGGCCTTATAATCTAAAACTACCTTAATAGGCTTAGGGGTCCCCTCTAGCTATATATACCAGTGCTAAAAGCTAGAGATAATAGCCAGTATTTCTTTATTATGGATATAGTAGTTTAGCTTGGCATCTATTATAGTCTTTAAATAGTATATAATAGGGTGCCATTCTCCATCTAGTTACTTCTAGGAAAAAATACTGGCTATTATACTATCTAAGGCATTAGTTTCTAGTATTAAGGGCCGTTTTAGGTTAAAGTGGGTAAGTAGGGAAGCCAATACTGGCCGTTTTTTAAGCTTATTAAAGGCCTGTATATATATAGCGTTAAAGTAGAATGGCTGGTCTTTCCTAGTAAGGTAGTTAAGAGGCTAGGCAACTCTGCTATAGTTTTTAATAAAGCGTTAGTAAAAGTTATAGAAACCTAAAAATAATTATACCCCCTTTATAGTCCGTGGGGGTGTCTACTAATTAATTACGGCCATTTTCTCTAGGTTGGCCTTAATTCTATCTATACTAATAATAAAACCTAAGTACTTTATACGCTTAACACTAAATTCTAACTTCTTAATATTGGCCTAGAGACCAGCCTTGCGGAGCCGTTATAGGACTTTATAGATATACTCCTTATATTCTAGCTCGTTCTTAGAGTAAATTATAATATTACCTAGGTAGGCCGTATAGAAGTCATTAAGGTAGTTAAAGAGTATATTGTTTATATACCGCTAGTACATAGCTAGTACATAGCTAGTCCATTAGTTAGTCTAAAAGGGAGTACCTTATATTTATACATTCCGTAATGGGTTTAAAATATAGTAAGCTCCTTAGACCTAGGGTCTATCCTAATTTAGTAGAAGGCCTAGTGGATATTAAGCTTTATAAAGACCCTAGCTCTATTTATTTAGGCAAGAGTCTTATTAAATAAGGGTAGCGGATAGCGGTCCTTGCGGGTTATATTATTTAGCTTATAGTAGTTAATGCAGAAGCGCAGTCCTCTATTTAGCTTTCTAGTAAAGAAAATAGGCAAGTTAAAAGGGGCTTAGCTAGGCTTAATAAAGCCCTTATTTAGGTTGTTGATAAAGTACTATTTTATGGCCTATAATTTAGCAATAAACTACGGGTAGAGAGGGCTAAAGCTAAGGGTACTTCCCTTGCCTTAATTGGTCTTAATCTTATAGTTGTACGGTTAATAAGGCGGAAGTATATCTAATGCTACCTTAGAGAATACGTTCTTGAATTTCTAGTATTAATTAGGCAGTTTTTGTTCTACTAGTTCCTTATCCATAAGCTTACTTCCCTATCCGCTAAGCTTACTTTCCTTTTCCTTAATTATTCGATTAATTTTATACAGGCTAGTTATAAAGGTAATAGTATTAGGCTGAACCAAGTTCTGGTAAAATTCTATAGCGCTAATATAGCAGATATTAACTAGTAGGAGGTCCGCAGGTTTCTTTACGGACGCTTATTAGGCCGTATCTTGCGGTATAGGGTATATAGTCTTCCTTAGCTCACGTTCCATTTTCTATAAGTTATTCTTCCTATCTATTAGCTTAGTATAGCGTCCAATATCCCTAGTTTTCCTTTAGAACTATATAGGGCCTAGGTTCTCTATAGGGGGCTTAGCTAGGTTACTACTAACTTCCTAGGTCTCTAGTGCGGATGGCGTAATATATACAGTTTAGGGGCGGCGTGGTATACAGATCTATTAAGGATTAAGACGTATATCCTTCTTAAAGGCCTGGTCTCTATATATAGCATTAGCCTAGTAAATAGTATTAATCTAGGGCCATATAAGGTTTTCCATTATAATACTAATTTCTTTTATAAAGGAAGGGGTTAGGGGTAGGGTTTTAGGCTAGATAAGCCGTCTATTTCATACGTTAAGCTATAAGCCTAAATAGGCTAGCCATTTTCTCCCTATAATTATATTATGGCTCCTAAGGTCCATAATAAGAAAGGGGATATTATACTACCTTTATCCGTTAACGCGGAGGTAAATCCGCAAGATAGTTATAATAGGTAGCCCTATTTGTCCGTTGTACCCATAAATAGGAATTAGTTTAGGCAGTTTTTTAAGGGGTATATTTAAAAAGTCAGCCTGCTTTACGGTATACTGGGTGTCTATTAAGGTAAAGGCATTTACTCTAGAGTTAGCTAAAGCAGAGGTTAAAACTTAATATCCATTATGGAATAAAGTATAAGGGATAGTATAGCTTCTTCCACCAACTAGCCGACCTAGATTAACATATAACATATTAATCCCTTTTAACCCTAGAGAGGAGTCTTTCTTTAGGGTTCCTCTTTTTCTAACTCTGCCTCTACGCTATCCTCCTAGATTAGTAGGACCTTATCCTTTTTTACATTTATTAGGCATTTAGCTGCATAGTGACCCTTTTAACAGCATATAAAGCAAGCTCCTTAGTCGCTAAGGGCCTGTCTATGGGGGTTACTATACAAAGGCCAAGTATACGCTGGAGTTACGACAGGACTAGCTGCACGGCTCACCACTAGGTTAACGGCAGGCGGTACGGTCAGTGCTGTAGGGGCTATAGATCTTACTAGGGCATTACAGCCCATTCTTATAGTACTCGTATTCTGGTTGGCGGAGCTTCTAGCCTTATACCGCTTGGCACGTGCCTTAATTTGATGGAGGCCCTGGTTAATAGCTAGGCATTAGTCCGTAAGTTCCTTTAGCGTCTATATAGTAGTATAAACCGGCAGTACAGCGCGCTATAGGTCTAGGGTAAGCTTGTTAAAGAGGTCTGGCATTAGATCTTCCTAGGGGATTTAGGCCTGTCTAGCTAGGTGTAGAAAGCAGGTCTAGAAAACCAAGAAGGTTTCCATTATTTTTATTATTAGGCTTTTATAATTAATACGGGCATTCTATACCTTAAAGGGATTCTTATAAATGGAAGATAGGTAATTAATTATCTCTTCTTTAGAGAGGAAGAGGTCTGCTAAGTCTTAGGCATATCGCGGACGTAGGTGCGTCTATACGTTACCACTAGTGCGGCCAAAGACATATGCTATTTTAGCTTAGGTATTAGGAAAGTGGTCCGTATTAACTTCAAGCTTATCCTATAATTAAAGCTTCCAGTTATTAAATATAGGGTTGGTTCCATCTATAAGCAATAGGGGGTCTATGACCTTTACAGACCATAACAATGCTAATACTATACGTTAGGCTAGGGCCTCAAGAACCATAGCAAGTCTATCCAATAAGTTAACACTAGATATAGGGGTGTCCCTAGCTTTAAGCAGCTCTTAAAGCCGTTTAATTTCGGCATTAGCTGCTATAAGCTCCTGCTAGGAGTTTAAGACATTAACTATTTCACTATTAGAGGTATTTAAGGATCCTGCGGCTGCTTTGCTAGCTACTATATTTCTTGGCATAGTAGTAGGGGTATTAGGTAATTTCCAGTATTTATTTATTTTCTAGGGGGGTTCTAGTCTATATGTGTTCTGTTCTTAGGGTATATATTCTATTTATATTCTTTTAGTTCTGTCCTGTCCTTAGGGTCCTATTCTATATCCTTATCCTTTTTATAGTCTGTAGATATTTTTTAAGTTCCTTCTTAGGAAGAAAGAGTAGAGATAAGCTTTAGATAATATTAGCGACTTAGTTAATTAAGGCACAAGCACGACAAGAGGGACGCGCAAGCCTGTATAATTGGTAGTCTATAAATAAGGATCCAAAGCTAGAGAAAGGAAAGGAGAAGAATAGCAGCGCCGTGCGAAGTTTTATGCGGTCCTCTAGTCATGTAAGCTTACGTGACTCGGCGTCTACCATAACGTCTACCACAATCCACCGTTTTCCACTAGCGCCGTAACAATTAGTTTAGAATATATTTACTAAGAGTAAGATCTAGATTATGCATTTAACAAACTAACTTAATTACCTTATTTAGTATCTCTAGAGGTAGCTTATTTAGGGGGGGTAGTGCATAACTATATACCCTATATAAGGTAAAATAAATATAAGAAGTCTTTTCTAAGTCGTCTAGAATGAAAACATAAAAAGTAATCTTGTAGTCCTAATAGATAAGTTTCCCTAATCCCTAGGGGTAGTTAATTCCTAGGAACACATTACGAATATATTATAAATATAACTAAAATACATTCTAAGTAGGTTATATTTTTTTCTTACTATAGTCTACCCTCCTATAGAGATTTAATTTAATAACTGCGTATTTCTTTGTTATATTAGCACTTATATTACCTAGTTAAATAAGAGATGTTAAATATATAGTATTATATTTCTTATTTGCTAGTAATGCTTTTTAGAAGTACTCTAAATATATTTCTATAGTAGCCTATATATAGGTAAGAAATAAGTGCTAAATATTAGCAATATTTTAATATAATTAGTTCCAAACGTAATCTAGTTAGGTTCTAAATATATTTAGGTAAAATAATTATATATAGAGTATCTTTATTGCTTAATTATTAGTATATAAGCCTCTATTTAAGAGCTGTATATATTTCTAGCTTAAATTATCTTTAAGCTGCTAAAAATAAGCTTATATATATTAACTTAAGTACTAAATATATTTAGAACCAGTTCCGTGCTTATTTATATTACATTTATAAATATCTAGGTCACTTCTATCTAGGGCTACCCGCTCTCTCTATATTAGACCCTACGTCTCTTTAGTAACTATAGTATAGCTTAAAGATCGTAACCAATTCTAAAGATATTTATAATATTTTACTCCTAAATAATATATTTTATGTTTTTTACCTCTTATATTTAAGAGAGTGGATATTATAGGCTTAGGAGCATATACTTATTTAGTTCTATATTAGATCTAAATATATTATAAACTAGTTGTAAACATAGTTAGGGTATAATTTATATTTTTATTAACTTACCTATATGTTATGGACAGCTTAAGTACGATGTTACAACTACTTAGAGAGGAGTCAGAGGAAGCTAGTTGGTTAATATAGGCACGGTCTAGGATGGAACTAGTGGAACCATGTAACGAGGAATGGTAAGCAAGTCACGTAATATAATCTGTGTAATCTATATAATCTATAAGATCTGTGACAGAGCGAATAGAGCAGACAGAGTAGATAGAGCGAAGGAATTTCTTAAGCGTAAGGTTGTGTATTTAAAGGACTATAGTTCCTACCCAGATAGTTCTCTCTTTATAGTGAATCTTAAAATACAATTGGAGTTAATCTATTGGGCAACCACTCCACTAGTTGTTATTATATTGTTGACTTATTATTTATACCTATATACCTAGCCCAATAACAGGACCCACCGTAGTTCTTGCTATAAGGTTTTGTTATATATTCACTACTAAGGTTACGGTATTAAAATATAAGAGAAGTTAAATAACATGCCACCTAAAGCACTAGTCGCAATGCTATTAACGGCAACAACTACCTTAAGATTAGGAGACACTAGTATAGTAGATACGGACTTATAAGTGGTTATAAGAGGTTAGTTACAGGAAATAGTTAATCGCTTATTAGATAATAATAGGATACTTAAAGAACGCATTAATAGAATTAGAGTAGTAAAGGTTAAGTTACCGTTAATTAAACAATTCTTAGGAGAAAGGTTAAAACTTAAGGGGTTCCTTATATAAATGCACTTTAAGGTTATATAGGAAGGAGCAAAGTTGGCAACACCTATAGATTAAGTGGTATACGCAGGATTATTCTTAACAGGAAGAGTACTAGAATAGTTTAAACCTTACCTTATAGAAATATAAGTTAGCGGTATAACAACTACTAACCAAGATATATAATTTATGTTTACTAGTTAAAATGGGTTCATAGAGAGACTAATATAGATATTTAAAACCTAGAAGCATTAACTATAGCGGAACGAAAGCTTTAAAACTTGGTATAACGTTCTTTAGTAATAAAGTACACGATATAGTTTTAGACACTCACAACGCAGGTTAAGTAGAATAATAAGGCGCTTATGGCATAGTATAAATAGGGACTTAAGGCTAAAGTCTAGGATATAATTATCCTAATAGAAGATGCGGAAAGTCTACGGGACTTAATAGATTAGTTAATAAAGATTAATAATAGAATCTACTAAAGGGAACAAGCTAAGAAAGGGCAAGATAGAGTTCTATAGTTATATAAGGCGCAGAGTACGCAATAATAGATATAGAGTTAAAAACTATGGAATGGCGCAGAGCTAATGGACCTAAGCGGTACTAAAGAATCCTAAAAATAGATAAAGAAACTATAGAAACCTAGAGGTTAAGGATTAAGTAATTATAGGACTAAGAAGCAGAGGCCAAACTAGGGATCTTAGTAGTAGAAGATGTTTAGGTGGACTCCATAATAAGAAAAATAGCTTAAAGACAGAGCTTGCATAAATTGTGGAAAATAGGGTTATTTTGCTAGAGACTATAGAGGTGGTTAGAGTAACCACGCGGTAAAGGGTACTAGGTCGTTAGAGTACAATAACGTGGATATAGGGATGTTGCGTAGAACTAAGGAGTGTTTAATTAAACACTTTGCGTTTTATTATAATAATATATACCGAATTTATAAGGACGCTAAGTATAATGTAAGCTATTAGCTATAAAAGCTAGAGTTAAGAGGGCTTAAGGGAACCAGAGAGTTAGATAAAGAATAGAATTAATTCTATAAGCTAGATTAAGATATTAAAGTAATATACAGATAAAGATTAGCAATAATAATAATAGAGTTAGAGTATTTATTAATTAATAGTAATAAGGAAGAAAAAGAGGCTAACTGGGAGCACTTATACCTTAGTAATATAATAGAAGCAGAGACTAAAACCACTATAGAATATGGATTAGTAACGGGTATTATAACACTATTAGATACAACATTTATTGCTTTATAAGATAGAAGGAGCAATATCCAGAGACGATTAAGTAAGTAGATAACTGCTAGTGCTAGCTTACCACTTATAAAAGGCAAAAGGCTATAGGTCTAAGATTCTTAAAAAGAGATAAGGAAGGCTCTAAACTCACAGGACGTAATAAGGATAGTTTAAGAACCTATAACGTATAAAAACCAATAGGAAAGGGCAGTAACTTAGTTTAGTGACAAATAAATAAGTACAGGACGCAAGTTTAAGAACCATAAGTTCAGGGAATAAGTAAGAATGTTAATCCTAGGTAAACGCAGTGTTTAGCCTAAAGATTAAAAAGTTAATATGGAGATTAAGAAGCAAGATAACTTTAAGGATCTAGCTGCAAGACGCAGAAAACAAGAAACTATAGATAAGTTTAGGCAAAGAATTATCGCATAGCAAGAGCAAAAGCTGGATAGAAGGTCTATAGCAGGTCGTATAAGGGACAGAGCACCCGTATAAAGAATCACTAATAGGCCTAGTATAGGGACGCCTAGAGTAAAATGGTTAAATAAACTGGAATAAGAAGAGGATCTAGACATTCTAGTTAGGTTTAAAGAAAGACATACCAAAGGATATTATAATGCGGTAATAACAAGGTACTTTTTTATAGATAGACTATATACACTAAACTAGTTGTACGGAAAGTGGTATAGGTAATAACATAACGATAAATGGAAAGACTTTTATATATAGCTAGACAAAAAAGTTGTCTAAGACCAACCTATTATAAAAAAACGCATAAGTTATATTAAAGGAGTATTAATTATAACATTAAGAAACCTAGAAGAGGGATCTAGGGACTAGAGAAGTAAGTAACAAGTCTTAATACCTGCAGTAGAGTTACTAGTAGTTAGGTTAACTAGGTATCGGTTTAAACTTAAGGACAAAGACGAGCTAAGAGTTAACCCAAGTTACCTAGCGCATTATACGTTATCGTGGATAGCTTATATAGATAACGTATGCAATATATATAGAGCACTAAAAGATAAAAACCAGAAGTACCTAGTAAGGATATATTAGGCACCAAAAGAGAAACGGTTTAGGAATACTAAGTATATACATAAATAGCACCTAGTAGAAGTATAGAGTTAAAGGGACCTAATACTTTAACCAGAAAGATTCCTTATAGAAGAATACCTAGATAAATAATAGTAGTAGGAGTGCCTAGAGAACACTTATCTATAGCACGTAGAGGAAAAGAAATAAACTAAGTATTGGCTAAGAGTGGACTAAGCACTAGTAGGATCTAGCAGCTAATAGTTAGGAAAAGGGGAGGCCTACAGGACTAGAGGGAACTAGTAGTAGAGCCTTAGACCCTTAAAGGAATTTAAGGATAACACCTAAACTTATAAGTTAAGTGGCAAGATTAATAGTTTAAAGCACTAATAGACAGTGGAGCAATAAGGAACCATATATTACTAGCAGTAGTAAAAAGAATAGGGTTACTATATAGACAGAAGAAACACCTATATCTACTTATAACAATTTTAGAAGATTAGATAGCCTATAGAAGAGGTATTATTAATCTTAAAATAGGACCTATTTAGTTAACTATTAAAGGGAGACAGGTTAAAATGTCTTTTAATATCCTACTATTGGGGAAGGACAAGGTAATACTAAGAATGCCTTAGTTATAGGAGTATAATCTAAAGATCAATTGGGTTACAGGTTAGGTTGATATTAAAGATACTTAATAACACAAAATATAATAGTAAACCAAGTTAGTATGGTACTAAGTTGGAGTAATATATAAAGAGACTAAGCGAGGCTTAAGTTATATACTAAAGAGATACTATAAGTATGGAAAAAAGGTATAGTTACTAGAAAGTGAAAAGTTGTTAGAATATATAGTATAGGACTATAAAATAGAGTTAAAACTAGGAATAAGTCCAAAGTTCTTTTTAATTTATAAGCTCACTAAAATAGAGTTAGTAGCGCTTAAGGAGTTTATCTAGGAGAACTTATAAAAGGGATATATTAGACCGTTATAGTTATTAGTAGAATATCCAGTACTATTTATCTTAAAGAAAAACGGAAAACTTAGAATATGTATAGACTATAGATAGTTAAACAGCATTACCGGGAAGGATAGATATCCTTTACCCTTAATTAGCAAAATCTAAAATAGGATAGGCAACGTAAAGATCTTTATAAAGATAGATCTAAGGTAGGTGTACTATTAAATTAGAATTAAGGAAGGCGATAAATAGAAGGCGGCCTTTAGGTTAAAGGAAGGACTATATAAACCATTAGTTATATAATTTAGGCTTATAAACGCACTAGCGACGTTCTAAAAGCAAATTAATAGCGTGTTAGGAGAACACCTTAATAAGTTTGTTATAGTATACCTTAATAATATTGTTATCTACTTAGAAAGTAAGAAAGAATATAAAGAACACGTTAAGTGGGTTTTAAAGAGACTACAAGAAGAACAGATGCTAGTAGCAATTAAGAAATGCAAGTTCTTTATAAAAAAGACTAATTTTGTAGGATTTATTATTAAACTAGAAAAAATTAGTATAGACTTAAAGAAAGTTGAAGTTATAGTAAGTTGGCAAGAACTAGAGAATGTTATATAGTTAAGGTTATTTTTAGGGTTTTGCAACTACTATAGGAGGTTTATAGCATAGTGGTTAAAGAATATTAAGCCGTTTACAAGGCTAACAAAGAAGGAGGAACTATGGGTTTAGGTAGAAGAGTAAAGAAAACTGTTTAAGAAACTTAAGGAGTTGTTTACCTAGGAACTAATCCTTAAGATCTATTAACTAAAGTTAGAAACGGTTATTAAGATAGATATATTAGACTTTATACTAGGAGTATATTTACTATAGAAGCACTAAGACATATAGCATCCAGTAGTATATTATAGTTAGAAGATAATACTACTAGAACTAAACTATAACATCTATAATAAGGAGTTATTAGGTATAGTTATAGTGTTAAAGAAATAGAGAGCATTCTTATAAGGTATAGAGGAACTATTTATAGTTAAGATAGACTATAAGAACCTTATAGAATTTCTAACAATAAAGAAACTTAACTAAAGATAGGTTAGATGGGTGGAAATGCTTATAGAATACTATTTTAAAATTTAGTATACTAAGGGTATAGACAATACACAAGTAGATGCTCTAAGCAGGAAAGCTAAACTATAAAATGACGAAAAACTGTTAGGGGCTATATTGCGAAAAGATAAAGATAGATTAATTAGGTATAATTATCCCAAGATAGCAGCAATATAAGAGAGCTAGATCTATAAATTACCTAAAAGTAATTAGACCTAGAAGATCTAAGAAGTATAGGCGGAGAATCCAGACACGGAATAGTATAAAAATAGAGAAGCAACTTATGTTCTAAGGTCTATTATAAAAGAGTTTATTAAGTTATTCCATAAAGAACTAACTTAAGGACACAACGGAGCTATAGGCTTAGTATTAAGACTTTAAAAGAAGTATATTATTTAAGGAATCTAGGGACTAGTAAGATAAGTTATAAAAAAATATCTAGATTGCTAAAGGAATAAACCAATAAGGCATAAGCCATATAGAGGGCTATAACCTATTAAGACACTAGAGAGACTATAGGAAGTTATATTATAGGACTTTATTATTAAATTACTAAAGTTAAAAGATCCTATTACTAGACAAGATTATAACGCGATCTTAGTAATAGTAGACAAGCTAATAAAGTAGGGATACTTTATAGTATGCACTAAAGAGATATTAGTAAAGGATATTGCTAGAATCTATATAAAAGAAGTGTTTGTAAGGTATAGAGCACTAGATAAAGTTATATCGGATAGAGATCCAAGGTTTATAGCAGTATTTTAGAAGGTATTCTTGGCGGAATAAGGAGTTCGCGCAGTAACTTTAATAGTATATTATCCGCAGACGGATGGACAAATAAAAAGATTAAATTAGATACTAGAACAGTATCTAAGGCACTATATTAATTACGCACAGAATAATTAGGTATTATTATTACTAGTTATATAGTTTATATATAATACAATACTATAGGAAGGAATGGGAACGTTACCATTTAAGGCGAACTATAGGTATAAGCTAAAAATATTATTATCGCCATATTAAGTAAAAAAGATAAGTAGTATAGCCAAAGAAAGAATAGAGACTTTAATAAATCTTTATAATTACCTTAAAGAAACAGCTAAACTAGTATAAAAATAAATAAAAAGGTACTATAACGCTAAGAGATTTAAGGGACCAGATCTTAAGGAGGGGGATAAAGTATGGCTACTATATAAAAATTTTAAGAGTTAATAACCAAGCAAAAAGTTGGACTATATTAGACTAGGACCTTTTAAAATTATATAAAGAATTTTATTAGTTATATATAAGTTAAACCTACTAGCCAAAATAAAGATCTACCCTATATAGTATATTGTAATGCTAGAACTAGTATATAGGAGTATTAAGCTACTAATCTATAAGGCAGACACGTATAGAGGGTAAGAAGAAGATAAATAGCAAGTTTTAAAGATTATTAGTTATAAGGATGTAGAGGATAAAATATAATATAAAGTAAAGTGGATAGGCTATAGTGAGACTACCTAAAAACCACTAAGTAACCTAGAGAACGCTATAGAAAAGGTACAGGAGTATTAAAAAAGGATCGCTAAAGAATAAGTTACCTAAGGGGAACCTAGGAAGAGCAACTATTGCGTTACTTAGAGTTGTTTCCTTCTCCGGAAACTCTACTCTTTTATTACCCAACTTAGCAAGGCCCTGCTTAACTAGCTTTTACTCCTTAGAACGGACCTTCTTATAAACCTTCTTAAGACGGATTAACTAAGCGGAAGTAGCGAGATAAGACTTAAGAGCCTATTGCTAAGCATTAGCAGCCTCTCGTTTAGCGTCCTAAGAATAGTAGAGTTCTGCTAGAGCGACTAACAGCTTATTATTAAGCTTTATAGTGGCAGATTAAACGTAAGACCCTATAATAAGTTACTTAGGGAACTTAAAGACTATTAAGAGTTATAGGATGCGTATACTTAGTGTTAGAAATAGAGCGAACGTCGCACGATAACTAAATATTTACTTTAGTGCACTCTAAATAGGAAGAGGGTTGTTAAGATAAAGGACTTGCTAGCGTAATATAGACTAACCCCTCTTTCGCACAATAAGAACATAGAGACGGCATAACCTTACCTAGTAATAGTATGGAGGAAACTATACGCGTATAATAAAGAGTTAAAGAAGAAGAAGAAGCTTTAGGTATAATAAGTAAGGATATTAACTAGATTAAATAAACGGATATTATACCTCTAGTAAATAACTTGGAGATATTAGGAATCTTTAAGAACGAAGATAAAGAGGAGGGAGATAGTATTACAGATAGCTTAAGTATAATGTTATAACTACTTAGAGAGGAGTTAGAGGAAGCTAGTTAGTTAATATAGGTATGGTTTAGGATAGAACTAGTAGAACTATATAATAAGGAATAGTAAGCAAGTTATATAATATAATCTATGTGATCTGTGTAATCTATAAGATCTAGGATAGAGTAAATAGAGTAGATAAAGCAGATAGAGCGAAGGGATTTCTTAGGCGTAAGGTTATATATTTAAAGGACTATAGTCCCTACTCAGATAGTTCTCTCTTTGTAGTAAATGTTACGGACGCTTTAAGTACGATGTTACGACTACTTGGAGAAGAGTCGGCGGAAGCTAGTTAGTTAATATAGGTACGGTCTAGGATGGAGCTGGTAGAGCTATGTGACGAGGAATGGTAACCGAGGTTATGTAACGTGCTCTGTAAGGTCTGTAAGGTCTATAAGGTCTGTTATATACTTTACATACCTTACATACCTTACGTATAAGAGAGGATTTCTTAGGAGTATGGTTGTGTATTTAAAGGACCTTAGTCCCTACTGTAGATAGTTCTCTCCTTATAGTAAATCTTAGAATATAATTAGAGTTAATCTATTGGGTAACTACTCTACTAGTTATTATTACGTTGTTGATTTGTTCTTATCTATATACCTAGCCTAATAATAGGACCTACCGTAGTTTCTGCTATAAGGTTCCGTTATATATTTACTACTAAGGTTACAGTATTAAATAGGATCGAATAATATGCCACCTAAAGCACCCATTGTAATAACGTTGGTAGTAGCCATAACCTTAGGGCTAGGTGATACTAGTATGGACAATAGGGATTCTTAAGTGGTTACGCGAGGTTAGTTATAGGAAATGGTTAATTACTTATAAGATAATAATAGGATACTTAAAGAACGCATTAATGGAATTAGAGTAGCGAAAATTAAACTACCTTTAATTAAACGGTTCTTAGGAGAGAAGTTAAAGCTTAAGGGATTTCTTATGTAGATGCACTTTAAGGTAATATAGGAAGGAGCGAAGTTAGTAACATTGTTAGATTAAATAGCCTATGCAGAATTATTCCTAACAGGGAGGGCACTTAAGTGGTTTGAACCGTATCTTATGGAAATATAGGCTAATAGTATAACAACTACTAACTAGGATGTATGGTATATATTTACCAGTTAGAACGGGTTCGCGGAACGACTAATATAGATATTTAAAGACCTAGAGGCCACAACTACAGTGGAACAAAAGCTTTAGAACTTAGTATAATATACTTTAGTAATTAAGTATATAACATAGTTTTAAACACTAGCCATATAGGTTAAGTGAAATAATAGGGCGCTTATAGCATAGTATAAATAGGGGCTTAAGGCTAAAGTCCAGGACGTAATTATCCTAATAGAAGATGCGGATACTCTAAGAGAGTTAATAGACCAGTTAATAAAGATTAATAATAGGATCTATTAAAGGGAATAAGCCAAGAGAGGGCAAGATAGAGTTCTATAGTTATATAAGGCGCAGAGTACGCAATAATAGATATAGAGTTAAAAACTATGGAATAGCGCAGAGCTAATAGACCTAAGCGGTACCAAAGAAACCTAAAAATAGAAAAAGAAACTATAGAAACCTAAAGGTTAAGGATTAAGTAATTAAAGGACCTAAGAGTAGAGGCTAAACTAGGGATCTTAGTAGCAGAAGATGTTTAGGCGGACTCTATAGCAAAAAAAATGGTTTAAAAATAGGGCTTATATAAATTATAGAAAACAAGGTCATTTCGCCAGAGACTATAGAGGTGGTTAGAGTAATTATATAGTAAAGGGAACTAGGCCAGCAGATAGCACGTATATATAAAGGGATGATGGTGTACTGTAAGGAACAAAAGAGTGTTTAATTAATAGTTTTGTGTATTGTTATAATAACGCATACCGAATTTATAAGGACGCTAAGTACGGCGTAAGCTATTAGCTATAGAAGCTATTATTATCTAAGTTTAAAGGAACTAACGAACTAGCTTATAGATTGGACATTAAGGACAATAAATTTAATATAGGCGAAGTATTTACTAATAATAAGGTAATAAAGGCAGCTTACTAGGAGTATGTAGACCTTAGAGAAGTTAAAATAGAAGTAGAAACTAAGACAATAGAAGTAATGTTTAGAAGAAATTAAGCAAGTAGATAACTGCTAGTGCTAGCTTATTACTTAATAAAGGTAAAAGGCCATAGGCTTAAGATTCTTAAGAAGAGATAAAAGAAGCTTAAGATTCTTAAGATAAGATAAGACATACCTAAGGACCCATAACGGACGAAAACTGATAGGAAAGAGTAGCGACTTAATTTAGTAACAAATAAATAAGTATAGGACGCAAGTTTAAGAACTATAAGTTTAGGGAATAAATAAAAATATTAGTAATTCTAGGTGAACGTAGTGTTTAGCCTAAAGATTAAATAGTTAATACTAGGATTAAAAAGTAAGACAATTATAAAGATCTAGCTGCGAGACGCAGAAAACAAGAAACTATAGATAAGTTTAGAATAAGAATTATTATATAGTAAGAGTAAAAGCTAAATAAGAGATTAGCTATGCTAGGTTATATAAGGGACAGAGCACCTATATAAAGAGTTATTAATAGGCCAAGTACAGGGACACCTAGGGTAAAATAGTTAGATAAACTAGAATAAGAAGAGGATCTAGATATCCTAACTAGGTTTAAAGAAAGACATACTAAAGGATATTACAATATAGTAATAATAAGGTACTTTCTAATTGTAACAGAACCTTGTAGCTTAGACTACGGTGGGTTCTATTATTGGGCTGGGTATATAGGTACGATAAAACAACAATGTAATAATAACTAGTAGAGTAGTTGCCTAATAGATTAACTCCAATTGTATTCTAAGATTTACTACAAGGAGAGAACTATCTATAGTAGGGACTAAGGTCCTTTAAATACATAACTATACTCCTAAGAAATCCTCTCTTATATATAAGGTACGTGTTATACGTATTATATATAGATATATACTACGTATACTCTATACACCGCGTATAATATTATATAACTCGCTTACTATTCCTTGTTATATAGTTCCACCAGATCTATCCTAGACCATGCCTATATTAACCAACTAGCTTCCTCTAACTCTTCTCCAAGTAGTTATAATATTATACTTAAAGCGTCCGTAATACTATCTCCCTCCTCTTTATCTTTGTTTTTAAAGATTCCTAACATCTCTAAGTTGTCCACTAGAGGTGTAATATCTATTTAATTAGTCTAGTTAATATCCTTATTTATTATACCTAAAGCTTCTTCTTCTTTATAAGTGCAATGTTGTGCTCGTACTGTGGCTGCTATATTATCGCTTAGTGAGATAATATTATCTCCATATTCCCATTGTGCAAAAGCGGGGTTAGTATATGTTATAATAGCAAGTCCCTTATCTTAATAACCCTTGTCTTACTCGGAGTGTACTAAAGTAAACGTTTAATTGTCCTATAATGTTCGCTTTATTTTTAACACTAAGTATGCGCGTCCTATAACTTTTAACAGTCTTTAAGTTCCTTAAGTAACTTATTATAAGGTCTTATGTTTAATCTACCACTGCAAAACTTAAGTCTAAATTGGCCGCCACGCGCGCTAAACTCTACCGTTCTGCTAAAGAAACCGCTTGGGCCCTTAAGGCTTAACATCGCTCCTTTAAGTCTTAGTAGGTTGCGTTCGCTCGGTTAACCCATCTTAAAAAGGTTTATAAGAAGGTTTATTCTAAGGAGTAGAAACTGGTTTAATAGGGTCTTAATAAACTAAGTAATAAAAGGGCTGGCTCTTCTCCTATAAGGGAAATAACTCCAAGTAGCTCAGCAATTGCTCCTCTTAGGTCCCCCTTAGGCGATTCATTCTTTGGTAATTTCTCTTTATCACTATTACCTGACCTACTCTCTTTTAATACTCCTGTACCTTTTCTATAGCTTTTTCTAGGTTGCTTAGTAGTTCCTAGGTAGTCTTACTATAGCCTATCTACTTTACTTTATACTATGTTTCGTTATCTACATCCTCATAATTAATGATCTTTAAAACTTGCTATTTGTCTTCCTCTTATCCTCTATATATGTCTGCCTTATAGACTAGTGGCTTAATATTCCCGTGTGCTAGCTCTAGCATTGTAATATATTGTATAGAGTAGATTTTTATTTTAGCTAGTAGGTTTAACTTATATATAACTAATAAAATTCTTTACTTAACTTTAAAAGGTCTTAGTCTAATATAGTTTAACTTCTTGCTTAGTCATTAACTCTTAAAATTTTTGTATAGTAGCTATACTTTATCCCCCTCCTTAAGATCTGGTCCCTTAGATCTCTTAGCATTATAGTACCTTTTTATTTGTTCTTATACTAGTTTAGCTGTTTCTTTAAGGTCTATATAAAGATTTATTAACATCTCCATTCTTTATTTAGCTATGCTACTCGTCTTTTTTGCTTAATATGGCGATAATGATATTCTTGGCTTATACCTGTAATTTGCCTTAAATAGTAATATCCCCATTTCTTCTTATAGTGTTGTATTATATGCAAACTGTATAACTAGTAATAATAATACCTAATTATTCTGTACGTGATTAATATAATGCCTTAGATACTACTCTAGTGTCTAGTTTAGTCTTTCCGTTTATCCGTCCGTCTGCGGATAATACGCTGTAGATATTGCTGCGCGAACCCCTTATTCTGCCAGAAATACTTCCTAAAATACTACTATAAATCTTAGATCTCTATCTAATATAATCTTATCTAGTACTCTATATCTTGCGAACACTTCCTTTATATAGATTCTAGCGATATCTTCTACTAATATCTCTTTAGTGTATACTATAAAGTATCCCTACTTTGTTAGCTTATCCACTATTACTAAAATCGCGTTATAATCTTGTCCTATAATAGGATCTCTTAACTTTAGTAACTTAATAATAAAGTTCTATAATATAACTTCCTATGGTCTTCCTAGTGTCTTAACAGGTTATAGCCCTCTATATAGCTTATACCTTATCGGTTTATTTCTTTAGTAATCTAGATATTTCTTTATAACTTGTCTTACTAGTCCCCAGATTTCTTAAATAATATACTCCTCTTAAAGTCTTAATACTAAGCCTATAGCTCTGTTATATTCTTATGTTATTCCCTTATAGAATTCCTTAACAAATTCTTCTATAATAGACTTAGGCATATACGTTACTTCTCTATTTTTATATTGCTCTAAGTCTAGATCCTCTGCCTATACTTCTTAGATCTTCTATATTTAATTACTTTCTAGTAATTTATAGATCTGACTTTCCTTAGTCGCTGTAATCTTTAGATAATTATACCTAATTAATCCGTCTTAATCCTTTCGCAATAAAGCTCCTAATAGCTTTTTACTACTCTGTAGTTTAGCCTTTCTGCTTAAAGCGTCTGCTTATGTATTATCTGTACCCTTGGTATACTAAATTTTAAAATAGTATTCTATAAGTATTTCCACCCATTTAACCTATCTTTGGTTGAGTTTCTTTATTATTAGGAATCCTATAAGGTTCTTATAGTCCGTCTTAACTATAAATAGTTTCTCTATGCCTTGTAAGAATGCTCTTTATTCCTTAAGTACTGCAACTATACCTAACAACTCTTTGTTATAGATGTTATAGTTTAACTCTGGTAGTGTCATCTTTTAATTATAGTATGCCACTAGGTGCTATCCATCTTAATATTTCTATAGGAAGCACGCCCCTAGTGTAAAGTCTAATATATCTATTTTTATAACCGTCTCTAGACCTAGTTAATAGATCTTAAGAACTGGCTCCTAGGTAAACAACTCTTTAATTCTCTTAAATAGTTCTTATTATTCCTTTCCCCATGCCCATAGTTCTTCTTTCTTTATTAACTACGTAAATGGCTTAATATCCTATAACTATTACGCTATAAACCTTCTATAATAATTGCAAAACCCTAGGAACGATCTTAACTGCGTAACGTTCTCTAGTTTCTGCTAATTTACTATGGCCTTAATCTTCTTTAGATCTATGCTAAGTTAGCCTAGTTTAATAATAAATCTAACGAAATCGGTCTTCCTGGTGAAGAACTTGTATTTCTTAATTACTACTAGCATCTGTTCTTCTTGTAGTCTCTTTAAGACCTATTTAATATATTCTCTATGCTCTTCCTCACTCTCTAAGTAAATAATAATATTGTTAAGGTATGCTATAACAAATTTATCTAGGTGTTCTTTTAATACACTATTAATTTGCTTCTGGAACGTTGCTAGTGCGTTTATAAGCCTAAACTATATAACTAATGGCTTATATAGTTCTTCCTTTGACCTAAAGGCTGCCTTCTATTTGTCACCTTCCTTAATTCTAATCTAATGGTACGCCTATCTCAGATCTATCTTTGTAAAGATCTTTGCGTTACCTATCCTATCTTGGATTTTGCTAATTAAGGGTAAAGGATACCTATCCTTCCTAGTAATACTGTTTAACTATTTATAGTTTATACACATCCTAAGTTTTCTGTTTTTCTTTAGGATAAATAATACTAGATATCCTGCTAATAACTGTAATGGTCTAATATATCCCTTTTATAAGTTCTCCTGGATAAACTCCTTAAGCGCTACTAACTCTGTTTTAGTAAGCTTGTAGATTAGAAAGAACTTTAGACTTATTCCCTCTTCTAATTCTAT
>Ga0307507_10000217_pt1 | contig 109884 bp, 90 predicted proteins | sample 7_EM_MG_FD_207223 | JGI IMG/M metagenome (GOLD analysis project Ga0307507, IMG submission 207223) | Populus trichocarpa ectomycorrhiza microbial communities from riparian zone in the Pacific Northwest, United States - 7_EM | ecosystem: Host-associated > Plants > Roots > Unclassified | place... | reverse complement strand
AAGAAATAACAACCCCGCGGAAAACTGTTAATGTTTAATGAACCGCCGTATGCCGAACGGCACGTACGGTGGTGTGAGAGGACAGTAAGGGAAATAATCCCTTACTTCCTACTCGATAGATTGGCCGGGCCGATGGCCCTTAGCGGCAAAAGCCAAAAACTCATAAGACCTTTTTATATCAAAAAACTATACCAAAGGTGTGGTACGGTTCTAAATACCGGTAGCTGAGCGAAAAACCAAAATTCTCACATATTTGCCTGCTGATGGTAAGCCCAAGTCCGCTGCCGTCAGAATGGGATGACTTATGGAAACGGGTAAATATTTTATCCTCGTCCAGCGGCTCATCGGTGCCGGTATTTTTAATGGTTAATGCTTCTGTAGTCAGGTTGATTACAATTTCGCCACCCGTATGATTGTGCCGCACGGCGTTAATGATCAGGTTACTCAGCAAAATTTCAATAAGGTACCTGCTTCCCGAAATTTCTTTATCCTCCAACTGAGCAGTTACTGTGATTTGTTTATCCGCGAAGATATCTTCCAGTTGTATCAGCAGTTCATCAATTAATTGCTTAAGGTTGATGGTTTGCTGATCGGTAAGCAAGCGGTTTTCTATTTTCACCAATAGTAATAACGATTGATTAAGGCGGCTCAACCGGGCTACTGCACTGTATAGGTCGTTAAGGAGTTTGCTTTGCCTGTCGTTAAAATTTTCAGATTGTATTAAGGTATCTAATTTGGAGTTGATGACTGCTATTGGGGTAAGTAATTCGTGCGATGCGTTTTCGGTAAATGTCTTAAGCTCCTTATAATCATGCTTTGCCCTGTTGGTCATGGCGGTGGCGGCCTGGTTTAAATCGGAAAATTCATCAATGCGGGTTTCGGTTTGGGTAATTTCTTTATTATCGGTGATGTTAAAAAGCTTCATCTCTTTTAAAATGGCATGGAACGGTTGCCAAAGGCGATTTAATATAAGCCTGTTGGCAACAAGTAATACCAGCAGTAAAAATAAAATTAAGCCGAAAGTTATTGTGAAAATAATCCGGATCAGGTCTTCAGTTTCTACTTTCGATTCAACGATGAGGATTTTATAGTATTTGCCATCAACAGTAATTGAGCTGATAAGCCCCCGGCCGGATTCAACTTCGTCCCTGTCTTTTTTATACAGGGTGTCAATAAATTCGCGTGTAACCGAATTGGGTATAGCCTGGGTAAAGCTTATTTGCTGGTCTTTGGAGTCAAAAACCTGGGGGAGTTTTTTGTTAAGCTTTACATAGTCAAAAACCTCATCTTCCTCAACTTTAAGCGCCTTATCATTTTGGTCGATTAATATCCAGCTGATGGCCTTGTAGTAAATAATACCGGTTATCAGCATTACAACTATGGTGGTAATAATGTTTACCCGGTTGTATAAGGTGAGCAGTTTCATTGCCCGGCAAATTTATAGCCCATACCATAAGCCGCCTGGATATAATCGTTGGCGCCGGCTTCTTCCAGCTTTTTGCGGATATTTTTTATATGGGAGTAAATGAAATCGAAATTATCGGCCAAATCGATGCCATCGCCCCAAAGGTGCTCGGCTATGGCATTTTTTGATACTACCTTGCCTTTGTTGGCAATAAAATAAATAAGCAAGGCAAACTCTTTACGGGTAAATTTAAGTGGCTTATCATGTACGCTCACCGTTTTGGCCTGCAAATCGATGCTGATTTCGTTAAAAACAAGCAGGTTACTGCCGTTATACATTTTACGCCTGATAATAGCCGATACCCTTGCCTTAAGCTCCGATAGGTGAAAGGGCTTTACCAGGTAATCATCCGCGCCCAGATCTAAACCCTGTAAACGGTCGTCGAGTGAGTTTTTGGCCGATATGATGAGCACACCGTCGGTATGGTTATGGTCTTTTAACCGTTTAAGTATATTAATACCATTGCCGCCGGGAAGGGTAATATCAAGCAAAATACAGTCGTAGCTATACATTTCTATTTTAGAAATGGCCGCGGGGTAGGTAGCGGCGGTTTCGCATATATTACCGGCTTCGGTAAAGTACTCTTCAATACTCTCGCGCAGGCCTTCTTCGTCTTCAATGATCAGTAGCTTCATTATGTTGTACGTTGTACGTTGCGTATTCATTATAATATATAATGCAACTATGTAAAGGTAGTAGCCCAATTTGTATACATTTTGGATTTGACCAAATTTACTACAGGTTTGTCAAGCAAATTAGCCCATTAATTGTTGATAATTTACAAAAAATGTACAACTTTCAACGTACAACTTAAAACCCAAAGCCATGTGGTGGATTTACGCTCTATTATCGGCATTGTTTGCCGCGCTAACTGCAATATTTGCCAAAATAGGCATTAAAGGGGTAGATACCGACCTGGCAACTGCCATTCGTACGGTGGTTATTTTGATACTGGCCTGGGCCATTGTGTTGTTTAAAGGCAGCAACCATGGTATAAATGGTTTAACCAAAACCAACTGGACGTTCCTTATTCTGTCCGGCTGCGCCACCGGTCTGTCGTGGATTTGCTATTTCAGGGCTTTACAATTGGGCAAGGTATCGCAGGTAGCACCGGTTGATAAGTTGAGCGTGGCACTGGCCATTGTATTGGCTGTGGTGTTTTTAGGTGAGCCGTTGACGTTGAAGAACGGGATAGGAGCCTTATTGATTATAGCGGGGACTTTGGTGCTGATATTTTGAGAGGGCTTATGTAAATATTTTTTGCTTACCCATCCAAATTTGTTTGTATCGTGCCTTTTCAGCTTTTCCTAAAAATGACGAATCAATCATATCAATAACCTCGCTGTTCATTGACGGAAATTTAGATATGCTGTTCAATATTGCCTTTTCAGGAATCAGCAGGCTTTTTGCCAGGATTTCAAAATCCTTAATTGTTATTTTTCTTTTTTTTGCATTCAGTGTTAATGCCATTTCCTCATCATCCGCCGGATTTAAAAGGTTAACATTAAGTAGATCATAGGCGGGGCTTAACTGAACGCCTGTGTTGGCATGTAATAGCGAAAAGTTTTTAAGGTGCATATCATTATTACCCGTCAGGTAGCAGAATAAAATTAATTCAAAGTAGTTAAGTGCATCTAAACCGGTATTGGCACAATACTTTAAAATCAACTTTCCTGCTTTTTCATACGAGCCCTTATATTTGTTTTCGGTTGGGAATTCGGATAACTGGCAAAAATCTTCTACGTGAAGTTTTTTCCCTTTAACGCGGTCAAATCTTTTCGCAAGGTAAACCATGTTTCCATCGGTTGCCTTCAATAGCGTATGGCCACAAACCGGTAGTTTAAATAACGAGGCAAGGTGCATTGTCAGGTCTTCTGTTTCGGGCATAAACGGGTATTGCTCTTGCTGTGGTTTCAGGATGTATTCTCCCCAGAGACCAACTATGGTAAGCCTCGTGCTTCCATCACTTTTTTGCAGCGAAACAGAAAGTTTTGGCTGCACTCCTGTTACAGCAATCCTCTTGTTAATGGTTTGTTCGGCCAATTCTTTTAGTAATTGGTTGTTTAATTCAAGCACAGGTGGTTTAAGCGTTCCGAAGAATTTTTTAGAACATTTTTCGTGGTATCCTGCATCTCCCGCATCCCGATAACAAAACCAGCAATTTGCCATAATTTATTCGTTTTCGGGTATAATGGTTACAGCGCCAATGGTATCCCTGCATGTAAGCAATAATAATTCAAAACGCTCATTTCTTTTAACTTTCCAATGGTCGATTGCAAGGGTAAGTAACCAGCCTTCCGGTATCAGGCCGTCAAAAAAAGCGAATAATACTTTATTGGTATACTTATCCTGTGATAATGGTAAGGTTAGGCTGATAGGTTTAGCGGCTACGTTGTTTAAATAATTGGTATCATAGGCAAATTCATAGCCCTCGTCAGTTTCAGCTATGAAACCGGCAAGCCTGTCCGCGTAATATACTAATCCCCGCTTATTCATCGCCTTTATGTTTAGTTACTACACCTAATTCCGAACCAAATAATGCAAGCACCTGGTTAACCTTGTCCATTCGTAATGTAGCTTTTCCCTGCTCCATTTCCCTAATCACCCGTAAACCAACCCCCGCTTTTTTAGCAAGGTCTTCCTGGGTGAAATTAAATATCTTTCGTTTCGATTTTAAAAAATCAGATAGCATTTTATACCCTTTAGGGTGTAAAAATAAACTTTTTTTTATTATTATACCCTATCGGTATTAATTTACCATACTTTATTTATTTTATACCCTATAAGGTATAGTTATTGTTTGTTTTTAAAATGAACCTCCGTAGTGTTGCTTTGATTCTCGGGCTTCATTGTAACAAGTATGTAATGAATTAACGATATTGTAACAATGGCGCAACAATACAGGATTTATCCAATGTTTCTGTTCATTTTCGCGGCAAAATCATCGGTTTAGGATAATGAAGGCGCGATATATATTATTTATTTTTTTACTGTTCACTATAAGTGTTAAAGCCCAGGCACCTGCAGGCAAAGGCAAAATAAGCGGTAAGGTTACCGATGCCGCTACAAAGCAAGCGGTTGACTATGCTACCATATCTGTTTATAAACAAGGTGTGGCAGCGCCGTTTAATGGCATCAGCACCGATCCGAAAGGGAATTTTACTGTAGATCAGATTCCGCCGGGCGAATACCGGATTACAGCCGACTTTTTAGGTTACCAGCGTACTACGATAGATCATGTAATTGTTACAGCCGGTAACGCCACAAACTTGGGCGAAGTGTTGCTATTGCCAAATACACGCCAGTTAAAAGATGTAACGGTTACTGCAACAACTCCTACAGTTCAAAACAAGATTGATAAAATGGTATACAATCCCCAAAACGACTTGAGCGCGCAAGGTGGTGTTGCTATAGATATCCTAAAAAAAGTTCCACAAATTACGGTTGATATTGATGGCAATGTGGAGTTGCAGGGTAACGCCAATATCCGGTTTTTAATAAACGGCAAGCCATCAAGTATATTTGGTGCCAGCCTGGCCGATGCTTTGGCCAGCATCCCGGCCAGCCAAATCAAAAGTATTGAGGTGGTTACCAGTCCCGGTGCTAAGTATGATGCTGCGGGCACGGGTGGTATCATTAATATTATTTTAAAGGATAGCAGGGTTGAGGGTGTTAACGGCAGCGTTAACCTATCGGCAGGTACCCGCCGCGAAAACGGATCATTTAACCTGAACGTGCGGAAAGGTAATTTTGGGGTGAACGCCTTTTTTAGCGGCAACGCGCAGATAAACAGTAACGCCCCAAATGCAAATAACCGTATATCGACAGACGGACTTGGAAACACGACCACTCTTTTTCAGCAGGGCAGTAACAATTTTAAACGTAACGGTTACCAATCGGGATTAAACTTTACCTGGAACATCAGCAAACACGACGATCTTACTGCATCGGTGGGCTTTAACCATTTTGGTAACCATGGCAATGGCTTAACCAATCAGGACGAAAATAAAGTGGACCCGAACGGAGCCGAACTGTCTGATATTAAAACGCTACGTACATCAAGCAGTAAGTTTAGCGGTACATCAACAGATGTGAGCCTGGCCTACAAAAAAACGTTTGAGAAGGAAGGGCAGGAGCTTGATATATTGTATTCATCAAGCTTTGGTAACAATAGTTTTAGCTCGTCGCAACTGTTACAGAATTTACAGGCAGGAACCGTACTCACCGGTATTACCAATAATAATCCGGGTAAGGATAGGGAAACCAATATCTCTGTTGATTACGTGCATCCTGTAAGTAAAAACTTTACCATTGAAACTGGTGGTAAACTTGATTTTAACCACATTAACAACAATGTAGTTACCGATACTTTGTTAAATGGTGCCAATGTGCCCAACTATAACCAAACCTACGGTTTTGCTTACAACCGTAAAATTTATGCCTATTATTTATCGTTAACTACTTCGGCATTCAATAATTTTTTGGATATCAAGGCTGGATTAAGAGATGAATATACTGTAACCACGGCCGATTTTAAGAATACCAATATCCCCAACTACAACGTATTAGTACCTTCGTTGGTGTTCTCGCATAAAATAAGCGAATCGCAGTCAGTTAAATTAAGCTATACACGCAGAATAGAGCGGCCTGATTATGGCGACCTGAACCCTTTCCTTAACATCAGCGATACGCACAACATCAGCACCGGCGATCCAAGCCTGAAGCCCGAACGTGGTGATAACTTTGAGCTGAGTTACAATAAATCATTTGATGGCGGTGCAAACATCAATATAGCAGCCTTTTACCGCAAAAACACCGATGATTTGCAGCGCTTCACCACTTTTTATGATACTTTACGTATTGACGGCAGCACTTACACAAACGTAGCATTAACAAAACGCTACAATATAGGTTCGGAGGAACGTACCGGTATCAATATCTATGCATCGCTGCCAGTTACAAAGAATTTTAACCTGCGCACTAATATGATATTTTCTGAACGGACAAATAACAACCCCGGCAGCCCGAGCGTAACTGGTTTTGCCTATCGTTTAAATCTTAATGCGCAATACAACTTCGGCCACGATTTAAGTGCGGAGTTTTTTGGCAACTATAACTCATCCCAGAAAAACATCCAGGGCACACAGCCTAAATTTGTGTTCTACAACTTGGCCATGCGTAAAATGTTCATGAACAAAAAGGCCAGCATAGGTCTTACCGCATCAAACCCGTTTGCCAAATACGTAAGCCAAAGCTCAACCACGTATGGCACGGGCTTTAGCCAAACCAATATCAGATACATGCCCGTACAGTCGTTCGGCATAAGCCTGAGCTATAAATTTGGCAAGCTTGAATTTAAGAAAGACAAAGAGAAAGATGATAACGGCGGCAAGCAAGATGACGGCCCTACTGATAAAGGGAAGTAAGCCGAAAATGGTGAGTGGTGAGTAGTGAGCGGTGAGTGAGTAGTTGTAGGATTATTATTTTTCCACAGTTAAAACAAAGGTACCCGAAGTTGTTTGACCACTGACCACTGACCACTGACCACTGACCACTGACCACTTTAGCCATTCTTTATCAAAATACTTTCAATAATCAGTGTAGCATCTTCACAGCTATCGGTTGCTGTTTCCATCGCCATAAATACATCTGTATATTTTATAAGTTGTATGGCGTCGGTTTCGTTGGCCAGTAAATCGGCAAATGCTTCGTTGTAAACGGTATCGGCCTGGTATTCCAGTTGTTTTATATTGTTGCACAGTTCAAAAATATGCGCCGAATTACCCAGGTTATTCATGGCTTTAACTGCGCTTTCAAGCGCCTGGGTAGTTTGCAGGATAAGATCAGCAAGATCAATAATAGGAGGGGTAATTTTAGGCACATCGTACAGGTTTATCCTGCGCGATGCCATAGCTATGCTATCTGCCACATCATCAATAGCTGCTGCAAGTTCGCACATATCCTTACGCTGAAACGGGGATATAAGGGTACGGCCCGATTCGGTAAATACCTGGTGCGTAATTTCGTAACTTTTTGTTTTTAGCTTATCAATGTGTGTAAACTGAAACTTTTGTTCGTAGGTATCGGTGGAGTTTACCGCGGTATTAAGCAGGGTTGCCATTTGAGTGGCATTGTCAACCGCCCGGTTAAATAAATCATAAAAAACCTGGTTTGAGTTGGGGAATATCGACATCTATTGAAATTTTTTATGATACTTTTTAAGTAAAAATCAATTTAACAGCGTGTATACTAATTGATTAGTATAGGCTGGCTGCGTTTATTTACGCCGCTAAATGTAACCATTAATTTGCAGCAATAGGTCAAGAAATTGTTAATCCAATGTTAATTAAATGTTATTAAATTATTGGTGTTGTTGCTTGCCGTTAAATAAATTTCACCCATAAAAAAGCTGCGTAACATTTGCTGCTTTTTAAAACAATATGCGGGTAATACATATTATGTTAATATTAAGTAAACCGTTATGAAACCCGCTGATAAACATTATAAATTCATAAACAGTAAAACCGGTTATGCAATTTATTACCACTCCTTAAGCAGCGACCTTGATGCCACAGAGATCAAAAATCAACTGCAGGACATTAAAGCACGTGTGGCCATACAAAATGGCATTTACCTGGAAACTTTATACTGGGAAGAGATAAAGGAAAATGCCGAAGTACGGTAGTAGAGTCAAGAAGCAAGAATCAAGAAAAAAATTGGAACGTAGATTATCCGATTTCAATAAAACATTGGCCCACGAAGAAAATATTTAGGTTTGAGCATTTTGCGCTTATCTTGATTCTTGGCTCTTGACTCAGTATTTTATTTGTTTTGTGCGGTTAATAGCGGTATATTTAATCACCAATTTAAATCACTTCTATTTAATCAATCCCGCATGAAAAAGATAGTACCTGCACTTTTTTGCGCTTTATGTTTTTTTGCGCCCGCGTTTTCGCAGGATGTCAAAGCACCGCTTTCGTTAGATGGCATAGTATCACGCCTGCAAACCTTATCAACCACAAAAGCTACCGAAAAAGTTTATCTGCACTTTGACAGAATTACGTACAACGCCGGCGATACCGTTTTTTTTAAGGCCTACCTTACACTTGGCGAGCAACACCAGCTATCAAAGCTAAGTGGCGTTTTACACGCCGACCTGATGAACCCCAACGATTCTTTGGTGAAATATATAACACTACAGGTTAATAACGGCCTGGCCTGGGGCGATTTTGCTTTGCCAAACAGCCTGCCAAAGGGCTTGTATCATATAAAGGCTTATACCAAATGGATGCTGAACAGCGCCGACCCTAATGTTTTTGAACAGCCTGTTATAATTAACAGCCCGGTATCGCCAACGCGTACACTATCAGCTCAGCAAACTAAAATTGTCAATAAGTACGATATTCAATTTTTTCCGGAAGGCGGAACCTTTGTAAATGATATTCTGGCAAAGCTGGCCTTTAAGGCTATTGACCGTAATGGCGTGGGGGCCAATGTTAAAGGCGTGGTTATTGATAACCTGAATACCGAAATAACCAAATTTGAAGCCAGGCACCTGGGGATGGGTATTATTAACATAACCCCCGTTGAAGGCAGAACATATAAAGCCAAACTTACCTATGCCGATGGTACCAGCACTACAGTTGATTTGCCAAAGGCTGATGAAAAAGGTATGGCGCTGCTTGTAAATAATACCAACCCCGATAAGCTATTAATCGAGATAAACGCTAACCGGGCCTATTACCTCGCTAATAAAAGCAAGGAAATTGGTATCACAATTTATTCGGGTGGCGGGGCTGTGCGGTCGGTAAAAACAACATTAGATGGGCAGGTGCTTGACCTTAACCTGGGTAAAAAAGACTTTCAGACAGGCATTGTACGCGTAACACTATTTTCGCAAACCGGCGAGCCGATGAATGAGCGGCTATCATTTATTCAGAATGATGATCTTATTAATTTGCAAACAGCGGTAAATAAACCGCAGTACACAACCAGGGAAAAGGTACATATTACACTGAACGCCAAAAAGGACGATAAACCGGTTGTGGGTTATTTTTCCGCATCGGTGGTTGATGCCACAAAAATACCCGTAGATGAAAGTGCAGAAACTACTATTTTAACCAACCTGTTGCTCACATCCGATTTAAAAGGCGTTGTTGAGCAGCCTAACTATTATTTTAACCTCGTTACAAATGATACCCGCGCCGATTTGGATATGCTGATGCTTATCCAGGGTTACCGCCGGTTTGAGTGGAAACAATTGCTTGGGAACGATGAAGCTACCACATCAACCTATCCTGTAGAAAGAGGCCTGGATATATCAGGTACCGTTAAAACTAACAGCGGGGCGCCCGTTGCTAACGGAAATGTCACATTGCTTGCAAAAAATGGCGGTAGCATGCTAACCCAGGTGTCAGATGCTAATGGCAGATTTATTTTCCCCAATCTGGCCTATACTGATAATACCCCTTTTATAATACAGGCGAAAACCGGCCAGGGGAAAAGCAATACGCAGATAATTATGGACATGCCCAAGGAAGTGGCATTGATTGCGGATAATAACCGGTTAACAGGCAGTCTTGACGCCGGAAAAAGCGACGGTAAGCCCGGCCCGGTGTCTGTTTACATGGCCGACGCAACCGGAAAACTATTAAAAGAAGCAATAGTAAAAGATAAATATTTAGACTCGCACACGAACACTATCACCGACTTCACCGATCAATCTGGATTGGGGCGTAGCCTGGAAGGGCACTTACCCGGAGTTTCGTTAACCAATGGTGTGCCTTATTTGCGCGATAGGGTGGGGATATCAGAAGCAGGCCCCATGTTGGTTATTATAGATGGGATGCAAGGCGGATCGGTTACCGATTTAAATGTATCTGATGTGGAGAGTGTTAAAATGTTAAAAAACGTAGATGCGGCCATTTATGGTTTCCAGGGATCAAACGGGGTTTTAATAATCACAACAAAAAAGAATAAGAGCCAGGCCGTAAATAAAAAGCTGTCGCCCGGCCTTATTACTTACGCGCCCAAAGGTTTTTACAAAGCCCGCACGTTTTATTCGCCTGCTTACGGCGGGTCGGTTAAGCAGGCAAATAAACCAGATGATCGCGTTACCATTTATTGGAATCCCGATGTAGTTACCGATAAAGATGGAAATGCCTCATTTGATTTTTATAATGCCGATGGCAAAGGCAATTACCGTGTAATTATTGAAGGTATAGATGATAACGGCAATATAGGCCGCAACGTTTTTACTTACAAAGTTGAATAAATAAAAAACCCCTGCCGCAAGGCAGGGGCCAAAAAACCACAACAATTGTTTAACCTTCTGGCTATGTAAACCTTAAGGTCAATTCCTAACTGCAATGTGGTTATTATGACAATACAACAATGCTGAATATCAATGGTTTTTTAATTATCAAAACATTTTACAACTGCGGTACACTTTTATTTAATTTATGAATTGCTACCCCACAAAATTTCACCCTATATTTATGCCAAATAAATTATGAGAAATACTATGAAAACATCTTTTCAATTTAAAGCAGCATTTGTTTTTGCATTTGCCTTATTTTTAAGCAGCCTGGCGTTTGCCCAGAACAAACCGGCCAGCCCGCACGACAGCACAAGCGCTACAGTTGCCGGTTCGATAATTAAAATCAAATATGGTAGCCCGTATGTAAAAGGCCGTAAAATATTAGGCGAATTGGTGCCGTTTGATAAAGTTTGGCGTGCAGGTGCCGATTCGGCAACCAGTTTTACAACCAGCAAAGCAATTAAGGTTGAAGGTAAATCACTTCCGGCCGGCAGGTATGCCTTTTTTGTAATTCCATCTGCAAGCGGCGCATGGACAATTATATTTGATAAAAACCCTAAGCAATGGGGCGCTTATACGTACAAACAAGAAAACGACCAGCTGCGTGTAACAGTTGAAGGTAAAGCCGGACCAAAAGCCGAAAGCCTTACCTATACTATAACGCCAAAAGGTTTTAACCTAAAGTGGGATACATTTGTGGTGCCGGTATCCATTAAATAAGCATTTCTTTTAATCCAAATAAAAGAAGAGCTCCTGTTAGGGAGCTTTTTTTGTATTCGGGAATCAGGAAAAAACTTCTTAAAGGTAAAGCTTTGTTATATTGCCTCAGTTAACATCTATATTATACAATGCGTAATTACCTCCGCAAAAAACCACTCCTCAAAAGGATAATAGCCATATTACTGTTAGCCCTGGTCATTTTTTTGCTCATGCTGTTTGCCGGTTATCCCGCATTGGTCGAGCGTTACTATTCGCAGGGATTTTATAAGCTAATTTGCTGGGTTTTTCACCCCGTTTTTAATTTATTCCCCTTTAGTATCGGCGATTTACTTTACAGCGCAATTATTGTCATTTTAATTGTGGCAATAGTCAGGATGATAAAGTTGTTGTTTAAAAAGCAGCTTAAAAAGGCAGGTATGCATCTGCTGGGCTGGGTAATAAACATCCAGGTAGCTATTGTAGTTTTTTATTTGTTTTGGGGGATGAATTATTTCAGGCCATCAGCCGCCGATCGCCTTAACTTAAGGGATACCACATTTACAACTGCCGATTTGAAAGCAGTAACCAAACTATTGATAGATAGCGCCAATGCCTGCCGGGTCAGGGTAAACGCTGCCGACCTGGCCCAAAGCAACGCTGTCATTTACCAAACGGCTGTAAATGCGGTAAAAGCGCTCTCTGTAGATTCTGCCAATTTTCGTGCTTTTCGCCCGGCTATAAAGCCATCCATAATCACTTTCCTGATGAATTATATTGGCACATCGGGCTACTACAATCCTTTTACCTCCGAAGCACAGATCAATTATGCCATGCCCGTATTTAACAGGCCATTTGTAGCCTGTCATGAAATGTCGCATCAGGTGGGTTACGCGGCCGAGGATGAAGCTGATTTTGCCGGTTTTATCGTCGCCATAAAATCAAAAGACCGCCTGCTGCGCTACTCTGCCTATCACCTGGCGGTTGACGAGTTTATGCACACCCTGCGCCGCCGCGACACCGTAGCCCATAAAGAATTAAAGGCAATGATATCCAAACAGGTACACCAGGATTTTGTAACCGAGCGCGCCTATTGGATGGCCTATGAAACCCAGCTTAGCTGGATAAGCAGTATTTTTTATGACAATTTCCTGAAAGCCAACAACCAACCCCGCGGCCTGGGAACATACAACCGCATGGTTTTATTGGTAATGGCGTGGGAGAAAGGTTCATTGGTTCATTAGTTCATTGGTTCATTGGTCTTTGCAGGTGGTATTATAGCTGGTAATTCCATAACTCATGTTCAGAAGTTGATTTTACAAGTGATTGATCGAAACTAATCATGCTGGCTAACCCACCATCCACCAATGAACTAATGAACCAGTGAACAAATGAACCAAAATAAAAAATGCGTTCCGTATCTCACCCCGGAACGCACTGCAATACCATGTCTCAAATGATATTGTATCAACTAAACCTCAGATCTCATGCAAGATGATCATCCAAGCTCTTATATATTTACCGTCATTAATAACAGGTAAACAAAAAATTTATTACATTGTATCAATAGTTTTTAAGCAACCTCAATATTTAACCCTTCTTGTTATAAATTATGAATAATTTAAAGCAAACGAAGATACAATATAAATATTGCGTTTAGAGGTTCAAATTTACCGTATATTATTAATAAGTGTCCATCTAACGTTACTCTATTTACTTAGATGTTCAGGTAAAATATTTGTTACCATGAAATTGAATTTAATTTTTATTTTATTATTTTCTTCGGTGTTTGTGTCTGCTCAAAAAATTAACCAAAGAGAAATAAAAAGGGCAGTTGGTTTGGCTAAATCGGTAACTATCATCCGCGATAATTATGGTGTGCCGCATATTTACGGAAAAACCGATGCCGGTGTGGTTTTTGGGTTGATGTACTCGCAGTGCGAAGATAATTTTAAAGGAATTGAAGGCAATTACCTTTACCAGTTTGGCAAACAAACCGAAGTGGATGGTGAAAATAGCCTGGCTACCGATATTCAGTTACAATTAATTGCCGATAGTGCAGATGCTATCAAAGATTATAAAGCAAGCGCCCCGGCCTTTAGGAAATTGTTGGATGCTTTTGCCGATGGCATAAATTATTACCTGTACAAACATCCCGAAGTAACGCCCAAAGTATTTAAGCATTTTAAGCCCTGGTACGCACTAATGTTTACCGATGGAAGCGTAGCCGCCACCGAAACAGGCGGGATTAAACTGGCCGAAACAAAGGAGTTTTATATAAACGGCGGCGATAAACTGGGCTTTGCTCCAAATAGGCCGGCCAAAGCTTATGAATTTGTGAACGAACGCGAAATCGGGTCGAACGGGTTTGCTATCTCGCCATCGCGGTCGGCTTCGGGCCATGCTTTGTTGTATATTAATCCGCACGTACCCTTTTATTTCCGCAGCGAGGTGGAACTGGTGAGCGAAGAAGGTTTGCACGCCTACGGTGCAGTAACCTGGGGCCAGTTTTTTATATACCAGGGTTTTAACAAGCACTGCGGCTGGATGCACACCAGCAGCTATGCCGACGTAGCCGACCTGTATGCCGAAAAGATGGTAAAAAAAGACGGTAAATGGTTTTATGAATACAATGGCGGGCTTAAACCAGTTACCGAACGTAAGTTGGTTATCAATATCAAAAAAGGCAATAAGTTTGAACAAAAAACAATAACCGGTTATTATACCCATCATGGCCCGGTAGTGGGCAGCCGCGATGGCAAATGGCTGGCGCTAAGGGCCAATAATCGCTCATATAACGCGCTGGTTGAATCATGGCAGATAACTAAAGCCAATAACCTGGCCGAATACAAAAAAGCCATGGACCTGGTATCAAACGCTACCAACGCCACTGTTTATGCCGATGATAAGGGCAACACAATTTTTTGGTATGGCAATTATATCCCCAAACGCGACCCCAAATATGACTGGAGTTTGCCCGTTGATGGCAGTACGCCGGCTACCGAATGGCAAGGTGTACACCGTTTAAACGAAATTGTGACCACCACAAACCCCGCTACCGGCTGGATCCAAAATTGCAATTCCACGCCTTATACTGATGCGGGCGCAAGCAGTCCGGATAAAAGTAAATACCCGGCTTATATGGCGCCCGATGGCGAAAATTACCGAGCAGTTACCGCCATCAACATATTAAAGAACGCAGACCGCCTTACACTGGATGGCCTGATATCAAAAGGATATGACCGCTACCTGGCTGCTTTTGACGATTTACTGCCGGCGCTATTTAAAGCCTACGATGAAGCTCCTGACTCATTAAAGTATTCAATATCAGATGTTATAAAAATATTGAAACAATGGGATAGGCGTACGGGTGCCAATTCGGTAGCAAGCTCACTGGCCATTGAATGGGGTACAGCCATGCTGAAATTGCTCCCTCCGCCCAAAACCGACCAGGAAAGCACTTTCATTACCCTGCGCATTAAAACACTGGCCGATAAAACGTCGGGAAAGCAGCAGCTGGAGCTTTTAAGCGCTGTTATGAAAAACCTGCAAAACCGTTTTGGCACCTGGCAGGTACAATGGGGCGATATGAACCGCTACCAGCGGCCCGCCGATGGCATAACCTTTGATGATAAGCTGCCGAGCATCCCGGTTGGCTTAACGGGCTCGGGGTTTGGGCAATTGCCGTCGTTCCAGAGCCGTGCGGTAAATACTTTGAAAAGGTATGGCTACTCGGGCAATAGTTTTGTAGCTGCGGTTGAATTTGGGCCGAAGATAAAGGCTAAAAGTATCATAACCGGCGGGCAGTCATTTGATGCCGCATCGAAAAACTTTGCCGACCAGGCGCAGGGTATTATTGAGGGTAAGTTTAAAGAAGTGTTATTTTACCGCGAAGATGTGCTGAAACACGTAAGTAAAAGCTATCATCCGGGCAATTAAATTAGTTGCAGAAAAAAGTATATTTGGATACAATAACAAAAATGAAAAAGTTCCTGTTTGTGGCTTTATTATGTTTTTGCGGCGCCAACCTGTTTGGGCAAAGCATAACAGTTAATGACCTTACCAATTTAACCAACCTGTCAAACGCCGATGCGCACAAATACCTGGTTTTAGCAAAAGGCTTTAAAAAGGCCTATACCCAGGAGCTTGATGGCAATACTGTTGAGCATTTAAGTAAAACAGATGCCGAAAAGAAACAAGAATCGGTAGATATTGGGGTAGCGTTGAAATTGAGCAGTGGAGCTATATTGCGTACGGTAACCTATAAAACAGCACGTACTGAGCAAATTTTTCATTTAATTTCGCAGGCAAAAAGCCAGGGTCTGCCCATGAAGTTCCAGGGGGCCGATACCATAAACAACATTTACCAGTTTGATAACGACTTTTTTCACATCGTGATGTACATCAGCCGCGATAATACCGCCGGCTATGTAGAGGTTAAGCAAAAGGAATATGTTGGCTTTGATTGATAAAGACATTTGCTTTAAGCGATATTGATTCCATCCGGCTTTTGGTATATTGCAATACCAATTTATAAAGTTTATGGAAAACATCAGCCGCAAAAAATTTATTGCTGCAGCTACAATGGCAACCGCCGGTATGGCATTAGGTTTAAACGCCAAAGGGCTATCGCTGCCCGAAAGTTTAAATAGTAGCGATGCCGGTCACTCATCCACCGGGAAAATTAAAGTAAGCATTTTTTCCAAGCACCTGCATTGGCTCAATTACGCTGATATGGCCTCATTAGCGGCAGATATGGGCTTTGATGGGGTAGACCTGACAGTAAGGCCCGACGGGCACGTATTGCCAGAGCATGTGGCTACCGACCTGCCAAAAGCAGTTGCGGCGGTTGAGCAAGCAGGCTTAAAGGTTTATACCATTGTAACCAACATCAAATCGCCCGACGAAAAATACACCCATGATATTTTAAAGGCGGCGTCGGCATTAGGAATTAAGTACTACCGGATGGCCTGGTTAGATTATGACAAAAGCATCAGTATTCCCGAAAACCTGAAAGCGATAAACAAACAGTTTAAGGCACTTGAGGCCCTTAATAAGCAATATAACATGCATGGTGCTTATCAAAACCATTCGGGCGGGTTATTTGGCGCCTCGGTTTGGGACCTTTGGCTGGGGATGGATGCAACCAATCCTGATTTTATAGGCTGCCAGTACGATGTAAGGCATGCCACTACCGAAGGTGCTGATACCTGGCCAACATCTATCCAAACACTTATCCCGCGGATTAAAACAACCAATGTAAAAGATTTTTACTGGGACAAAAAAGATGGTAAATGGCAGGTGAAAAGTGTGCCTTTGGGCGAGGGCATGGTGGATTTTCCAAAATATTTTCGTATATTAAAGGAGCAAAAAATAAACGGCCCCATGAGCCTGCACTGCGAATATGAGCTTGGTGGTGCGCAAGATGGCGCCAAACAATTAACCATTAGCAGGGATACATTCACAACTGCTGTAAAAAAAGACCTGGCCACCTTAAGAGGATGGTTGAAGGAATATGATCTATAAGGTCAGAATATGGACATATAATTCATTATTAAGAAGCTGTTTAAATCTGATTTATGAATGCTTTTATACTTCTTATGAAGCACACATCCACGCGTCATTGCGAGTACATATCAGATAAACCTGAAAAAATGGGGATGACGTGCAACGGATATAGTTAAACCAATGTACTAAACTATCGTCACTGCTTCGTACATCGCAATGACGGTCTGTTTTTTTAATTTTAGACAGCTTCTAAGAAGTTGGGTTTTACCCACGATTTATAAAGCACCTTAATTATCCCAATAAAACAATTTGTAATTATAACAAGTTTGTTACTATATTTATATAGCGTAAACAAGCCGCTTTATTCTCCCTGCAAGCCGCCTGGTTACCAGAACCAATTATACCTTTATAAATAAGGAGGCTGTCATGAACGTAGTTCATAAAATTGAACATTGGGGCGACACACATCACCCTAAATTCCTTGATCTTGTACGTATTGCGTTGGGTGTATTTTTATTGCTGAAGGGCGTGGCTTTTATGGAAAATACAGCCTACCTGCGTGATCTGATCGAAAGTCAGGATGTTGTTGATCTTTCGCCAGGCGTATTGATGGTTTTGGTTTATTACGTAACCTTTGCCCACATGATTGGCGGCATCCTGATAACCCTCGGGATATTTACCCGGCTGGCATCTATCGTCCAGATTCCTATTGTATTGGGGGCGGTATTTTTAACCGGTATTTTCAAGGAGCCTATAAACACGTTGGAGTGGCCATCTGTAACCGCATTAATCCTCCTGGTAATGTTCACCATTTTAGGCTCCGGCCCAATTTCGTTGGATAGGTATCTGGAAGGATAAGTTTTGGGTTCGTGGTTTCAGGATCGTGTTGCGGGGTTCCAGGGTAGTGGTTTGTGTGTTGCCCGATGTACTCTGCGGCGGACATCCGGCAACAAACGAACCAGGCTCCCCGCAACTCGAACCTCAATACTCCGTCACAACTTCATCCGCATAGCACCATAGCCATCTTTCGCCGGGTTCGGCCGATATTACTACCGGGTGGCCGGTGGCTTCAAAGTGTTTGGTCATGTGGGTATTGGGCGAGCTATCACAGCATAATGTTACACCACAGGTTTGGCAGGTGCGCAGGTGCATCCATGATGAATGTGTTTTAATACATTCTTCGCACAAATCATCTTTTGGTTGTTTAATATCGGTAATTGCCGCCAGGTGCTGGCATATTTCGTCGTCGTTTTGCATGTTGTGTTGTTAAACTTCCGCTAAATATTTGTGAACAAAACTAATGGCCATTGAGCCCTCGCCTACGGCAGACGCTACCCTGTTCATGGCTCCGGCGCGTACATCGCCGGCGGCAAAAATGCCCGAGCAGCTGGTTTCCAATAAAAACGGATCGCGCTTAAGTTTCCATACTTTGTTAAAGTTTTCATAGCTGCGTAGCTCGCGCCCGGTTTCTATAAAATCCTTAGTGTTTTTTATAATGTCAAGTTTAATCCAGTCGGTATAAGGCTTGGCGCCGATAAAAATGTACAGGGCAGCAGCCTTATCGGTAAAAGTCTCTTGCGTTATGCAGTTTTTTAAGGTTAGTTTTTCCAGGCAGTTACCGCCGTGGGCTTCTACTATCTCGGTATTGCCCAGCACTTCAATGTTGGGCGTTTCGCTGATCTGTGTAATCAGGTAAGCCGACATGGTTGCCACCAAATCCTCGCGCCTGATCACGATATGCACCTTTGTGGCATACTTGGAAAGATGCATGGCCGCTTGCCCGGCAGAGTTACCGCCGCCAATTACATAAACATCTTTGCCTGTACAAGCCGAGGCCTCGGTAGTGGCAGCGCCGTAATAAATACCGGCACCGGTAAAGTTTTCAACGCCTTTAACCTCCAGTTTACGGTAATCAACGCCGGTAGTTATCACCACGGTACGGCTTATAATTTCGGGGCCATCATCTAAAATAATGGTTTTGTAACCATCTTTTTGTTTGATATCATTAACCGATTGCGGCGACAAAAATTCCGCGCCCAAACGCATGGCTTGTGTAATGGCGCGGCGGGTAAGGTCGGCGCCGCTTAAGCCTGCCGGGAAACCCAGATAATTTTCAATCCGCGAACTGGTGCCTGCCTGCCCGCCCGGAGCTTTACGCTCAATCAACAATGTTTTTAAACCTTCGGATGCGCCATAAACCGCAGCCGCAAGGCCGGCGGGGCCAGCGCCGATAATAACCACATCATAAACATCGGTTAATGTTTGGGTGTTTTTTTCAAGCTTGGCGGCTATGCCCTGTATCGATGGTTTTTGCAGATAGCTGCCATCCTCAAAAAATACCATAGGCAGGCAATCGGTAGATAGGTTGTTTAAAGCCAGCAGGGTTCCTGCATCCACATTTTTTTCGATATCGAGCCAGCGATAGGGAATAAGGTTGCCGGCCAGGTAATCTTTAATCACATGCGATTGCGGCGAAAACTGGTATCCTATCAGTTTGATCCCTACAAATTCGGGAATATAACTGTTATGCCAGTCTGCCAGCAAATCATTTATTACGGGGTACAGTTTTTCTTCCGGCGGATCCCATGGCTTCATAAGATAATAATCAAGCTGCACATCATTGATGGCTTTTATAGCCGCCTCGGTATCGCTATATGCTGTGAGTAATACCCGTTTGGCATCAGGAAATACTTTTTTTGCTTTTTCTAAAAATTTAACGCCTTCCATTTCGGGCATGCGCTGGTCGCAAAGAAACAGGGCTACCACATCCGAACCGTTTTTGAGTTCGGTAAGCGTTTCCAGTGCTTCCTGTGCCGATGTTGTACTTAATATTTTGTACTCTTTGCCGTACTGAGATCGCAGGTCGCGGCTAATAGACCGTAGTACCTGCTGATCATCATCAATTGAAAATATAATAGGTCGATTCATAGGGTTTGCTACAGGTAAATGATAAATGAGAGTCAAGATATTAGAGTCAAGAATCAAGAGAGAAAACAATGATAACCTAATCTAAACTTTTTTCAATAAAGAAACGGCCGGCAGAATATTGACTCTTATGTTTGCGCTTATCTTGATTCTAATATCTTGACTTGATGTTTAATGCTTTAACTAAAAAAATGTTTTACTATCCGTCAATCAGGAAGCAAACACTAAATACTGTACAACCGGGTGCCGATTTTACTTTGATCGATCCACGGTGTTGTTTTACAATCCGTTGTACTACTTCCAGTCCCATCCCGGTGCCTTTGCCCATCTCTTTGGTTGTAAAAAACGGATCGAATACCTGACTTTGGATATCTTCCGGAATGCCAGGCCCATCGTCGATAATAAAAACTTCCACAAACTCGCGGTCGCGCCGGGTTTTAATGGTCAGGATGCCTTTGCCTGCCGGTTGCATGGCATCAAGGGCGTTATCAATAAGGTTTGTCCAAACCTGGTTAAGCTCGCCAATCAGGGCTTTTACTTCGGGCAAAGTTCGGTCAAAATCTTCAACAACGGTAATATTTCCTTTACGAATTTTGTACCCCAGCATGGTAAGCGTGTTGGTGATACCTATATGGATATCGGCATATTGCTTATCCTGCCCGCGGTCCATATGTGTAAAAGTTTTAACAGAACTTACCAGTTCGGCAATCCGTTTGGATGATTCCTGGATATCCTGGATCATTTTTTCGGCCACCAACTTATTACTCATCCAGTTAAGAATAGTTGATAAAAACTGCTTTGGGATATAACTTTTTAAAGCCTCGAGGTTTTCTGTAGTAAAATTAAAATCAACAAAACTTTCGGCTATATCATAACTGTTTTCTATCTCGTTTTCGTCCAGCCATTCGCCAATTTCATCTTCCCTGTGGGTGCGTTGTTTAAGGCTCAGGCGGGTACCTTCCTTTGCCCCAAGCACTTTAAACATCTCGCCGGTTACACCGTCAACCTGTTCGGGGGTCATTTTTATGGCAAACATGCCCTTAACGGCATCGGGTGCTAACTGTAAATGCTTACTCAACGAGGTTGAATCGCGCACAATGGCCGATGCCGGGTTATTAAGCTCATGAGCCAATCCGGCCGACAGTTTGCCAAGCGCCATCATTTTTTCGTTTTGCTGCTGCAGGGCCGTAAAATCGCGTACGCGATTGGTCATGATGTGTACTAACGCTTGAGTAAGCTCAAAATGATTTTTTATCATTTCGGTGATCCGTTCGGTAGGGAAGCTCAGTACCCGTAGTTCGCCAATGGCTTCGGCAAATCCCTTAGCAACCAGTCCGCGTGAAAACGGTAGATACCCGGTGATATTTCCTGGCCCAACGGCAACAAAATCGCGGCGGCCATGGCTTTGCAGCATATAAAAACGCATGCTGCCTTCAACAATGATATGCGGACCGGTCATTGGCTTGCCTGGCTCATTGAGCATGGTGCCATCTTCAAATATATTGTATTCGCTATTATCTATCAGCCATTGCAGCTGATCATCCGGGACGTGCTCTAAAGCTTCGAGCGATTTAAGCCAGGATACGGTTACCTCTTGCATAAAATAAAATTAGGGATTATTATTTAATGCGGGAGTGAAGGAGAGAAAAAATTGCAATGCCGTGGTTGTCTGAACTCGGATTAAGCAGATTTCTCGAATTCCACAGATTTTAAAAATACAACGCATCAAAATCCAAAAAATCTGATAAATCCGTTTAATTCGAGTTCAGACAAAGACCCTTACACCCACTTACTCAAAAATACCCCGAAAGCATCTTTATACTGATCGCCAACGGTGATGTTTACCTTGCCAATTTGCAGGGCGTTGCGGGTAATGGAGTTTATTTTATCTAACGATACGATAAACGAACGATGCACCCGCATAAAACGTTTTGATGGCAGCTTTTCTTCCAGCGATTTTAAACTGGTGAGCGATAGCAGGGTTTTCTCGGCGCCTTGTAGGTATATTTTAACGTAATCTTTCAGGCCCTCTATGTAAAGGATATCTTTAAGTGCTATGCGTACCAGTTGGTACTCTATCTTTAAAAATAGGTAGTCGTCCTCAATGCGGTGCTCCTCTGCAATAGTTGCTGTGGTGGGGGCGGGGTTGGTTGAGCGTTGTAGCAATTCGGCATAGCTTAATGCTTTGTTTGCGGCGTGCAAAAATTCTTCGTAATTAAAAGGTTTCAGCAGATAATCCAATGCATCAACTTTATAACCTTCAAGGGCAAACTGGTTGTAAGCCGTGGTAAAAATAATGCGCGGCTTGTTGGCGCCCCGGCTGTCCAGCACACGGGCCAGTTCGATGCCGTTTAAGTTGGGCATCTGTATATCCAAAAAAATTAGGTCCACCTTTTGATCTTGTAAACCAACCAGCGCTTCAACCGCGTTACTGTAGCGGCCTGTAAGGTTTAAAAATGGTGTTTGCTCAATAAATGCGCAAACCAGGCCAAGGGCCAGGGGTTCATCATCAACGGCTATGCAGTTTAATATCATGACAGGTTGAGTATTAAGTGAACTTTATAAGTATTGGCTTCAGGGTCTTCCTTTATATCCAACGTATATTTTCCGGCATACAACAAATCTAAACGGCGCAGGGTATTGGTAAGGCCAATGCCTTTGTTTTCTTCCAGGTTGGGGTTGGCATCTTTGTAAATCGAATTTTCTACCCGCAATTCCAGCACCTCTGTATGTTGTTCAACACTAATCAGGATTTCGCTGGGCTGTGTTGCGCTTATGCCATGTTTAAAAGCATTCTCCACAAAAGGTAAAAATATCATGGGTGCAACGGTCATATCATTAACTGCGACGGGCGAATTGAATGTAACCTTCACCTTATCGGTAAGTCGTAATTCCATCAGACTGATGTAGTCTTTTATAAAGGCTATTTCCTGGCTTAGCAATGCAGTGCCGTGTTGGGTATCATATAACACATATCGCATCATCCGCGAAAGCTGGTGAATGGCTTTGCGCGATGTTTCGGCATTGATATGCGTAAGCGCGTAGATGTTGTTCAGCGTATTAAAAAAGAAATGCGGGTTGATCTGCGCTTTCAGGAACGATAGTTCCGAACTGATTTTATCCTGTTCTAAAGTTTCGCGCAGCCTGATATCGGCCTGCCACTTTTGAATAGCTGTAATGCTGGTGCTGATACCTAATACCAATGCCATTATAAAGATAATTGCATAGTCGAAGATGCGGTTCCTATCACCATGCCTTGGCGGCCCATGTTTATGGATGGCATTATCCATTAATTGGTGCATGTGCAACCAGCTGTCAAGTGTGATATTTAATAAATAGATGACGGCTACCAACGTAATTACAAATATGAAATACATGCCAGTACGGTTTTTTAACAGGTACGTTGGCACAAATACGATGGAGTTGATATAAAATGCAGCTACCAACATAATAATAAACAACGCTTGTTTTATCCAGAACTGGTATGGCAATATAATATCCCACGTAAGGGGCTGATATAAAAATAATGCGAAGCCCAGTACTACCCAGGTTAATACGTGAATCAGGATAGTAATAGTACTGCTTTTTGATTTGAGGCTCATTTTTGATTTAAATCAGGAGTCAAGATACGAGAATCAGGACTATTAATGTTTTTTATTTTTTGACAGAAAATCTTGACCTGAGATTTCTGATTACGGTTTAACAATCGTTCAATATTACTAAACCATTCGGTTATCAGTCAACCATAATCGCCTAACAGGCACAACTTGCCGACAAATGGCTGAAATTAACCGTTGAATAGTATTATCGGAGTTTAAGGCTGCAAATACATGGTTCTATGGGTAAAAAGCACACCTTCGTCTACATTTATAGTGCCCCTGTCTATTGCGTTTTTGGGGATGATGCTGATGTTATTGCTTTGTGTTGCAAATAAGCCACAACACGATGAAACTTAAATCTACATATCTGATAATTACAGCATTGCTGTTTAACCTTGTAACCTTTGCCCAAACGGGCAGGCGGGTTAAGGGCACGGTTACAGACTCAACAGGGGCAACCTTGCCGGGCACTACCGTTAAACTGTTAACCGGCACCGATAGCACCAAAGTAATTACCGATGGTAAAGGCGCTTTTACTTTTGATGACGTAAAAGTGAACCAGTTTAGCCTGGTTTTAAACACGATAGGTTACCAGGGGCTGCGCCGGCGTTTTGTGCTGGATAATGCCAATACCCCCGTGTTTTTAAAGCCCATCATTCTTAAAAACGACACCTATATGCTTAACACGGTTACCATATCGGATGTTAACCCGGTGAAACTTAAAGAAGATACAATTGAATTTAACGCGGCAGCCTATCCTGTACGTGATAATGCGCCTGTAGAGGATGTCATAAAAAAACTACCCGGTGTTGATGTTGATAAAGATGGCAATATTACCGCCCAGGGCAAAAGCGTAACCAAAGTAAGGGTAAACGGGAAAGATTTTTTTGGCGGCGACGTAAAATCGGCTACCAAAAACCTACCTGCCGATATTGTGCAAAACATCCAGATTATTGACGATTACGGCGACCAGGCCAACCTTACCGGTGTAAAAAGCGGCGAGCCGGATAAAATCCTGAACATTACCATAAAACAGAGTAAAAATTACGGCTACTTTGGGCAGGCCAGCCTGGGCGGGGGGCGGGATGCCATCCCCGGTATAGCAAATAGCCAGGAAAGTAACAGGTATGTAGCATCGGCAAATTTTTTCAAATTCAACGGCGATCAGCAACTGGCTTTTTTAGGTAACCTGAATAATACCAATACCAACTTGTTTACGTTTAACGGTGGCGGCCCAAGGGGTGGTGGTCCGGGTGGTCCTCCGGGCGGCAATAGCAACAATACCAACGGTATCACCACAGCCCGCTCGTTTGGGCTTAACTATCGCGATAGCTGGGGCAAAAAAGTTACTGCTTATGGTAGCTATAGCTTTGCCGATAATTCGGTATATACGCTTAATAAAACCATTCAAAACAATTTATCTGCATCAAACCCAAGCACCAATACCAATAACAATACCCAAAACGACGAGAAGCTGAACCATCGTTTCAACTTCAATATCGAAATTAAGCCCGATACGGTTAACTACATAAAAATTACACCATCGTTTGCTTATGCACGGGTAACCACCACCCAAATTGGCAGCAGCTTGCTGGTTGATAAGGCTCAAACTTTATCTAACTATAATTTTGATACCTACAGTAACCAAACCGAACCAAATTATGGGGCCAATGTGTTGTTTAACCACCGTTTTGCCCGCAAAGGCCGCAATTTTAGCGTGAATGTTGGCGCGGGGTCATACAAGATCAACAAATACCAAAACCCGGTTTATACTTATCTGGGTGTGGCTGCAAACGCGCCGCTAAACCAATTCATCAATACCAACAGCCGTACCGATAGTGTGGGCACAAGCGTGTCGTTTTTGGAGCCGGTTAGTAAAAAAGGCTACCTTGAACTAACCTACGCCTATCATTATGCCTATACCACGGCCGATAAACTAACAGATACGCTAAATATTGATGGTGTGACCAAAGATTATTATGGTCTGCTGAGCAACAATTACAACTCTACGTTTATTACCAATCGTTTTGGGTTAAACTATCGCTTTATCGATAAAAAATATAATTATACCCTGGGTTTGGTAGCACAGCCAACCATATTGCGCGGGCAATCATTATCCAACGGTGCTTCGCCAACGGATAGCCATACATTTAACTTAGCGCCTAATGCCAGGTTCATTTACAACTTCTCGCGTAATCAGTCGCTAAGTTTAAATTATAATGGGGCCAGCAACCAGCCAACTTATACCGAGCTGCAGCCTGTTACCGATTTTAGCAATGCATCATACCCGGTACAAGGTAACCCCGATTTAAAGCCGGAGTTTAATAACAACCTGTCGATAAAATATAATAAGTTCAATTTCGAGAGTGGTAATGTGTTTTTCAGTAATTTATCTTTCACCACTACCGATAATAAAATAGTAGCCAACACCATCAATTACCCTAAAACGTACACACCAAACGGCAAATTGGCCGGGAGTATTTTAACGCAGTATTTAAATGCCGACGGGTTTTACTCGGCACAAGGCTTTTATGTATTTGCCAAGCCCTGGGATAAAAGAAAATATAATTTATTCTTCATAGGCAACGTTGCATACAATAATAACATCTCTTATATAACTAATGTCGATTCGATAAGTTATGCCATGGCAACTGAGAGAAATATAGCTAAAAATCTGGTGCTGTCGCAGGGTGTAAAATTCAGGCTGAGTATTACTGATGTTGTAGATGCCGAGGCCAGCACAACTTATGCGGTAAATAAATCGAATAATTCGATCACTACGGCCAATATCAACAATAATTTCAGCTCGCTTAACCTGGGTATCAACGGCAAAAATTATTTATGGAAGGATTGGACCGTGAGTTACGATTACTCCAAGATGTTTTACTATGGTTATAAAGGTGCAACCAACCCCAATATATTAAACACCTACGTTGAGCGCAGGTTTTTAAAAGGAAATTCAGGTACCATCCGCCTATCGGCAATGGATGTATTTAATCAAAATACGGGTTACACCAGTACGCAAAGCGGCAGCTATGTAACCCAAACCAGTAGTAACCGGCTGGGCAGGTATTATTTGCTAAGCTTCACCCTTAAGCTACAAAAATTTGCCGGTAAAAAACCAACAATGGGGCCTGGTGGTCCCGGCGGACCCGGTCCTGGTGGCCCTCCTCCGGGTGGCGGCCCTGGCGGCGGTTCGTTTTAATGAGGGATAAAGCCTGAAAAGATATTTAAAATCTGGTCATCCCTGAGAAAGATGGCAGGTAACGATCATACGCGAGGTTGATCTGGATTTAGTTGATGTTATTGGTTTAAGTAATAACAGAGCGTCCCGGAGGTGAGATACCGGGACGCTTTTTAATTTAAAACTCGTAATTGATGCCTGCTTTTATGCTGTTTGCATTTATAGTATAGTCCCTGCTATTGGTAATGGCCGCAGGTGTTGAATAAGAAACGTATATATCAATCTTTTTAGCTATAGTTACCCCCAGCTTAACAGGGAAGCTTATCAGCCCAGATGAAAGGGAAAGATAATTGGAAAAGGTTCTTTGAAGATAACTATTATAAATGGAGTTGCCCGAAGTTTTTACGAATGTATAGGATATACCGGCATCAATAAAGAATTTGAAATCGCTGGTATTATAAATGTTGTATATCACCTGAGGATTAACAATAACTAAAAATTCCTTTACATTGAAATCGGATTTTGGTATGTCGGGTTGGTTAAAATAAAGGTCTACAGCGTTCTTATACGCTGCTCCGGTAACCATTATCTCGCCCCTTACAATAAGTTTACCAACACTTGGGTTTGGATATAAATTTACGCCTGCTGCTACTGCGGGGTACACAGATGTTGCATTTTTAGCGTTGTAAAATTTGGTGCCCTGGCTGGTGCCCGAACTGGTTGTAAACAATGTAGCATTAATACCCGCGCCCGCAAAGAATTTCCAGGCCGATTTACCACCATAAGTTTTTTTATCAACAGACATGTTGTTGAGTTTTTGCGAAATGCTTTTCAAATCGGGGAAGCTATAAGTGGCGTTTTCTATCTCGCTTTTTAATTTCTCAGATGTTGGGTTGTATTTAATGGCCAGGTCATATAGTTGTGGGATATAAATATTTTCTATTCGGGTTTGTACGCCATGGTCTGGCAAATAATAAATCCGGTAAACAAGTTCCTTAACCTGGCCGGTTTTGTTATCACCAATAAAAAACCTCGTCTTTTTGGCATCAATGTATGAATACAGAGTTACATTAGGGCCATTTTGCTCCACCCTTAAAAATACCACATCCTGCTTTTTGGTTGAATCAATTCCTGTTTGCAGTTTTGAAGTGTTGGTTTCATCCATACTGATCTCGCCGGAGTACCTTTGATAAATAGATGAATTAAGCAGTTCAAAATAGCTTATATCATCCGTCGTATAGGTTTTAACACCTGTAGCGCTCTTAAATTCCACGCTTTTGGGGTTGCCAAACCATTCTTTCTGGTTTATTTCGCCACGTAAGGTGTCGCCTTTAAGAGTAACAACATAGCCTGGCTTATAATTGCTTTGCGCCATGGCTATGGCAGGAAGCATAAACGCTGCCAAAATGAGTTTGTTTAGGTGTTTCATGAGATAAGGGTTAGTTTAAATATAGTTTAGTTAAAAGTATAATTTAATCCAACCTGAACAGCACTCACCTGTATATAGTAGGCATCGGTGTTGGTAAACGTTGCATTAGGAATATAAGCTATCGAAACATCAAACTTTTTGTTGATTACCGCGCCAACGTGGAATGGGAACGAAGTCCATCTGGGTAATAATGTGTATCCGCCAAATTCCCTTATTACACCGCTATCGTTAAAAATACTTTTATTGCCCCCGTATTTTGAGATATTTAAGGAAGCGCCTACTGCTCCATAAATTTTGAGGGCATCAGCGTTATAAAAATTATATAGTATTTGAGGTATTAGCGAAAAGGTGTTTTGGGTAAGCGAATAGCTTTCGGTGCCCCCGCTGTATACCGCGTTTCCCTTATATTTATTTGCGGTGTAAGCAAGTTCAACCCTGAAAACAAGCCTGCCTGTATTCGGATTGGCCAATACATTTACGCCGACAGCAATTCTTGGGAAAGAAGAGGTGGGCGTTGAGCTTTTTCCTGTAGTCCCTGTGGTTTTTACAGATGAATCAAAATCAGCAAAAGCCTTATCAGATGATATTTTACTGATATTAACCCCTGCCGATGCAAAAAAGAAAGTTCCTTTCTTTTTACCTGTTACAGCTTCATCATCTTTAGCAGTACTATGATTAATCATTCTTGATATTTCTACCAGGTTGGTATAATTATAATCTGCTCTTTCTATCATTGTTTTGAGGTTTTGATTGTCATCAAATTTCTGTGCCAGCATATAAAGCTGTTGCATATAACCATTTTCGTTTACGGTTTTACCATCGTTGTTATAAATCCGGTAAACCAGTTCTACCGGTTGGTTGTCTTTGGTTTCGGTTACAAAAAAATGATCTTTTTTGCTGTCGGTATATTCAAACAGGGTAATTTTAGTGCCCTTCTGGATGATTTTCAGGAACACGGTATCGGTAATAGTACTTAAATTGCGGCCGGTGGGGAGGTTTGAAATATTGGTAGGGTCGTCGTTCAGCAAACCGGCATAGCGCTGGTAAGCCTCCAGGTTAGTTGCGGCAAAAAATGCAATGTCGTTTACGCCAAGTTCGCGGCTGTTTTTATCGTCTGCAGCTGTTTTAAAACTGATCTTTTTAGGATTAACCGACCATTCTTTAATATTGATAAAGCCACGTAAAGTATCGCCTTTAAGCGTAACAGCATAACCTGGTTTGTAATTGGTTTGCGCTACAGAAAATAAAGGCAATAACAATGCCGGAAGTAGCAGTTTGTAATAAGGTTTCATGGAGGAATATTTTAATTTAATCGTTGGCAATTATATTAAATATATATGGTTTTAAAAGAAAATATGAGACGTCTTTTTTTGGTGGTTAAAAAAACTGTTACAATCAGCTTATTTTACAATTAATGACTACATTTAGCGCATCAATTGTAAAATAAGCTGAATGAAACCGCAGTTACTAAAAGTTTCTTCGGGCCCTGCACACTCATTTAGTGTAAGGCACGATGTACTGCCTGATATTAACAATCGCTGGCATTGCCATCCCGAATTGGAGTTGATTTACCTGAAAAAGGGAAGCGGAACACAGTTTATCGGCGATAGTATCAAGCAATTTAAATCGGGCGACATGGTGTTGGTTGGCGCTAACCTGCCCCATTACTGGCGTTTTGACGATTTATATTTTAATTCCGAAGAAAATAATGGGGTAGAGGTTTTTGTAGTTCACTTTTGCGAGAACTTTTGGGGCGAGCAATTTTTACAGCTGCCCGAGAACAAATTGATAAAGGTACTACTCGAAAAATCAAAACGCGGGTTGCAGGTTGCCGGGAGCGCAAAAGAAAAAGTAGCGGTACAAATGGCTGCCATGCTAAGCACCGATGGCGCCGAGCGAATAATTATGCTGCTGAAGGCATTAAATGCTATTGCCACCAGCGCTCCGTCAAGCTACATGGCCTCAATTGGGTTTAAATACGATCATAACGATTCGGAAAACGACCGCTTGAACGGTATTTACGAATACTCGATGCAAAATTTCAGGAAAAAGATTTACCTGGACGAGATTGCCGAAATAGCCGGTGTAAGCTCCAACTCCTTTTGCCGGTACTTTAAATCAAAAACCCGCAAAACCTTTTCGCAGTTTATCATCGAAATAAAAGTTGGCCACGCCTGTAAATTATTGATAGAAGATAAGCTGAACATTAAACAGCTATGTTACGATAGCGGGTTCAATAACTTTTCAACTTTTCATAAACATTTTAAGCTGGTAACCGGTAAAAGTCCGCTGATGTACCAGAAAGAGTTTATTAAGAATTCGTAGCCCCTCTAAATCTCCCCCGGTAGGGGAGACTTTAACTTGATCTTCGCTTTTTTAATCTTTCTTCATCGCTCAGAACTCAGTGCATACCGCAACAATAGTCTGATAATTATGTTCCGCCTAAATCCTTTCCGTTAAGCAGAACTCAAAAAAGGGAAAATCAAAAGTCTCCCCTACCGGGGGAGATTATTCGCAGTTTTGTTTTAAGGGTGCTCATGAGGGCTACGCCGTTTAGAGGAGGCTGCGCTCTTATGCCAAAAAAGCTGAATGTTTTAACCATTTTATACCTACTATTTACCCGCAAACTTTATTTCTTTGTATAACCGACATACGTCTTTTTAAATCTATTTATGGCCCACCGATATTGTTTAACGCTTGATTTGGTTGACGATGCCAGCCTGATTGCCGAATATGAAAAATACCACCAGGCAATCTGGCCCCAGATTCATCAAAGTATCACCGGTTACGGCATCACCAATCTGGAAATTTACCGCTTTGATGTGCGCCTGTTTATGATCATGGAAACTGATGATACTTTTAGCTTCGAAAAAAAATCGGCCGCGGATGCCGCTAATCCAAAAGTGCGGGAATGGGAAAACCTGATGTGGAAATATCAGAAGGCTGTTAAAGGCGCCCGGAAAGGTGAAAAATGGGTTTTAATGGAGAAAATATTTCAGCTATAAATAACCTGTCAACTAAATTATACATCTCATGTTCAAAAAACTTCAATTATCTGTGCTGATGCTGCTGGTAACCGTTTTATCGGTATCGGCACAACAAAAAACTATTGGCACCGAAACCGATGCCCAAAAAGAAAAACGGATGGAGTGGTGGAAAGACAGCCGCTTTGGTATGTTTATTCACTGGGGATTATACTCGGGCGCGGCAAGACACGAGTGGGTAAAACATAACGAGAAGATTGACAATGCTGGCTACCAGAAATATTTCGACCAGTTTAACCCCGATTATTTTGATCCGCAGAAATGGGCTGAACAGGCCAAAGCTGCCGGTATGAAATATGCGGTGCTCACCACTAAACACCATGAAGGTTTCTGCCTTTTCGATTCAAAATATACCGATTATAAAGCGCCTAATACCCAGGCCAAGCGCGATTTGGTACGCGAGTATGTAAACGCTTTTAGGGGGCGAGGCTTAAAAGTTGGTTTTTATTATTCGCTGTTAGATTGGCATCATCCCGATTTTACCATTGATGATTTTCACCCGCAATCGCCAAAAGATAAAAGCGATGCCAGCTACGCTAAACTGAACAAGAACCGCGATATGGCTAAATACAGGCAATATATGCGTAACCAGATAACCGAGTTACTAACCAACTATGGTAAAATTGATATTCTTTGGCTCGATTTTTCTTTCCCCCGCAGTGATGGCCATGGCAAGAATAAAGACGATTGGGGATCTGTTGAGCTGTTAAAACTCATCAGGAAACTACAGCCCGGCATTATAGTAGATAACCGCCTTAATCTGGAAGAATATAAAGATGGCGCTGATTTTGAAACTCCGGAACAGGTAGGCACTGCCGAACTGGCCAAATACCGCGGTAAAACCTGGGAAACCTGCCAAACATTCTCTGGTTCATGGGGATACTACCGCGATGAAAATACATGGAAAACTCATCGCCAATTGTTAGATCTATTAATTACTTCGGTTAGTAATGGTGGTAACCTTATCCTTAACGTAGGCCCAACCGCCCGCGGCGAATTTGATTACCGCGCCACAAATGCGCTGGATAGTTTGGCACACTGGATGCATGCTAACGATAAATCAATTTACAACTGTACTTACGCGCCAGATGTTTATAAAATACCCGAGGGAACAAAACTTACTTACAATAAGGCAACTAAAAAACTATATGTGCAATTGTTTGATTACCCGAAAGATAAGCTGATACTACCTGGCTACGCCGGTAAAATTAAATATGCACAGTTTTTAAACGATCATTCGGAGCTGTTATACAAATCATCAGGATCTGACGACCTGGAGGTTACCATACCGGCTAAACCGCCTTATGAGATACCGGTTATTGAATTATCACTTAATTAATATTAGTTCATGGATCATGGTTCATAGTAAGAGCGTACTTTGTCGCTGTGAAATAATCACTATGAACCATGATCTATCAACTATGAACAAAGAAAAAGTTCATGGTTCATAGCTCAGGTTTTTTTGATAGCCTTTTGGAGTTTGTGCCATGAACTATGATCTATGAACCATGAACCAAAAAATATGATGTCGCAAAAAGAAATATTTTTAAGAATTCACCCGCATGATAATGTGCTGGTGGCACTGCAAAACCTGGAGTTGGGCACTATAATTAATTTTGAGGGCGAAAGCTTTCCATTGGTTGACCGTGTTGCAGCCAAACACAAATTTGCCATTAATGAATTGGCACAAGGTGCAGAAATTTATATGTACGGTGTATTGGTAGGTAAGGCCACAGTAACTATACCTAAAGGCGGTTTGCTTAATACGGCCAATGTACACCATGCATCGGAGGGCTTTCACTTAGGCGAACGTAAGCTGAGCTGGCACCAGCCTGATACCACAAATTTTGCAAGTAAAACATTTAACGGTTATCACCGCGCCGATGGGTCAGTAGGTACTGCAAACTACTGGATAGTGGTACCGCTGGTGTTTTGCGAAAACCGGAACATCCAGGTTTTAAGAGAAGCTTTGGTTGATAAGCTTGGTTATAAAAAAGCTAAAAGTTATGAGGGCGATGTGGAGCAGTTAATGGAGCTTTACCAGGCCGGTAAATCTGTTGAAGAGATTTTGAATGCCGATATTCAGTTAAGCGCCGATAAGCCAAACTCAAAACGTTTGTTTAAAAATATAGATGGTATTAAATTCCTGAACCATAGTATGGGCTGTGGTGGCACCAAAGATGATTCGGACGCTTTATGCGGATTAATTGCCGGCTATATTACCCATCCAAACGTTGCCGGGGCAACGGTGCTGAGCCTTGGCTGCCAGCATGCGCAGGTAAGCATTTTGCAGGCCGAGATTGCCAAACGCGATCCTGCTTTCAATAAACCAATGGTGGTTTTGGAGCAGCAAAAAGTGGGCACCGAAAGCGAATTGCTGAAACAGGCCCTTAAACAAACCTTTGCCGGCCTGGTACAGGCCAACCAAACCCAGCGCCAGCCAGCGCCGCTTTCAAAGTTGTGCATCGGCTTGGAGTGTGGCGGATCTGATGGCTTTTCGGGCATTTCGGCAAACCCTGCTTTGGGTTACGTGTCAGATTTGTTGGTTACCATGGGTGGCTCGGTAATCCTCGCCGAATTTCCAGAGCTTTGCGGGGTGGAACAGGAACTGAGCGACCGCTGTGCCGATGAGGAAACCGCCAACCGCTTTATGCAATTGATGACCACCTACAACGCCCGTGCCGAGGCTGATGGCTCTGGTTTTTACGCCAACCCATCACCAGGTAATATCCGGGACGGTTTAATCACCGATGCTATTAAATCGGCTGGGGCAGCCAAAAAGGGTGGCACATCGCCGGTAACCGCCGTGTTAGATTATCCTGAAAAAGTAACAAGGCCCGGATTGAACCTATTGTGCACCCCCGGCAGCGATGTGGAAAGTACCACAGCCGAAGTAGGATCGGGCGCAAATGTTGTGTTATTTACAACAGGTTTGGGTACGCCTACAGGTAACCCCATTACACCGGTAATCAAATTGTCAACTAATACCGTTATGTTTGAGCGCATGCCAGATATTATCGATATTAACTGCGGTACCATTATCGAGGGTGATGAAACTATCCAGCAGGCCGGCGAGCGGATCCTGAACTATGTGATACAGGTAGCCAATGGCGAAATTGAACCGAAATCGGTAAAGCTTGGCCAGGACGATTTTATACCATGGAAAAGGGGAGTGTCGTTGTAAACGCGAAGCCCAAAGCCCCCTCTAAATCTCCCCCTGAAGGGGGAGACTTGAAAAAGAATAGTTTAATTGAGACGGGTGTTGGCTGTTAAATTTTGATAGATAAATAATTATAAAACAAGAAAAACAAAAAGTCTCCCCCTTCAGGGGGAGATTTAGAGGGGGCTTCTAATATGTTTAAACTAACCAATAAATCAGCAGTAATAACCGGTGGCGGCAGCGGGATAGGCAGGGCAATGTCGGTACTTTTTGCGCAGCAGGGCGCCACTGTGCACATTATCGAACTAAATGATAAAGCGGCGGCCGATACCGTTGCCGAAATAGAGGCTGCCGGCGGTAAGGCAAAAGGCTACGCCTGCGATGTAAGTGACCAGCAACAAGTGGCAGATACTTTTACAAGCATTGGTGTTATTGATATTTTAATAAATAACGCAGGCATTGCCCACATTGGCCGCGCCGATACCACCAGCACCGCCGATTTTGAAAAAGTATTTAACGTAAATGTAAAAGGCGCTTACAATTGCCTGTACGCTGTTATCCCTATGCTAAAGGCAAACGGGGGCGGGGTTATCCTCAATACAGCCTCCATAGCGGCCAGCGTTGGTATTACCGATAGGTTTGCTTACTCCATGAGTAAAGGGGCTATACATGCCATGACGCTGTCTGTAGCGCGCGATTTTCTGCACGATAACATTCGCTGTAACTGCATTTCGCCGGCACGGATCCATACACCATTTGTGGATGGCTTTATCGCCAAAAATTATGCAGGACAGGAAGCCGAGATCTTTGAAAAACTCTCCAAAAGCCAGCCGATTGGCCGGATGGGCAAATCAGAAGAAGTAGCAGCACTGGCGCTATATTTATGCTCAGATGAAGCCGGGTTTATCACCGGTACCGATTATCCTATCGATGGCGGCTTTATCACCCTTAATAATTAATGAAACCATAACAACAAGATACAATGAAGCTTATTAGATTTGGCGAAGCCGGCAAAGAAAAAACAGGTGTTATAATTAATAATAAAAAATACGATACATCGGCTTTTGGCGAAGATTATACCGAGCAGTTTTTTGGAACCGATGGACTTGCACGTTTAGCCGCATTTATAAAAGATGTTGAATTGCCCGAAGTTGCCGATGATGTACGTTTGGGCAGTCCGTTTGCACGCCCGTCAAAAATCATCTGCATCGGTTTAAATTATGCCGATCATGCTAAAGAAACCAATGCCCCGCTGCCGCCCGAGCCGGTTATTTTTATGAAAGCTACGACTGCAATTGTTGGGCCGAATGATAATGTAGTGGTACCCCAAAAATCGGTAAAAACCGATTGGGAGGTTGAGCTCGCTGTAGTTATCGGCAAAAAAGCCTCTTATGTTGATGAAGCAGACGCCATGAGCTATGTTGCCGGCTATGTATTACACAATGATGTATCTGAACGGGAGTTTCAACTGGAGCGTAACGGTACCTGGGATAAAGGTAAAGGTTGTGATACCTTTGCACCGCTTGGTCCGTTTTTGGCTACCGCCGATGAAATTGAAGACCCGCATAACCTGCGCCTTTGGCTAAAGGTAAACGGCAAAATTATGCAGAACGGTACTACATCAAACTTTATATTTAACCTGCCGCACATTATTTCCTATACAAGCCAGTTCATGACCTTGTTACCGGGCGATATTATATCAACAGGCACCCCGGCGGGTGTTGGGCTGGGTATGAAACCGCCTGTTTACCTTAAACCTGGCGATGTTATTGAATTGGGTATTGATGGCCTTGGCGAACAAAAACAAAATGTAATAGCATATGCTTAAGATTGATTCGCATCAGCATTTCTGGATTTTTGACCCCGTGAGGGATAGTTGGATTAATGACCAGATGCTGGCTATAAAACGCGATTTCTCGCCGGTTGATTTGTTGCCTGTTTTACAACAACACGGCATAGATGGTTGTGTATCTGTACAGGCAAGCCAAACCGGTGAAGAAACCATGTTTTTGCTGGATCATGCAGCCGCAAACCCTTTTGTTAAGGGCGTAGTGGGCTGGGTAAACCTGCAGGCTGATGACCTTGAAGACCAATTGCTGCAATATAAAAGCTATGATAAGCTCAAAGGTTTCCGGCATGCTTTGCAAGCCGAGCCTGATGATGAATACATGCTACAGCCTGCTTTTCAAAATGGTATAGCCACGCTCGAAAAATATGGCTATACCTATGATATCCTGATATTTCCCCAACATCTGCCTTTTGCTAATCAACTGGTTGGCAATTTTTCGAATCAAAAATTTTCGGTTGATCATTTGGCCAAACCCCATATCAGGGATAAAAAAATAAACGACTGGCAAAAGGATATTGAAGCGCTGGCCAAACATGAAAATGTATCCTGCAAAATTTCGGGAATGCTAACCGAAGCCGATTGGGCCAACTGGAAAGTTGAAGATTTTACCCCATACCTCGATGTGATATTTAACGCCTTCGGCTCAAATCGCGTCATGTTCGGCTCCGACTGGCCGGTATGCCTGCTGGCCGGCGGCTATGAAGGCACCATGCAGGTAACGCAAAGTTATATTGCAACGTTATCTGCCACTGAGCAGGAACAATTTTGGGGAAGCAACGCTATTTCGTTTTATAGTTTATAATTGCTTTTTTTGAATGGATTTCCCGCCCCGATCTTATTAAACTTGCGAAGTTTTTAAAACTTCGCAAGTTTTCTGTTTAGGGAGTTTTTTAATCTTCGCAAGTTTTCTATTGACAGACTCACTATTCCCACTTTTTTGTCCTCAAACTGTAACATTCCCTTAAGCATAAACGTTAATAAATTATTGGCACATATTTAGCTATGTATTGGTAACGATTACAGCTAAAATTAAAGACGGATAAGGTTTTATCGCAGTTTTAGATGTGCGTATTAAATAATTTATTTTCAACGTTATGCCTTTTATATTTTTCCAAATCACCGCACTGTTTGCCGTAATCTGTTTATCATTAGTTATGTTCATTTTGCGCTCTAAAACACGCAAAAAATCAAAATCTGTTACAAAATATAAAATTGATACCGATACTACTTATGCCCGGTACGCAATTAATGAAAATGGTTTCCTGGAAGAGATAAACGAAGGGAAATTATCAAAGTATAAAAATTAGTATCTGCACGGCAAGACATGTAAAAGACGATTGTTCTAAATAAAGGACAATCGTCTTTTAGTATCAAGTAGTTAGTATCAAGTATCAAGATTTTTTGACTTTCGGACTAACCGATCTTTGCAGTTGTCTTGATACTTGATACTCGCTAGTTGATACCAGAATGCAGCTGTCTAATTGCTTGCTACTTCTTCGTTCTTGCTCACAAAATTGCTGCTATCTTCATCAGCGCTTGGGCCGTAACTGCCGGGGATAGGTATATCCAGCAGGCGCAAATACACACCCAATTGGGCGCGGTGGTGTACAATCTGGCAATAGGTCATCCTGATAAATTCGGCTTTGGTTGATTGATTGAGGATGATATCACCATTCCTTAATGTCCATATTTTAGAAAGATTATTTTCATCTGCCGATTGCAGGCCGGCTTTGCCGCTTTCTAAATTTCTTTCAAAAAAGTTAAGCAATTCCGGCGTGTTGCTTAACGGTTCGGGTTTGTAAGCGTTTTGAGCAAAATCAAGCTCATCGGTATTTAATACCATAGTTATCCAGCCTGGCAATTCGGCTATGTGGCCTGCAAGGTGTTGTATGTTCATGCTTTTAGGGTGCGGCTGCCACTGGAATTTATCGGTGGGCACACGTTCAAGCATTTTACGGGTGGTTTGGGCTTCCTGCTCCAATTCCTTTAAAAACATTGGGATAATATTCATAGCGTTTTTGTTTTTGATTATAACTCAAAGTAACAACCGGCTTGTGACAACCCTATGTCAACAGGGTTTTATAAAGTTTAATTTATTTTATTCGTTTGGCATCGCCGAAAAAATCTTAGGTTAGATTATATTAGTCCGGGTTTTTAAACCTGTGTTTATGAAAAAAATAGTTTTATTCTTATTACTGCTCAATTTTGCCGCTTTCGCGCAGCCTCATACAAAAGCCATTATTGTGCTTACTTATGACGACGCTTTACCGTCGCAACTGGACGTGGCGCTGCCACAGCTCGATTCGTTAGGATTTAAGGGTACTTTTTTCCTTACGGGATATATAACCCAGGTAACTATTCCGCGCTGGCGGCAGGTAGCTTTAAAAGGGCACGAATTAGCTAATCACTCGCTTTACCATCCTTGTTTAATTACCTCGGTAAAGGGCAATCCTGCAAATAACTCAGCCAATTATTCGGTATTCATGATCAAGCGAGAAATTGCCGAAATGAATAACCTGCTTTATGCCGTTGATGGAAAAACCGGTACGCGCACGTATGCATACCCCTGTACCGAAACAGCAGTTGGTGGTGTAAAATACGCCGATTCGCTGAGCACTGCCGGCATCATTAAATATGCGCGAATTGGCGGCGGTGCCGATGCAATCATAACCGATTTTAAAAAGATTGACCCCATGCAAGTGCCGGCCTGGGGTGTACACGCCGGTGTTACCGGCGATGAATTGATTGCTTTTGTTAAAAAGGCCCAGCAAAGCGGCGGGTTGGGCGTGTTTATGTTTCATGGCGTAGGCGGCGATTATATAACTACACAGGCTGCGGCACACAAACAATTATTGCTTTACCTAAAGCAGCACCAGGATGTAATTGACGTACTTACCTTTCAGGACGCCCTTGATGCAGTTAAGTTGATGAAGTAAAACTTTCAAAATAACTTTTGCACTTTAATTTGAGAGCAGCTAATGTTCGATTCTGAATTATCAGTCTGAAAGCCAAAGTTTTTCCGGCAGCCGTCAGCAAAGATCATTCGCGGTCAGGCTATCTTTGGAGCTCGTGAAAGCCGCGCAATTTAGAGGTCTTTTTTGCGGAAGTTATTTAACTTACCGTCACAGAATTTTTAGTCGACTAACTGTTTAAATAACCGTATCAATGTCGAATCTGCATCCTTGCACAGTCCCGGATGCACTTTTGATGATTGTACTACGGTGCTGCGGGTAGCAGTAAGCCATCTGAAGCGCGAAGCTATATCCAGTTTGGCAATAGGGCCGGCATCCGGAGCACCATGGGCTATTTTTTCAAACGATTTAACGTTATCTTTAAGGCAATCTATATCCAAACCGGGCGCAAAAGCCGCTATCCGGGCTTCATCTATTGACACTATAGCTTTTAAAAACTTCTGTTTTGGGCAATAAAGTATCACGCCAATATTCATAAACTCCTCGCGCTCCACCCTGGGTACAACGCGTATTACGGCGTACTCAAATAGCTGATCGGGCATTTTTAGCTTCGGTTACAAATATTGCCGATGATGCAATACGGGTTAATAAAAATTGCGCATAAACCTCCCTGCGTTTGGCAGGTGTTCCATTTCCTGATTCATCGGTAAGCCAATCGTCGGGAATTAAATTCACAATGTTGTAGATGCGTTCGGATGTTAAAATGGATTTAAATTCGGCGTCTACCTCATCCAATTCAGATGCTTGCGGAAGCAGTACATGGTCTTTTACCTGCGCGAATGGTCGTTTTGCTGATTCCTGCCAGTTATGCCACGAGTGGTGAAAATACAGGGCTGCACCATGGTCAATAAGCCAAAGCTTTTTATGCCACATCAGCATGTTGGTGTTACGGGGGGTACGGTCAACGTTGGTCAGCAGGCAATCAAGCCAAACTATCCTGGATGCAAGTTTAGCATCTAATGTATTAACAACCGAGTCATACGTTATTGCGCCCGACAAGTAATGCAAAGCAAGATTAAGCCCGACGCTGAATTTGAGCAGGTCCTGTATCTCCTCGTCGGCCTCAGACCGGCCGAAGGCTTCATCAAGGTTAGCAAAAACCAGTTCGGGTACTTTCAGGCCCAGCAGGCGGGCCAATTCGCCGCCAATAAGCTCGGCTATCAGCGCTTTTACGCCCTGGCCTGCGCCACGAAATTTAAGTACATATAAAAACTCATCGTCGCCTTCGGCAATAGCCGGAAGCGATCCGCCTTCACGCAATGGCGTAACATAACGGATCACCTTAATGGTGCGGAGTTGGGGTGGATTGTAATTCATTTTTCGGCAGAAAATTAGGGCAAATTTATGAGAAATATGGTAGCCTGCATTTTATTTCCGCCATCCCAAAGATAAATCCTATTTTGGCTGATACATGATGCAGGAATATATATTAGGTATTGATATTGGTACTGGCAGCACAAAGGCTGTAGCAGTGGCATTAACAGGCCAGGCATTGGGTGTAACCCAGCAGCATTACGGTATTGATAACCCCGAACCAGGTTACAGCGAACAAAACCCGTTAACTATTTGGGATGCTTTTGTAAAATGTGTGCAGGAAATAGTTGTTAAAATAGGTTGCGCACCACAAGCGCTTGGTTTTAGCAGCGCGATGCATAGTATTATTCCTGTTGATAAAAAAGGTACTCCGTTGGCACCCATGATTACCTGGGCTGATGCCCGTGCCGAAAATATAGCCCAGGATTTAAGGAATTCGCCAAAAGGGGAGGAGATATACCGCATTACAGGTACGCCGATTCATGCCATGTCGCCCTTGTGCAAGCTCATTTGGCTGAAAGCAAATAAACCCGGCCCGTTTGCACAAGCTGATTTTTTTATATCGATTAAAGAGTTTATTTGGTTTAAACTGTTTGATGCTTTCCAAATTGATTATTCTATTGCCTCGGCCACAGGGCTTTTTGATATTTTAAAATTGGAATGGAGCAGCGAAGCCTGCCAGCTTGCCGGTATAACTGCCGATAGATTATCTGAGCCTGTAAATACCACCTATTACAGGGATAACCTTGACGCTGTGATTGCAAACCTATTGGGCGTACCAGCTGATACCAAATTTATTATAGGTGCAAGCGATGGCTGCTGCGCAAACCTGGGCAGCCATACCACAGGGCCGGGGGTAGCCGCCCTCACTATTGGTACAAGCGGGGCGGTACGCATTGCCAGCCCGGTACCGGTTTATAATTACCAGGGCATGACCTTTAACTACCTGCTTAACCAAAAAACTTATGTGTGCGGCGGAGCCGTAAATAACGGCGGGATTGCGATAAACTGGTTACTGAAAAATTTTTTACAAAAAGAGAACCTGACAGGTGCCGATTATGATGCTTTATTCAACACCATTGAAACAGTACCCGCCGGCAGCGATGGCCTCATATTTTTACCTTATTTATACGGCGAGCGTACTCCCCTTTGGGATACTAAAACCAGTGGTGCCTACTTAAATATTAAACCTGCCCATACCCAGGCCCATTTTTTAAGGGCTGCGCTTGAAGGGGTTTGTTTTGCTTTGTATGATGTGCTTAAAACGGTAGAGGATGCCTCTGTTGCCATTACTCAGGTTAATATTAGCGGCGGTTTTGTAAGTTCCGGCACCTGGACACAGATACTGGCTGATATTACCGGCAAAAAACTGGTAGTGCTACAGCCCGAAGATGCATCTGCCGTAGGGGCTGTTTATCTTGCCATGCAGGTACTGCATCCTGCAAGCTATGATGAGCTAACCCATGCGAACAGTGAAATCATTATAACTCCTAACCAGCAAAATCACGAATTGTATAACAAATCCTTCGTTATTTTTAAAAAGCTTTACCTCGATTTAAAGGATACCATGCACCTGATTAAAGACCAGGGTATCTAAAAAAATAAAAGTAAAGCATTAAAGTTGCATTAGTATTTTCCAGGAAAATTAAATTGAAATGATTGCCAGGTTATTTGAACCCAAGCGCTTTTGTAAAACGATGGCAGCAATAAACAATAACCGGAGCTACCAGTACATCCATTGTGTAGTGAATATGCTGGATGAGCAGCAAGAACATTAAAATGATAGTGGCGGCAAGTGCTATGCGTTTATCATTTTTACGTTCGAGGTTTAGGTAAATCAAAAAGAGGGTTGATGTGTGGCCCGAGAAGAAAAGGTCTTTAGTGATTGCCGCATGCCCGTAAAAGTACCCGGTAAGCGGGTCAATCAAAGGTACAAGCCCTGCCGGTGGGTCGAGTTTTACCAGGGTTAGTGTTATAAAGCGGGCGATACACACAAAAATGATGGTCCAAAGGTAGGTTATGCCCAAATCCGGTTTGTAAAGCGTCCTGATTATCATGAGGATACCCATGCCCCAGATTATCGCAAAAATTGGTATCGATACGTCAACCGTTGGTAAATTTGCCAATACCCAATCATGCAGCACTACGCCATGCCGTTGTTCAATAACCTTAAAAAAAGAAGGCATAATGTTAATAATCGCCACAATAAGCATAGTGCCGATAATGAGCCTTACGCGTTTTAGGCTTGTATCAAACGCGATTTGCCAGTTAAGTTTTATTCTATATAGGGTAATCTGGGTCAAAATTATATCAGGAAAATGGTTTGCAAAGGTAATTATTGACGCGGTTATTAATAATATGTTACATCAATGTTAAAGTAAATGGTAAATATAACATATTGTTTAATGCAATTTTGTTGCATTAAATTTATATTTGCAGCATGAATCACCATAAAACTACGGCGAGGATAGATAGGATTGGTATAACAGCATCTACGTTATGCGCCATTCATTGCGCGGTGGTGCCGCTTATATTTACAAGCCTGCCGCTTATAGGCCTTGGTTTTTTGGCGTTGCCATTGGTGGAGTGGGGGATGATTGTTTTTGCGCTGATGGTAGGGGTGTATTCGATAGGTTTATCTTACCTGCGCACCCACAGGCGGCCAATGCCTGTAATCTTATTGGTAATGGGCTTCGCAATTATTATGCTCGGGCATGCTTTTTTTAATGGACCTGTGGAAGGTATTATTGTGCCGGCCGGGGGGCTATTGATAGCGGTAGCTCATTTTGTTAATTACAGGTGTGCAGGGCCGCATCCAGGTATCACCAAAGGGGCGGCTTCGTGATTTGATGGTGGTCTTGCATGTTTTTTTACTGCCTATGCTTAGTAAAGGATAACGAAGCTTAAAACCCTAACTCCCCATACTCAACAACGGCCGAATCGCAGATGTAAGTAGGAACGATACCAGTGGCATTTATACGGTTTTCGGCGTCAATAGCCTGCGTATTGCCGGATAGTACAAGTACAGTATCCAACCCAAATTTATTGCCGCCCAAAATATCGGTTTGCAGGGTATCGCCAACCATCACGATATCTTTTTTGCTGATTGGGCCCTGATCGCGCAGCAAATCATAAGCAAACATAAACATCTGCGAATCGGGCTTGCCAAAGCGGATAAACTCTTTACCCACAATTTTTTCAATCATGTGGGCAATTCCGCCAATGGCTATAGATACATCGTGTTTGCTAAGCGGATAAGCATGATCTGTATTGGCAACAATTGCCGGGATGGTGCGTTTGCGCAGTATGTTTACGGTTTTATTTAAATCTTCAAACCAATCAAAACCTTCATCATCTAAAAATACCAGGGCATTTACTTTATCAATATTTGAGGCATCAATCTGGCTTACAGGCAAGGTATGCAATCCAGAACTATCAATATAATGTGCAGAATCGGGCGTGCCCAGGTAAGCCACAATGCCATCATTCACTTTCAGGTCAAGGTACTCTTTGGTAAGCATGCCCGATGAGATGATTTTATCGGGCGTTACGGCAAGCAGGCCTTTGTTATTGTATGATTCGGCCAGTTGCGCCGGGCTGCGTGATGCATCGTTGGTAACAATGTAGTAATCTTTTTTTTGCTGATCCAGGTAAGCAAATGTATTTTCGATGCCCGGTAGTAGCCCTTTATAGTTTTTTAGTACCCCAAAAGCGTCAAAAAAAACAACTTTGTACCTGTCTATTATAGATTTAAAGTTGTCTATCCGGTTCATACCTGCGTTTGCTATAATTAAGCTGCAATATGCTTAAATATTAACTCAAAGCCTATTTTAATTTAAGCGCCTCTATGATTTTTTCTGCATCAAAATCCCTGTCTACCGATGGTAAATAAACATTAAATGCCTCGGTTTGTAATTTTCGAGCGTATTGTTCGCTAAAAAAGTATTTGCCATCCTTAATTACGTAGTTTAAGATAAAAAAGCGGTATGCTTCTTTCATAAACCTTATTTCGTCGGCAGTAAGCGGGTTTACTTTGTGATATTCTTTCAGGAAGATGATAAACCTATCTTCCATCATGGTGTTTATTACATAACTGAATACTGTACGGTCGCCGATGTCAGATACCACACGGCTGAAAAAGTAAAAATCAAGCACACGATAGCTCATCCTGAACCAATCATAATCCCAACGGGAATATAATTCAAGACCTGGTGTTACCGAGAAGTTGCCGATGTTCCAGTCGATAAAAACCGGGATGATCTCGAATGAGCTCATATTGTATTTCGACCGGTTTTTCATGAAGGTTTCGCAATGGTACTTCAAAAAATCGGCCTGCATGGCGGTGCCGAACTGTTTCTCATTGGCCTCCAGCTGATGCATCAACGAAGAAATATCGGTACGCAACGTTTTTGACGATTTTGGGAGTACATTTTTAACCCTCGAACAAGCTTTATGAAACTTACCCACCTGCTGGCCAAGTTTTTTTATATGGCTGTCTTCCAGCCTGCGGGGCAGGCGGTTTAATATCCGTGTTGGGTTATAAAATACTACCCATGCATCTGTTTTGCCATGTTTATAATGATATATATATACCCGGTTATTTTTAAGTAATGATCGGGCAAGCAAATTTTCAAAAGGGTAAAGCAGGTTATTGGCTAAGGTTTGGATAATGCGGTGATCCTCTTTAAAGTGCTCAAATTTACCAAAGTAGGATAGTTTGGCTATAATGATATCATCGTCATCAAAGGTAATACGGTATACATGGTTGGTAGATACCATGGCGCTGATATCCTCGATACGCTTGATGGTTTTAGACGCATCGTACCCTTCCCATGCTTTTTTAACAATTAAAGAAAAGTCCATTTACATAATTTAGGCTACAAAGATTAGATAATAAAATGGAATTAGAAATGTGATTTGCATAATGTTTTGTCTGAACTCGGATTAAGCAGATTTATCGGATTATTTGGATTTGATTTGCTGTGCGATATATTTCGATTGGTTTGGGTTTGATTTGGGTGCGATATATTTAATTTGGTTTGAATTTCTTGTTCAGCAAACGTTTAAAGGTCAGGGATTTGCTGCCAAAATTTATGAGTAGGCCAACCTCCATATTATAAGCCTCCAAATAATTGATAGCCTGGGCAAGGTGAACGTCTTCCAGTAGGATAATAGCTTTTAACTCAACCATTACTAAGCCTTCAACAAAGAAATCAACCCGGCGCTCTCCAATTTGTTGGTTCATATAATAAATCGGCATGTCCATCTCCCGTTCAAAAACAAGTCCTGCAGATGCCATTTCTAACTCAAGCGCCCGTTGATATATCTTCTCTTGAAATCCGTTGCCCAAAGTGGTGTGAACTTTCATTGCGCAGCCAATAATCTGCCGGGTGATCTCGTCATGTTTTAATTGGTGCATTTTTTGTTGTTTATGTTTTGATTTTGTCTGTACTCGGATTAAGCAGATTTCTGGATTTATTAGATTTTTAAATTTGTAAAAAAAAAATTGCGATCATGCAAATCAAATCCAAAAAATCCGAAAAATCTGCTTAATCCGAGTTCAGAAAAAGTCGCATACTATATCACCTCAAAATACCTTTTCAACTCCCAATCGGTAACATGTTTAGCATATTGACGGTGCTCCCATAGGCGTGTTTGGGTAAAATGCTCAACAAAGCCTTCGCCAAATAGCTCTTTGGCAATGGGTGAGTTTTGCATGTCGGTAGCAGCATCAAACAGGTTTTTGGCCAGCACACCATTGCGTTTATCTTCGTAACCGTTGCCAACCGTGGGTGCTATAGTTAATGGCAATTTGTGTTTTATACCATATAAACCAGAAGCCAAAGCCGCTGCTATGGCCAAATAGGGGTTGGTATCTGAACCTGGTATTCGGGTTTCTAACCGGGTGTAGGCCGGTGTGGTATTGATAACGCGCAGCGCGGTGGTTCGGTTGTCAAGCCCCCAGGTTATGGTAGTTGGCGCCCAGGCCCCTTCAACAAGGCGCTTATAGCTATTGATAGTTGGGGCATACATTGGTAACAAGTGCGGCATGCAGTACAATTGCCCTGCAAGGTAATGCTTATGCAAATCGCTCATCTTGTTAACGTCATCGCCGTTGTAAAACAGGTTATCACTTTTATCCTTGTTCCATAAGCTTTGGTGAATATGGCCGCTGCAACCGGGGAGCTCTTCGTTCCATTTGGCCATAAATGAAGCCATGATGCCGTGTTTGTGGGCAATTTCTTTAACGGCTGTTTTAAATAATACCGCTTTATCGGCGGCAGCCAAAACTTCGTCATGAGCTATGGCGGCTTCGTAAACGCCGGGGCCGGTTTCGGTATGTAAGCCTTCTATCGGGATATTAAATTGGGTAAGCAGGTTAAACAGGTCGTAATAAAATTCGCTGTTTTGCGATGTCCGGAGTATGGAATACCCAAACATTCCCGGCGTAAGGGTATTGATATTGGTAAAACCTTTGTCATTAATAGATTGCGGTGTTTCCCTGAAGTTGAACCACTCAAATTCCTGCGCAAACTCGGCGTGATAGCCCATACCCTGGCATTCTTTAACTATCTTTTTTAACAGGCTACGTGGGCAAGCGGGTAGGGCTGTGCCATTAGGGTCGCTATAATCGGCCAAAAAGAAGGGGATGTTATCCTGCCAGGGGACGTTACGAAACGTATTCAGATCAATACGGCAAAGCTTATCGGGGTAACCGGTGTGCCAGCCTGTAAGTTTCACATTGTCATAACAAACATCATTACTATCCCATCCAAAAACTACATCACAAAAACCGTAGCCGCTTTGTAAGCCTTCGATGAATTTTTTTGGATGAATTACCTTACCGCGTAAAACGCCATCAATATCGGCAAATGCGAATTTTATCTTCTGAATGTTATTTTCTTCTATGTAGATTTTAATCTGTTCGGTATCCATGGTATAAGTTATAAGGCTGGTTTCAATTGAGTAAGATAGCCATTACGATGTAAACATAAAAAAATGCCTTTGGTGTTTACAAGTATTGATACGATTTTGCTGTTACCTTTGTTTTATGCAGTTTTATAATGATTACGATTAACAGGTATTTATTTGTTTACGGCACTTTATTGGCGAAGAGTAACCCTTATGCCGCTTATCTGCAACAATGTTGTAAGCTGATTGGCGAAGGGAAATTCAGAGGGCGGCTTTACGATATCGGCCAATATCCGGGCGCAATTGATGATATAGCTGATGATCAGTTTGTTTATGGCAGCATCTATCTGATGGATGATGCGGTAAAAATTTTATCTGCTATTGATGAATATGAGGGCATTGGCCCTAACGAGCCCGAACCTCACGAGTACAACAGGGCTCTTACTGACATCGAGACGGAGAATGGTGTTGCTGCTTGTTGGGTTTATTTGTATAACTGGCCTGTTGGCGGCAAGTTTCAGATAGCCGGGGGTAATTATTCGCAGTATCTCAAAGCGAAATAACATAACAAAAAAACTCCCCTGATATTTTACAACCAGAGGAGTTAACTTTATGCGGGGATTAAACCTCAGTTTAAATTAAACTTTCGCAGTTTTTACGGTTTTGATAATTACCGCAGCTACTTTGTATGGATCGGCAGCCGAGTTAGGACGACGATCTTCCAGATAGCCACTCCAGTTGTGCTCAACGGCATAAAGCGGGATACGGATAGAAGCGCCACGATCTGAAACGCCATAGCTAAAGTCGGTGATTGAAGCAGTTTCGTGTTTACCTGTTAAACGCTGATCGTTATGGGCACCGTATACTGCGATACACTCAGTTACAGCAGGGCGGAACGACTCGCAGATAGCTTCAAAAATAGCTTTGCTGTTTGCTGTACGTAAAGTTGTATTTGAAAAGTTAGCGTGCATACCAGAACCGTTCCAGTCTAACTGACCAAGCGGTTTACAATGCCAGTTGATAGATACGCCATAGCTTTCGCCAATTCTTTCTAATAAATAACGTGCAACCCAAATTTGGTCACCGGCTTCTTTAGCGCCTTTAGCAAAAATCTGGAATTCCCACTGGCCTGCAGCAACCTCGCCATTAATACCTTCAACATTTAAGCCGGCTTCTAAACATACGTCTAAGTGTTCTTCAACAATTTCGCGGCCGTAAGCGTTGTTTGCACCTACAGAGCAATAGTATGGACCCTGCGGAGCCGGGTAACCACCAGCCGGGAAACCCAGCGGTTTGTTAGTTTTAGGATCCCATAAAAAGTATTCCTGTTCAAAACCAAACCAGAAATCATTATCATCATCCTGTATAAGCGCACGGCCGTTTGACTCATGAGGTTTACCTGTTGAATCCAAAACTTCGCACATTACCAGGTAAGCGCTTTTTCTTTGTGGATCCGGGCATACAAAAACTGGTTTTAAGATACAATCTGATGAACCACCTGGTGCTTGTTCAGTTGATGAGCCGTCAAAGCTCCAGTTATCCAGATCTTCTACTTTACCGCTGAAATCTTTAACGATTTTTGTTTTGCTACGCAGGCTTTGTGTTGGTTTGTACCCATCAAGCCAAATGTACTCGAGTTTAGTTGCCATTTTTTAATTAATTTGTAAAGTTGGGGTTCTATTTATAGTTTTTGTATTAATCTCGCTAATTAACAAGGCGAATTTAAATTTTTTTTATAAAAATCACCATGATTTTGTGATTTTTTTATAATTTTTTTCAACAAATGTTGTGTTTTAGCTGTAAATGCATAATAATTAATGCAATTGGTAGCGTTTTTAGTAATTTTGTATTTTTAAACCCGTTGTAGTGTTTTATTTTGAAAAAAATGCAAAATAAGGCAGGTTTATAAACGGAAATAACTAAAAAACTTCATCCAGCGGAATATTAATCCTTTTCGCTCAGCTTTTCAGAAACGTTTTTAACATTTTTGTCCAGTTCCTCGGCCGAGTACAATAAATGCTTGCGTATTTTAAGTAGTTCTTCTTTGGTTTCAATGTCTTTAACCAAATCAAGCAGGCCCAATATGTTCGATAGGTGCTTGCGTACTTCGTGCGAGTTGATTGTGGCCAGCTCTTGCTTTTTGGCCGCAAACAATAACTGCTCGTAATGCCGTTTCTGCCTGCTGCTTCGGTAAAAAATGGCTACCACAATAACTGCTAAAACAGCAAGCGCAATGGCAAATATCATCCATAAACGTTCGCGTTCATACCTTAATAGGTTTACGTAATACAGGCTTTGCACTTCGTTTACTTTTAATTGCGATGATTTATCACCTACCTGCAAAAGGTTGCCGATATTTTGTTTTAACTCGCCCAAAGCCAGTTTGAAATTTTCGGCAGCAAGTTTTTCATTATTGTTACGTTCTGCTATTTTTCCAAGTACTTCGTATAGGTGGTATCTTATTTCGGGATGGTTTTTTTGAGACGGCAGGTTAAGCTGTTTTTCAATCATGTATCTGGCCGAATCTGTTTGTCCGTTGCTAAAATAGGCGTCGGCAAGCATTTGCCCCTCCAGGTCCCCCTTTACATAAAGGCTATCTTTCAATAATTCATTAATTTGCTTTATAGCACCCTTGTAGTCATGTTTTAATAAAGTAAGGTAATACCTGGTACGTTTTTGGTATGTGTGTAATTTGTAAGTCCGGTTTTTTGGGCCGAATAGTTTTTCGTGACAAGCCTTTAATGAATCGTAGTTTTGAGTTCTGAAATAATTTTCGGCTTTATTATACGTGATCAAACTTAAAATATTTAAACGGTTGAGTTTATTATCATCAATTAGCCGCTGGGCCTGGTTAAGGTAGGATAGCGATTGGCTATAAAGCCCGGTTTTATAATATATATCAGATATATTGACGTTTAGTACAGCCTCTAAATAAGGGTCATTTAAATTTTTCACCTCGTTTTTGGCTAATCCATAACTGGATACCGCGCCAATAGCATTTCCTTCGTCGGTTTGTACAAATGCAAGATGGGTGAAATAATCAAAAAGAAGCAGATGGTCGCTGCTTTTGTGGGCCTCGTCAATAGCTCTTACCAAAGCATTTTGTGATTCCTGGAGTTTTTCAAGCCGCCTTTGATATATACTTTCCATGAAGTATAAAATAGACTCCCTCTGTTCTAAATTATACCGCACAAAGGTGTCGGTTATGGCCTTTTTTTTTGCTACAAGCCGGTTTAAAGGGGCATTTTGAAAGAATAACTTGATATACCTGATTACCTTGTCTTCGCGTTTTTGTTGATCTTTCAATAAAATATAATCAACCAGGCTATCTTTTTTTGCGCTGGTTTGCGCAGAACCCGCTTTTAATGAGCAAATCAACAAAATTAATATAATAAAGCGAAGTGTTTTCAAAGTGCCGGTAATTTAGGATAAAAATACGCTTGCAAAAAATAAAATTAAACTTGCAACTCAATCAAAAGAGTAATTGTCAAGAATTTATAATAATGTTTAAACCTTTGTGTGTGTGGGAACGTATAATGATTTATTTATTAAGAAATATATAATAATATGCATTGTTGTATATGTATCTCAAAATCAGAAGGGAGGTAATTATCTGGTTAACTATAATGAAATATTTTAGATTGGTGAATAAAATTAGCCATATGTGATACTGCTTTTATTATTTATTTGATTAACATGTTTATTTTGACTACTATTGTTCAACTGTTTTAAAATTATGATATGAAAAAAATTACGTTTTTATGTTTGGCAATCATTGCCACAGGTTATTTCTCCTGCAAAAAAGAAAATGCAGCTCCGGTGTCGTCTAAAAGCACAATCAAAAAGGAACTGGCTACTGGTAAAAAAGATACAACTACTCAAAGGCTCATTGTTACGAAAGATACAACTACTCAAAAGTAATGGCTGGGCATGCCGATAAAATTATTGGGAGATTAACTGTCAAATTTCTCCAACAGTTTTAGCAGCGTTTCAAAATCCTTGGGATAGGGGGCATGTATAGTGACTTCTGTCCCGAGGTTAATTTTGAAGGTGACCTCATAAGCATGCAAGGCAAAGCGTTTCATGATTGGCAATTCTTCCTGGTCTTTCCCTAAATGATACTTTCTTTTTATTTTAGATAGAAATACAGGTTCGCCTTTATACATCTCATCGCCTGCAATTGAAGCCCTCTGGGTGGCCAGGTGAATCCTGATCTGGTGCATACGTCCCGTTACCGGGCGGCACTCCACCAAAGTATAATGCTTAAAGTATTTTAACGATTGAAACCAGGTTTCGGCGCGCTTGCCTTCCTGCCTGCTAATAGTTACGTTGCCTTTGCCAACGTTTAATATCGGCAGGTCAATCAGTAAATTATCAAAAGTATGGGTGCCATCAATAATGGCGTGGTACACCTTTTTTACCTGCCGTTTTTCAAATTGCATAGATACCATACGGTAAGCCTCCGGGTTTTTGGCAATGATAAGAGCGCCCGACGTTTCTTTATCCAGCCGATGGCAAATTTGTGCATCTTCCCAGTATCCTTTAGCCAGCCGCAGTAAATTTACCTCGCCACCTTCGCGCTCATCAAGCGAACTCAAAAAGGGGGGTTTGTTAACCACAATCACGTCATCGTTCTCAAATAGTATCAGGTCGGCAAATTTCGGAAACTTCATATTTTATATATAGCCGCCAAAAATACGGTTTATAATAATGATACCATGCCTGTCGTCAAATTTTAAAATCGCAAAGAACTCCAGTATGATTTCATAATCGGGCAGAAGGATTAATTGGGGATATTTTAAAACAATTTTATTTTAAATGTAACATTTACATTTATTTTTATACTTTTGAAAAATCAAACGCAATTACCAATTGCCATAAGCCAATAAAACCTGTACAAATAACACAATGGAGACTAATAATTTCGATCTTAAAGAACATCCGCACAGTCGTTTAAATATTTTAACCGGCGATTGGATCCTGGTATCGCCACATCGTACAAAACGCCCATGGCAGGGTAAAGTAGAGGCCACTCAAGCTAACGACCGCCCCGCTTACGACCCGCAATGCTACCTTTGCCCAACCAACAAACGTGCAGATGGCAGCGAAAATCCCGATTACAAAGGCAGCTTCGTTTTTACGAATGATTACTCGTCGCTGCTGTTAAATACGCCCGATGGCGGCCTTAATGATGATGAACTACTGGTAGCCAACAGCCAGAAAGGCATTTGCCGTGTTATCAGCTTTTCGCCGCGACATGATCTTACGCTGCCGCAAATGGAAACTACAGAGATTCGTAAGGTGGTTGATGTGTGGCAATCTGAATTTGAAAACCTTGCATCATATCCCTGGATAAAATACATTCAGATATTTGAAAACAAAGGCGATATTATGGGTTGCAGTAATCCGCACCCGCATGGCCAGATATGGGCGCAAAATAGCATCCCGGTTGAAGTGGCCAAAGAAACTCAGCAGCAAAAAACGCACTTTGAGCAAAAAGGCCGCAGTTTGCTTGGCGACTATTTGGCGCTGGAACTTAAACGCCAGGAGCGTGTTATTTTCGAGAACAACCATTTTGTAGTGCTGGTACCGTTTTGGGCGGTTTGGCCATACGAAACCATGATTATTAGCAAAAGGCACGTCACCAGTATCCTTTATTTTACAGATGACGAAAAAGATGCCCTTGCTGATGCTATTAAAAGGCTTACTGTAAGGTACGATAATATGTTCGAAACCTCGTTCCCTTACTCGGCGGGGATGCACCAATCGCCGGTTAATATGGGCGAGCATCCTTACTGGCACTGGCATATGCACTTTTACCCGCCGCTGCTGCGCTCGGCAACGGTTAAAAAGTTTATGGTTGGATACGAGATGCTGGCCAATCCTCAACGCGATATTACCGCCGAATATGCTGCCGAGAAACTGCGTGGTTTAAGCGAAGCCTACTATAAAGTGAAAGGGTAGGTTAAAAAAGTCGCATTTAAACCAACTAATATGGCACCTACTTATGAATCTTTATTTTAAGATCTATGGTTGATTATGATACCGGCTTGCCTATCTTTGGCGGCCTGTAATCAACCATCAACCCAACAGAAAACCAGTATGACAGATAGCACAAAAACGGATAGCACTAAATCATTCGCTGCTGCATTTGAATCAACCATCAATGGTAAACAAACCCACCTTTACACACTTAAAAACAAAAAAGGGATTACCGCCACATTTACCAATTATGGTGGCCGCATAGTAAGCCTGCTGGTACCCGATAAGGATGGCAAACTTACCGATGTGGTTTTAGGGTATGAAAGCGTAGACGGTTTCGAAAAATCAACCGAGCCCTATTACGGCGCAACCATCGGCCGTTTTGGTAACCGTATTGCCAAAGGCCATTTTAAAATTGATGGCAAAGATTACCAGTCATCTATCAATAATCTGCCAAATATGCTGCATGGCGGTAAAAACGGCTACCAGAGTGTAGTTTGGGATGCCAAACAAATTGATTCGGCTACACTGGAGCTTACCTACCTGTCAAAAGATATGGAAGAAGGTTTTCCCGGCAACCTTACCGTGAAGGTGGTTTATAGCCTTACCGACAACAACGAATTTAAATGCGTTTATGAAGCCCGTACCGATAAAACAACCGTGGTGAACCTAACCAACCACGCATTTTTTAATTTGAATGGCGAGGGCAGCGGCACCATTCTTAATCATTTGGTACAAATTAACGCTGATAATTATACTCCGGTTGATGCCGGTTTAATCCCTACCGGTAAAATTGAGCTGGTAAAAGGTACGCCGTTTGATTTTATCCAACCCGAAACAATTGGCAAACGCATTGATGACGATAATCAGCAACTGAAAAACGGCAAAGGTTACGATCATAATTTTGTGCTTAACAAACATGATTTAAACACCCCGGTTGCTACTGTAATCGGCGATAAAAGCGGCATTAAAATGGAAGTTTACACCGAAGAGCCGGGTATGCAGTTTTACAGTGGTAACTTTATGCAGGCCAAAAACGCCATGAAGCGCGGTATTAAGGATGAATTCCGTACCTCGTTTGCCATGGAAACCCAGCATTATCCCGATTCGCCAAACCAGCCGCAGTTTCCATCAACCGAACTTAAGCCCGGCGAAACTTACAAAACCCAATCGCTGTATAAATTTACGGTTGTAAAATAAGCTTGTAGCTTTTAGATACTTTGAAAAGATCCGGTCATTTGGCTGGATTTTTTTTCGCCTTGTTATATGGCCCAAAAACCGGGTTGGGTGTTTTCTTAACTTTAAAGAAGCATCAAAGACACCTTCGTCGCAAATTTCACATCTATGCCGTATCTTTCTGCCAGCCAACAATGAACCCTTTTCCGATTTGGTAACCATACCTATGTTGATGGTATTTCGTAAATACTATGGGAGCCGGACGATGTGGTACTTACTGGTTATATTGGTTATAAGTATTTTCGCCACTTCGCTATTCCTGGATTATTCTTTCGCGGCTTTGCATTGGATACCACAAGCGCACACCGGCGGTATGCAAATGACTGGCAGGCATTTCAGTTGGAACTATCAAACCTGGCTAAACCTGTTCTTTATTCCTTTATCGCTGGCCTAATTTTTACCGGGGCAGAAAAGGCATGAAATAATGCTAATTTTGGTAAAGGATAAATTCATGCTGTTACATATTAAAAATATGGTTTGCGACCGTTGCCAGATGATCGTCCGGCAGCAATTGGAGAACCAGGGCTTTACGGTTAAGCAGGTGGCGTTGGGTAGTGCCGAAATAACGCCTGAACCTGATGAGGAACACATACAACTCATTGCTGTGGCGCTGAAAGTTCCCGGCTTTGAACTGATCAATAGGGAAACGGATAAGACGGTGGAAGCTATCAAAAATGCTGTTATTGAGCTGGTGCATCATTCCGACCTGTCCGAACTCAATATATCTCTTTCCGATCTGATCGCAAAGCGGGTTGGCAAGGATTACGCCTATTTAAGCCGCTTATTTTCCAATGCGCAGGATACAACCATCGAACGGTTTATTATTGAGCAAAAAGTAGAAAAAATAAAAGAGTTGATGGAATATGGCGACTTGAACCTTAATGAGATCGCTTACCAGATGGGTTATAGTAGCAGCGCACATTTATCTACACAGTTTAAAAGCGTTACAGGCTTAACACCCAGTCAGTTCAAAGCTTCAGAAAAAGCGGTGCGTAAGGCCATTGATAAAATTTGATAGTTAAGTGTACAACAGGATGTAAACTTTTAACGGAATTATATAAAAATTACCAATCGAACAGCCGCTATCTTAGCGGTGTGGTAAATAAGCAACCTCGTGTTGCAATATTTTAAGCAATAAGCCTTTTAATAAGAGCATGAAGCCTATAGCTGTTTTTCTCATTTTGAATACATTGCTTTTATCCTCGTTTTCGGGTATGGCAAATAGCTATCGTAGAAAGGCATCATGTTGCGTAACAAAACCGCAAAAGGATTGCTGTAAAAAACAAAAACAGGGCACTGCCGATGATTGCGCCAAAGGTAACTGTAACGCGATGCTGTCTTGCGGAACCTGTGGATTTGTTATTACTCCATCCGTTTCTATTTCACCCATCATTTCCATTTTAAGTAGCCAGGTTGTTCATCCTTTCGCCATAGGCGAACTATCTGACTATCACGGCAACGGCTGGAACCCGCCGAAAGCTTAATAATTAGAACTGTATCAAGTCAATCCAAGATTGACAAAGCAATTAGTTATTAATCTTTAAATTCAAAATCATGAAAAAGTTTCTTTTCATCACCATAGTGATGTTATCGTCAGCCATATCTATTACTTATGCCAATACCCCTTGCTGCAACAGCAAAATAACATGCTCCAAATGTGCAAAGGGCTGCGGGCCGAACTGTAAGGATTATTGCAGTAAAAGTTGTAAGGCATCAGGAGAATGCACGACTAAATGTAAGATGTAAGTAGACAACAAAGCCGCTCCAATAAAAGTGCGGCTTTGTTAATTTATTGGTTATTATACATCTATAAAATCGCCTCATTCAAACGCTGTACTGCCTCGGTAAGGGTCATTATGTATCGGTTGTCTTGAACAAATCTTCAAAGTTTTCCACAGCATATAGGTTTAATCCTTAAATTTAAGCTTTTTCCTGCGTAAGGCGAGTCAATTATTTTATCAAACGGTATAAATTTGGTAAAATAATTGAAATTGCAATTCGGTGTCGCCGTTTTGGTCAATCCTCAGCAATAATTAGGCATATAATTTTAATTAAACAGTAAATAGGGATTTTTAGAATAAATTTGATTAAATAATTATACAGGCCAATGAAATTTCAACAGTTATTAGAAGACGTAAAAAAATACGTGATATCCTATTTTGATGCCTACCAGGACCCCAATTTAATTTATCACGACCTTCAGCATACCAAAGATGTTGTAGCCGCTGCTACAAAAATTGCCAACCACTACCAGCTTAGCGATGAGGACTTTTTTGTTGTGGTAGCTGCCTCATGGTTTCACGATACAGGATATTTTACTGATAAAGCCGAACACGAAGCAAAGAGTATCAGCATAGCCGGGCACGAGCTTAAGCAGCTAAAAGTTGCCGATGCGGTAATTGAAAAAGTAAAAGGCTGTATTATGGCTACCGAAATGCCGCAGAAACCCGTTGGTTTGTTACAGGAAATTATATGCGATGCCGATCTTTTCCATTTGGGAACCGATGATTTTAACGAACGGAGTAAACTGGTGCGTAAAGAAATTGAAAAGGTAAAAAACATTGTACTTGATAAAGATGTGTGGCGTCAAAAGAGTATCGAACTATTGCAATCGCACCGGTATTTTACCGACTATTGCCGCCTGCTGCTTGGCGATCAGCAGCAAAAAAACCTGGATAAGCTGATAGGCAAACAGGCACTGGTAAAAGACAAAGCGCCGGCGATGGCCCTGGCCGAAGAAGATGTTGTAGCTGATACAGACGATGATAAGGCTGATACCGAAAAGCATGGTAAAAAGCATAAAACGGATAAACCAGAACGCGGTATCGAGACGATGTTTCGCATTAGCTCAAGCAATCACCAGCGGCTGAGCGATATGGCCGACAATAAAGCTCATATCATGATCACTGTGAACTCCATCATTTTATCGGCCATTATTAGTTTGGTGCTGCGTAAAATTGATGAACACTCCAACCTGTTGCTGCCAACTTTTATGCTGCTTGGGGTAAGTTTGCTCACCATCACTTTTTCTATATTGGCAACCCGGCCGTCGATACCTAATGGGATATTTACTCATGAAGATATCGAGAATAAAACTGTTAACCTTTTATTTTTTGGTAATTTTTACCGCATGTCGCTCGAAAAATACAGCGAGGGTATGGTTAAAATGATGGACGACAGCGACTTCTTGTACGGCAGTCTTATCCGCGATAATTATTCGCAAGGTGTGGTGTTGGGAAAAAAATACCGGTTGTTGCGTGCATCATACAATGTATTCATGTTCGGACTTATTATTTCGGTAGTCGCGTTCATTATCTCAACACTGATCTAAAGCGGTAAATACCATACCGCAACAAAATATATCTACCTATGGATCATTACTCATTTTTTGACAGGGATTTAAGCTGGCTACTTTTCAACGAACGGATTTTGATGGAGGCCGGAAAAGAAACCTTGCCATTGATGGAAAGGGTGAGTTTTCTCTCGATATTTTCTTCCAATTTAGACGAGTTTTACCGGGTGCGGATGCCCGTATTACTGGCCCTACATAACCTGGCCAAACATGGCAGCAGCGAAAAAGAGGATGTATTGCTACAAGCCCAGGAATTAATAGGTCATCAGCAGCAAAAATTCGGGCAGATTTTTGCAGGTGAAATTATCCCTTTATTAAGATCCCGGAAAATTACCCTGCTTTTTAACGAACCGCTACCTAATATAATTGCCGATAAGGTTAGCGACTATTTTTATAGCCAGGTTATGGCTTTTTTACAACCCATAGACCTTGCTGACACCAAAAAGAGTTTCTTCCCCGAAAATAACCTGTTGTACTTTTTGGTGACCCTGCAAGCTGAAAACCAAGCCGAACGCAATGTAATCCTTAACATTCCATCAAACCAATTGCCCCGGTTTTACAGCGTTAATACAGATGATGGGCAATACATTGTTTTTTTGGACGACATCATCAGGCATAACCTGGATAAGTTATTCAAAAACGAGGTGCTTACAGGCTGCTACAGCATTAAAATAACCCGCGATGCCGAGCTTGACCTGGATGATGAATATCAGGGAGACCTATCTGAACAGGTGGAGAAACAATTACTAAAACGCGATCTGGGCATTGCCACCCGCTTTTTGCACCAGCCTGGCGTGCCGTTACGCACCCTGCATTTTATAACCGATAAATTTAACCTGCAAAGTTCAAGCGTGGTAGAAGGAGGGATGTATCATAACCTTAAAGATTTATCGGGCTTGCCGGTTAATAATCCATCGTTGCGCTACACACGCTGGCCTCCTTTGGTGGGATACCACGTTAGCGATGCAGGATCGTTGTTTGATCATATCGAAACACGGGATTATATCTTTCATACGCCCTATCAATCCTACAATACTATTCTTCGTTTTTTTAATGAGGCCGCTACCGATGTTTCTGTCAAAGAAATCTCTGTTACCCTGTACCGGGTGGCCAGTGATTCGCGCATTGTAAATGCCTTAATAAGTGCCGCGAATAATGGCAAAAAGGTACGCGTTATGGTTGAGCTGAAAGCCCGGTTTGATGAGGCCAACAATATTAAATGGGCAAAAAAAATGAAAACCGCCGGTGTCGATATTATTTACAGTAATACCGCATTAAAAGTACACGCCAAAATTGCATTGGTAAAAAGGCAGGTTGATGGCCGCGACAAATATTCGGGCCTGCTTGCTACCGGTAATTTTAACGAGAGCACAGCCACGTTTTATACGGATCATATCATGATGACGGCCAATTCGTCGCTACTGCGCGAGATGGAATTGTTGTTCATGTTTTTGGCTAAGGGTAAAAAATCGGCAGATGGGTACCCTATTGATTTTAAGCACCTGCTGGTAGCTCAGTTTAATTTACAGGATCGCTTTTTAGAGCTGATTGACCAGGAAATTGCCAATGCAAAACAAGGCCTGCCTGCATTCATCACTATAAAATTAAACAATCTGGAAGAGCGTACGCTAATAGCCAAACTTTATGAAGCATCGCAGGCCGGGGTTAAAATATCGCTGATAGTACGCAGTATTTGCTGCCTGATACCCAGTATGGAAGGGATGAGCGAAAATATTACCATAAAACGTATTGTAGACCGCTATCTGGAACATGGCCGGATTTTTATCTTCCACAATAACGGCGACGAAAAGGTTTTTCTTGGCTCGGCCGATTGGATGAACCGTAATATTTACAGGCGGGTTGAGGTTTGTTTTCCGGTTTATGACCATAATGTAAAAGCCGAGGTTTTGCAGTTAATAGATATTCAGCTTAAAGACAATGTACAGGCCGTTACGCTTGACGGTGACTTGCAAAACGTAAACATACAGCAGATGCAGCCTTTAGTGCAATCGCAAAAGGCGATTTACGAATTTTTAAAATCGAAGCGCAATGATTAGGGATATACGCAACACATTGATGGGTGTTATTGTAGCAGGTATGTTGCTAAGCATCTCCTGTACCGGCAAAACGGGCACACAAGGCTATGATAGCCCCAAGGGTTACAACCTTAATAAGCCCGTAAAATATTATATGCCCGATGGCCTGCTTGAAATATCGGGCATAGCCTTTAGCAATGGCAAAAGTGATTCGGTTTATGCCGAACAGGACGAAGACGGAAATATTTATTACCTAAAATTGGGCGATAAGCAGGTTAACTACAGCAAATTTGGCAAAAAAGGTGATTATGAGGATATAGCTATTTGCCATAAACAGGTAATTATGCTGCGGAGCGACGGGGTACTGTTTACGTTCCCGTTTAGCCAGGTACGAAATAAGGAAATCCCGGACGTGCAAAAATTAGAAGGATTGTTACCCGATGGCGAATATGAAGGGATGCATGCCGATGAGCAAAACGGGCTGGTTTACATATTATGTAAGCATTGCACCGACGACAATATCACCAAAAGCAGCAGTGGTACTATTTTGGCTTTACAGGCCGATGGTACACTTAAGCAAAGCGGAAGTTTTAGCGTCGACGTAAAAACAATTGAAAAGATAACCGGGAAAAAGAAGGTCAATTTCCATCCATCAGCGTTAACTAAAAACAGCAAAACTAACGAATGGTATATTTTATCATCAGTTAATAAAATGCTGGTGGTTGCCGATAGTAATTGGAAAGTAAAGGCCGTTTACAGTTTAGATCCCGCTATTTTCAACCAGCCCGAAGGGATTGCATTTGATAATCAATACAACCTGTACATTTCAAACGAGGGTGGCAAGACAAGCGCAGGCAATATTTTGAAATTTAACTATACCAAATAAACTGATGACCGGGAGAAAAAAACTACTGTTTGTATTATGTACATTAATTAACCTGATAGGTTTTCAGTTATGCTACGCCCAAAATGCAGATATCGATATTTTAAAAAGTATCAATCCGCAAAATCCAACGTCGGGCTATTGGCGTACCACCAGTACATCGGCCTACTACGTAGCAGGAGCCGCTTCTTTCGGTACGCTCATATACGGGTTAGCAAGTGGTAACCAAACCGCTAAACAAAATGGTTTAGAGGCTGTTATCAACATAGGTGCAACAGAAATTTTTACCTATGTTGTTAAAATTGGAGTAAACCGTACCCGCCCCGCAGATAGATACCCCAATGATGTATTTGTGACTTCACCCACGCACGGGCAATCATTTCCGTCGGGTCATAGCAGTCTTGCCTTCGCTACAGCAGCTACCATATCCATACAATATCATAAGTGGTATGTAACCGTACCTGCTTATTTATGGGCGTCGTCTGTTGGGTACTCGCGCATGTACCTGGGCAAGCATTATCCGTCAGATGTGCTTGCAGGTGCAGCCGTAGGTATTGGCACGGCATACGCGGGCCACTGGCTCAATCAAAAACTATTTAAAAAGCACACTGTAATTCATGAAGGCCATGATTAAAAAATTATTTCTGCTGTTAACATTATTGATGGGCGGCTTCAATTTACTGGCCCAGGACTCGGTAAAATACCGGGTGATACTTATAGGCGATGCCGGCGAGATGGACATGCAGCAAAACGCGGTATTAATGCATGCTGCAGCCAACATCATCAAAAATAAAACGATTGTGATGTACCTTGGCGATAATATTTACCCAAGGGGAATGGGCTTGCCCGGCAGCCCCGAAGAGAAGCAAACCCAGAAGATACTTCAATCACAATACCAGCCTATGCGGGCCAATGGCGCACCCGTTTATTTTTTACCCGGCAACCACGATTGGGATAAAATGGGGCCGCAGGGCCTGGCCAAAATAAAACGGGAATGGGCATTTTTAGAAGAGCAGCAGGATAGCCTGTTAAAAATGGTGCCTGCCAACGGCTGCCCCGATCCGGTAGAGATAAACCTGGGGGATAACCTCACGGTTATAGCATTTGATAGCGAATGGTGGCTATATCAGTACAGCAAAGCAAACGATGCCGCCGAATGCGATTGTAAAACCAAAGAAGATATTATTGATAAATTTGAACAAATCCTGAGCCGGAACCGCAACAAGGTTATCCTGCTGGCATCGCACCATCCGTTTCAAAGTTATGGCACTCATGGCGGCTATTTCTCTTTAAAAGATCACATTTTCCCGCTGACGGCAGTTAACAGCAATCTGTTTATTCCGTTGCCTGTGTTAGGTTCGTTGTATCCCTTTTTGCGATCATCATTTCCAAACCCCGAGGATTTAAACCATCCTTTATATAAAGAGATGATTAAACGGATAGATGGTGTGTTTAAAGATTTTGCCAATGTTATACATGTGGCTGGGCATGAGCATGGCCTGCAATTTATAAAAGGCGATCAGGTACAGGTGGTAAGCGGCGCAGGCGCCAAGCATACCTATGCTATAAAAGGCAAAAACTCCCTGTTTGCCGATGCTACCCAGGGCTATGTTACTGCAGATATGCTGACTGATAACAGCATGCGTTTTACCTACTATATTGACGGAGAAACCGGGGTAAAACAGGCATTTGTTTACACCCAGCCTTACACACCGGTTAAACCATTGCCGGCAACCCCGTTTAAAGTAATTACAGCCGATAGCCTGGTAATTAAGGTACATCCATCATATGATAGTGTAAGTAAATTTCACCGTTTACTATTTGGCGAAAACTACCGTAAGGAATGGGCTGCCGGTACCAAACTGCCGGTTATCAATATAGCTACCTTTCAGGGAGGGTTAACACCCGAGAAACTGGGCGGTGGTTTTCAAACACATTCGCTGCGTTTAATTGACAAAACGGGCAAGGAATGGGTTATCCGCAGCGTTGAAAAAAGCCCGGAAAAATTATTACCCCCCGAGTTCCAGGAAACATTTGCCCGCGATTGGGTAAACGATGCCATGAGTGCCCAACATCCGTTTTCGGCACTAATAGTGCCCCCACTGGCCGATGCTGTGCATGTGCCACACACCAACCCGCAAATCGGGGTAATGTCGCCCGATGAAAAGCTGGGTAAGTTTAACAAGGTGTTTGATAACAAAGCAGTGCTTATTGAAGAGCGGGAGCCTGCCGGAAAATCGGATAATTCGCTAAAAATGGTGGCCACCATGTTAAAGGATAACGATAACAGGATAGATGCCGAAATATTTTTACGCGGCCGCCTGCTTGATTTGCTAATTGGCGATTGGGACCGCCGCGGCGATCAATGGCGCTGGCAGGGCACCAAAACCGATAAAGGCATTTACTACACCGGGGTACCACGCGACCGCGATCAGGCAATGTATACCAACCAGGGTATTATACCATATTTGGCATCAAGGGAATGGGCAGAGCCCGACCTGCAGGGCTTCGGCGGCAAAATTAAAAACATATACTACTCGTTATGGAGCAGCATGTTTGCCGATTTGTTTCCGGGGATGAAATATAATCACGAAGAATGGACGCGCATTGTTAATGAATTTGTGGCTGCCGAAACAGACGACGTTTTAGAAACCGGCTTGCGCCGCCTACCCGCATCGGCCTATAAATTAAGGCACGATGTGCTATTGAAACAACTGAAGGAACGCCGTGCAAATATCCCGGCAGCTATGGAGGAGTTTTATAGGATCAGCAATAAAATTGTCGAGATCCACACGTCTAAAAAAAATGAACTCTTTAACATTAAAGATATCCCCGGTGACGGATTAAATATCACCATCAACAAAATCAGCAGTGGCGGTAAAGTGAGGGACACGCTAATGAACATCAATTTTATGCCCGATATTACCAAAGAGATCAGGATTTACACTGGTGCCGGGGCCGATAAAGTTGTTTTAAATAACGCCACATCGCCCATAAAGCTCAGGTTTGTTGATAGTGTTGATGTAAAAGACTATAACATTGTACGTTCAAAAAATAAAGTGCAGATTTATGACCCCGGTACGCTAAAATTGACGGGGGATAGTACAAGGGTACGTAAGTATTTCTCGGCCGATAGCGCCAATATTTCGTACATGGCCGTAAATCTGTCAAACGTTACCATGCCTATGGCCAATATCGAGATAAACCCCGATGAAGGCTTTTTATTAGGGCTTGGGTTTAAGTATACACACCAGGATAGTTTTCGTAAATTCCCGTATAACGATGTACAGCAGGTATTTTTGAGCCACTCGTTTTCAACAAAAGCCTTCAGGGCCAATTACAGCGGTGAGTGGATAAAAGCCGTGGGTAACGCCAACCTGTTATTACAATTCCAGGCCAATTCGCCGGAGAATATTAACTTTTTTGGCCGGGGTAACGAAACTGTATTTGATAAAGCCGGAAATTACAAAAAGTTTTATCGTACCCGGTTTACCACCGTTCAGTTCGATCCGGCTTTAACCTGGCATAGCGCAGCAGGCACCACGGTAACCGTTGGGCCATCATTGCAGTACTATAATTTAAATGCGGCCGACAATACAGGCCGTTTAATTACAAATCCTTTACTCACCAATAGTACAGATAGTTATACCTTTGATCAGCGGAAGGTTTTTGCGGGCGCAATTTTTAATTTTACCAGCGACTTGCGTAACAATAAGGTGCTACCTGCATGGGGAAGCTATGTAAATGTTAAATTACAGGGATACACGGGCTTAAATAGTAATTCAAACTCGTTTATACAGCTGATACCACAGGCGGCTTTATATAAAAGCTTAAACACCAACGGTACCATTGTGCTGGCCGAACGAATAGGCGGAGGTGTAACCATTGGTAAAACCGCTTTTTATCAATCGTTGTTTTTAGGCGGGCAGGATAACTTATTAGGTTACAGGCTTTACCGTTTTGCCGGGCAATATAGTTTTTATAACAATTTGGAACTGCGCTTAAAATTGTTTGATTTTGCAAGTTATATAGTACCGGGGCAGGCTGGTTTAGTAGGTTTTTATGACATTGGCCGCGTTTGGGAAAATGGCGAACATTCTGATAAATGGCACAATGGTACTGGCGCCGGCTTATATATTGCCCCTGCCAAATTAGCGGTTATAAAAATTGTGGCCGGGCACTCCGAAGAAGGCTGGTATCCTTATTTATCAACAGCCTTCAGGTTTTAACTTAAGGTAATTTAAAAATGCACACCGAGGTACTCAACATAAGTAAAAATGATTGCAATGTTTGCCAGGTAGAAACCTGCCTTACATTTGATCCTTTTGTAGCGCATTTAAAGGAGCGTGTAAAAACAGAAAAAACCCTCAAAGCCGAGTTTTATAAATACGTGCTCAACAAATTTGAAACGGAATTGTGTATCGATCTGGAGGTGAACCCCGATTATGCTGAAATGTACAGGAGTACTCTGGAATTGATTTACAGCATACTTACGCCACCTATTTTAAATGAAAAAGAGTTTTTTTGGGCGCTGAGCACCCCAGTGCCTGAAAAGATTTTTTTCAGCACTGAAGCATTTTTTGAATTTCATTCCAGTCACCACTCCGGCCTGTATGCGGTTAATATGCCCAATCAGGATTTATTTGCCCAGCGCCAGAAGCGCTTTATTTACAACTTGATACTGGAGCGTATGTATGGCTTTAGTACAATACTCCGGAACGAGTTGCTGTATAGCTATATAGACCCCGATACCAAACTTACGCGTTACTATAACATTTTTACAAATCCGCAATTTGTTAATGTTGTATCAAAAGGCGAGTTGCCTGTTTTAAGCTTTGAGGCCATTGAGCCTTACCTTAATGATTTTGAAGGTATAGATGTGCTGGAACGCATTTTACCACTCTCGAATTTTAAGTTTGAAGGTTTTTCGGTGATAACTTTAACTGATGTTACCTTGCCCCATGCGATGGAAAGCATTAGGGACGAGTTGGTTAATCACTCCAGTAACGAAACGGAGCAATATGAACACATCATCAACTCTTTAAAGGCTCTGTCCGAAGACCCGGCCATTGAATTTGGGCTAATGCCTTTTTTAGCAGTAAATAACCGGCCGATATTTGATACCGATGAGTGCTCTCAAAGTGTGCTTATGTCGTCGGCAAAAAAATATAGTCTGGCCGAAGAAACTTTTGTGGCCATTGCAGATGACTATAACAGGAACCCCAAGCCGATATTTTTCAATGTCATCAATGACGAAAAAACAATAAAATATCCTTTTTTAAAGGTGTTGAAACAATCGGGGGTAAAATCATACGGTATTTTTCCGGTTTATTACAACAAAAAAAACGTGGGTATTCTTGAAGTATACGCTTACAAGGAAATAGCATTTTATGAAAAATTGCTATCAAAGCTGCAAACCGCCATGCCACTGATAGCGCAGTTACTCCAAAACAGCATAGATCAGTTTAACGACCGTATTGAGCGGATAATTAAAGATAAGTTTACATCGCTGCAGCCATCTGTTCAATGGAAATTTAACGAGGTGGCCTGGGAGTATCTTAAAAGCGGCAATAAGAAGCGTAAAAATCAGGAAATAGAAACCGTTGTATTTGATAACGTATATCCGCTATTTGGCGCAATAGATATCCGCAATTCAACCATCGAGCGTAACACAGCCTTGCAGGATGATTTAAAGGCATTCCTTACACTGGTTATGAACACCCTTACCACTTTAAAAAAACACATTCACCTGCGCCTTATTGATAACCTGGTATTTAAATGCGATGAGTGGCTGCAAAAGGTAAGCGGCTTTATTACTACAAACGACGAGCTTACACTGGACGGCTTTGTAAAAGATGAATTGAACCCTTTTCTGGAACATTTCAGGCAAAACTATCCCGACGAAAAACCGGTGATAGATAAATATTTTGCCGCACTGTCTGAAGATACAGGCCTTTCTTTTGCCAATAGGCGTAACCTGGAAAATTCCATGCAGCTTATCAACAACAGCATCAATCATTACCTGGAGGTGGCGCAGGATGAAGTACAGGAATCGTACCCCTGTTATTTTGAAAAATTCAGGACGGATGGTGTTGAATATGATATTTACATAGGGCAATCCATTGCGCCCGGCCGGGCTTTTGACCTGCTTTATTTAAAAAATATCCGCTTGTGGCAATTAAGGTCGATGGCCGAAATAGCAAGGATCACTAACTCTTTAACCGACCAGATTTCGCACCCGCTGCAAACAACCCAGCTGATTTTTATCCACTCAAATCCAATACAGATCAGCTTCAGGAATGACGAACGCCGGTTTGACGTGGAGGGCGCCTATAACATCAGGTACGAAGTAGTTAAAAAGCGCATAGACAAAGTTTTGATAGCAGGCTCAGTTGAGCGCCTTACACAGCCTGGAAAAATTGCCATGGTATATTTTAATGCAAACGAAGCGGCAGAGTATCAGCAATATATTAAATTTTTGCAAGACTCACATATATTGAACGATGATCTTGAATACCTTGATCTGGAGGAATTACAGGGCGTTACCGGGCTAAAAGCCTTGAGGGTTGGGGTTAATTATGATTTTAAATCATAAAACAAAACGATGTATTAAACTATTGTGTACTATGCGTTATTAGCTATTACCTTGAAAAATACATTCCTAAAAAAAAAGCTGGTTAAAAATTTATTGCTGCTGATATTAGCAACAATAGGTACAATAAACGCCCATGCGCAAGCACCCGGCAATAGCATTAAGCTGGCTATCGAGCCCGGATACAATAAGGTAAGCGGTACCCATCGGTTTTTCCTTGGCGAAAACTACCGTAAGCTTTGGGCGGCACCGGTGAAGCTGCGTATTTTTCATATCCAGACCGAAAAAGGCGGCTTAAAAATTCTGCAAAAAGGCGGCGGTCAGCAAACCAAATCGTTACGCCTGCAAGACCCAACCGGGCAGCAGTGGGTATTAAGAACCATCCAAAAATATCCCGAAAATGGTTTACCGCCAAGCTTGCGGCCAACTGTGGCTAAAGATATACTGCAAGATCAGGTATCTGCCGCGCACCCTTTCTCGGCTTTAACTGTGCCGCCATTGGCCGCAGCATTGGGCATACCTCACTCCAACCCCGAAATTGTTTATGTGCCCGATGATCCTGCCCTGGGCGATTACCGAAAGGATTTTGCCAACCAGGTTTTCTTGTTTGAAGAGCGCGAACCGCTGGATGCCGAAAAAACTGAAAATACCGATAAAGTGCAGCGTAAACTACAGGATGATAACGATAACCGGGTTGACGAAAAAACCGTACTGCGCGCCCGCCTGCTGGATATGCTGCTGGGCGATTGGGACAGGCACGAAGACCAATGGCGCTGGGAAAAACTGGAAGGCGAAAATGGAACAACTTATGAGCCTGTGCCACGTGATCGCGACCAGGTTTATTATAAAACTTCGGGGCTGTTTCCGTGGATAGTGGCGCACCAATGGCTCAAATCAAAATTCCAGGGCTACAGTGGCGAAATAAGAGACATCAACGGATGGAACTTTAACGCCCGGTATTTTGATCGCTATTTCCTGAATCAATTGAGCGAAGAGGATTGGAAAGAACAGATAGCCCTTGTGCAAAATAAGCTAACCGATAACCTGATAAAAAGTGCGGTTAAACGAATGCCTGATACCATCTTCAAACTTTCGGGCGCCGAAATTATCAGCAAAATGATTGCCCGCAGAAACATACTCGATAAGCAGGCCATGGAATACTACCGCTTTATAGCCAAACAGGTAGAGATACCCGCAAGCGATAAAACAGACAAGTTTACCGTTAACAGTGAAGCGGGAGGCAACCTTACTGTGATTGTTAATAAGATAAAAAAAGATGGCAGCGTTGATAAAATAACCTACAAACGCACCTTTAAACCTGGCGTAACCCAGGAGGTAAGGTTATATGGCTTTGCCGGCCACGATCAGTTTGTAGTTATGGGCAGCAGCCCATCGCCTATAAAGGTTCGGATGGTAGGCGGTGATGGGATAGACAGTTTTTACGTGGATAAAAACCTGCACAATAAAAGCAGCCTTTATGTGTACGACCGGTCGGATCAGCAAAATAAGTTACCATCATCTTCGGAGGCGAAGATTCGTACGTCAACAGATACGGCAGTAAATCAGTATGATAAAAAAAGCTTTAAATTTGACAGGTTTGAGCCCATTGTATTGGCCAATTATAGTCCGGATTTAGGAATTTCACTGATAGGTGGTTTTTCTTACGAGAAACACGGCTTCCGAAAAGAGCCGTATGCTTTCCGTGACGAATTTCTGGTGAATTACAACCTGGGCAGGCAATCGTTCATGCTGACCTATGCCGCCGATTGGAAAAAAGCAATAGGGAACAACGACCTGAGAATGAATATACTGTCATTAGGGCCGCACAACCTCAGTAATTTTTTCGGAGTAGGTAACAATACCGCTTTTGTAAACAAAGGCGATAAGGAAATCGGCTACTACCGCAATCGCTACGATTTTGTTAACGCCAATGTATCTCTCAGTCAAACCAATAATAACTGGCAGTTTAGTGAGGGTATCGCCGGGCAGTATTATAACAGCGGCGCATCCAATAATACCAGCCGTTTTTTAAACGGATACAACCAGGCTAATCCCGATCAAAATGTATTTGGCACAAAATTCTACTCCGGCGTTTTGGCCAGCGCACGGCTGGATACCCGCAACAAGGCAACCATCCCCACCAAAGGTATTTTATGGAATACTACTATTGGCGGGTACACCGGCTTAAGCAAAAGCAGCGACAACACGTACGGACAAATCTTGTCGGAGTTTAGCTTTTACCTCAATCCCGACCAGGATTCAGTATTGGTGATAGCCAACAGAACGGGCCTTGGCACTACGGTTGGCGATGCCACGTATTTCCAGCTGATGAAACTTGGTGGCGCGCAAAACTTCCGTGGTTTTCATACAAACAGGTTTACCGGCAAGTCTATCGCGTATAACAATCTTGAATTACGGCTAAAAGTACTTGATTTTACATCCTACCTGTTGCCTGGTTCCTTAGGTATTATTGGTTTTAACGACGTAGGCCGCGTTTGGATCCCCGGCGAAAAATCAGATCAGTGGCATGATGGCTACGGCGGCGGGTTTTATATTATCCCAGCCCAACTGGTATTAATTGAAGCTGTGATGGGCTTTTCAAAAGAGGGATCGCTGCCATATATCACTATTGGGATGAGGTTTTAGAGGCCAAGCCCCCTAACCCCCTGAAGGGGGAACAAATATCTATAAAATTACTTTTTAAAGTCTCCCCTTCAGGGGAGATTTAGAGGGGCTTCGGCTGCTGGCTGGCTTCTTACAGCAACAATATATCAATCTGGTGCGCATGAACCATATTTACCACCGGCGACCATGCAAAAACTGTAAACCTGCCATCCTGCGAGGCCACCAATGCAATAGCATCCTTTTGATCGAACACAAACTGGGCTGCCGATAAATGCCTGGTACCGCCATTTTGCGCCGGGTGGATAACCCTGGTGGAGCAGCCAACAACAGGCTCGGTTACCACAATTTCTTCTACACGGGTGCTTTTTGAGGAGCGGCCTATTTTGGCCCCAAAGGCCAGCAATTCATGTTTATCGTTAATTACAGTAGCACCATCTATTGATGTTAAACCTCCGATGGTGTCAACGGCGCGGCGCAATTTTTCCTGCCAGGGCGTATGATACTTTTCAATCCCCTCGTGTATCATCAAATCGGTAAGGCCCGAAAATGCGGGCGAAACAGGGTAGGAGATGGGCTGAATGATAGACTCCAGCCAGTCGTCGCTGCCCGATGGAACTACCAGTAAAATACCGCCCCGTTTATGGGCCTGCATAGATGCCGCCAGTTGCACCAGCACATTCACCGGGTCGTTCCAGGACGATGGCAGGGTAAAATCAAGCATCGAGGTAAGTATATTGGGACAGTCAGACAGGGTCGATCCGTTTTCATCAACCACCTTTATTTCATCGCCTTTTAAAATGGCAATATTTAAAAATTTGCCAAAGCCATCAACCCGGCGGTGCTTTATTACCAGCAGGCCAGGCTCAATTACTTCCAAAACAAAACAATAGGCAGGTATGGCAAGGGTTGTTCCCCAAACATACAGTTCCCCATCTTCTATACAAACCCCAAGATGAATCCCAGGTTGCTGTACTGCCGAAGCAAATTTGGTAAGTATATTGGGCGCCAGCTTAATTTTGTGGCCAAACAATAAAGGCTGCCCCGCGCTTTCGGGCGGCAAAAAAGCCAGTGTAAACTTTGGCGAATAACCTTCTTCGCGGCGCAAACTTGCCCAGAAGGCTAAATCTATAAGGGTTTCAATAATATGTATATCGGGCGTAAGGCCAAGTTCGGCAGGGTTATCTGCCGCCAATGAATGAAAATGTTTAAAATGCCGTTCAATTGCCGGAGCAATTTTTCGGGCTGCTTTATAGGTTGGTTCAGAGGTAATTGTCCTTGATTCCATACTGTTTTTAAGATGATGCCAGCCGGTGTGACCGGTTAAAAAAAGATTGTTAACCAAAAATAAGCCATAAAAGCCGCCAACACAAACAAATAGCTCAAAATTGCAATTGGCGGATAATTATGGTATATCCGCCTTACGGCGGGCAAATAATTTATTTTTACTTTTGGCGTATGGACAACACCAGTGTTGCAAACAGGGCTAAACTACGTACCGGCATTAGTATTTTCTTCTTTATTTCCGGGTTTGGGTACTCGTCGTGGGCATCGCGCATCCCCTCATTACAACAGCAGCTACATTTAAACGAAGCAGAATTAGGCGCGGTTTTATTCGCCCTGCCTATTGGCCTGATGCTTACCATGCCCATCACCTCCAAAATGCTAAGGCATTTTAGCAGCCGCGGTATCATGTTTGGCGGGGTAACTGCATTTACGTTGTTGCTTTGCCTGCCTGGTTTTACTGCCTATATGTGGGAGCTTATTTTGGTGTTGTTTTTTATAGGCTCCACGCGTAACGTAATTGCCATAACCGTGAACGCGCAGGCGGTAGGGGTGCAGGCCATGTATGATAAACCTATAATGGTTACTTTTCATGGCATTTGGAGTCTGGCGGGTTTCGCCGGTGCCGCTGTAGGTTATATAATGGTTTATTTTAATATTGCGCCAACTTATCACCTTATTGGTGTAAGTGTCGTTTTGTTTATCCTCACACTTTGGTTTTATCCCAATACACTGGAGCAGGCCGCGTACGGACAAAGCAGCACTACCGTTTTTTCATTCCCCGATAAAGACCTGCTTAAATTCGCGCTCATCGCTTTTGCTTGCATGGCCTGCGAAAACACGATGTATGATTGGTGCAGCATTTACTTTCAAAAAGCCTTACATGCGCCTAAAGCTACGTCAACAGCAGCCTTTGTAGTCTACATGTTTTTCATGACGCTTGGCCGCTTTACCGGCGATAAGATAGTGGCAGCCAGCAGTATTAAAAAAGTACTCAACTTTAGCGGCATATTTATTTTACTTGGTTTTTTAATAGCTGTGCTATTCCCTTATATCTATACCGCTTTTATTGGCTATGCCATGGTTGGCCTGGGTATTTCCTGCGTAGTGCCCCTGGTATTCAGTATGGCAGGCCGGTCGAAAACCTTGAAAAGCGGGCAGGCGCTGGCGGCTATATCTACCGTAAGCTATCTTGGTTTTTTAATTATCCCGCCGTTTGTTGGTTTTGTAGCCCAGGTTGCTGGTTTACGCTGGGCATTTGGTATAGTATCGGGCTTCGGCGCGCTTATTATAATGGTGGTTGCCCGTATCAAAGAAGAAACCGAACAACCCGACGAAGTTTTAGCATAATTCATCGGGACGCTGTCCCAATAATATCGGCGTAATTAAGGTGGTTGGCATCCGGTCGGGCCGTCTATTTAACGGGTATAACCATATTTATGGATGGTGGTATGACTTTATATTTTGGATTTACCGATAATGGTTAACCTGGTGTAAACTAATCGTTAATATATCGATTTATCTTTTTGCTAAATCGATATTAGTTTGTTTTTTGGGTAATGATATTGTAATATGTACACTAAGTAAATTACGAAAAACCGAATTTTATACGTCAATTTGACTGTTATTATCAAATATTCATAAAAATTAAATTTTATTTGCCAAATTTATAACATTATCATATTTTTGTTGTGGATTTAAAATTTAACATAACATGAAAAAGATATTTATTACAACTGCAATAGCCGCTTTATTAAGCGTTAATGTATTCGCTGCCGATGGCGGTAAAAAATCAGACGGAGGTACCAATGTATCATACGTAGCACTACACGGTTTTACTGTTGACTTTGCTGATGCAACAGATGTAAACTGGACGGTAACTAAAAATTGCCAAAAAGCATCGTTCACCGTTGATGGTGTAAGGAAAACAGCTTTTTACAACCTTAGCGGCGAGTACCTTGGTGTAACTCAACGCGTTGACGTTAAAGCTATCCCGGCTAAAACAATGAAACAAATCAGCAAACAGTACGCTGGTTACCAAGTTGGCGAAGTAATTGTTTACCAGGCTAACACCGAAGTAAATTCAAACATCGATGCTACTTCATACTTTGTTGATCTTAAAAACAACAAACACGAAGTACTTGTAAGAATAACCCAACAAGCAAACCTTGAATTTTTTCAACAAGTGAAGTAATTCACAAAAAATTACCCCTCATACAAGCCATCCCAATTTATCGGGGTGGCTTTTTTATTTAATATATTTCGCGTTGCTGTATTCAAATAGAGCCTATTCATTAGGTATTCAGTTTTCGAGGTGCGTGGGCCTGTCACCCTAAACCTGTCGAGGCACGCGGAGAGGTCTGTCATTCCTCCTTCAGAGTTTCTTCAGCATGACATTGGGGGTGGGTGGTTGTCATTCCCCTTCAGAATTTCGCAAAATTTTATAACCCTGAATGACGGCAGAATTCTGTCCTCAGAATTTAATGATAGGGACTGATTTGAAGTTAGCCACCCATAAATTTAATAGGTTTTATTTCGCTAAACCGATTTATATGCCTTTTTTATTTTATCATATTGTAAAACGAACACTAAGTAGTTTGTCAAATCTTTAATTTTACACCAAAAATCCATTTAAATTATTAAATATTTATAAAAGTTAAAGTTTAATTGATAAATTAATAATAATATATTACTTTTGTTATGGATTTAAAATTTAAAACAACATGAAAAAGATATTTTTAACAACCGCAATTGCCGCTTTATTAAGTGTTAATGTATTTGCTGCCGATGGCGGTAAAAAGAATGATGGAGGTACCAATGTATCATACATAGCTTTACATGGTTTCACTATTGACTTTGCTGATGCAAAAGATGTGAACTGGAGTGTAACTAAAAATTGCCAGAAAGCGTCGTTCACTGTTGATGGTGTACGGAAAACAGCTTTTTACAGCCTTAGCGGTGAGTACCTTGGCGTAACCCAGCGCGTTGACGCTAAAGCTATCCCGGCTAAAACAATGAAACAAATCAGTAAAGACTACGCTGGTTACGAAGTTAGCGAAGTAATTGTTTACCAAGCCAATACCGATGTGAATGCAAACATTGACGCTACTTCATACTTTGTTGATCTTAAAAACGACAAACACGAAGTACTTGTAAGAATAACTCAACAAGCAAACCTTGAGTTTTTTCAACAAGTGAAATAATTCATAAATAAGTTACAAAAGTTACAATTATTACAAGCCATCTTGGTATTCCAGGGTGGCTTTTTTATTTTGCCATAATTGCAATAATTACATTTTATCAAACAACTTAGCTGTTTATGCCTTTATAAAGTATTAGTTAAAATATTTTATAATTATGCCAAAGACCATTATCGTATCTAACCGGTTACCTGTAAAAATCTCTAAAACTGATAACGATTACCATTTATCATCAAGCGAGGGAGGCTTAGCAACTGGCTTAGGTTCAATTTATAAACAAAATGATAACGTATGGATAGGCTGGCCCGGTGTTGAAATTACCGAACTGCAGGATAAAAATACAGTAACCCAGCAGTTGAAAGAATTGAGCCTGGTACCGGTTTTTCTTGACCAGGAAGAGATCAACCAATATTATGAAGGTTTCTCGAACGAGGTTTTATGGCCCGTTTTTCACTATTATGCATCTACCTATTCTACTTACAAACAATCAAACTGGGATTATTACCAGGCGGTAAATAAAAAATTCAGAGATGTAATACTGACGATTGCCGAACCCGGCGATGTGATCTGGATTCATGACTACCAATTGCTGCTGCTGCCTGCTCTGGTAAGGCATGAGCTGCCCGATGTTTCTATCGGATTTTTTCTGCATATCCCTTTCCCCTCGCACGAGATGTTCAGATTAATTCCCTGGCGGTCGGAATTGTTGGAAGGAATGCTTGGAGCCGACCTGATTGGCCTGCATACTTTTGACGATGTAAGGCACTTTTTAGGGGCTACAACCCGTATTTTGCCGGTAACATCTTCCTCAAATATCATCGCGACAGGCGAGCGTTCAATTGTAGTTGAGTCCTTCCCGATGGGGATAGATGAAAAAAAATACGCCTCCCTGCCACTACAGGATGAGGTAAAGCACCAGATAGAACTGATCAGGAACAATTTTAAGGATACCAAACTCATATTATCTGTTGACAGGCTTGATTACAGTAAGGGTATTTTACAAAGGCTTGCCGCGTTTGAATTATTGCTGCAATTATACCCTGAATGTATTGAACGTATAGCCCTTTACATGATAGTGGTGCCATCGCGCGATACGGTGCCGCAGTATGCGCACCTGCGCGATGAGATTGATAAAAAGGTAGGTAATATCAATTCCATTTACCGCACTATGGATTGGAGCCCCATACATTACTACTATCGTTCGTTTCCAATAGAAACACTTTCGGCCCTGTATACCACAGCGGATGTGTGCCTGATAACCCCGATGCGCGATGGCATGAATTTGGTAAGCAAAGAATATGTAGCCAGTCGTATTAACAATGATGGTGTGTTGATTATGAGTGAGATGGCTGGCGCATCTAAAGAATTAATAGATGCAATAATTGTAAACCCCAACAATACCGGCGAAGTGTGCAGGGCCATATTGCAGGCCATTAACATGCCATTGGATGAGCAAAAAAAGCGAATGGTGCCCATGAGGCAATTAGTAGCTAAATTTAATATTACGCACTGGGTTAAAATATTTATGGACCGGTTAAAAGAGGTGAAACTCATGCAGCGTTCTATGCAAACCAGACATGTAAGCAACTCTACCGAGCAATCCATCATCAACCGTTATAGTAAAACCAAAAAGCGCATTATCTTTTTAGATTACGATGGCACACTTGTTGGGTTCAGGCCGGCCATTGAACAGGCCAGCCCGGATAAAGAGCTGTACGATATTATCCAAAAGCTAACCGAAGACCCAGCCAACCAGGTGGTTCTTATCAGCGGCCGGAAGCATGAAAACCTGGACGAATGGTTTCAGCATACAGATATGTATTTGATAGCCGAGCACGGCTCCTGGTTTAAACAACCCGGTACTACCTGGCATAAAATAGCCGGCCTATCTGACCAATGGAAGCACGATATATACCCTTTACTGGAAACTTATGTAGACCGCACACCAGGCTCATTTATCGAAGAAAAAACATACTCGCTGGTGTGGCATTACCGCAAGGCTCAGGCAGGCCTGGGCGAGCTTAGGGCAGGGGAGTTGATGAATAACCTCAAGTACCTGGCCAGCGATAAAGGTTTACAACTGTTAGCAGGGGATAAGGTTCTGGAAGTGAAGAATATAGAAATTAACAAAGGCAAAGCGGCTTTAACATTAACAGAAGATAAAGACTACGATTTTATAATTGCCTTTGGCGACGACTATACCGACGAGGATATATTTAAAGCATTGCCGGATAGTGCGATTACCATCAAAGTAGGCAGTAATTTATCGGCAGCTAAATTTTACCTGCGCAATCCGCTGGAAGTAAGAAAGCTACTAACCAGCTTTACCAAACAACACGTAGGACAAGATTCAAGGATTTTGCAGGATTGACAAAATTTTAGATGTGCAGACTTCAGATTCCAAATACCTGGTAAAACTTCGTTAATGACGAACTTTTGCCAAGCGTTAATCAAAAAAAATCCTGTCAATCCTGCAAAATCCTTAAATCGTGTTAAGTGTTAGAGGAAGATAGGCCTATCCAATTTAATAGCAATCCGGTAAGCCGCGTTCATTAATCCCACATGACTGTAGGCCTGTGGGAAGTTTCCCCACTGGCTGCCGTCATTTTCGTCCACGTCCTCGCTGAAAAGCAACAGGTGATTGGAGTATTTGAGCAGGTTGCCAAATTCACGCTCAGCATCATCAATGCGGCCAACACTGGCCAGCGCCTCAACATACCAGAATGCGCAGATAAGGAAAGTAGTTTTAGGTTTGCCAAAATCATCTTTATATAAATATCTGTAAAATAAACCATTAGATGCTTTTAGCTCATTTTCAAGTGCAATTAAATGATCCTTCGCCCGCTGCGATGTTGGGTCGAGGTAATTCATCATGATAAGCTGCAAGGTACTGGCATCCAGGTTTGAACTACCTGCCGAGTTGGTGTAAACTTTCCTGATGGGATCATAACAGCTTTCAATATGTGCAGCTGCGCGTTCTTTTAAATATACAGCCTTATCAATAAGTTCTTGATTATCTATCGTACGCGCCATTTTTTCGGCAGCAGAAGCACCTGCCCATTGAAACAGGTTGCTGTAACAGTGAATATTGGCCATATTACGGAACTCCCAGATGCCGGCATCCTTCTCGTCAATCGTAAATTCAATCTTCTTCAGCAAAAACTCAATCCATCGCACCGAGTCTTTTCTTTCAGAGAATACAAAGCGATGATCGGTGTAAAGTGGTAACATAGAGATCATTACCTGTCCGTAAATATCGTTCTGAATATGTTCAGATGCCTGGTTGCCAACACGCACCGGCTGGTTGCCCAGGTAACCTTCCAAATCGGTTAAAATATTTTCTACCAAATTCTTTTTACCGGTGATACTATACAGGGGCTGGTACCGCTCGTTTGTTGAAAAAGATATATCGGTAACGTAACTAAAATACCGTTCCATTTCTTCAAAATGCCCAATGTGGTTAAGCGCGGTTATCACATAGTAGGTATCGCGCAGCCAGCAGTACCTATAGTCCCAATTACGGCCACTTCCCGGCGATTCCGGCAAGCTGGTAGTGCTGGCCGCAATAATGGCTCCTGTGTCCTCAAACTGGTGTATTTTCAAAGCCAGTCCAGACCGGATTACATAGGGTTGAAAATAAGTGGCGATGGATGAGTGTTTGATCCAGGTGCGCCAGTATTGGGTGGTTTCGTATAAAAAGCGTTCGGCCGTTGTAATTAATGGTGCTTCCAATGGTTCGCCATAGGTGAGGGCCAGGTATTTGATTTCATTGAGTACAAACGGCTGGCCGTCAAAAACATAGCTGATGGGGATATTGGTGGTAAGCCTGATGTTTTCTTCGCCGCCCAGGTATTGGATGTGGTTGCTGCCCCGGTTTACCTTAAGTTTCACTGCGCCGTATTCAGACACAGGCTCACATTTTACCCTAACCCTCGGCGATCCTTCGATAGCTTCAATTTTCCTGAATAGCATCAGTGGTTTATAATAACGCTGGTGCTGGTAAAAACGGGGAGCGAAATCGGTTACCCGGTACATGCCGCCCGAAGCCGGGCTGATTTCAGTTATTAGTACATTTGTATTCTCCAGGTAATACTGATGGGATGTAAACTCTCCTTCGGGTAAAATGGAAAATTCACCGCCTTTTTTTTTGTCAAGCAAGCCGCCAAAAATGAAAGTACTATCAAACCGGGGCCAGCAAAGCCACTCTATATTGGTGTTTTTGTGTATATGCGCCAAAAAAGCGCAGTTTCCAATTATCCCGGTATCGTAGGTATGTCGTTCCATTAATATTTATTTTTAGCATGGTTAAACTGTTCAACAACACAGCTTGTGTAATGTTGGCGTAAAAAGCAGTATAATTTCTGATTAATTTGGATTTGTCAATTAATGCATATTAACTTAGTAGACTTTATTCTACTTAAAATTTAAATAGTCATGAGTTTACGATTAGGCGACAAAGCCCCAAATTTTCAAGCAAAAACCTCGGCAGGAGAAATAGATTTTTACGAATATCTTGGCGATAGCTGGGGTGTATTATTCTCGCACCCAGGCGATTATACACCGGTTTGTACTACCGAACTTGGTAAAACAGCTGCGTTAAAAGATGAATTTGCCAAACGCAATGTTAAAGTACTGGCCCTCAGTGTTGATTCGGTCGAATCGCATACCGGCTGGATAAACGATATTAACGAAACGCAAGGAGTGGAGGTAAATTTCCCGATAATTGCCGATGAAGACCGTAAAATTTCTGAGGCTTATGATATGATCCACCCGAACGCGTCTGTAAATGCAACAGTGCGCTCATTGTTCATCATCGGGGCAGATAAAGCCGTTAAGCTAATTATTACTTATCCTGCATCAACAGGGCGTAATTTTCAGGAAATTTTAAGGGTTATTGATTCGTTGCAATTAACGGCCAATTACGGTGTTGCTACCCCGGCCGATTGGAAAGACGGAGAAGACGTTGTTGTGGTACCAGCTACCAAGACAGAAGACATTCCGGCCAAATTTCCAAAGGGTTTTACACTCATAAAACCTTACTTACGCACTACTCCGCAACCAAATAAATAATTTTATTTGGTTTATTAATTATTTTATATATTTGAAAAAGATAGGGTTATCTATTCCGTCTGAACATTAAAACCATTTTATTTTCAGTTTGGCTTTAGTTTTTAATCTCACAACAATTTTTTAATACGATAATTATAATTATGAAAACTGGAAAAGTAAAATGGTTTAACACACAAAAAGGTTATGGCTTTATTGTTACCGATGATGGTAAAGATCTTTTTGTACACTTTAAGGATGTGCAAGGCGGCGTAAATGCCATTAAAGATAATGATAGCGTTACTTACGAAGTGGAAGAAGGCAGAAAAGGATTACAGGCAGTAAATGTTAAAAAAGCATAATTAACCAACGTTGTTGACAAGAGACCTCTGCATGCGTGGGGGTTTTTTTGTGCTGATTTTTTTAAATAATACGCATAATTCTGCTACTTTAGCTACCCAATTATATACAATTATGACTGATGCTACCGCCGCCAAGGCCACAAGGAACATGATATTCCTGGTACTTGTGGCTTCCCTGGGCTATTTTGTTGATATCTATGATCTTTTAATTTTCTCAATTGTAAGGGTACAAAGCCTTAAGGACATCGGTGTGCCTGGGGCCGAACTTTTGGCTAAAGGGCAATTTATTATTAACGTTCAAATGTTTGGCCTGTTGTTGGGCGGTATTTTGTGGGGAATAATAGGCGATAAATTAGGGCGTATTAAAGTTCTTTTTGGTTCGATATTGTTATACTCAATTGCCAATTTTGCCAATGGGTTGGTAACAGATGTGAACACCTATGCCATTATCCGTTTTATAGCAGGTATTGGCCTGGCCGGTGAACTTGGTGCCGGTATTACTCTGGTATCCGAGACATTAAGTAAAGAAAAGCGCGGTTATGGAACTATGATAGTGGCAGTTATAGGCCTATTTGGTGCCGTAGCGGCCGTAAATGTAGCGAAATACGGATGGCAACGGGCTTATTTTGTAGGTGGTGGCCTGGGCATCCTTTTACTGTTATTGCGAATAGGCACTTTTGAATCGGGAATGTTTAAAAACGTGGAACAAAGCAAGGTATCTAAAGGGAATATGTTAATACTTTTCACCAGTTGGACCAGGTTTAAAAAATATCTCTTTTGCATTTTAATTGGGGCACCGCTCTGGTACGTAGTTGGTATTCTGGTAACTTTCAGCCCTGAATTTGGAGTTGCCCTGCATTCAAAAGGTACCTTAAGCGCCGGCACAGGCGTACTATACACCTACATTGGTATTTCTGTTGGCGATATGTTTGCCGGATTGCTTGCCCAGGTAACAAAATCAAGAAAACTCACAATGGCTGTATTCCTGCTGGCATCTGTAGGATCCGTTGTATATTATTTAAGGGCATTTGGCTTATCATCCCAGCAATTTGTTTGGATTTGTTTCTTTATGGGATGCTCTGTTGGGTATTGGGCAACTTTTGTGACCATTGCAGCCGAACAATTTGGAACCAACATCCGCTCGACAGTTACTACTACAGTTCCAAATTTTGTACGGGGAGCATTAATCCCAATAACCTTTGCTTTCAACGCTTTTAAAATAAATTACGGTATGATAACAAGCGGCTACATCATGATGGGGATACTTACCATAATCGCTTTATTATCGTTAAGTCAGCTAAAAGAAACCTTTGGTAAAGACCTGGATTATGTAGAGATAAGTTAATTTGAAGATTTGAGAATTTGAAGATTATTGACGCTATTTATATTTTCAAATTCTCAATCTTCAAATTCTCAAATTGACTATATTCCAGTGTAATTCAACGGCGTAATCTTTTTCAATTCAGCCTTAACTTCATTACTCACATCTAATCTATCTACAAACTCAGCAATAGTTTGCGCATTTATTTGCCGGTTGGTGCGGGTGAGGTCTTTTAATGCCTCATAAGGGTTGGGGTAACCTTCGCGCCTTAATATGGTTTGGATGGCCTCGGCAACTACCGGCCAGTTGGCTTCAAGGTCGGCGGTAATGGCATCCTGGTTAAGTAATAGTTTGTTTAAACCCTTAATGGTTGATTTTATGGCGATAAGCGTATGCGCTACAGGTACGCCTATATTGCGCAATACTGTCGAATCGGTTAAATCGCGTTGTAACCTCGATATCGGCAATTTGGCGGCCAGGTGCTCAAATAGTGCGTTTGCAATGCCTAAGTTACCTTCGGAATTTTCAAAATCAATCGGGTTAACTTTATGTGGCATGGCTGATGAGCCTACTTCGCCTGCTTTTATTTTTTGCTTAAAGTAGTTCATGGATATGTAAGTCCACATATCGCGGTCAAGGTCTATCAGTATGTTGTTTATCCTTTTTAATGCATCGCATTGAGCGGCAAAGTTATCATAATGCTCAATCTGGGTAGTAAACTGCGAGCGGCTCAACCCTAATATATCATTCACAAAATGATTTCCAAAAGCTTTCCAGTCCTTACCTGGGTAAGCAATATGGTGTGCGTTGAAATTGCCGGTAGCGCCGCCAAATTTGGCCGAGTACTTTACTGATTTCAAAATCTCCAGTTGGCCTTCAAGCCGCTCTACAAAAACCTCAATCTCTTTGCCAAGCCTGGTTGGCGAGGCCGGTTGCCCGTGCGTATGCGCCAATAATGGGATGTCTTTCCAATCGGCAGCATAACCTTTTAATGTATCAATTAGCTGGCTAATAGCGGGGTAGTAGGTGTTGTTTATCGCAAGCTTAAAGGTATATGGTATAGCAGTGTTGTTGATATCCTGAGAGGTTAGTCCGAAGTGGATAAACTCTTTGTAAGCATCTAAACCGCCTAACTTATCAAACTCATTTTTGATAAAATACTCAACTGCTTTTACATCGTGGTTGGTGGTTTTCTCAATCTCTTTGATGCTTTGAGCATCCGCTTCGGTAAAGTTTTTATAAATATCGCGTAACTTTTTTACCAGATTAACATCAAAACCTTGTAACTGAGGTAAAGGATATTCAATCAATGCGATGAAATATTCTATTTCGACAAATACGCGGTACTTGATCAGGGCGAATTCGGAAAAGTAACCGGCAAGTTCGGCAGTTGTATTTCTATAACGACCGTCAATTGGCGAAATTGCCGAAAGTGGAGTGAGGTTCATATAAAGTATAAATTTTTGCAAAGATAAGCATTTAGATGGGGGAACGAATTTGAGGATTTGAAAATTTGAAGATTTGAAAATGCCAGGAAAGTTCTCCGTTTTATAATTTTCAAATCCTCAAATTTTCAAATAAAAAAGCCCTTTTGTCTTAAAAAAGTCATTTCCGACGGAAACTTTGAAATCAAAAAATGTTTCCTTAGTTTTGACCTATAAAGTCAATGAGTCAAACAAAAAGAATAATTGAGGGTGGCGAAGAACTGTTTTTGAAAGCAGGTATCAAGAGCGTAACCATGGATGATATAGCCAGGCACTTGGGTATGTCGAAAAAAACGATATACCAATTTTTTAAAGATAAAAACGAGCTTGTAACAGCTTTGGTAACAAAGAAGCTGAAAGAGGACGAAGATCAGATGATTGAATTCATGAGCAAATCGGCCAACGTGATTGAGGAGATGATCAATATGACCAAATGTTCTGAGGATATGTTTTCGCGCATTAACCCGATAGTGATCCATGATATGCAAAAGTATCATCCTGATGCGTGGAAGGTTTTTCAGCAATTTAAATCGGAAGTTTTGATTAGTACGCTGGAGGAATTATTAACAAAAGGTATTAAACAAGGTTACATAAGGCCCGAAATTGACGTAAGGATAGTTGCACGCATGAGGGTAAACACTGTGGAACTTGGATTTAATACAACCATATTCCCGATAGCCGAATTTAATACCTGGAAAGTGCAGGTGCAGTTTTTAGATCATTTTAATTATGGCATTTGTACACTTGAGGGTTACAAACTTTTAAATCAGTATAAAAATATAAAAGAAGAATAATTTAACACTACTGACATAAGGCTGTCAAAACCGGCCCGGATATTTGAGGCATTATACATGAAAAATCACCAAACAACTATATATACAATGAAATATTTACTTTTTACGGCCACATTTTTGAGTGCCATAGCTTTTAAAAGCTATGCCCAGGAAACGCCACCCAATAGCCAGACTTTTAATTTCAGTGTGCAGGAGTGTGTTAATTATGCTTATGAACATCAGAATACAGTACAGAATGCAGGACTTGATGTTAAAAGTGCCGAATATAAAATAAAGGAAACCACTGCTACAGGCTTACCCCAGGTTAGTGGTACAGCTTCTTTCTCAGATTATCTTAGCGTCCCAACTACACTTTTACCTGGCGAGTTCTTTGGTGCCCCTGGTACTTTCAGGCCGGTTAAATTTGGGGTAAAATATAATTCAAACCTGGGCGTGACACTTACCCAGAAAATATTTGACGGGAGCTATTTAGTAGGTTTAAAAGCTTCAAAAACCTATAAGGAACTGTCGGAACGTACCTATACGCGAACTAAGATCACCACAAATGTTGCCGTTACCAAAGCCTATTACCAGGTTTTAGTGAGTAATGAGCAAATAAAGCTTACCGATGCCAATATTGCCCAGTTAAAGCAGCAGCTTGATCAAACAGTGGCCCAAAACAAGCAGGGGGTTGTTGAACTCATCGATGTTGACCGTATAACTGTTCAATACAATAACCTCGTAACTAACCGGGAAAATGTGATAAGGTCGCTTGCGCTGAATTATCAGGTACTGAAATTTCAGATGGGTATGCCAATTGAGTATAGCTTAATCCTTAAAGATAAGCTGGTTGATATCAAGTTAGATAACAATGTTGCAGAATTAGGCACCGATACGGCCATTTATCATAAGCGTATTGAATATGCATTGCAGGAAACCGATAAAAAGGTGAATGAACTGCTGCTCCAAAATAAAAAAGCGGCGTATTTACCTACATTGAACTTCAACGGCAATTATGCTGCATCATACCAGGACAATAGCTTTGGCAATTTATATAAAAACTCTTTTCCATCGAGTTATATAGGCCTTTCATTAAACGTACCTATTTTTAGCAGCGGCCAACGCAGTAACCAGGTAAAGGAAGCCAAAATTTCGTTAATGCAATCGCAAAACAACCTGGTGGATTTAAAAAACTCACTGAACTTGAATGCCAGGGTGGCCTCCGTTAATTATATTAATGGTTTACAATCATTAAATAATCAAAAAGCTAATCAGGTGCTGGCGCAGGAAGTTTTAAAGGTGTCAAAAATAAAATATCAGCAGGGGGTTGGCTCAAGTATTGAAGTTACTCAAGCACAAACCGCCCTTGAAGATGCCGACAATAAATACATTCAGGGATTATATGATGCACTGGTAAGCAAAGTTGACCTTGACCAGGCTTACGGACGAATTCAATAAAACACAAACTAAACTCACTATATAAAAACGACATGAAAAAAATATTATACATACCGGCAGCTTTGGTTCTTTTGGTAGCTGCCTGCACAAGCAAGCCAAAAGATAAAAAAGCGGAACTCGCTGACCTTAAAAAGCAGCAGGCCGATTTAAACACGAAGGTTACTAAGCTGCAAGCCGAGGTTGGCTCAACAGATTCGGCTAAAACTACCGATGTAAGTACTGTAGTTTTGAAATCGGGTACGTTTACCAATTATGTACAGGTGCAAGGCAAAATTGATGCGCAGGATAACGTAACAGTTTATCCGCAGGTAGCGGCCATTGTAACCTCTTTAAATGTAAAACCCGGAGAGCATGTTAGCAAAGGACAAATACTGGCGAAGTTAGATAACAGTGTATTACAACAAAATATCGCCCAAAATGAAACACAGGTGAGTTTAAATCAAACACTATATGACCGTCAAAAAAATCTTTGGGATCAAAAGATAGGTACGGAAGTGCAGTATTTAACGGCGCAAACTACGCTGCAAGGTAGTAAAAAAGCTTTGGCCGCGCTCAAACAGCAATCGAGCCAATATCGTATTGTTTCGCCCATTAATGGTACTGTTGACCAGATGGATCTTAAACTGGGGCAGTCGGCTTCACCTGGCCAAACTTTAGGTATCCGTATTGTAAATGCTGATATGTTAAAAGTTAAGGCAGATGTGCCCGAATCATATTCGGGCAGCGTAAATACTGGTAATGAGGTGAAGATTTTAGTACCTGACGCAAAAGATTCATTAATTACCAAGGTAACCTTTGCTGCCAAGGTGATCGATCCAACATCCCGTAGTTTTGGTGTGGAAATTAAGCTACCCATGCGTAAAACTTTACGTCCCAACATGACCGCCATTATACAAATTGCCAATTATACTAAATTAAATACTATAACGGTACCTGTAAAAGCAATTCAAAAATCAGAATCGGGCGATTATGTTTTTCTTAATCAAAATGGCATTGCTAAAAGAGTAAATGTTAAATCGGGGGCTACTTATGGCGGTCAAACAGAAATATTATCAGGATTAAACGCGGGTGATATGTTGGTTACCGAAGGCGCTACCGAAATTGAGGATGGTGATAAAATTAAGGTTTTAGAGTCAGCTAAATAATTTATTAAACACTTGATCTGTCAATTATGAAAGATTCAACTAAAGAATTTGGGCCCTCAAGCTGGGCCATCGATAATAAAACAGCCATATACGTACTCATATTTTTGGTTACCGTATTAGGTTTGGTTAGCTATAATAATCTGCCAAAAGAAAACTTCCCGGATATAGCACAGTCGAAGGTGTTTGTTTCAACCGCGTTTTTAGGACAGTCCCCTCAAAATGTCGAAAATCTTGTTACCCGCCAGATTGAGAAAAAGTTAAAATCATTAAAAGGGCTTAAAAAGGTAACCTCAAACTCGGCCCAAAACATTTCTTTTATAACCGCTGAGTTTAATGCCAACATCGACATCCGGGATGCCAAAATTGATGTTAAAGAGGCTGTTGATAAAGCAAAGCCGGATTTGCCGCAAAATGATAATAATCTTAAGGAATCGACTATAACTGATATCAATGTTGCCGATATTCCGATCCTTTACATCAATATATCCGGTAATTATGACCTGAAAAAACTAAAGGAGTACGCCGATAACTTAAAAGACGATATCGAAAGTTTTAAAGAGATTTCCAAGGTTGACGAAGTTGGGGCATTAACGCCAGAGATTCAGGTGAATGTGGATATGAACAAGATGACGGCTGCACAGATCAGCTTTAGCGATATTACCACGGCCATTGGGAACGAAAATATTTTGGCGTCCGTTGGTAATGTTACAACTGATGGGGTGCGTCGCAGTATTGATATCAAACAGGACTTTAAAAATGCCGACCAGGTAGCTGCTATGGCTATCCGTAACCCCAAAGGGCAGGCAGTTTATTTGCGTGATATTGCCGAGATAAAGGATTCGTTTTTGGAGCAGGAAAGTTTTGCCCGCTTAAAAACCAATGACAACGCCAACTTTAAAAATGTAATTACATTAAACGTAAGTAAAAGAGCAGGCGAAAACCTTATACAAGCATCAGATAAGATAAATGAACTCATTAAACAGAAGCAAAAAACAGTTTTCCCTAAAGGCTTAAATATCACGGTAACAGGCGATCAGTCGGACAAAACCCGTACAACGCTTAACGACCTGATAAATACCATTGTAATTGGTTTTATACTTGTAACGGTTATCCTCATGTTTTTCATGGGTACTACCAATGCCATATTTGTTGCGCTATCGGTACCGTTATCATGCTTTATAGCTTTCCTGATAATGCCCTGGATAGGTTTCACTCTGAATATGATTGTGTTATTCTCGTTCCTGCTGGCTTTGGGTATTGTGGTGGATGATGCCATTGTGGTTATCGAAAATACCCACCGCATATTTGCCAATGGGAAAGTACCTATTAAGCAAGCCGCCAAAATAGCAGCCGGCGAAGTGTTTTTGCCGGTATTTTCGGGTACTATGACCACGCTTGCGCCGTTTGTGCCATTAGCATTCTGGAATAGTTTGATTGGGCATTTCATGTTCTTTTTACCAATTACATTAATTATAACCTTGCTGGCCTCATTAGTTGTTGCTTATATTATTAACCCGGTTTTTGCGGTTGATTTTATGAAACCTCATTTTGACGGAGAGCACGACCATCCCAAATTTGATCGTAAGGTAAAGAGGGCAATGATATACCTGCTTATTGCCACAGTTGTTGGTTACCTGATAAACTTTGGCATAGGTAACTTTATGGTGCTGATAATAGCGCTGTATCTTTTAAACCACTTTGTGTTGTTAAAAGTTATTGACAGGTTTCAGAAAAATGCCTGGCCTCGTTTTCAGCAATGGTATGCCAAATGGCTCGAAAAGGCTGTACACTTTCCTAAAACGATGCTATTTGGTACTATGGGTTTATTTGTGTTTGCCATAGTTTTAATGAATTTGATTGGTAAAACACCCGAGTTTTTCCCATCCGGCGACCCTAACTTTGCCTATGTGTACATTACTATGCCGATAGGTACCGACCAAACGTATACAAACGAAGTGACCAAAAAACTCGAGAAACGTGTTGCCGAAGTAGTTGAGCCAGATAAAGACATCGTATCGTCGGTTATTTCAAACGTTACCAAAGGGGTTGCCGATCCTTCAGATGAAGACCAGGGTGATTATGAAAACAAAGGCAAAGTAACCGTTGCATTTGTTGAATTTGGCAAGCGTAATGGCAAAGATACCAAAGCAATTTTGAAAAGGATCCGCCAAGCTGTTCAAGGTGTGCCCGGGGCTAAAATATCGGTGACACAGGAAAATAGCGGCCCGCCGGTACAAAAAGATATCAGTATCGAAATAATTGGTGATAACCTTGATTCGTTAGTTAAAACAGGAGATCGTTTAAAAAACTATTTGGTTAAACAAAATATTGCCGGTATCGAGAATTTAACTGCCGATGTTCAAAGTGACAAACCTACCATTGTTTTTGATGTTGACCGTGAGCGTGCTAACCGGGAAGGTATATCTTCCGGTATCATTACCCAAAATTTGGCTACCGCAATATTAGGGACCAAAGCCGCTGATTTTAGGAATACCAAGGAAGATGATTACCAGATAAAAGTACGTGCATTGCAAAGCCAGCGAGGTGATATCGACGCCCTTAAAAACCTTAAGGTAACCTATCGCGACCTTGCAACAGGCGGCTCTATTCGCCAGGTGCCAATTTCTGCCTTTACCGATGTACGTTATACTACTACCTATAGCAACATAAAACGTAAGCAGCAAAGGCGGGTGCTTACATTAGGATCAAACGTTATAAAGCCATTTAATGCTAACGATGTTAATGCAAACATTAAATTGGCCATCAATAACTTTAAAGCACCCGACAATGTATCTATAAGGATGGGTGGTGGTCAGGAAGACCAAATGGAAGCAATGACATTCTTGTTATCAGCACTCGGTGTATCATTTGGTTTAATATTGGTTATTTTAATGATCCAATTTAACTCTATTGGTAAAACATTCATCATCATCAGCGAAATCTTCTTTAGCATCATTGGGGTATTGCTGGGTGTAACCATATTCCACATGACCATGTCTATCGTAATGACGGGTATTGGTATCATAGCCCTTGCGGGTGTGGTTGTACGAAACGGGATCTTGCTTGTTGAATTTACGGATATGCTGATAGAACAAGGTGCCAGTGTACACGATGCCGTAGTTGAGGCAGGCCATACCCGTATGACGCCGGTATTGTTAACCGCTACCGCAGCCATATTAGGTCTGATACCGCTGGCTGTAGGTTTCAATATCGATTTTGTGGAGATGTTCACCCATTTTAAACCACACATTCACTTTGGTGGCGATAACGTAGCTTTCTGGGGGCCGTTAGCCTGGACAATGATATTCGGTTTGGGTTTTGCTACCATTATCACCCTGATCCTGGTGCCATGTATGTACCTTATCCGTTACAACCTGAAAGCACGGCTTTTTGGTAAAAAGGAAGAAAAACATGTGCCGGTTTTAGAAGCTGAAGAAGTTTAACTTTTTTTAAACTATGAGCAAGCAAGCCGTCCCGGTAAGTTCCGGGACGGCTTTTTTAGTTCCTGATCATTTTTATTTTGGCAGTGCTCCTTTGCTTTTTCGGCCTGTTATTTAATCATTGATTTATTGTCTTACACAGAACATAATCGGCAATACATGGTTGTTATGGTATAATAGCATCAACATGGAACTCAAAATATCACATCCTTTTTGGCAGGTTATGGGGCTGGGAGCTTTGGCCGGTATGCGGTCAACATCGGCACCGGTTATTGCCAGCCATATATTAAGCCATCATCAAACCAAAAGACTTGATCACTCTCCTTTAAAGTTCATGCAGTCAAGAAATGTGGCGCTGGCGCTGAAGATATTGGCGGTAGGTGAGATTATAGGCGATAAACTATCTTCGGCTCCTAATCGTATCAAGCCTGCTTCGTTGGCCTTCAGAATGCTGTCTGGAGCCCTTGCAGGTGCCAGTGTATATAAAGCCACAGGAGGCAATGCGGCAACCGGTGCTTTAATTGGCGGGGCAGCCGCTTTTGCATCAACATTTGGTAGCTTTTGGTTACGTAAGGATGCTGTAAAAACCAGTAATGTGACTGATCCGTTTGTTGGCGCTATAGAAGATGCATTGGTGATTGGCAGCGGCATTGAATTTTCAAGTGCGGCTTAAGCTTCGGCTTTGGGTTGTATATACTTTTCAAGGTTGCTTACCTCGTTCCGGATTCTTGGCAGGCTGCCCGGATAGTTTTGCTGAATAAAGCTCACCAGGTTTTCACGAATGTAGCAACGCAGGTCAAACGCTTCTGATGAGTTGCGGGCGCTCATTAATACACGTACCTCGATATTGTTTTCTTTGGTATCAGTAACCTGTACAACTTGTACTTTTTTATCCCATAGCGCACTTAAATTTATCAGCCGCTCAAACTCAGTACGGATGGCGTCCAGCGGGATGGTATAATCCACATATAAAAACACTGTACCCAAAATTTCAGATGATGTGCGTGTCCAGTTTTGAAATGGCTTGGTGATGAAGTAGTTAATGGGGAGTATCAATCTTCGTTTGTCCCAGATGTTGAGCACCACGTAAGTTAAGGTAATTTCTTCCACACGTCCCCACTCGCCTTCTACAACCAATACATCATCAATACGGATAGGCTGGGTAAACGCTATCTGGAAGCCGGCCAGCAGGTTACCTAATGAGGTTTGCGCTGCAAAACCAACAATGATACCGCCAATACCCACGCCGGTTAGCAAACCGGTGCCAATTTTGCGCATGCTGTCAAAACTAAGTAATATGATGGCGATGGTTACAAACACAATAAGTACCACCAAAAATTTACGGATAAATTGTATCTGTGTCCGCACTTTACGTTCAACCAGGTTGTCGGCTTTGTTAAGATCGTAAGCGTGGTAAATGTAATCTTCAAGCACCCTTATCGAGCGTACCAGGATGCCTGCGAATGATATGGTCAGGAAAATTTCGATTGTTTTATCAAGCGGGCTAAGGTAGGCTTTATCCATCCGCATTAGCGGGATAAACAGGTTGAACAGGAATAAAGGGATAAAATAAGTGATGGCCTTGCCAAGGTTTACGATGACCGATCTGAAGAAAGAATAATCCGTAGCTTCTTTTTTTGCATAAACCTTAAACAGCCGCGTAACAGCAACCTTTATGAGCAGGCCAACCAGGATGGCTGTTATCGCTATAATGAGGTTCCATACTATAGCAGGGATTTGCTTAGAAAATTCAAGCAGGTCAGGGGGGAGTCTGTCTACAATATTCATGGTTAATCGCGTTGGTTGATCACTATGATAAATACTACGAATGTAAAATTGTTTTAACAACACGTAATGAAGGGGGCGTTGTGACAGTTATGTATAGATTTTTTGATAGATTTGTTTAAAAAGTCAGGAAGTTAGTTTTTTATGCTGACTGGAATTTAATAATTGATACGGCAATGGCTACAACCCACGACCATCAGGATATAAAACGGGAAAAGATATTGGAGGCTTCGTACGAGCGTTTTTTACATTATGGCTATTCAAAAACCACGATGAATGAAATTGCCGGCGATCTTTCCATGTCAAAAGCACTGCTGTATTATTACTTTCCGGATAAGAGCCAGCTGTACATGGCAGTAATGCGAAAACTGGCGGTAGATTATCTGAAAATATTAGAAGATAAGGCAGATACATTCGCCAGCCTTAAAGAAGCCTTTGTTTTCCAGATCAATACCCATCACGATTTTATAGTGAGTAATTATAATTTTTTCGATTTTTTCAGGCTTAATGAACAAAATTTGCCCGATACTATCTGGCAAATTGTTGAGCAGGTACATCAAGCCGAACTTAGGCTATTGGGCAATGCTGTTAAAAACGAAATTGAAAAAGGCTGTATAAACCCGATTGAAAAACCAGAGGAATTGGTAGATGTTTTATTGGATGCCATGCACGGCATCAGGGTAGGGGCCGTATCTCAAAAGAAAACCAGTTTCCCCCGTAAGGAGCACCTTGAAGAGATCCGGACTAAGAAGCTTTTGCTTACTGATATATTTATTAGGGGTTTGATGTACTGCTAATTCAACAGATTAAATACCGGTTAGTATATATGTCAGTATCCCGTAAAAATGAACCGGTTATCGTGCGCTTGCTGTATATTTAGATACCTTTGTTTTAACATTTAATTAATAGTTCTTGTAAAAGTATCTATATATAAATTGTTTATACTTCCTATTTAATATAAGAGGTGATTGTTTTAGAGTGATTTAGCCGGATGGAGATTTATTTTTCATCCGGCTTTTATTTCCCCCATTTGCAAATTCCGTTTATTAAGATTAACCCTGATGTTCTGCTAATGATGTTTGGTTTCGCCGCTGTGAATCAATTGATGCTGAAGCAGTACAACAGACCGTCCTTCAACCTGTATTGTTTCTTCTGCTTTAAATGTTCCGTTTATATCCAGTTTTGCTTTTTTGTCGCTGTCAATCAGCAACTCCCAATTGCTGGCATAGGCTGTAGCCGGCAATTTGTAGCTTAAAGGCTCGTCATGGGCGTTAAAAATAATATAGAAGCTATCGTCCACTATCTTGTTGCCTTCGGCATTAACGCTGTGCAAGCCCAATCCGTTCAAAAAAACAGCAACCGATTTGGCAAAATCATGGTTCCAATTGTCTTCGCCCATTTCTGAGCCGTCCGGTAAAAACCAGGCGATATCTGCCACGCCGCTTTTTTTCTCAACCTCGCCCTTAAACCAACTCTTGCGCGAAAAGGCAGCATGTTCTTTTCTCAGTTTAATCAGTCTGCTGGTAAATACCATCAACTCTTTATCCATGGTTTCCCAATTAATCCAGGATAGCTCGTTATCCTGGCAATAGCTGTTATTGTTACCGTTTTGGGTGCGGCCCATCTCATCACCCGCTACCAGCATAGGTACTCCCTGTGATAAAAACAGCGTAGTTAAAAAATTTCGTTTTTGTTTTTCGCGTAATTCGTTAATGTTTTCATCAGTGGTTAGACCTTCAAAACCACAGTTCCAGGATCGGTTATGGCTTTCGCCATCATTATTGTCCTCGCCGTTGGCTTCGTTATGTTTTTCGTTATAGCTTACCAGGTCGTTCAACGTAAAGCCATCATGAGCGGTTACAAAGTTGATACTGGCTGTTGGCCTCCGGTATGATTTGTAAAGATCGGAGCTGCCGGTTATCCTATCGCCAAACTCGGCAAGCGAACTTTCGGTACCGCTCCAGAAATCGCGGATGCTATCACGGTATTTGCCGTTCCATTCGGCCCAGCCCGGCGGAAACTTGCCCACCTGGTAGCCGCCTTCGCCAATATCCCATGGTTCGGCAATCAGTTTTACCTGCGATATGCAGGGGTCCTGATGAATAATATCAAAAAAGGCGCTCAGCCGGTTTACCTCGTGCAGTTCGCGGGCCAGGGTAGCGGCAAGGTCAAACCTAAAGCCATCCACATGCATTTCCAATATCCAGTAACGCAGGCTATCCATCATCAGGCGCAATACATTGGGCAAATTGGCATTCAGTGTGTTACCTGTGCCAGTATAATCCATATAATACCGGTTATCCTCGGTCAGCCGGTAGTAGCAGCAATTATCAATACCACGAAACGATAGGGTAGGCCCCATCTCGCTGCCTTCGCCGGTATGGTTGTAAACAACATCCAATATCACCTCAATGCCTGCCTTATGCAATTCTTTCACCATGTTTTTAAACTCAACCACCTGTTCGCCGCGTACGCCACTTGATGAGTAACGGGCATCGGGTGCAAAAAAGCCGATGGTATTGTAACCCCAGTAATTGGTCAGGCCTTTTTCAACCAAATGCCGGTCATTTAAAAAATGATGGATTGGCATCAGCTCGATAGCAGTAATGCCCAGTTTCTTTAAATATTTTATAGTTACAGGATGGCCGATGGCAGCATAGGTGCCCCTGATCTCTTCCGGAATGTCGGGGTGTATTTTAGTAATACCTTTAACATGGGCCTCGTATATTACCGAGTTAAAGTACTCGATACAAGGTGCGCTATCGCCCTCCCAATCAAAATTGTGGTCAACAACTACCGATTTGGGCACAAAGGCCGCATTATCGGTTTCGCTAAAGCTCAGGTCTTTTTCATCACTGCCTATTTGGTACCCAAACAGGGAATCGTCCCAGTTAATGGTGCCCGAAATGGCTTTGGCATAAGGGTCAATCAATAGTTTATTCGGGTTAAACCGGTGGCCATTTTGCGGTTCATAGGGGCCGCTTACGCGGTAGCCATAAAGCTGGCCCGGTTTTAAGCCAGGAATATAAACATGCCATATCAGTTCTGAGTATTCTGTAATTGTTATCCTATCTGTCTCAATCTCGTCTTCGGGGCTGTTAAACAAACAAAGTTCAACACCGGTAGCGTTCTCGGAGTATAGTGTGAAGTTAACGCCCTTGCCATCCCATGTTGCGCCAAGCGGAAATGATTTGCCGGGGTATGTAGTTATTTTCATAGGGGCTGAGAAACTTTTTAAAACTTAAATTATCAGTTATTTAAGGAAAATGCAATGGATTTGTTTGGTGGCAGAAGATATTTATATCACCATGATGTTGTATAATATTGAAAAAAATGAATAAAGTGATTGTCTTTTTGTTTAAAATTTTTAATTTATAATTGACGGTTATAAATTAACTTGTGTAGCTTTGTATATCTATTATAATAAACCTATGAGTAAGAAAATATTTGTTGTTGAAGACGATGCAGATCTGTCTGACGCTATACAGATGATCCTGCATGAGGAGGGCTACCGTACCGTTGCCTCGTTGGATAAAAACTCAATAAAGGGGGTTATATTACATATGCCTGATATGGTATTGGTTGATTATAAGCTAAAAGACGGTCTTGGCAGCGAACTTTGTGCCGCTATTAAAAAACATCCTTTAACTTATCATATACCGGTAATATTGATATCAGGCTATCCTGATTTGGGTGATATTGCAAAGGCATGCGGCGCCGACGCCTGGTTAAGTAAGCCATTTGAACTGGCCGATTTGACCCGCCTGGTTGATCATTATTTGAAACGTGCAGCTTAATTAATAGTTAAATAAGTTTGCTTTTTACAAAGCAGCGATATTTGGCTGCCTGTACCCGGTGATCCTGTTGTTGGTTGTTATCGGTAGATTATAAATATTAAATAAACTGTATTTGACATTATTTTGCCAGGTTTAAATCCCTTATTTGCTTATCCTGCAATTTTGCGAAAAATATAACCATGCAGGTTGCGCCGATCATGGCAAACAGCATATCTGATTGTGTATCCCAGATATCACCTTGAGTACCCAAAAAAGAATCGCCAGACGAGCCGGAAGTTACAGACACAAGCCACTCCAATAACTCGTATAAAACGCTGATGGTAGTGCAAACGCAAACTGTTAGCACTGCTAACCAGTTGCGGTTTTGAATAATTTTTTTCCTTATAAATAATTCCCTGGCTATCAGGGCCGGCACAAAGCCCTGGGTAAAGTGGCCAACTTTATCATAATTATTACGTGCCTGGTGAAAAACCTCCGTTACCCAATCAAACAGCGGCACCATAGCATAAGTGTAATGGCCGCCTATAAATAAAATATAGCAATGTGCCAGTATCATGGTGTAAGTAAAGTAGCTAAACCTGAATTTGTTGAATGTTAAAACCAGGGCAATGAAACCTAAAATTCCCGGAAAAACTTCCAATATCCAGGTGAAATAATCATGCGGATATATGGCCGAGCCAATTAAGCCGGCAAAAAACAGGAACACTAAAATGTAATATTTTTTCATGTCACAATATGGGTATTAATTTTGGATACTTGCAACCTGCCCAATAATTTGTTGCGCCTGTACCGCATTATAAAGGGATATAGGCTGTAAATTTGAATAATAAACCTAATGAAGATAAAAGACAGGAACGACGACAACCCATTGCATAAACTTTCAAATCCGGCGCAACGTGCCTTAGCTAATGCGGGTATAACTAATATAAATCAGTTATCTGCCTGGCAGGAGGCCGATTTTATGAAACTCCATGGTACAGGCAAAAAAGGCCTGCAAATACTGAAAGCATTAATGGCCGATAGGAATATTACGTTTAGGCAACCCTAAATTACTCAATCAGGTTAAATTGATATCGGGTGTTCTCGTTGCTTCAGAAGCTGTTAAGCAATTGTTTCCTCAATTCGGGATAATTATAAGCCGGCCAAAAATAGATGTATTGCTCTTTATGGTTATTAAAGGGCGGTCTTTTTGTTCTTTTTTTTAGGTTAGGTGCTGACTATTAAGGTAATATAATTGTGTTATTTCACGGTTTGTATTTGCGGCCGACTTTTTGCGAAACATAATTTAAAGTTTGTGTAACTTTATTGTTATAATTTAATACATTGTACTTAAATTCATTTTTTAAAAAGTAGGTAGTTTTAAATTAATTATGACTGAAAGTATTGTAAGTATTTATGATGATAATGTTGCAACATGGCTTGCCTTTAAAGAGGGCAGCTGGGACGCCTACACCCAGTTGTATAACGATCATTTTAAAGTACTCAATAATTACGGCTACAAATTTACCCGCGACGTAAACATTATTGAGGATGCTGTACATGACCTGTTTATTAAACTTTGGACAAACCGGGCAGGCCTTGGCACCCCGGCATCGGTAAAAAACTACCTGTATAAATCACTGCGTGGTATTATTTTTCGCAAATTGCAGGGGCAGTCGCGTTTTGTTGACCTGGAATCAGAAACCGATTACAATTTTTCTTTCGAGATCTCCTTTGATCACCAGATTATTGCCAATGAAGAGGAACGCGAGCTTCAGCAGAAAATAAAAAAAGTGGTAAAAACTTTGCCGGCCAGGCAGCAGGAAATCATCTACCTGCGTTTTTACGAAGGTTTGGGTTATGAAGAGATAGCCGATATTATGGAAATCAACATTAACTCAGCTTATAAACTGCTTTATAAGGCCTTCAATAACTTGCAGGGCGCGCTGAAAACCTCAAAACTGGCCATTATTATTGGTCTTTATACCTGTTTAGGTACCCATATTCACACAAATTAAATTTATTTTTATTTAGGAGGGATAATTCCCGTATGCTCATGTATATAAGGTTTAAATCAGAAATTTATATAGCATGGAGATTGCAAAATACGGCACTTATACTTTACAGGATTTTTTAGATGATGACGATTTTCTGCAGTTCGTTATCAGCCCCACTAAAAATGATACCAGCTTCTGGCAAGCAGTTACAGCTATGTACCCTGCTCAAAAAGAAATTATTGATGAAGCTGCCCATATTATACTGGCTTACCGTAAGCAGGACGTTTTTACAAACGAAGCAAACCAACAAAAAGTTTGGAACCGTATTGAAGGTACTTTACACGGTAAAAGGATAGTAAAACAAAAAGTATTCCGCTTAAACACGTTCCTGCGTGTAGCCGCAATGATCTTATTGGTATCATCAGTTGGGATAGCGTTCTGGATACTGAAATACAATTCAAAAAATGAAATAGTTACCGCTTTTGGCGAATTGCGTACCGTTACCCTGCCCGATAATTCTATAGTGATACTAAATGGTAACTCCAAATTATCATACTCAAACAACTGGGACAAAAAGTCAAGAGAAGTTTGGATCAGTGGCGAAGGTTTCTTTAGTGTAAAACATATCAACAAAGATCCACGCCATATAAAAGCTACCGAAAGGTTTATTGTGCATTGCAACGATGTTAATATCGAGGTGTTAGGCACTTCCTTTAATGTGCGCAACAGGCATAATAAAACCAATGTGGGCCTGGTAAGTGGTAAAATTATGTTAGAATACCTTGACCGGGCATCGCATAACAACAGGTTGCTGGTTATGAAACCGGGTGATTACGTGGAATACGCCCATAGAAAGGTAGTAACCCAAAAGAAGCTTGCTGTGCCCGAGAAATTAACACAGTGGACAAACCACCAATTACTTTTTAACAATGCTACGTTATCGCAAATCGGAGAGATCATGACCGACGATTATGGATATCACATTGATTATACCGACCCGGCTATTGCCAATCTGAAAATTGAAGGAGAGATAAGTGTATCAAACGTTGACGAACTTTTGGAAACTATCTCCACTACATTATCGGTAAAGGTCACCCAAACAGACAAAAACATAACAATCACAAAAAATTAACCCCTAAACAACTCATTTATGCGAAAATTTGACTTTTCAACTTTTTTAAAATGTTGCTGTTTCTTGTTGGTGTTGCTCGGCCAGTCGGTTTACGGCTATGCCCAGCTGGCACTTACCAGCAATAACAGGCTTCATTCAAAAGCGCCGGGCTTTGCTATGCAGCAGGTTGCCGACAACAAAGTACTGTTAAAGGATGCGCTTGAAAACATCAAAAAGCAATTCAATGTACAAATTGCTTACCAGGAAGGATTGCTGGATAATAAATTTATACCGGCAAGCTTGTTTAACAATGCCAAACAATTTAACCTTGATGAAAACCTGAAACAATTATTATCATTTTTTCAGCTGGAATACCGTAAAATTAGTAACAGCCAGATCTCTATTTATTCGGTAAAAGAAACTGCTGTTAATGCTGCGCCGGTAGTTGCGGCTGTTTTGATAGGTAAAGTGGTTGACGAAAAAGATGGCCTGCCGGTTATAGGGGCATCGGTATATTTAAAGGCCGATCCTAAAATAGGAACATCGACAGATGTATCTGGGAATTTTAAACTGGTAGTCCCGGATAAATTTACCGGGAAACCATTAACCTTATTGGTTGCTTATATTGGTTATAATAAGGAGGAGGTTACGGTAACTGATTTAGCATCGCCTGTTCAAATAAAATTAAAACAAAATAACAGTACCCTTAACGAGGTTGTGGTAACAGCGCTTGGTATCAGCAAGCAAAAAAAATCATTAGGCTACTCGGTTACCGAAGTTAAGGGAACAGAATTTACCCAGGCCCGTGAAAATAACGTTGCCAATGCATTAACCGGTAAAATAGCAGGCGTAAACGCTGCCGGCTTATCAACCGGCCCTGGCGGTTCAAGCCGTATAGTTATACGTGGTAATGGAGGGCTTGCAGGCGATAATCAGCCCTTGTACGTAATAAACGGTATGCCTATTGATAATAGTGTACCTGGCGATCCGCCAACGGTAAACGGTATTACCAATAATGTTGACCGTGGTGATGGTATAGCCGCCTTAAATCCAGATGATATCGAGTCTATCAGCGTGTTAAAAGGTGGTACTGCTGCGGCATTGTATGGCTCTCGTGCTGCAAATGGTGTAATCCTCATAACTACCAAAAAAGGCAAATCCCAGAAAGGAATTGGCGTTGAATTTAACTCAACCGCTACTTATGATAATGCAGCTGTTTTTCCGGATTATCAGTACGAATACGGACAGGGTGATGGTGGTGTAAAGCCAACCACATTAACCGCGGCCCAAACAAGCGGCAGGCGTTCATGGGGTGCAAAAATTGACGGTTCGACAGATTACATGGCTGTTGATGGCAAAACCCATCCTTATACGGCACAAAAAAATAATATAAAAAACTTTTATCAAACAGGTAGTACCTATACCAACAGCCTTGCATTTGTAGGTGGCAACGAAGCGATTACCTATCGTTTTTCTGCTGCAGACTTAAATAGTAAAGGTATTTTGCCGGGTACAACTTATGATCGTAAAACCTTTAACCTGGCTTTAAACAGCAAATTGGGGAGCAAAATTTCTATTGAGGCCCTGGCGCAATACAATGTGGAAACCGGCCATAACCGGACCGGTGCAGGCGATGCATTGGGTAACCCTAACTGGACCCCGCTTGAAGTTGCCAATACCGTTGACATACGCTGGCTTGCACCGGGGTACAATGATAAAGGTAATGAGCAGATTTGGAATGATGCCGCCATCGCTTCAAATGGTTACTTTGTGATTAACAAGTTTAAAGAAAATGATGTTAAAGACCGTTTTATAGGCCAGGGATCGGTTTCATATACACCAATTGAAAATTTGACTTTAAAAGCTACCATAAGCCGGGATTTTTATAATTACAATTATTCAAACGTATTGCCAACCGGTACGCTTTATTCCCTTTATGGTCAGTACCAGGCGATTAAATCAGACTTATCCGAAACTAATGAACTGGCAACTGTAACCTATAAAAAACAGATCTTAAATGATTTTAATTTTACTGTCTTAGGCGGTGTTAACAGCCGCAGGCAAATTTATAATGGCCAAATCTTAAATGGGGAACAGTTTATTATACCTTATCTGTATACTCCTATCAATTTATCAACTGTTTCTACTAATTATAGAAACTATAATATGGTAACTAATTCTGTGTTCGGTTCGGCAGATTTTGACTATAAAAGCTTGCTTTTTTTATCGTTCACCGGCAGAAAGGATTGGTTCTCAACACTTAGTTTGGCCCATAATGGTATTTTTTATCCAAGTGTAGGTGGTAGTTTTATATTATCTGATGCAATAAAATTACCCCAGTTTATTAGTCTTGCCAAATTAAGGGCGTCCTGGGCCCAGGTTGGTGGTGGCGCTCCAGATCCTTATGCAATTAATCTTAGCTACAGCAATATTACCAGTTCAGGACAACCTCTGCAAAACGTAACGAGCGGTAGTATAACCAATAAAAATCTTCAACCATATACTTCAACAACAACCGAGGCTGGCCTTGAACTGCAAATGTTGCAAAATCGTTTAGGGTTGGATGTAACGGTATATGATCGTAAAACTACCAAAGATATTGTAAATACAGCCATTTCAACAACGTCGGGCTATAGCAGTGTAATCCTTAACGTTGGCGAGGTGCGCAACAAAGGTATTGAGGTATTGTTGAATGGCTCGCCTGTTAAGTCAAAGGATTTTAGCTGGAATGCGAGTTATAACGTAGCTTATAATGATAACAAGGTAGTAAAGCTTGCCCCTGGTCTTTCAACCATACAAATGGCGGCGTCAGTAAATGGCTATGCAGTACTTAACAACACAGAAGGAATGGCGTTCGGTACTTTATATGGCACACATATGGTAAAAAATAGCGCCGGACAGGTAGTTTTTGACGCAACTACAGGCTACCCTGTCCGATCCGCGTATGAACCACTTGGTAAAAGTGTTGCACCCCTTACCATGGGTTTAACCAACGAGTTCCGGTACAAACGCTTTTCATTGAGCTTTTTGCTCGATGGCAAGTTTGGCAACAAGGTGTTTTCTTTAATGGAGGTATATGCTACCCGTTTAGGTTTAATGAAAACAACATTGCCAGGTCGCGACAACGGCCTGGTGCTAAATGGTGTTGATAAAACTGGCGCTGCTTATACACGCACCGTACCGGTAAGTGGCTTGCGTACCTACTATGATAACTATAAGATTTACTCAGACCTGTTTGTACATGACGGCAGCTTTGTAAAGCTTCGCCAAGTAATATTATCTTATAACCTGCCGGCCCTTGATCTTAAAAAGGTTCATATCCAGTCGGCAAGTATTTCGCTGGTGTCACGTAACCTGTGGACGCTTTACAAAAAGACAGACAATTTTGACCCCGAACAGAGCTTTACCAACAGCAAAACACAGGGTTTTGAATCAATTGGTTTGCCGCGTACCCGTTCACTTGGTGTAAACCTGGCAGTTAAGTTCTAATATTTAAAGTTGATTAAGATGAAAAAACACATATCAAAATATACTACGTGTTTGCTGGTGATGCTCGGCATTCTGGCCACACAATCATGCACCAAAAACTTCGATACGCTGAACGTTGACCCCAATGCGTCTACAAAAGCAATTCCTCAATACATATTTACCAAGGCCGAATATGATGGTACCGCCCGTATGCTTGATTTTTTGCTGGGTACCATGCAATATACCACCAGCTTTAATGATGTGGCCGGTTTTGGAAGTAAATACGTTTTAGCTCAAAGCCAGCAATCGTTTAACGCCTTTGGTAATGCTTACCCTAATGAGATTAACGAATTGGTTGAAGTAATAAAAGCAGCCGGTACCGATGCGTCGCAGGTTAACCTTATAGCCGAGGCCCGCATCTGGCGGGTGTATTGCTTTAGCAGGCTTACCGATTTGTATGGCGATATTCCTTATTCGCAGGCCGGGCAGGGTTATAACAGCTCGATATTTAAGCCTGCATATGACGCCCAAAAGGATATTTATGCAGACATGCTGAAAGAGCTTGACCAGGCCGCTGCCAGCCTTGATGCCAGCAAAGCCACTTTTGGCGTTGCCGACCTGATTTACAGTGGTAATACCAGCCAATGGAAAAAATTTGCTTATTCGCTGATGCTGCGCTGCGCCATGCGCATGACCAAGGTTGATATAACATTGGCACAGTCATGGGCCACCAAGGCTATTGCCGGCGGCGTAATATTAAATGATGCTGATATTGCAAAAATGCCTTACCTGGCGTCGGGCCAGGTAATCAATAAAAACCCTTTAGCCAATGACCTATGGAATAATGATTACATTGCAAAAGACGGTTTCACGAATACCGAAGGCGGCAAATACCAGGAACCATTTATCACCTACCTGAAAACCAATAAAGATCCGCGTTTGGGCGTAGTGTCAATAGTTTACAAAAGTGGCGTGGCCGATACAACTTCGTCGATACAAAAAGGAATGCCGGCCTCATTGAATGCCAAGCCTGTTGATTTTGTAACCTACTCTGAGCCAAATCCTAATACTATACTACTTTTAGGGTCTCCGCGCCTGGTATTTACAGCTGCCGAAAGCTATTTCCTGCTTGCCGAGGCAGCTTCAAGAGGATGGTATACCGCTACATCTGCTTCATCTTTATATGAAAGCGGTATAGCTGCATCTATGCGTCAGTGGGCTATTATTGGCGGCAGCGCGGGCGCTATAAGCGATGCACAGATTAACACCTATATCAATTATCATAAGTTTAATTCGGCAGGTACGCTTGATCAAAAAATGGCGCAGATTTATACCCAGTTTTGGATTGGGGTTTTCCCTGATGCACAAGAGGTATTTGCTACTTACAGGCGTACAGGTTATCCGGCTTTGGTGCCTAATAATTATGTAGGCAATGCCACCGGTGGTAAAATATTCAGGAGGATGTTGTATCCGATATCTGAGCAAAATCTCAACGCAACATCTTATGCGGCTGCAATTGCGCGCCAGGGTGCAGATGATTTCCTGACGAGGATATGGTGGGATAAATAATGTAATAAATGTTAATAAATTGATAGGATTGGTTTAAGGAAGGGTTTGGTTGCCCTTCCTTTTTTTGTTTTATGCTGATCTGATATTTATACCCGGGCCAACAGGAAAACTTGAAGATAGAAAGAGTATGTCGCTGAGATAATCTAAGTACAGTTCCGTGTTTTGGGCCTTACCTCCTGACTGTTTTGGATTGAAAAAAATAATGCAGGTACGACAACCCAAGTATTACAGAAAGATAACAGTAAACGATTTAAAATTAAAAAACCCGCTGGTAGCGGGTTTGGATGGCATAAACTGCCATTTGTTGTATCCGTAGCCAACCAATACCTGCGCTATCGCATTTCCCATCAGAAAAGTATATCGGATTAGTTATAAGCTTTGTCAGCTTAATCAACTGGTTAAACGATGAATTTATCCAGCCCACCCGGAAATTCAGGCAGTATTTCGCCAAGTGAAGATGTAGGTTCTCTGGTTGACTTGGTTGTGTCATTACTTTGCGCCGGGGCAACATATGTTGTGGCTATAAATGCTGTTGACAATAAAGTCTTTTTCATTTTCCTAAATATAATCAATACTCCCTCACCAACAAATTATCGGCAAACTGCCTCAAATACTGGCGGCGGTCTTCCGATAGATTGATCTGATCCAGGGCATTAAAGGCCATCTCTGCATAAGTTTGCATCGCATCGTCGGCATAGCTTCTTATATCCAGACTATCGTAAATAGCCGTTACTGCTGAAACCTTGTCTGCGGCAGCAAATTCTTCAAGATTTAGCCATTTTTCAAGTTCGGTTGCCTCGCTATCTTTTGCCAGTTCAAGCGCCTTTATCAGCAGATATGTTTTTTTGTTAGAAATGATATCCCCACCAACCTGTTTGCCAAATTTTTCGGGGTCGCCATAAACATCCAGAATATCATCCTGTAACTGGAACGCGATACCCAGGTTTACGCCGAAGCTATATAGTAATTGTGCATCGTTTGATGTAGCGCCGCCAATAATTGCGCCTATTTTTAGCGTTCCCCCTAATAATACAGCGGTTTTAAGCCGTATCATATCCAGGTATTCGTCAATAAGTACATTGTTGCGCTGCTCAAAACTCATATCAATTTGTTGGCCTTCGCATACACCCGTGGCAGTCTCGTTAAAAACATCCATCACCCGGCGTAAAATAGCATCGTCAACTTTCATCATGAATTTGTTGGCCTCCACCATCATGGCATCGCCGGATAGTATGGCTACATTGGCGTTCCATTTTTCGTGAACAGTAACCTTGCCACGGCGCAATGGCGCTTTGTCCATGATATCATCGTGCATCAGCGTAAAGTTGTGGAACACTTCAATGGCCAGGGCGGGCTCTATCGCTTTTTCCACATCGCCACCAAATAGGTCGCATGCCATTAGCAGCAGGGCAGGGCGCAGGCGTTTGCCGCCAAGCGAAAGTATGTAGCTTATAGGTTCGTAAAGATCGGTAGGATATGCCGGAAAAGTAAGTTCATCTACAGCCTTGCTTACCAGGGCATGTAGTTCTGTAAGTTGTTTCATGTTTGTAGTTAACGGTTGATTGAGTTGATTGAGTCGGATTAAGTTGATTGAGTTAAATTCAACCACTCACCTAATCAACCACTCACCTAAAATATCAATCCTGTACTAACGAAAAATCAATCTGCTTTTTGGTCAAATCAACATTTTTAACCCTGATTTTCACCTCATCGCCTAACTGGTAAGTTTTCTTTTTGCGCTGGCCGATGATACAATAGTTTTTTTCGTCCAAAGTATAAAAATCATCGGATATATCGCGCAGGCGAATCATGCCCTCACATTTATTTTCAATGATCTCTACGTACATGCCCCATTCCGTAACTCCCGAAATAATGCCGGTAAAGATATTCCCAACCTGATCGCGCAGATATTCGGCCTGTTTATATTTCACAGATGAACGTTCGGCATCGGCTGCTTTCTTTTCCATTTGCGAACTGTGGGAACATAATTTTTCGTAATGCTCGGCATTAGCTGATTGGCCACCGTTTAAATAATGGAACAGCAGGCGATGTACCATTACATCCGGGTACCTGCGAATTGGAGAGGTGAAGTGGGTATAATGGTCAAATGCCAGGCCATAGTGGCTGCTGGCTTTTGTGGTGTAAATAGCTTTAGCCATCGATCTGATGGCCAGTTGGGTAAGCACATTTTGTTCTTTTTTGCCTTCCACATCTTCCATCAAAAAATTTAACGATTTGGCCGTTTCTTTATCCGATTTAGTGTTGATTTTATACCCAAACCTGGCGGCAAACTGTGCAAAGTTGGCCAAAGCATCTGGCTTAGGTGAATCATGCGCCCGGTAAACAAAAGTGTATTTGTGCTTTCCTTTGCCCATTTTGCTTACATGCTCGGCAACCTTACGGTTAGCCAATAGCATAAAATCTTCAATAAGTTTATGGGCATCTTTACGTTCTTTTACATAAACGCCAATTGGTTTTCCGGTTGCATCAAGCTTAAATTTAACTTCGGTAGTTTCAAAGCTGATGGCGCCATTTTTAAACTTACGGTCGCGCAGTTTATAAGCTAAGGCATTCAGTTTCAGGATCTCGTCTTTAAAATCGCCTTCTTTGCTTTCAATTACTTCCTGAACTTCTTCATAAGTAAAACGCCTGTCGGAGTAAATGATAGTTTTTCCGTACCACTCGGTTTGGATAAATGCATTCTCGTCCAGTTCAAAAACTGCCGAAAAACATAGCTTTTCTTCTTTAGGGCGCAACGAGCACAGTCCATTTGAAAGGCGCTCGGGCAGCATCGGGATAACCCTATCAACCAGGTAAACCGAAGTAGCACGATCAAATGCTTCTTTATCCAGGGCAGAATCCGGTGCGATATAATGCGATACATCGGCAATATGCACACCAACTTCGTAATTGCCGTTCTCAAGTATTTTAAACGATAAGGCATCGTCAAAATCTTTGGCATCAAAGGGATCGATAGTGAATGTGGTAATGTCCCTGAAATCTCTTCGGCGGGCAATTTCCTCTTTGCTGATCACATCCGATATCTCTTCCGATTCATGCTCAACCTCGGCCGGGAAGGATAGGGGAAAACCATATTCGGCAAGGATAGCGTTCATTTCGGTATCATTCTCGCCCTGGGCACCCAAAATGTGTTTTATACGGCCGATGGGGTTCTTAGCCTCCGTTGGCCAGTCGGTAATTTCGGCAACTGCTTTTATCCCGTTTTTAGCGCCGTTGAGCTCACTCATAGGGATAAAAATATCATGCATCATTTTACGGTCGTCGGGGATAAAAAATGCAAAACGCTCGGATAGTTTTACAATTCCTGTAAACTCCATTTTGGCGCGCTGCAGTATCTCGATGATCTCGCCTTCTTTACGTTTGCCTTTACTAATGGCATATACATAAACTTTAACACGGTCGCCATGTAAAGCATTGCGAAGTTTGCGTGGGGCTACAAAAATATCACTTTCCAATTCATCATCGGTAACTATAAATGCCGATCCGTCATTCGTCAGATCGACACGGCCTTCCATAAATGTTTTTAACTCAAGGAGTTGGAATTTTCCCGGCGAAATCTCTTTCAGTACCGATTTAAAAGCCTCGTCTTTTAGAATATCAAATATAATTTCGCGCGATTCGGGATCGCGGACGTTTAATTTTGCAGAAACCTGTTTATAATTAAGTGGCGTATTGCCGTTTTGTTCAAATACATCAAGTACCATTTGGGTAAGTACCTGAACGATAGAAGAATTATTTTTCTTTTTTTTAGACATACAAAAGTATTTGCGCTAAGATACGGAATTTTGGTATTTGGGGAGGGAGGATGAAAATAGGTAAAAGTAAAGCCCATAGGCGAAAACCCGCACGTATAAGCCGCTTGACCAGTAATTTACCCCTGCGGAATCGAAGCAATCAAATTCCTGGTATATTCCTCCTTGGGCCTGTAATAAATATCGTCAGGATACCCCGTTTCAATGATCTCGCCTTTATTCATCACCATCATCCTGTCGGATATATGTTTAATAACGGCAAGGTCATGCGAGATAAAAATATAGGTGAGTTTAAACTCCTGCTGTAATTCACGGATCAGGTTAAGTACTTGTGCCTGTACAGATACATCAAGCGCCGAAACCGATTCGTCGCAGATGATAAATTTAGGTTGCAGTGCCAGCGCCCGTGCTATTACTATACGTTGCCGTTGGCCTCCTGAAAACTCATGCGGATAACGGTTAAAATGTTCGGGCAACAGATTTACCCGTTCCAATAATTCCAACACGTGTTTTTTGCGTTTAGTATTATCGGCATAAAATTGGTGTACCTGCAAAGGCTCCATGATGGATTGGCCAACGGTTAATTTAGGATTTAAAGATGAGTAGGGATCCTGAAAAATGATTTGGATATTGCGACGAATCTCGCGCAGTTCATTCTTTTTTAGACTCTTTAGATCGGTATTTTCAAAACTGATATTACCGGCTGTTGGCTCAATTAATCTTAGTATGGTACGGCCTAAAGTTGTTTTTCCGCAACCCGATTCACCAACAAGACCAAGTGTTTCGCCTGGGTAAACTTCAAAACTTACATTGTTTACCGCTTTAACCACTTTTTTTGACAGGCCCAACAAGCCCGTACTAACCGGGAACCAGGTTGAGAGTTGACCGATCTTCAATAAAGGTTCTTGTTTATAAAGCTGCGTCCTTCTTGCTTCTATTTCACTTTCGGGATAATGATACGATGTCCTGATGTTTTCGATGGTGACCGACGATTTATTTTGGATATTATCCGCATCAAAAAAATCGGCAACAATAGGTAGTTTTTTTAAATGTTGATTGGGCGATGGCCTGCATGCTAATAAGCCTTTAGTGTATGGGTGGCTGGGATGGTAAAAAAGGTCGGGGGTATTTGCCTCCTCAACAATTTCGCCTTTATACATTACCATTACCCGGTCGGCAATTTCTTTAATCACCCCCAGGTCATGCGAAATAAAGATCAGGCTCATTTGGCGCGCTTTTTTAAGGGAAAGCAGTAGTTCGATAATAGTTTTTTGTACTGTTACGTCCAACGCGGTGGTAGGCTCATCGGCTATTAATATCTCGGGATTACACGATAAGGCCATAGCTATCATTACCCTTTGTTTTTGCCCTCCAGAAATTTGATGCGGATAACTATCAAAAATTGCTTCAGGGCGGGGGAGTTGCACTTCGTTAAAAAGTTCGATAGTTTTCTTCTTGGCCGCCTCCTTGTTTAAGCCCAAATGCAGCCGGATAGCCTCAGTTAGCTGGAAGCCGCAGGTAAGCACCGGATTGAGCGAAGTCATGGGCTCCTGAAAAATCATGGCCATACGGTTGCCCCTGATGTGGCGCATATCGGCTTCTGATAATTTACACAAACTTACATCGTTTAAAAGCACTTCGCCATTGATAACAGTTTTATCTGCATCTAAAAGCCGCATCAAAGCGAGCGATGTGACGGACTTACCCGAACCAGATTCGCCCACAATTCCGATAGTTTCGCCTTTTTGCAAATTAAACGATATGTTTTTTGCAGCTTTAAATAAGCCGTCTCCTGTTTTAAAACTAACCCCCAGGTTTTTTACTTTCAGCATTATTGGCCAACTATGGTAATCATTTCATCTTTTATTAAATCTTCGCCACGATAACGCCTTATCAATTGCGCGGTGGCAACCACATCTTTTTGGCAATAAGTGCAGATCCGCTCAAGCTGGTTTTCGTTCCAGTAAACGTGGCCTACCATGCTGCCGTCAATATCATCTTTGGGGGTAGGGATATTAAAAATTGCGGTAAGCAGGTTTAACGATGTGTAATTTTTATAATCGCCAAATTTCCATAACTCCATGGTATCCAGGTGGATAATTTCCCATGGCTTTTTACCCGCCAGTTGTAGCTGGGGCGGAAAAGGAAGCCCGTTTATCAACAAACGCCGGCATATATAAGGGTAATCAAACTCTTTGCCGTTATGCGCAACAAGTACCAGGTTAGCCGGCTGGCTAAACAACATAGCCGAAAAGTTAACCAGTATTTCTTTTTCATCATGCCCTACAAATGACTTTATCCTTAAGCCGGTATTTTCTTTACCCCTGGTAAAAACGCCTGCTGATATGCATATTATCTTACCGAATTCGGCCCAGATACCTGCACGTTGGTAATATTCTTCAGGTGTTTCGTCTTTACGTTGATATTGCGTTTTTGCCTCCCATAGCTTTTTAAAATGCTCAGGCAGTTCGTCATGTGTACCATATTGCGGCACTGTTTCGATATCAATTACCAATAAATTATGCAGGTCATACTGCTCAAGCATGATGGGTTAATTTTATGGAGCAATATAATGAATGTTTTAGTTTGATAGGTTTTACGCGGTACGTTTTAGGTTATACGTTTGTAATTTTATTAATCTGTAACAAACTCCAGATAACGGAAATAACACTGTGAAAATTATTTCGCAGAAATAATTTTCACCACTCACCACTCACCACTCACCACTCACCACTCACCACTCACCACTCACCACTCACCACTCACCACTCACCACTCACCACTCACCACTCACCACTCACCACGCACCACTC
>Ga0307507_10000216_pt1 | contig 109957 bp, 67 predicted proteins | sample 7_EM_MG_FD_207223 | JGI IMG/M metagenome (GOLD analysis project Ga0307507, IMG submission 207223) | Populus trichocarpa ectomycorrhiza microbial communities from riparian zone in the Pacific Northwest, United States - 7_EM | ecosystem: Host-associated > Plants > Roots > Unclassified | place... | reverse complement strand
AATAGTTGAGTTACTCCTCGCAACGAACAATATCGACCCCAACTCAAAGGACAAAAAAGGATCAACGCCGCTATCATTAGCGGCGAAGAAAGGAAGAAAGGCAATAGTAGAGTTACTCCTCGCAACGAACAAGGTCGACCCCAACTCAAAGGACGAAAAAGGATCAACGCCGCTATCATTAGCAGCGGAAGAAGGAAGGGAGGTGATAGTAAAGTTACTCCTCGCAACGAACAAGGTCGACCCCAACTCAAAGGACAAAGAAGGATCAACACCACTACGGTTGGCGGTGGGGGGTTACGGATTGGAAAGTATTGATGTGGTGGGTAAATGGGGTATGACGCCGCTATCCGCGGCAGTGCATCATGGACACATGGAGATAGTAGAGCTACTCCTAGCAAGAGGCAAGGATAATATTGATGTGGCGGGTGAACGGGGTAAGACGCTACTATTCGCGGCAGTGGATCGTGGATGCAAGGAGGTAGTAGAGCTGCTCCTTGCAACGGGCAAGGTTGACGTCAACTCCAAGAATAGAGACGGTGCAACGCCGCTATTGAGAGCAGTACGGCGAGGGCGAATGGAGGTGGCGAAGCTGCTACTAGCGCGTAACGATATTCAGGCCAACTCGAAGAGTAATGAAGGGTTGACGCTGCTTAGTGAAGCAGTAGCATTAGGGACCAATAGAAGGCGAGAAATGTTGGAGTTGCTCCTAGCAACGAACAAGGTTGATCCCAAATTGAAGGATAATAATGGTATGACGCCGCTAGACCATGTAAAGAGGAAGAGGTGGAAAGCTGGTGTAGCATTGCTAGAACAGTATCTTTTTACTTGACCTCGTTCACTTTCTGCTTGTAGGGCAAGTAGCATATTCTTTGCTCGTCTTAAATCTATTGTTTGTTTTGGAGCGGTGGCGCGCAAGAGCGCCTCTTTGCTCCAGTTCAAAAGTATCCCTTCGTGTGGCAGACTTTTCATATTTGGCGCTTTGGGCGCTCCTACCTGGGTTAGCATGCTGCAGGCACCCTAGCTAGCGTGATTTTATTAGCAAGCCTCACCAAAACGCGTTAATATTATGATGCCGATGAAATACTGCAGAAGGCCACCATTGAAAACACCTATATTATTTCTTTGAGGAAGTTAGGCAAAAATTTGATATATAACGTCATAACTGTAGGCTTCTGCCCTTCCTACATCAACCAGCTGCTAATTATATAGAAAAATCCTCCATTACAGTCCTCCCCCGTACTACCACCTATCCATTTTATACGCGTTCTTAACATCAATAAGGATAAGCCGATAAAGGACCAGCTTAAGGTTATCCCTTAACCCGCCGGATTGCGTCCTACGGTTATCGATAAGAATAAGCCAATCAGATCAACCAAATCAAATTGTCGTGATCAGAAATACAAGGCTGGTAATATATATTGATTGCCATATAAAATTGATATAGAGGCTCAATTCTTAGAGTTAAGTCGCCCGACACAAGGCAGCCAACAATCATCGCTCCTGCAGAACGGTATTTGGTATACACTGCAGCCATACAAAGTTCTTGGCGCCCTTTCTGGGCGCTGCCAGTCCTTACTATCGCGAGGCTTCCTTGTGGTATTTAGTAAGAGCTCTGATAGAGCCTTCCTACGCCCCTTATGCTGTACTTAAGTAATATAGCAAACGGATTGTTTCAATCAAGCGTAGGAGGTAGACTTGGGGTGCCATGGTCGTTGAAATCGTCAATTTTCAAAGGCTCGAAATCGGGCAGCTTCCATGGCTTGGGGGGTGGTTTTTTAGCAACCCGATTTGGTGGAACATTGTATTGCGTCAGTTAAACAAGATCTATATCATTAGAAGTACGATTGGAAGGCATGGTTGATGGTAATTAGTTGATCAAATCTATATAGGCAATACGCGTAGTTTTGATTCTGGTGTTCCCGCACGGACCAACTTCCCGTAGGACGCCGGCGGGTTAAGGGATAAGGGAGGACGTGCTATATACGTCAAATGAGGTGTATTAAGTACTATAAGTGGTTAAACGGTTTAATTAGCGGTTATTTAAAGATTGATGGCTAAATCTAACGAATTAAAAACTCCTTATAACGATTTTGGTGGGGCCACCTCTACAATATCGTTAAATATTAGAATATCGTAATACATCAAAAAAGGCTTAATTAAGGGGTGTAGATCGTAATATAGAGTATATTGTTATAACACCGTTATCGTTATAAGGAGTTTTTACTGCAGAATATTCGGGTAGTAAAGTTACTGCTAGGAGTTACTCTCTGGATCCTTGTCCGAAAATAATTAACTCTTAACCCGATAAGAAATATAATAAAATAAAGAATGCTATGTATCTATCTGTGGGCAAAGGAAAGCTAAAGCACAAAAGAAACACTATTAATACATAACAATGGAAACTAAGCTCTTAACATCCAAATCTAACGCCCTGATCACTTCACTCTCGAATCCCTTTAACTAATAACAGGTTGGGCCTTAGGTGTAATATATACTTTTACTTAATGCACCGGCCTTCTTTGTCCACGCCGCTTAATTTGGAGGAGCACCAGCAAGCCTATTAGCAATGTCTGAGACATAGCTATTCGTAGCCCCCAGGCCATTGCTCAAATTGCTCTTATCAACGCTTCCAGAGTTATAGCCTCTCAAAGCCTGATAAATGTTGTTGTCGTAACGAGCAAGGAGCTGCGTCAAACCATCACCAAATTTGGTTCCCTCCACGCCGTCCCTGACCATCTGAAGAATACTACCCTTCGCATTGCTCGCATCAAACTCAACGCCGTTGTGGGTTTGCATAAGGCCGGGATTGCGGACTGACCCATCAGGAGAGATGGTCGTGCGGACGTGGACGTTGCCTTGGCTTTCCTGCATGATGGTGCACAGGATAACACGCCTGTCGACCTTTGTTTCTTTGGCGACGGTCTCGATGGCTTGCCTGATGTATTGGACGTACTCGGGGGTGTCGTTGATGAGCATGACTTTCTCGTTACGCGCCCACATCAAGGACCACTTCTGCCAGTGCTTGGAATCTGGGAAGTTCGACGCAGGACCAGAGTACGCGACAACCGGGCCGCCTCCGTTGGTGCCCTCGTCACCTCCAACGCTAGGTGGGTTCGTCGGGTTACTCGCGCGACGACCGGGCGCGTGCAGGGTCTGCCCGAGCTGCAGTTTGTTCCAGTTGACACCCGGGTTTGCAACTTCGAGCTCGGAGAAGGTCACACCAAGCTTCTTCGCTATGCCTTCGCAGGTATCACCAGCGACAACTTTGTAAGTCCTAGAGGCCCTAGTAGAAGATCCAGAAGCATGAAGAATTTGCCCGACTTGAAGCTTGTTCCAGTTGACGCCGGGGTTGAGTTTCTCGAGCTGACTGAAGGTTATGTGGAGTTTTTTGGCAATGGCTTCGCCAGTGTCACCAGCAACAACTTTGTAGGTAGACATGATTGAAATATTTGAACTGGATAGCTAAAGGCAGGATAGTGCGAGGACGTAATAAGAAGAGAATATGTTGGAACAAATGATGTTACTAATGCAGAATAATCCAAAGCGGAGGCGAAGACCTACTCTTATATAGTCAAAGCTATATCATCAAATCAGTATCAGGCCGATGCATGCCGTAGTCCAAAGCGAACAAGTATGAGATCCTTGAGGCGCATAAGTCATGCGCATATGGCCCTAGAAGCCGAAGATGATGCACGCCGAAAGTTCAGGCGTCCAGAATGACTATAATAGGTAAGCATTTTAGCTGGATGGCTTCTACCTATAACATGAGTATGACTTTAATCGGCGAATATAAACCTCTGTTGACCTAACTAATTCTAGTTAGAGCTGTAAGGGAGCTATTTTAAATTTCAGTAGAGGATTCTCTTCACAAGAGATTAAATGAGCTCAAACGCCGAACTCCGAAACATAGTCATCTCAGCAAATCCAGCTAGGGAAATTTTTCAACATTGGTAGTTCGTCGTGACTGCCGCGCCACTGTTCCTCCGGTGGCGGTGTAAGGAACGCCGGGAAGAGTAAGATGCAGCCCACCCACACATATGAGAAGAAAATAACAAAAAAGGAAGCCGAGGTACGAACAGGGTATATCTCACCGAGGCCATCAATATTACGTCATTTTATATGGTCACCGGTTTGTGGACAAAAGACAATAGGATTACGAGGGTGAGCGATATCCGAATCTAGGATAGGTAAGATTTCAGGCCTTCCAATGGAATTGCCACAAGCGCTTAGATTATTGTGGCACAAAGAGTGTTCCTTTGACTGCGGTATTCCGTAGTTGAGCGATGCTGATTGTTCTCAGCTGTCCAAAAGCTCTTTTGGGAGGGGAGCAGGTAGAGTGTGGATATGCCGAGCATCATCTTTCTTCGATACGCATAGAAACTGAACAAACACAGAGTCAATTATTTAGTTTTCTTTGAAAGCAAAACTTGACGTATTAGAGGACATATGTGAATATGGTACGTACAGCCTTCAAATGTAGAACGGCAAGATCATCTGTGTAGCCAGGTCCAAAGCGCTTGAGGTGATGAATATTCAGAAGTCGAGAGCATCCTCATCTATACTGTTACAATCTATTACCGGCATTCCTAGCCATTAAAGACTTGATTTTATGCCAGGTTTCGGCCGCATGATGCACTGCTGGGTCATGCTCGCAACCATGTTTCCATCTCGATCCCACAGTCGAGCTTCTGTGTATGTCCTGCCTTCTGCACCTGTTACGGTTGCTTGCTCTCTCAGATGCCAGTCATTTAAGTTTACATCGTTGCTAAAGATTCTCAACGCGAAATCCAGAGACGAGCAAGCGGCCGCATCATCTAGGAACTTGTGGCTGTGTGTAAGAGGCACGAAAGAAATTGCGGCATCCATTGCAAAAGCGAGCGTGGGAAATTGTTGCACTTCGGTTTCCAAAGTATCTTTGGCTCTGAACCAATCCGCAGACGTCTTCGATGTCAAAGGTAGATGATCCTGGGCCGTCTTGACATGCTTGGCCATGCCTTTGAGGTTTTGTGTGGAAATGCTCTCTGGACAAGGTCTCTGATCGAAGAATTGCGCGAGTAAACTGAAAACTACATTATGCACATCTGCAACCTTTTGCGGGATAATTTTGGCTTGTATCATTGATTGCAGTCTGGATTCCATTGTTGGGCTGTTTTCGAAGTTGCTGTAGGGCTTAGACGGTGGCGCTGAGTAGGTCAATAGAGATGCTTTCTCTCTGACCTGGAAATCTGCGACGGCGAAAAGTGCAAGTCGCCTGGAACCATCATCTTGAGCTTGGCTAACCTCCACCTGCCGCGTCGCAAAAGTGCGAGTATCACGTATTTTTCGAACCGCGCAAAACAATTTCCGATCCGTTAAAGCAGGCCCAAGAAAATGCCCAAGCATGGAGTAGAGGTGATAGCTTGGTGGAGCCGACTGATAAGCGGCATTAGCAGCAATAGCCAATGTCCAACCCCCGTAAGCTATGTTGGCAGTATTTCCCATCCTCCTTGGATTGTGGTTTGATTCAAATTCTCCAGGAGAAATCTCCCGCAGAGATAACTGATCTGTGAGTGGCGCTGACATGCTTGGGAGAGTTGCTAGACTCCGAGCCCAAAAGTGGTTTAATCTTGGTTCGTTGAATGTTGGCGAGAAAATGTTGGAAACTCGCAATAACGTCTACGAATGATCCTCAAAAAGAATAAGGTGGTGGGCAATGGGCGCTGCTTGCGCCAGTTTCAGTCCGTTGTGCACGTCAAAGATTAGTGATAAAGAAAATATGTTCCGAGGCTTCTTTCGATATCTGCAGAACCCCCACTGATTGAGTTTAGTTCCTTGATCAAGTTTGAATATCATGTGAATTTAAGTTATTTGCATCTGCATTAGTGTGCGACCGTCGCGCGCCCATACCTTGCATTTGTCTCACCTTATCCCCCCCAGCCTCTAACCGTTGAGCGCCGCCGCGGCCACCCGGCTAGCTGTGTTCGCGTTGATACATCGACTCACCGCGAACCATCAGAATTTGAACAGAATACCGGGTCGCGTGGGCGTGGGCGCGGGCATGCTCGCAGAGGCAGTTTGTAGACGTCAAGCAGAGGCAGCAGCACCCAAATAAGTTCACGCGGCGCCTCATAGAGTACTGCGCAATCGAGGTGTTACAGTCATAAGAGTTATATTTTAACAATTCAATTTTCGCGATGCAGATGCAAACAACTTAAATTCACATGATATTCTAACTTGATCAGGAAGGAATTAAACTCAATCAGTGGGGGGTGTCCCTCTACCGCTGTCCTTAAAAAATAATTAAACTTAGAAAAATATATAAGATTTGTTAATATTATAAGGTTCTAGAACTTTTAGCTACTACTAAAGCCAAGACTATCCCTTCCCACGCTGGCGTCTACAACTTGGCGCCAAGCCTATGAACGTTAGTATCAACGCTAAGCTCTCAGTTGAACGAGGGCCTGTGATTGGTTAAATCCTTATCGATATGCGTGGATGTAAACTAGCGTAGGAAGAGATAAGCTTCATAGAGGATTCGTCAGTTAATAAGGAGCAGTTCGTCCGTGCACACCAACGGGTCTGATTTATGAGATAACAGTAATGAACCCTCTAACACACTGAGTATCCGAGCTTCAGCATCTTATACCGATCCTTTCTATCAACATGTTTTACTTCGCCTGTGTATGAAATTTGAATACCGAAGTAGACCTTTGAACATAATGCAATTTCTCATCTTCAAAGAGCTAACGCTAAACATCGCAAGGTTTCATCACCCATGCTAGGCTGCATCAAGCTATAAAGTTTACAACATCCCAAAACAAAATCTCCCAGTAGATAAAACAATCCAGATAAGCCATGCTGCCGCCTCCCTATAAAACCAAAATCCTGGGCATAACTGATGAAAAGACGCCTCCGAATCCTCCCGTGAATACCCCCTCTTGAACAAGCTAACGAAGAACAATTTGCGCCTGTTCGAAACCATATGTGAACCATCTTTAGGTAACTGCTGAAGCAAACGATCATACTGTCACGAGGGCGCCTTCAGCAATGATTTCGTCAATCATCGAGCCCTCTGTGTCCAAGATGTTTTCTGCAACCACGCCCGGCTGCATTGCTGCATCTCCGCCTCCTGTAACCGCTTCTACAGGCTGAGTGGGGGTTTGTTCTCCTTCCGTGTCTACGTTCGAACCTCCCTCGTCTTCCCCACCACTAAGTTCACCCAGCAACCCTTCCCAAAACTCCCACACGGTCTCCGCCAACTGATCTGCCTGCTCCCTTTGCTCTTTCTCGTGTTCCATTCTCTCCTTAGCCTTAATTTCCGCCTCTTTCTTTGCCTTCAACTCCTCTTCCATGCGACATTGAGCCTTGACAGTAGGCTTGGCTACGCAGTGTGGACAGTGGAAGTGTGTTGTGCAGAAGGTGCAAGGGCATGTAGGATTCGCGGATGCACAAGCCTGGAAAGAATATGTCAGTGGTTTCTATGTTCAGCGTTCAGCGGTAGGCATAAAGTAGGAGACTTACCTCACAAACAAACACTCCACATTCCCCGCACTCTTTTAGCACGGCCGGGCACCTCGGTCGCGAGTCTCCGATGGGGCGAGGTGTCTGGCAGAAATATGCTCCACAACCCTCCCATTGCACGGGGTGGCGCGGAGTACATGGCAAAGGGAGAGTGTTGGATATTGGATTCAAATTGTGAGGGGAGCTGGGCCACGAGGACGAGTTTCGGCTGCGAAGACCTGAGACGCTTAAAGATCGAGGTCGAGAGGGTGTTGGGTGGAACGTGGAACTAGAGTTGAGAGTGGAGACGTTAAGAGTATCGGGGGTGCTGGAAAGGTGGGAGGTGAGGGACGTGGAAGTGGACATGTCTACAGCGGCAGGTGTAGGTGGAGGCGCGGGTGTTGGCGATCCAGGGGTAGGCGGAAGGATTTGAGATTGTGATAGTGGGGTTGTGTCGATCAGATCAAGATCTATGTCCGGAAGATGTAGAGAGTTTGTATCTGTTGAGGATGAACTTTCCCCATTGGTGTTATGTTCACTCTCGTCTGCAGTTTTCGATGCACCAGACTTGAAAGCCGGGATGATGAGTTGAGGCGGCTCGGAATGATTACGCACGTACTCTCGCTCGACATGCAAATCTCGAAATCCGCATTTCCGCAACTTGAGCCCTCTGAAATCATGCTCTTTGCACAATGGTTTCTTGCAACCTCTGCACGATACCTTCCACCTGAATGTGCGGTAGCAGTCCTGGCAGAGTCCTCGAGGGCAAGTTGAAGCTTGCAAATCCAAACTATCTTGTTTTAAGTAAGCCAGGATATCTGCGTCCTCACCGAGGACGTATTCGTAGAGGCCATTATTCTTTAGCTCGCGAACATAGTCGATTGGTCGAAGTTGAGATGTGAAGTCAGGATCTTCATATTCTTTTATGCGTGGTAGAGGCGCTGCCCGGATCTTGTCAGCACCTTTTCCGCCAAGTCCAGGACCAAGAAATGCTATCCCACCACCTCCCGAGAATATTGGTTCTAGGCAACACCAATGCATGTTAAGTTTTGGAGGTGCAGTAGGCGCCGGAAGCACCCCACCATTGTTGGCATTGCCATCATCGGAATCGGAAGAATCGTCGGCGTTAGACTGCTCATTCATCAGATTTGGTGATCGTGTTGCACCAGGAGCCCACCAAAAGCGGTTGTTCTTGGGAGACTTAGGATCCCTGCTTTGGGTCTCCAAGGATGCAGAGGATGAAGACGAATCGCTCATTATCGTACCCACTGGTATGCTGTTCCCAAAAGCCAGACTTGTGAAGTGTCGTGTCTTCGTCCGCTTCCTAGGTATTGGCCGATTGAAAGCGCAGCTCGCACATAGCGTTTTCCGGCATCCCATGCAATGCATCCGGACACTGCACTGCTCGCAACGCTCTAATATTACATCGTTGCACTGAGCACATTTGATTTTCTCAACAAAAGTGCGATGGCTTCTCCGAAGATGAGCTGGGATATCCTTCCCTTCCCCTTTAAGTTGTCCGTCTTCGGTCCCCAGTGGTTCCCCGTCCTGTCCGGTTTCGGAGATCTCCCAGAGCCTCCCGTCGGCATGGCCAATTTCTGTATTGTCTTCTCCTGGGCCTATACGGTTCCCGGATCGCCATAGCCTATCAAAAGGCACCCAAACCTCCATGTTCCCAGGTCCAGCCCGTCCGGAATGGTAGTCTTTCCTGCGGAAACATCTCCCACCAGGTGTTGGGCACCATGCTGTGTCTGTCCAGATACCTAGCTGATGGCATATCTCAATGAGCTGATGTGTTGGATCTGAGTCGGAATCTCTCCGGATAAGCGAGGATGGTAGATATGGTCGCCGTCGGTGATGTCGACAGCGGTAGGTATACAAGCTCTTCAGGGCCAAGTCACCTTTTTGAGCCCACGGTGAATCTTTCTGGATGTAAGGTTCCAGGAAAGGTACGACGTGGTACTTGATAGATACGTTCTTGCAGCCTCGTACGGAAAGATGTTGTAGGGTCCTTATCCGTGGTTGCAGGACCCTTGATATCAAGGCCACGCCGGATACGGCTGTGTTGCATAAATCCAAGCTCTTCAACCTCGTTCCGAATGGTACCACAACTTGTATTAGCAATGCATCGAGCGCATACGTCTTAGACTGCCTCTCCCTCCCATCCGGTGTTTCATTCCCCGGTGAGCCTAGGACGAGGGCCGGCTGCGGTAATCGGAACGACAGCGTCTTCCACGCCAGAGGATAGGACTCCAGAAATTCCCGAAGATGTCTAGAAGTATGGTAGAGATCGAATATGGATGCAGTGGGTATCTGGGCGAGTAGGGACTCGAGGATAGGCGGATAGGACGTTATAACGGCTTCGAAAAGGCTAAGAGAGACCAGTGAGTTGGCGGCCTTCCGCTGAGACGCCGCATCGCCGGTAGAGGTCGAAGAAGTCGTATTTGGGTGGATTTCCGGGTCCCAGAAGAGATCTTGGGCGAGAAGCTGACTGCTCATACTTTCTTCTGGCTGGAGGCGGAGTCTTTTAGCAAACCCAGGCCCTTCAAGACAGTCTTCGCGATGGAGTAGACAAGGAAACATACGAGAGAGTCATGCAGATGCAGAGGGCGGCAGTGGCGCCAATATATTGCAGAGAATTCGCGTATTGGAGTTTCGTCGGTGTTCAGCTTGTCGTGTGCCTTGCTCGAATGAGTGCTTGGGTTCCGCCTACGCTTAGCAGAACCTGCGAGGTGCAGGCGTTGATTGCGCCCTGCGAAGAAGAAACGCCGCGCTTGGCAAGGGTAACATGACAGTCACCGAAAACAAAAAAAGTAATATAGGCGCCTAAATTTTTCAAGCAATAGGGGAATAGTATATGGCCATATTCCTTTCTTTGCAGCCTTCGCTTTCAGCTACAATAAGCCCGTGACTTCGTGAATCGCGCTTATTTCTCTATCAAATATCCTTTTTGTCTACCGCTCAGACCTATCATTTCCCACCACATATCCCCTGGCGAGACCGCTTCTGCCTTCTTCCATCGACGCGCCAGAAGTGTCCGCTTCTCTGTTGGCCTCATTTAAGACGTCAAAGTCGCTACCTAAGCCTTGCCACGTTCGTTGAGACTGAAGGAATTCTGCTCCAGGAGACGCTACTCCACCCACTTGGGTGATATCGCCGTTGGCACGCTTGACTAGGGATTGATTCGCGGAGGCTCCAACTCTCTGGCTCGCTTGCCTTCCATTGGGTTGCGTCGCCGAAGTGCGCATAGGGCGCGAGTGTGAGACATACCGGCCAGTACGCAGATCGAACTCCGGCGGCGCTGATTCCTCCTCCGAATCAAAGTCGACCCCATCAACCAGTTGATTTTCCCCGGGTGCTTCCTCAACCTTATCATCATTGGATCGTGTCTCGGCAGAGGTATCTGTATTCTCCAAAATTGCCTGAAAATCACTGGTCCATTCCCCCGTCCAGACTCTTTCGGCATCGCCTTTGAGGGCCAGACTGAGCTCAAAAGGGGTTATAATAGGTCTCCAGAAATCTTTGCTCTCGATTAGACTACTCTCCCAGCAGCCAATAACTACCCAACCTCCAACTTCGCTGAAATTTGCCACTTTTGCCGCGTTCACTTTCCCAACAACAAATGTGTAGCTTTTCTTGCCTTCTGCCGCGATCGTTTTCTTAACATGATCCAGTATGTGCATGTAATTCTTTACTGAGAGTGTGTTTATGAGAATTCCGAATACTGAAACAGTACTAAGGGATGTAAGGAGAGCATAACGGCGACGCAGAGTCATGACTGATGTGGCCAGAAGAGCCTTGAGAGGGTCGGAACTAGTGTAGTTGGTTGGATATATATGAATAGCGCCTGCCCGAGAAGAGAGCGAGAGCAATAAAGAAGTTGGAGGTTCCGATATGTGAAAAAGCTGGTAGTTGCGCAGCGCATCCTTCGATTCACTCACGTCAGCGGGAACAGTACGATTTGGTAATGGGGAAGATGGGTTGTGAATGATTGATGTCGCATAGACATTCGTGTAGCCCTCTTCCCTCAGCTTTTCATAGACGCCTGGTATATGGTTGGAATAAGGGACATCTGCCATTAGTATAATCTTCTGATCCTTGTCCATGAATGTTTCCTTGAATGTTTCCAAAACCATATCTAAGGACATCGGTCTAGTTGTAAAGACATATATGACCGGTAACCTTGCAGTTGGAGATAGACATGATCTACCATAATGAACCACGACATCAGCGTCGACGTGTTCTGCAGCGACCTCATCAACACAACAAGCACCGTAAGAAGTATCTGCTAGTATAAAAAGCTTTTCCTCTACTTCATCCTTGCCGGATATACTGAGTGCTTCCACGGTCGTTTCCAGGTCCTGCGTGACATTACTGTTCTTTGAGGTTTGCTTCTCAGCCGTGCTGGAAGAAATTCTGTGTGTATCCCTAGCACGTTTTAATCCTCGTCTCAAAAACTCATATATCCGCGGCGCATCTGGAAGCAGGTCATCTGGGAATTGTAATGCTACCCTTCGCCATTTTCCGGCCCGAATTTCTTCTACTGTCCGCTCAATCTCGTAGGTGAGGGCTAGCTGCTCATCTGAAAGCCGGGGGAGGTTTGACACGTCGACTGACGGAGTTGGATCTTCGAATATGTGGATATCAGGGGTGGATAATATGGGAGCAGTTCCCAGGGTTAGCGTCTCCATTTCTTGGCTTTTGCGCGGGTTCGTGTTCTTTTTATAGCTTGAAGGTAGAAACTTCGAAAAATTCTTATCTCAGTAAACCAAGATAGTAAATCTCGCTAGTAGTTAACTAGTATACTTTACAGACAAATTAGGGTTAGTTAGGGTCAGCCAATAATACTGTCTCGGTTGTCGTCTAATACGAAAATAGAGGAGAATCGACTTATCCGTCGGTCGTACATCAAAACCTCCACTACCAATTGGTGTTGCGGCAGAATTGCTGACGGCCCATAAATAAGTAGGTTTAATTGGTTGAGCTTGGGCTACAACTCTACGCGCGATTTCAACAGTGCAAGGGATAACTGGTATCTTCCTTCTACCTTTTTTAATGCCCTACTTCTATCCTAAATAACGCATTTTTAAAATCTAATTGATTATATAACTAAAACTACTTTTAAGAATATTTATATAAAAACCCTATACAGCTCTGTGCACGACCAGCTTCACCCCCCCTCTGGCAAAAAAATATTTCGCTACGGTACGCGGGCTCGCCAAATCGCCACCAACTGTACATAGTAATTGTAGCGAACGCATGTGCCTCTACGCAAGGACCTTTTTGGTTGCCCTGGAGAATTATTCTGGTTGCCCTGGGGAATTGTCTTGGTTGGCCAGGGGAGTCGAATTGAAGCAACTCAGGACTTGCCTGACGTACGCTTCCTCTTTCTTCCCCCTTTTGCCCACGCCTGCTATCTCTGCAGAGAGGTCAATAAAATTTGGCAATATCGTACAGGTGGAAACCTTACGATATTGACAAAGATTATGACGCTGCGGAGGGAGGCTGATCGCAAACAGAGGCGTTCGCTACGATTGCCTATGGAAATCAAGCGAACCCAAATACGCGAGCCGAGTTGCATTTCGCCAGAGGGGGGGTGAAGCTGGTCGTGCACAGAGCTGCAGTATAAAAGTAAGTTATTAAAATTATTTAGGTCGACTTATAGAGCCTCGCCTGGACGCAAAACGTCGTAAAATCTACCTAAATCTTAGCAAGCTAATAGCTTTATATTTAATAGAAATCTAATCAATTATAAAAGAGACTAAAATAACTTACTTTATGAACTTATTAGATTAAAAATTAATGTTGTTAAGTAGTTAAATATACTAAAAAAGTGTCTCTTATACAAAATTGCGAAAATTTTAGTCGAGCCTTACAACTCGCACCCTCAGACGGCAGGACAAGTGCAGTCTGAGTCGCTTACTGAGATAAGAAAATTCTACTCTGGAATCGGGTCATTACGTGAGCGGGCGTCACGCTATCAGTCAACTGTCAAGTCTCCACGTACTCAGGTATTGTACGATGCATATTATACCGTGTAGCTTTTGACAAATTCGCTCTAATTGTTTAGTTTCACTCAATATCTAAGAGCCGTACATATAACTCATAACGTCGTTTAAAATGTTCCTATCTTCCACACAGGTCTAAAACTTTAGCCATGCAACACCAACTCCTCCACAAGGCTGTCAAAATTCAACTAAAGGAACCATCTTACAGCACTAAAGCCATCGATATGCCAATGACGGCTACTAAACCAAACAAATTAGGAGTGAAGTGTTTAACACCACTTGTTAATTTAATCTCAAAGAAAATAGGAGTCGGGAAGAAGGGCGCTGGTGTAGTCGAGTTGACTGTCCCGTCCCAGCAATACCGGCTGAAGCACTGTTTACAGACGTCCGGCACGGCTGTCCCAGTACGGCTCAAACTCCTTGATAGGATAGCGCAGCCGACGCAGGTTGGCCATTGCTTGTCCACCGTCCCGTTTCCCATGGTGGCGGCGTCATATCCGTTCTCGATGATGGCGTTACGTTCACTGTTGTTATACGATAGGGTGAAGGTCGACACATTGGAGTTGTAAACATACGGGTGGTTAGGAATATAAATAACCAAAGGTGCAGGACCAGTAAGATTACTAGCGTCGCATCCAAAGAAGGTCGGGCGTGTGTTGAGCCCCAGGTTGACGAAAGTGTTCTGATCTGGAACTGAAGGGAACGCAGTTCCATTCCCCATCGATTGGTTAAGAGAACGCTCGTAGGTTGCAACTAAAGCAGTGCCATTGGGCCAGTTCTGAGCATTCGGTGAGACGGTGTCCGCTGAGGAGTCAACCGCAAATATGACATCGACATTACGGATGGGCTGGATCAGGGGGTGTAGAGGGATATTTTGAAGATCCTCCCCGCCGTCGACAAGAGTCAAACGTTTGCTCTGCGCATTCGGATTCGTGTCGTTGTGAAAGTGATAGAAGGGATTCGGAGTCCAGTCTGCAATGTCGTTGCTAGTTTGGCCTAGATCCGTAAGAATACTAGCAAGGGCATTTTTCACAACGTCAGGAACACCTGTTGTCGTGTTCAGATTGAGGATGAACTGATTGAACAACGAAGAACTGGTTCCCATTACGAAGCCTGTGTTGTCGAAGCCCTCGATGCATTTCTGATCATTGGGAAGTACGCCTGCAGTGAAGTTCGAACCAACGTAGCGCATAGGTGCAAATCCATAGACTGTAGGGTCGAAACTACCCATCTCCCACGGGTTGAATTCGTACACAGTGGCGTTGTCAGAAATAATAACCTCTCCAGGAGCCCGACCGTCAGCAACAAGAATAGGCATCGGCGCATTGGCAGCCACGAACTCAGCATCATCCGCAATAGATGACCACGTGTATCCTAACGCATGTTAGCTAACCATTCAGATACACTAGCACTTGCGGCTTCTTCAGAGCCGTACCTGGGCCACCGTCTGAGGCATTTACCAGCTGGTGGGACAGTGCACGTCCCCAGTAATCGGTAAGTGAGCTATTGAAGTCGAAACCGGCATTGACCTTCCCATTTACTGTGTTGTAGAGATCGTCATAATACTGAACTGTGGATAGCACCTGGACCCCACCAGTTGCCGGGCCTGCAGCAAGTTAGCATTTGGTCAATCGAACCTTGAAATAGCCTTTCAGTTGGCGTACCTTCAAGAATTGAATTTCCAAATTGCCACAGGGAGCCGGAAACATTCGAGTTTGTGTTGATAATATCCTGTACAGATGTGAAGTTGTTCACGAAAATACTCCCCACCAGCCAACCCCCACCAGAGAGACCTGCAAGGTATGTGGCAGATTGCATTAAGCCACCAAGTTGCCCGACATTTGTAGAGTTTGGCGTACGACTGTCGAAAGCGGCAAGAGCGCCAGCACCGTTCATCAGTGCTCGATAACCTCCACCAGATACTGCGATACCAATGTTCGGCAAGGCGGATGCATTGTTTCCATTGCTGTCAAAAAAGCCAGCTGTATCAAACCCAGTAATGTTCAAGCGCACAAGGAGCTCGCGCATAGGTGTGACAGTGTTATTCCTCCTTTTCTCCAGCCATGCCGTCTCCTGATCTGAAAGTGACGAAGCATCGCGAATACTCGGGCGAGTCGATGGACAATTTACTGAAGCAGGTGTATAGCCATTTGGAGCCTCCGGACTTGCACGTTTCCAAGCAGCGAGATTGAGTGAAGAAATTCCATCTATTATAGGTTCTCGTCGGGTTATGGCGGATGCTGGATCAAGTCAGTTAATGGTCGCGTGTCTTTCGGAACCTTGGGAGAATGCCTACTACTAGCTTCAATCACTAATATTGATGCACTTAAAAAATGGTTAAGTATAGCAGATGTCTTCATGATAGTTCAAAATGCTAAATTGTTACTCTAGATAAATGAAGGTAGTAAGTATAGGTCGCAAGGGAATATAAAGGAAGGCCAGGGTCTCGACAAACCGGTTCCTGTGACGTTGATGGCACTAGCTTGTTGTGTCGTGGCCCTGCTGATGATCATGCAACCTCATTATTTTTAGCTCTAAAGCGACAAATGCGATAACCTAAAATAGGCAGGAATACGCTAAAACGGGTCGTGCTTGGTACTTGAAATGGCATGAAATTTTGCCGTTTGATCGCCAAGATCAACAAGCGCTTATAACGAGATGTAAAGAGGCGGTGTAGTTCCCTCAGCCACATCTACGGATCCCTGATGCCAATCCCACCACCCTGGCTGGGCCGAGAGATCTTGGACACGGTTTCGAAACTCGAGAGATTCCATCACCTTTTACCGGAAGAGAGAAGACCCGCAATCCGAGGCATTCGTATATCATGTCCACAAAGCTGAACTGATCCAACTGTGCAATTATGAAGGAGAACCTTTGCTTAGGCGATCTAGAGATGAGGTGAGACCAGAGTCGCAATGAAGCAAAAGCAACCAGATAACCAAAACAAACTGTAGGTAAGGCCGAAACCCATTTTGGCTGAACGAGCCTAGATGTCATTAATACGCCTCCTTCAATGATCAGCTGTATCAGCATTACTCTGTGCTGGCCTATACCGCCTTTTCGGACACAATTTCTTGCTTGGAATGCTGCTCGTAGTTTAAGAGAACTTCGTATTATGGCTTCTATACTCTTAAAGCACCTTATTATTTGTTAAGTAGAAGTAACAAACCCCAGCCGACTACGTGCTTGCCGTTTACGGTAGTGATTACGACAAACCCGGCCGCATGTGATAGAAGGTATGTCACCACAGCTGCCTTATCTTAGGTGCCTCAGCCGCTTCTCCAAGAAATTTGCGGCGTTGCATGGCCCCACTCTCTTGCCACAGCCCCACTCTGCCAACTCGTGCGAACTCCTGAGCCAATCAGCGGCGCGCACTAACTCCTGCGAACTCCTGAGCTAATAGAACGTTGCGCTACTCCCTACCCCCCTGCAACCCCCAAATTCCTCTACGAAGCGTCTAAGAGATTATGGGCGCGCGTTTGCTGTAAACTGGGCCCAATTCTTAACGCGTGTTAACTTTAAGCAACTATAATAGGGTTAATCTAGCAGCTACAGTTATAGTTTACAATGCAATTAAATTGTAATATCCTCTATTAGTATATTCTAGTGAATTTAACTAGCTAACCAACGTATTAGGGGTTAAAGTACAGCCTTAAAGTTTAAAGACGCGTTTTTAAACCTAGTTCTGCCCAACTAGCCTTATTAACACAGCAACTGTACTTCACTACTATAACTCTATTTACTATTAAACTTTATAAGGCGCCTCTTATACCCTATTAGAAACAGCTCGCCTAATTACACTACACCTATACAATATTTATAGCGCGTTATTGGCTAGGTACGCTCTTTTAAAGACTCCTATAAACTCCTATAAACTCCTAGGCTAATTAGATAAGCTCCTACGAACTTCTATAAACTCCTAGGCCAATTAGATGGCGAGATTTAGAAGGAAGAAGAAGATAAGTAGTAGGAATATAAATTGCTAGAGTTAATAGTATAGAGCTTAGGGTAGGGCAGTAGAGCTATCTATAGTATAGATGTTAGCTAATTATAGTTCTATCCCAGAGACTTTCTAGTTAATTTAGAGACTAAGCGTAGAAGAATTACCGTTGGTTATCTAGTAGGTAGGGTGTATAGAGAATATACCGTTTTAGTATAAGGTTATTAACCTCTGCCTTTGGCGAATTATGCTTTAGACCTACCTATAGCTTAATAACTTTAAGCCACGTGATAAGCAGGTACGCACTTTATATCAGCTTATATTTAGAAAAGGTGACACTCTTCTTATTGCCTATATAGGCTTTGGTAAAAGCTTAATCTTCTATATATATTCTATTCTTATGGGGAAGATTACTATCTAGATAATCCTGTTAAATAAACTAGGCGATGAGCAGTTAGATAATATTAAAAAGATAGATAGCTCTTATCTAGTTCTTATTAACGCTAAGATAAGAAGTTAGGAGAAGTCTCTAATCATAAAGATCCGGGAGGGGGTATATATATATATACTTCTTAGACCTAAGTAGGCGTTAATAAAGTTATTCTAGGATGCCTTAAAGGAGCTAGAGTTATAGTCTTAGATTAGGCTAGTTGTGATTAATAAATATTATCTTATAAAGAAATGGGAAGGCTTTTAACCGGCCTATTTAATACTAGGTGAGCTGCGGATAATCCTCTGCCTAAGTATAATCTAGTTTGCCTATTCTATAACTCTTAATAAGAAGGTAGAGAAACTGGTCCTATCACACGCTGGGTTCTAAGCAGTTGGCTATTATCCATACTAGACTAAGGTTATAAGAACATCTATTAATCGTCTAGATATATCTATATGTGTACAACTAACTCCTAAAGGAAAGGTAGACTTATAGGAAAACCTATACTTTCTATTAGATAACTATGTAAATGGCAATAGAGTACCTATACCTAAATAGATACCAAAGACAATAATCTTTATTAATAGTTGGATATCTATTTGGTAGGTAGTAGAGTACCTCTAAAATATACTACTTTAAAAGTTTAAGGCGTATATAAAAGGGACCAACAACAATAATAAGGCCTTTTGTATTAGTAGCGTAATCTAGGAGTTTACCGCTACTATATAAGAGTATAATCGCAACTAGCGATATATAGAGTTTAAGAAGCCCTTCTCTATTATTTAAATTATAATATCTATAACCTCACTTAGTATAGGCGTAAATGTTACAGATATTAAGTATATAATTATTTAGAGGTTTCTAATTACAAATAGCCTAGGCAATATGTGGTAGCGAATTAGTCAAGGCAGACAAGGAAAGAATTATACTAGTATAGGTTATATCTTCCTACCGTACTAGGCATTTAATATAGAGGGGGTGGATAAGCTAGGACAGAAACTACTACTACTACTATATACAGAGCCGCCAACCTAGGCGCCTTAGAGAGGACGCAATAGCTTACTTACTAGATATAGACGGAGTAAACTTATCTAGAGTACCACACCTGGCAATATTAGCGATGCAGAGAGTATTACCTTGGAGAAATTGGCCGTAAGTTATAATTCTATACCTATAGCTAATAGTAACCTTTTATTCTAGATAAGGGCTAAGATGGCTAGTTATAAGAAGCTATTAGCCAAATAAAAGGACATAGTAAACGGTAAATATTATTAAAAGGCCTTCCTTACCTTCCTAGGAGAGAATAGGTTACTACCAATAGTCTTAAACCATGTTGTTTGCACGCTAGCTAATTGGTGCTATAATTAATATAACCCTTTACTATTTCCTAAGTTTACATCGGCCCCTAAAACACTAGTACTACTTTATTAGCTAAGGACTGGCACCCAGCCTAATATTATATTAGGATTTATTAATAATTGGGCTATTAAGCAGGTAGAGTTAATATACGCTAGTAAATATTAACGCTTCCCTATGCCATCGTCTATATTTATAGAAGAGAAGTATTGCTGGCAGCTTGCGTATCTATATAATAGGAAAACGCCTAATACCTTCTAGGAGACACTTATAATAGATTCCCTAGAAAGTATAGCTCCTCTACTTATCTTATAGCGACATCGCGATACTTATAGCGATCAGTTAATTAAGCAACTAAAGAGTATAGTTAAGGCAGTTAGGAGTACCTACAAGAATAATTTAGCGCAGAGACGGGTAAAAGATGCTTAAGGTAGGGCCTTAGTAGTGCATAAGTTGCTAAAGCAGCCGTCTATACTAGCGGAGTATACTGCGCATATTTAGTAATAGGATAATAGCCTTACTGTCTAGGTTACTATACGGGAGGCAGTATAGAGCGTAGTAGACTTACTAGCTTCGCTACTTAGAAGTTAGGTTACTAGTAGGATTAGCGCGCTAGGCTCTTTACCTAGTACTCTACTTCCGGCTATACCGGAGGGTATTAAACGCGCGGTATAGGTACTTAAGGATATTTAGAGACTAATCTCTACGCCTATAACGCATGGTATGTCTACTATAGGCTTTTAGGATGTCGCTGCTCCTAATACTTAGGATGCTGTAGTTCTTAACTCCTAGGATACGGCCAGTCTTAATTCTTAAGTTATCGCTATTCTTAATTCTTAGCCCGCCGTTCTAGCTGTATTTTAGTTATAGGTGGTCTTAACGCCTAGCTGGAAAAGACAAGCTAGTAATTAAAGGGACTCGCCTATTAAATGTTAGATAGTTATACAGGAGAGGGATGCAAATACAGATATAGTACTTATATTTACTTTAAAAACTAGATCTAGGCGTGTTAGGAAAGCAATACTAAAAAGTAAAGAGAATTTCCTTATGGAATTATAGATAGAGATAGCTTAGGGTTTTATATAATAGCGCGTTCTAATTAGTCTAGGAGTTAGTAGGAGTTAGCAGGAGTTGGTAAAAGTTAGCAGGAGTTAGTAGAAGTTAGCAGGAGTTAGCAGGAGTTAGCAGGAGTTTGTAATTTTATATAGAATCTTACCTATTAACCTATAACCTCTACTTAAAATATTATAACGTATTCTAATTGGCCTAGGAATTTATAGGAGTCTTCTAATTAGTCTAGGAGTTTATAGGAGTCTTTAAAAGTTTTGCGCTAGTAACTTAATTAATAATATAAGGTGAATAAGTGTTAGATTGCGGTGAATATTTATAAAGGTAAAGTAGATAAGCTAGTACTTACAGTTATCTATACCCTCTATTTCTCTCTATAATACTAATACTAATAATAACTCTCCCTATAGCCTGGGTGCTTTTGTACCTAGTAAACTTTCTAATTAGTAAGGAAGCTATTCTTACTGCTGCCTCTACGCTCTATCCCAGAGCCCTATATTTAGGTTACGTCTAGCGTCCTTTATAGGTATTTTCCTTGCTAAGTAGTTAATTAAAGCTTTAGTAAATCAAACCTAAGCTTCTAACTACTTCCCTACTTAGAGAGGCTATTTGCTAACCAATTCTATAGCCCTCCTTGCCCTTACTGCGCTTGCGTTCCCCCTATCCCTGTCCCTGTCCCTATCCCCTATCCCTCTCCCGTGCTGCCTCTTAGCAGCGATGACGATGATAATAATAATAATAGTATTGGCTAGTGGCCTAATCCACCATACGTTTTGCAATGCCTTATGTCTTAAATGTTAGCTAATATGGTATATAGATTACTATTACTATTACCTCTACCTCCTTCTCTACCACTACTACTACCACCACTGCTGCTTGCGGCCCCGCTGCTACCCCTTACTTAGGCTGGCTTTGCGGCCACCTAGTAAGCGGATTAATAGCGGCTCCCATAGAACTGGGCCCTCTATAGGAAGGCCACTATTAACTATATGCCTACGGTTGTGGGTAAATAGTGGTTAGACCTCCTGGTATTAGTAGGCGCCAAGAACACCTCTTATATTAGGAGGATTATAGAGATGGAGCTAGGTAAGCAGCTTATAGGAGAGGATTGGTGCTTAGCTTGCTAAGTAAGGGATAAGAAGTGCTGGGCCTACTCTAGAAAGGGTTTCTAGTAGGTAAGTAGGCCTAGTAACGCCTATGCTTGCTATTATATGGCGGCCCGCTCTAGTGGGTGTAGTCTATTGAAGTAGCGCAAGTCCTGGAGAGGCTTATAGTCGCTGCCTTCTCCCCCTTAGTCTCTTCTTCCGAAGGGGCTGCTGCCGCCTCCTCCGGGAGCTAGGGGTTTAGGTGTAACAGCGTAAGAAGGTATAGTGTGGGATTAATAGCTATAGCGGAGACTGGTATCTCTTTATAGGTAAGCTTTAACCTTATTTCAGTTAGTTTAGATCCTATATAGGTAAAGAAGCCGGTATCCTAGGTGGGCCTAACCGTAAGTTATCCTTTGTAGGCAACTATAAGGCGTTATAAAAGCCCTTATTCTACTTCCTATCTAGGTTTAGGTTAGAGGGGTATCTGGTATAGATAGATAAAGAGAGTAAGTATAGCGGGCCTTTGCTCTAGTATAGATAGATGGAGAGAGCAAGTATAGCAGGCCTCTACTCTGGTATAGATGGGCGAAGAGAGTAAGTATAGCGGGCCTCTGCTCTGGTATGGATAGATAGAGAGAGCAAGTATAGTAGGCCTCTGCTCTAGTATGGGTGGGTAGAGAGAGTAAGCATAGCGGGCCTCTGCTCTGGAGTAGTAGTATTAAAATGGAGGTTATTTTTATTCTACCGCTTAAATGTGCTATGACTATTCCTACTCCCTTAAAGTGTATAAGCTTATAGCCTGGCGCGCGCTCTAATTAGTCTAGGAGTTTATAGTAGTTTGCTAAAAGACCTTTAAAAATAATAATAATAGTAGGGAACTTAGCGCGCATTCTAATTGGCCTAGGAGTTTATAGTAGTTTGCTAGGAGACCTTAGGGAATAATAATAATAGTAGGGAACTTAGTGCGTGTTCTAATTGGCCTAGGAGTTTATAGCAGTTTACTAGGAGACCTTAGGGAATAACAGTAGTAAGGGGCTCAGCGCGCGCTCTAATTGGCCTAGGAGTTTATAGTAGTTTAGGTAATATTTAGGTAAGAAGCTTAAGAGACGTCTAGCTCCTAGCCTATATTTTAGTTAAAGGTAAGATCCACCTTATCTAACCCATTGCCGATAATGTTGGTAAACTCTTATATATCTGTAAAGCTAGTTAGGTCATTGGTATCTAAAAGAGGATAGGAAGTAGTGGCCGAATATAGGTCCTATATATAGAGCTGGTTAAACTGCTTAATCCTCTTCACTAAAACGTCTATACTGGTACGGAGAATATTATAAAAGTTAAATAGTTATAAGCCTACCAGCTGCCTAGGGCCTCACGGTATAGCTAGATTACTTAAATAGATTATATAAGTAAGTAGGAATATATTAAGTTCTATAGAAGCCTATATATAAGTACCCGATATCTCCTCGCTAAATATATACTTTATCTTGCTACGCACCGTCCTAACCGTTGCGTTTGATAGACATACTCGGTTAAATATAATATTAGTATTGTGGGTGGAGTTCTTATAACACTTTATCTTAATTTTATAGCTGCCGTTTAGGTGCTCTAGTCTAAGATTAACGGCCTTATATATATTAGGAGACCCAAGCTAGTTTATAACCCCCGAAGCTAGTATTGTATACTAGAGTTTAGGTGAATTTACCAAAGTAAGATTCCACTAATAGAACAGCATCTTGCGGCTATAATTATGCTATAACGCGCCAAAGAAGTAGATGATAAGGGGGTTAATAAGCCGTTGTAGTATACCTACATTGGTATGTTTAACGGCATGCTAAATAGTAAGAAGTAGCTCAGCTTCTTAAAGCAGGCGATATATTGTCTAAAACTTAATATTGCTGTGCGCGCGCCTACTCGAGTCCACGCCGCTCTATGCTTTAATAGTAAAAGCAGTAGACTAAATATCCTTAACTATTTCTAGGAACCGCTCTGGTGTGAGGCAACTGATTACCTAAGTAACATTCTCTATACATTCTAACGATAACGGATTAGATAGGTCAGATAGTTTAGGTATTATAGTAAGGAGACCTTAGCGCTGTATAGCCGTATAAAAGAGGGCTGTTACGCGCGCTATAAAGCCCTGCTCGATAATTGGTACTACTTAATAGTACTTGGCGTTCTCCTGTGTAAATAGTGCATAATTCTATAGAGTAATGTCGGATCTTAGATAATAGTACGCCTTCTCTTAATAGTCCTTAGGCGCCAAATGCGTGCGCATAATAGTGTTGCATAGGTTCATCTTAATATAGAACTATAAAGGTATACTAAGGAACTAGTCCTAATGGTTAAAAGGACAACCCGCGTGGGCCTATTCCTGTTTTACCAACCTAATATAATGCGCAGTAAGCTGGTTACTATAGGCAAGCTAGAGCTAATTGGTAAAGTCGTTATATATAGAGCTATGGGGGTTATCTGGAGCCTAAAGTCCAAGCTAGTTAAGGAAGATATTCTTATGGACGCCGTATGTACCCTAGATAGTACCCTTGTCTTCTATTATAGTACCAAACTACTAAAACTTGGTCTTTCTAGTATTAATACAGTGTATACTTGGCATTTAAGGGAAAAGATTACTTTTAGTAAAAACGCGCTTTACCCTATATAGATAAACCCCCTTTATTGCGTTGGCAATAAGGTAATAGCTAATCTTTACTGTTAACTTATCTCTAATAAAGCTAGGTAATCGGAAGATATTATTAAGTTACAGCGGTTTTATTAGATTGTGCATTAATTGGTATAGCCCAGATAAAGGTAATTCTGGATAGAATATAATAGCAGCAGTTGTTAGCGAACGTATAATAGATATATGACCAAGCAATTTATTACGTTTTATGTCCTTAAAGTTCACATTATTGTATACAACCACTATTTATGGGTTGTGCGCTAGGGTCTTAAGATGCCTCTATAAATATTAGCCCCTAAAGGAGTCCGTAGGAGCCCTTCTAATTAACCTAGGAGTTTATAGAAGTTTATAGAAGCTCTTCTAATTGGCCTAGAAGTTTACAGAAGTTTATAGAAGATAGATATAAGATAATTAACATACCTCTACCTCCTTAGCAATACTATTTATAATACGATTTGCTAAATAGTAGCTATAATATAGCCTAAAGCTAGATAGCGTTTTAAATACTCTTCTTTTTACCCTAGAGCCTATAAGATAGATATCTATAAGCAAAGTAAAGAAATTTAACCACTTCTTAGCTCTAGAAGAATAGATTATACTAGTAATAGTATACGCCTGCCTAATTAAAGCGTTTTAACTCTCCGCCTTTTAACCTTCTGCTTTTTGGCCTCCTACTTTCTAACCTCCTGCCTTTTAACCTTTTATCTTCTAACCTCCCGCCTGATAACTTGCTTTATGGGCGCGTTGGTTACTAAAAAGCTATAGCAAAGTTGTATACTATATTAGGGCAATATCTTATATAGTGTAGAAGGCGACTTTAAAGTCTAGGTCCTCTATATTCAATGTCCTATTAAACGTATTAAAGTATAGCTCCTAGATAAGATGGTCTAGCTCTATAGTAAAAGACCCTACTAGTATAACTGCCCCTTAAATATAGCTAAGTTGCGGATTTTTTACAACTGCATCTAATAATGCTTACTGTTGTCTTTTAACACGACCGTACTGATGGTGCCTAATTATAACCCCCCTATTATCTGCATTGTCTGCTCCAACCTAGGCAGATAGGAATAATGCAAAGGTCCAACCCTCTTGTTTTAGGGTATTAACTATAGCTTATAACTTCTTCGCGCGCCTCCGCTATCTTATGCTTTAGTTTAATAAGGGAGGTTCAGGCTTACTAGTATTAGGTTAGCTGTTATTATCTATCTAGTTATCACTATTGGAGGAATCCTTAGATATATTAATAAAGTATTCTAGCGGGCTAGAAAGACTAGACTAGCTAGAGTGGCTAAATAGAGGACTCTAAGTGTTCTACTTAGATGGACGCCTATTAGGGGCACAGTTGGGCTCTATTATAGATGCAATATATAGAGTAAGAGATAAGCTTTTAAATAGAGGTATTAGCGAGCTGAGTAGCGCTATATTAGGGGGCGATATATAACGTTAAAGGCAATCGAACTGTCATCTACTAGTGAGGCTGTATAGCCCTTATAAAAGGCGCCCATAATCCCTTAGACCCTCGGAGAGGAATCCACCTTAGCGCTTTATAATTGGCTGCTAAAGCTAGCGCAAGCGCTAACGCTTATGGCGTATATTAGGCTGCGGCGCCAGTCGCTAATTAGCTCAGGAGTTTACAGGAATTATAGGGGTTATAGAGGTGTGGCGGTGCCAGCCGCTAATTGGCTCAGGAGTTTGTAGGAGGTGAGGTGGATTTTCTCTCCGAGGGTCTAAGTCAACTGAGATAATAGCTGCCAACCAAATATTATCCCTTGCATAGATAGAGTCCATGCGAATATGGCCCGTGTGCTAGGCTTCGGAACACCAACTTTTATAAACACTAGTAGTAAACACCAAGTTTCAATCATTAAATTAACCATTACAATGGTCCGAAATCGTGAATCTAACGACATAGAGTCGAAGGCTATTTAGCACAGCTCGGTGACTAAAGCCAAAGAATCTTCTATGCCTTTCCCTTCTGTCCTCAAGTCTTATTGTAAGAGGCCAGTAAGACTTCCGATACTCGAAGGACAACTGCTTTATAACCTCTTCTATTTAGAGACTAATCGCTGGTTCTTCTCTAGAGGAGAACTAGTTTCTTTTATGACCCTTCTAAGACACTAGTAAAACTTTCACCCCTTATCTATCTGACCATATCTCCTCAAGGGCATTGGTAAAACCTTATCGTCTAATTATATCTCATCTAATATGTACCTCTTGGGAGAGCCCGTTACACTTATATAGAAATGCTATTAAGACCACTCAAAAACTTGGGTCCTAACACTTCACTAATTCGTCCACCCTACTCAATCGTAGGAATACATAACGTGACACCCGGGGTTTTGCACGAGCCCTAAGTTTTGCACGATTTAAACACCAAAATTCGCCAAAATGCCGATTTGGTGGCAAATAACCAGTAAAAATCATCACAAATCATTGCATCGTTAGTAAGGAGTCTTGAAGCAATAAATATATATTTATATCTAAAGTCGATTTCTGGTATTTCAAACGGAGCGTCTCCGGGCACATTTATCCCACACATTTAAGATTAGTAAGCGCTTACTAAGTCCCACACGGGCCGCTATTGGGGTGGCTAAAGAACTTCAAAAAAGCATGTCCTCACCGCAATTTATATTATAGAATATCTATGCAACTACGTGGTAAATAGACTAGTTCGGGGTGCGGAATTAATAGCTTATTATATAGACTAAAAGCCCTAAACAGCTTATAAAGTAAACATTAGTGCTAGGTTTAAGATATAACGCCGAAGTTGGATGACTTTAATAGTAAGTTCTGGAAGTTTTCTACTATAAAGTCGCTCTAAATCTACACCTTGTAAAGCCTATATTAACTTTCTATTATACAGCATAGCTGATAGCTCTTTATTTAATATCGATTTAACTCTTCCTAACTTTAATAAGCTCCTGCAGCGTTGCCCTACAGCCTATACTGCCCATACTGCCTATACTGCCTCCGCTGCTTTGGTATGAAAACCTGGTAATCGCCAGAGCAACCTCATTGAAGTCCTTAATACCCTACCACCCCTTTACCAGGTTGCTCTAGCTGCTTAGCATAAGGTTTCTTAGGCTCTGTTAACCCCATCTTGGCTTCGCCAGCTATAGTATGCAGGTGTAGAGAGCTTGGCGTAGGCCTCTGCGCAGGAGTTATTCTCTCCTCTACCCCCTCTTAGAACTCCAACTCCTAGCGGTTATAAATGTCGTGCTGCTTCTGCTCCTTTGGTACACGATATAAATAATCCTCTTCTGCTATAGCTTTAATTGCTATCGCCAGAAGTTAAGATCTAATGTCTAGAGTGGCAGCTAAACTACCGTTTGCACCTAGACCTGGCTCCAGTAGTAAAAAAGATAGTTAACTCTATACCCGCCCACCACCTTTTAGAGCTATACGATGGTAAGACCTTTAAAAATCCTAACGCCGCGTTTAATTAATACTAGGACTACGCCTTCAGCAAAGGCTTCTTTATTGTTACACTGTCCTTAGGCGATGAAACCACTCTACGGCCGCACTATATCTTTGGCTGTAAACACCATAGTAAGTATACCCGGAATTACCGCAAGTTAGACAACTTCTGCGGTAAAAATAGCAACCAGCAGCGAGAGGCTACTAAGGTACACCAAAAGAACTACAGCTAGTATATTTGGGTGGCCTAGAAGAAGCTTCCTAGCTATATAGGTAATATTAAAGGATAGGTAGCGACTATTATGCGTACCAAGTACTCCAATCTAGATACTCCAGAGGCTCTAGAATACGACTTCATTACAAATCCCCTTATATATATTAGCTACCAGGATTGACTACCAGAGGCCAAAGAGGCAGCCATAGAAGCCTACGCTTTTAGGGCAACTTAGGAGACCTATCTTACTATATAGTGTCAGCTTTCTGCCTGAGAGTTATATATAAGCAAGAAGAAATACTATAGCTTAACGTGATTGTTAAGCGGCCTTCCTAGTAGAGCTAAGGGCCAGCCGCGAGCGCTTAGCGCGCTTAAGCTGCTTCTCCACTAGCATAGATTTGAGTACCGGTCTCAATATACCTATACAATTAATCCAGAATTAGGTCGTCTAATTGCCTAGAGTCTCTAGCAGCTAGTGTTCTAGCTTCCTATCCAGGTAGATTTGGCATAAAGGTTTATTACTAACTTTGGCTGCTAAATAGATGCTATATTTAATACCAATCGATCTAAGCTCTTATTGGCTATTATTACTGGTGTTACTAATATAGGGTCCTCTTTTCTAGTAATATAATCATTTATTAAAAGCGAGTCTTAGCTAAATTAGACCTTTTTACTAGAGTCTGCTTAGTAGAAACTTTAGAAACGGCTACCTAAAGTTATTATTACCGATTTTAGTAAGGGCCTTGCAGCTACCTTATTGGTAGGGCAGTTAATCGCAGTTGTTCTCCAGTACTGCCAGTGGCACGCCGCGAAGGCAATAAAGAAGCGGATTGATAAGGGGATCTAGACAAAGGCCAAAAGGCTATATAGCTACTCAGTAGAAGAAAGGAAGGTAGTAAAGGAACTATTTTAGCCCTACCTAAAATCTAAAATAGTAGCAGAGCTTAAAGCCAATTAAAAGGCAGTCCTAGATAAGCTATACCCATGCGATAAGGTGTGGTTTTAGACTATATATATTAAAAAGAAGAGCTAGATAATTACCTGTTATATTAGGTAAGTTTTAGTAAGCTAGGGAATAGAATGTCGTTATAAGGTATTTAGATGAGCTTTACTATAGGCCGGCCTATAGTAAAGCTTATCTAAATATCTCGTGGTAACATTCTGTTCCCCAGCTTAAAAACCTTATTTTAATGTTGACTTTTCCTTAACTGCTTACTCCCTTACTAGATACCTTTTAAATTTAGGTATAACAGCAAGCTAACGAGGCGAGGGTATTAATAGAGGATTAAAATACTTTACTAATTATTAATTAAGCCTTAAGGATACCATAATTGAGCTAAAGAAGTGGATTTTAATATTATATAAGGAGTTAATTAAATCCAAATATACATCCAAAATGTCTCTCCCCCGAATTATCACCCTAGATCTTTTTTAGCACTACTTCGCGCAAATTAACGGTATAGTGACCTACTATGCGCTTAAGCGAATCTTTAATTCTATGTGTAGCGCAAGAGCTTCAACAAATAAGGAAAAGCAGGAGTGGGCTAATTGGGAGTAAAAGCAGGACGACTGCGACTATAAGGACCCCTATTAATATGGCCTCCCCTATCGCCACATGCTTATTTGGTGCTTAATACAGAAGCTTCCTATATTACCGGCTTTAATCTACCCTTGCTGGTGTATTGCAACGAAGCTAATTGCCGCTCCAGATTGGCAGCCGCGATATATTAAGGATATAGCGTTCTAGGGTGACCTACTGCTAGGGTACCTGGAGGCTCTTACCAGGATCTAGCTATTGGTTCTCCGCCTCCTTAATATTATCAAGGACCTTCCTGCTAAAGAAATAAGCGAGCTTACTAATAAATTTAAAGACTTTAAGGTGGCCTAAGTGGCTATTTTAACTAGATAGATAGAGCTTTAATTACTACCTAAGGGCGCTCCATTTAAGGTTCCTCTAAAGGCTTGCTAGCAGCCACCACCTAAAAAGAAGCATGGTAAGGTTAACCAGCGGGGTAAAATAAGTACTAAGATTGCTGAACGTGCTGCCGATATTGCTGTGCAAGAGCTCTAAAAGGAAAGGCAGGAGGAGGCCCAGAAGTAGAAGGAGCAGGTAGAGTCTAGAAGTCAACTTATACTTACTTAACTAAGTAATAGCATAAATCTTAGCTAATTTCTAATCTAAAACAAAGAACCGGCTAATAAAGTGGATGAGGATATTAAGGAGGATAAGGAGCCACTATTTAACGAGCTGTTAGTGCTGTATAATAAAGATTTAGGGGGGTTAGAGGATAAGGTGGTTATTTTAGAAGTAGGGGAGGACAATAACAACAACTTATGGCTTAATAACACGGAGGTACTCTATGGTACTATATTAGGCGATCCTCACCAAAATATTAATAAGAAGGAGCCTATCGCGACCTATTTAGTACCTAGCAACTATTAAGAGCCGCTACCTCTCCTACTCTATCAATCTGGTAGAGTGGCGCGCACTAGAGCTTAAAGGACCTATACTTAATTGGCTTATGGTAATTTTATATTAATCTTAAGTAATACTAATAAGGGTTCTAGTGATCCTAAGCCAAAAGAGGTTATTAATCCTGAGGTAAAAGAGGTTGTCATTCCATTAAAATTAAAGCAATGGCGACAGGGAGCTTCTGCAGACGCGTATAAGGTTCATAAAGCTAGCGCACTTGCTATTAGGTCCCCCAAGGCCAAGCGCACGCGTGGTAATAAAAAGGGAAAGGACCCTGTTAAAATAGACGGCCGAATATTGGAGTATTACACGTGTAAATAGTGCTTTGTTATTCAAATTGGAATTCAAGTTGGCGATAGTAGCCTGTGCGGGCTTACTAATCGCTTACTAATCACGAATGTGTGGGATAAATGTGCCCGGAGACGCTCCGTATTTCAAAGCTCAATTAGTCGGTGAATTTAGCCCCAGCCGCCACCAATTAGCTCGGCCTCCTCATCTAAAAACTCATCATCGGTTATATTACTTATATAGTCGTCCTCCTGGTCTTCCTAAAGGCTATCTGGTAGATCCAACGTCTTCTTAGCTACATCCTAAGGTTACTTGACAACGACTCAAGGCAGAAAAAGACTCTTCTATCTAACTACATTAACATTCGCGCAGGCTTCTAGGCTGCAATAGAGGTCTCCAGTTCGCCAGGCCGTTAAAGCAGCTTGCAGACAGTCTTCTACATCTAGTGCATAAGGTTTAGAGGGCATGACTCTTATTAGTGATAGATTTTATAGAGTTAGTATGGAAAAGTAGATTAAAGAGTTGATGTTCAAAGCTTGGAGGTGGTAGTATTCTACTTTAGGAAATCCCCTAGCCTAAAAAGGGAGGCGGTCTACTATCTCGTGCAAAACTCAGGGCTCGTGCAAAACCCTAGGTGTCACGTTACAGAGGACGGAGCAAAAGTGAATTTTCTCCTCCTTTTTGGAACTAGCGGCTTTCCCCCCATAAGGTTGCCGAGGTTTTAGGCATCTTTAGGGGCCCTAAGGGCCTTAGGGACATACGTATGTATATATATATGTATAATCTATTATAGCCATGCACTATCTAGGGTATAGGCCGTTACAGAGCACTAACTAAATACTTCCTACCATTAACATGCCTACTCCAGTTTAGAAGCCAATTATAAGAACTATATATCTATTACCTAAAACTATGCTTAACCAAGGAAATAAAGGAAAGTAATGTGTTACTATTAGAAGAAAGCCGGAGTTTAGAGGCAAGCCCAAGTAAGTAGTTTTTGACGCCTTATGTCCGCAGGGCTATTCTAGTGTTGTACACTTCTTAATTAGCGGCGCACCAGTAGAGGCACATATAGAGGAGGCTTGCGGTGTATTTAGTTAGATAATTAGAGGAATTCTTAAGAGTCTTTACTTATTAACGTTGGCTTCTATACTCTCTGCATCTTATACACTTAAGTGTAAACATCCAGTCTCCTTTGCAAATTTAATTATAGCTTTAACTATACTAATGTCTGGCTTCTAGCGCTTAATTGGGCCGTTAATATTCTTGCCTCCTTCTTATCTGCGTGAGTAGCCTCCTAATATATATAATAGATCCCTAAATTAATCTCTATATTACTCTCTTAGTTTAAACCTCTGCTGTGTCCACCTTCTATAAGAAAAGAGGAAGTGCTATATTAATTCTATAAGCCTATAGTTGCATAGCGCCGTCTCTAATGCATTAATTTTATAGAGATATTCCTTTAGAAATAACTTGCCGGTTTATAGCTACGTAAGGATAGCAGCTTTAGAGCTAATTAGCTACTAGTATAATCCTATAGCCTTTCTAAGGTGGAGTACTGTATTAATCTTCCTTATAAACTTACCTATATTAGATCTTCCTAATAAAAGCGGTCCTATTATTATCTTAGCTTTTTTTAAGGCTTGCGTTATAAGGTACTATAGAAGGCCGTCTTTCTATAGTAGCTCCTTGCCCTCTAGTCTTATTACTACTTTAGCAAGCTTATTAGCCTTCTTATTTCCTACAAATCCCAAGTAGCCTAAAATCCAGTATAGTATGACATTATTTAGCTAGAGCTTCTTTAAGATCTCTATAACTATTTCCTAGTAGGCTCTAGCCCTCTAGCTCTATACTAACAGTAACACTAATTGCAAGTTAGAGAATATTCTTATACTAAAAGCAGGTATTGGTAAACCTACTTAGTTAACAGCTATACATATAGGGTCCTACAGCTAGTTGGCTACCTCGCTAATTGCTAGAAGCTCTATTAGGTGGGCATTAGCCTACTTAGAGCCCACTACTATTTATAAAAGCGTTACTTTAAATGGTATAGCATATACGCCAACTTCTACCCTACTATTGCGCACTAATATATTAACGTATATGTTAACCTGCCCTGGTTTATAGTCTTTAATAATAGCTTAAGTATGCTCTTTGTTTTTGCATATTACTATATTAGGCTTAGCCACCCACAGTAGGTATATATACGGTTTAACCTCTAGCACCCTATTTACCTGGATATCCTTATATATCTCTACTATCCTCTAGAGCGGCAACTAGTGCCGTTTATAGAGCCTCTATCTTTAAATCATCTAATAAGGATGTGATTTGCCTAGTTTATAGATTAATACCTAGAACGCGATAGCCTAATTACGCAGCCTTTACTTAAGAGGGAGCAAGCCTACTTCTACCTCCGCTATTAGCAAAGCAATGGTGCAGAACCCCCTAATAATAGCTTATACCGTGATCCTCTGCGCCTATTAAAGGAGCTGCTTTAACTCTTATATCGCAAGCGGGTACTATATTAGCGACGTGTAGTCTACTGCTAGTAGGACCAAGCTCTTAGCTAGCTGCTTAATGCTCTTAAACTGCAGTCCCTTTAATCTACGCAACGCTAGCGCCACCTTAGTGGCCTTGCCTACCTTATCTACCAGGTGTACCTTAAACTATAGCTCCTTATTAAGAATTACCCTAAGGATTTTAACTTCCTGTATTAGGGGGATTCCTTTTCCTTTAAATTAGAGCGGCGTGGTAGTATCTCTACCCACTTCTTTATATCTAGTAAGGTAGATAAATAACGTTTTCTTTATTTTAAATTAAGCTCTACTAGTCCTCTCCCATTTCTTAAGTATTAGTATAATCTTATCCTAAATAATCTGCGTGTTTTCCTCTGCTATAGGGCCTATAACCTATGCTAAGTAGTTGTTAATAAAGGCCATAGAGCTGCTATTTCTGGGTATGCTTTATATAAGATCCGCGTTAAAGAATAGGAAGAGTATTAGGGCCAGTGCTAATCCCTATAGGAGATCCACCTATAGGAGCGCCTATACCTCTAATATATATCTGTTAACTAGGATGCTGGCTTAACAGTTTATATAAAAGTCCTACACCTATTATATAATCATCTAAGGTATCTATTACTGCTATAACCTCCTAATTTCTGGCTCTATAGCCATATTATTATACGCGCCCTTAACATTAAATAATACTAGAGATAGCGTCTTCTTTCCTTTTTACGCTCTAAATACATTCTTATAGAGATATAATAGCGTATATATTATTAACCTTTGCTTCCTAGCTTTAAAGTATATCTTAGGTAGTAGGCTATATTCCTCTACTAGGTATACTATCCTCTCCACTACTAGCAATTTAAGTGCTTTTCCTAGTATTAGGAGGAGGGAGATCGGCCTATAGTTGTTTGCTACCATATAGTCCCCCTACTTTAGCTTTTATAGTGGTATAATCTTTACTACCTTTTATTCCTGTAGTACTTTCCCTATCTTAAGTGATTTAGTAAAGAAAGTAGTAATCTTACTACTTAGTATAGGCTATAGCTCTTACTACACCTTAGCTAGTAAGCCGTCCCTTCCTAGAGCCTTATCTAGGCTAGCCCTAAACATAGCTGCCTTAACCTTATGTTTAGCAATAGACTCCTATAGCAATTGGTTGTAGCTAGTTATAGCTTCCTCTTCTTATTCGCATAGTGGCGGGACTGGAAAGAATGCCTAGAGTAGTTCTCTTACAATATTATAGTTTTTTATAATAACCTCTCCCTATCCTCTAGCCTTCTTAATTAGCGGTATTCTAGTAAACGCAGATATAGCCTATAGATTAAGGTATTTTAACACTTTCTATATATTATTACTGTTACTAAGGAATTTGTCTTAATGGAGCTTCCTATATTACTAAATAGTCCTATAAAAGAGCTTCTTTACTCTTACTATAACATTACATAGCTTAGGGTTATCCCTTCCTTGCCTCCGTATTATACTATTCCTATTCCTCTAGTATATATATAACTTTCTTAGCGTTATAAGGTTTTTGTTCCACTATCTTTTTATATATAGTAATGGCTTAACCCTCTAGCAGTATACTTTAAGGGCTTTGTTAACCCACCTATTAAGGTAGTTAACTATTTTATCTATATCTTCTATAGGGAATCCTATCTCTTTCTATCGCTCTATATCTTCTTAAATTTTATCCTAGTTTATATTCTTAATAAGCAGCCTCTCCTGGCTCTCCTACGTGCCTATGTTAACCCAGAAGCTAGTATAGATAGCTCTATAGTCTAACCTATACTTATACTCCTAGATGGCATACTTTGCTAGTTTACTTGCTAGGCCTAGGGTTACAAGCATAAGGTTAATTGTTAATATTTGCCCCGCGTTACTCTTAAATATAGTTACTCCTACTAAAAGTAGGCTTTGGAGTAACCAGTCCGCTATAAAGTTAATAATTAGCACGCTTTCTTCCTATGTTAATATGGTACTAATGTAACTTCCTCCCTATAGTAGATTGTGCCAATTAAAGTTGCCTGTAATTACTACCTTAGTATATAGGTTGCGTAATAGTTCACCCTAGATTAGCCTATTAATTATCTCCAGCCTGCTAGAGAGCTCCTCTAAATTCTCCTCCTTAGTTCTCCTTAAGCATCTATCTGGAATATATACCAACACAATTATAAGTCTCCTTTGGCCGACATGCGCCACTACTGCTATAATATCTGCTGAATCTACCTGCAGCTATATAGCTGCCAGCTCTCTAGATACCCAGATATATAACTTAACTAGGGGGTGCCGCTGCTTCCTGCCTATTGGGACAAATCTTATCCACTAGGGGTTTAAGCCAGCTAGCACTACTTCCCTATCTAAGAGAAAGTAGTAAGGCTCTTAGCCTAAAATAAAGTGGAAGTCTACCAGCATTTTATTATTATGTAGCGCATACTACGCTTCCCTATACTTCCTTAAGTTCACCTAGATAATCTAGAATTCTCTATTTATAGTGCTGTTATATAAGAATCCTATCCATCTCTTTCCTATATGCTAGGTATTTATAGTATAAGGCTTAGTAAGGACCCTAACAGTTTATATAATATAAATTAACCATCTTATACCGGAGATGGCCTTCCCACCTATACATTTTACATGTGTTAGGTCGCTTATAGTCTCTAGCCCTATATCTAAACCTTCTATATTTATAGCATACTACAGAGGTACGTTACTCCTTAAATAGTAATATAATAATTACGCCTCCCCTAAATGACATATTATCCAATATAAGTAGCTTCTTAGCATCCTCCTTTATTACTACTTTAATAATTACTAACGCGTGCTAGCCGCGCGGCCTTAGTTGCCTAAGCTATCTTATTATATATACCTCTACACCATTCTTTATCCTAAAGCGCTTTATAGCTAACTTACTTACTTTTATACTGTTAATGTTTATTACTAGAGGTACTTTAACCTAGTCTGCCTTAACTGTATACCACTTAGGTCTAACAAGCCTCGCCCTAGGGATATACAGTTTAAGCTATTAAGTAGTTGTCTACCTAAACATAGCTTCTTTATCTTTTTCCACTGAGAATCTAATAATGCTTACGCTATCGCTTGTTCGCTATATATGGAAGTCCTTAAGTATAGCTCCCGTAAGCCTATTAACATCCTTTATACCTTATACAATAGTTTGTTTTGCTACTTTAGTAGTAGCTACCTTCTCTGTTGCCTCTAAACCTATATAGCTAATGTCTATTACTAGCTGCTGGTTAGGTTCCTTAGAGTTCCTAGCGCTTATTATTTATGGTAAAGTTATCTCTAACCCTGCCATACCTCTACTTGCTGTGCCTCCACTAGCTGCTACTAATGCCTATAATTGTGTTGGAGCTAAGGGAGTATTTAGTTGTGCTTATAAGGACCGGATAGCCTTTTAAAGTTTAGTATTTTACTTTTTAAGGCTTCGCTGTTCCAATTTAATGTCTACTAGGTTATTTCTAATGCTCTTAATAATACTATTTTGGCTTATAATAATGTTGCTTTACTATACTATAGTTTCTTTAAGGCTTTTAATAAGTTAATAAAATTCATCACGATTAATACCTCCTCCTTTACATTTAGGTAAGGTAGAGACTCTTACTATAGGGAATAGAGGCAGTATATACTGCGTAGCTTATAGTTTAATTTGTAGTACAGTTATCTGCTGTTTAGGCTGTGCTAATTATTAAGAGCATGTCCTTAGCGACTGCTGGGTCTCTAGTACCTTCGCGCTTGGTTTCTTTATGCATCTTAGTAGAGCTACTAGCGGATCCAGAGGTGGTATTACTGTTACGCGTTTAGGGGTAGAAGCAGCTATCAGGGCTTTAGGGCTTTGTTTAATAGGCCGCAAGGGCCGCCTTATAGCGGGAACTAGCTAAACGAAAGACTAGGATTCGATTAAAAGAATATCTAAGATAAATATCCTCCTCTTTTAAAAGTTACCAACTTCCAGTCAAGCCTAACTCGGGTCAACAAGGGTATACTTAGGGATATACGTATATATATATGTATATATATTCTATTATAGCCATACACCATCTAGGGTATAGGCCATTATAGAGCGCTAACTAAATACTTCCTACCATTAACATGCTTGCTCCAGTTTAGAAGCCAGCTATAAGAACTATATATCTATTACCTAACACTATACTTAACCAAGGAAAAAATAAAGGAAAGTAATGTGTTACTATTAAAGAAAGTTAGAGTTTAGAGGCGAGCCCAAGTAAGTAGTTTTCGACGCCTCGTATCCACAAGGCTATTCCAGCGTTGTGCGCTTCTTAATCGGCGACGCACCAGTAGAGGCACATATAGAGAAGGCTCGCGGTATATTCGGTTAGATAATTAGAGGAATTCTTAAGAGTTTTTACTCGTTAACATTAGCTTCTATACTCTCTGCATCTTATACACTTAGGTGTAGGCGTCTAGTCTCCTTTACAAATTTAATTATAGCTTTAATTACGCTAATGTCTGGCTTCTAGCGCTTAATTGGGCCATTAATATTCCTACCTTCTTCTTATCTGCGTGAGTAGCCTCCTAATGCATATAATAGGTCCCTAAATTGATCTCTATATTGCTCTCTTAGTTTAAACCTCTACTGTATCCACCTCCTATAAGAAAAGAGGAAGTGCTGTATTAATTCTATAAGCCCGCAGTCATATAACGCCGTCTCTAATGTATTAATTTTGTGGAGATATTTCTTTAGAAATAACTTGCCAGTCTATAGCTGTATAAGGATAGTAGCTTTAGAGCTAATTAGCTGCTAGTATAATCCTACAGCCTTTCTAAGGTGGAGTGCTGCATTAATCTTCCTTATAAACTTGCCTATATTAGATCTTCCTAATAAAAGCAGTCCTATTGTTATCTCGGCTCTTTTTAAGGCTTACATTATAAGGTACTATAGGAGGCCGTCTCTCTATAGTAGCTTCTCGCTCTCTAGTCTTATTGCTGCTTTAGCAAGCTTATTAGCCTTCTTGTTTCCTATAAATCCTAAGTGGCCTGGAATCCAGTATAGCGTAACATTATTTAGCTAGAGTTTCTTTAAGATCTCTATAACTATTTCCTAGCAGGCTCTAGCCCTCTAGCTCTATACTAACAGCAACACTAATTGCGAGTTAGAGAATATTCTTATACTAGAAGCAGGTATTGGAAAACCTACTTAGTTAATAGCTATATATATAGGGTTCTATGGCCAGTTAGCTGCCTCGCTAATTACTAGAAGCTCTATTAGGTGGGCGTCAGCCTACTTAAAGCCTACTACCGTTTTTAAAAGCGTTGCTTTAGATGGCGTAGTATACACGCCAACTCCTACCCTACTATTACGCACTAATGCATTAATGTATATATTAACCTGCCCTAGCTTATAGTCTTCAATAATAGCTCAAACATGCTCTTCGTCCTTGCATATTACCATATTGGGCTTAGCCACCCATAGCAGGCATATATATAGTTTAACCTCTAGCACCCTATTTACCTGGACATCCTCGCACATCTCTATTGTCCTCTAGAGCGGCGACTAGTGCCATCTATAGAGCCTCTATCTTCAAATTATCTAATAAGGATGTAATTTGCCTAGTTTATAGATTAATACCTAAAACGCGATAGCCTGGTTATACAGCCTTTACTTAAGAGGGAGCAAGCCTGCTTCTACCTTCGCTATTAGTAGAGTGACGGTGCGGAACCCCCTAATAATAGCTTATGCCGTAATCCTCTACACCTGCTAGAGGAGCTGCTTTAACTCTTATATCGCAAGCGGGTACTATATCGGCAACGCGTAGTCTACTACTAGTAGGACTAAGCTCTTAGCTAGCTGCTTAACGCTCTTAGACTATAGTCCCTTTAATCTGTGCAACGCTAGCGCTACCTTAGTGGCCTTACCTACCTTACCTACTAGGTATGCCTTAAACCGTAGCTCCTTATTAAGAATTACCCTAAGGATTTTAACTTCCTGTGTTAGGGGGATTCCTTTTCCTTTAAATTAGAGTAGCGTAGTAGCATCCCTACCCACTTCTTTATATCTAGTAAGGTAGATAAATAACGTTTTCTTTACTTTAAATTAAGCTCCACTAGTCCTCTCCCATTTCTTAAGCATCGGTATAATCTCGCCCTGGATAATCTGCGTATTTTCCTCCACCATAGGGCCTATAACCTATGCCAAGTAGTTGTCGACAAAGGCTATAGAGCTGCTATTTCTAGGTGCGCTTTGCACAAGATCCGCATTAAAGAACAGAAAGAGTATTAGGGCCAGTGCTAATCCCTATAGAAGACCTGCCTATAGAAGCGCCTGTACCTCTAATATATATCCATTAACTAGGATGCAGGCTTGATAGTTTATATAGAAGTCCTGCACCTATTATATAATCGTCTAAGGTATTTAACGCTGCCATAGTCTCCTAATTTCCGGCTCTATAGCCATATTGTTATACACACCCTTAACATTAAATAATACTAGGGATAGCGTCTTCTTTCCTCTCTACGCTCTAAATACGTCCTTGTAGAGATACAATAGCGTATATATTATTAACCTTTGCTTCCTGGCTCCAAAGTATGTCTTAGGTAGTAGGCTATATTTCTCTACTAGGTATGCTATCCTCTCTACCACTAGCGATTTAAGTGCTTTTCCCAGCATTAAAAGAAGGGAGATTGGCCTATAGTTGTTTGCTACTATATAGTCCCCCCACTTCGGCTTCTGCAGCGGCACGATCTTTGCTACCTTCTATTTCTGTAGTACTTTCCCTATCTTAAGTGATTTGGTAAAGAGAGTGGTGATTTTACCGCTTAGTACAGGCCACAACTCTCGCCACACTTTGGCTAGTAGGCCGTCCCTTCTAGGAGCCTTATCTAGGCTAGCCCTAAACACAGCTGCCTTAACCTTATGTTTGGCGATAGGCTCCTATAGCAATTAGTTATAGCTAGCCGTAGCATCCTCCTCTTATTCGCACGGTAGCAGGACTGGAAAGAATGCCTAGAGTAGTTCTCTTACAATATTATAGTTCTCTGTAACGACCTCTCCCTATCCTTTAGCCTTCTTAATTGGCGGTATTCTAGCGAACGTGGATATAGCCTACGGATTAAGGTATTTTAACGCTTTCTATATATTGTTACTATTACTAAGGAATTTGTCCTAGTGGAGCTTCCTATATCGCCAAATAGTTCTATAGAAGAGCTTCTTTGCTTTTGCTGCAATATCACATAGTTTAGGGTTATCCCTTCCTTATCTCTATATTGCACTATTCCTGTTCCTCTAGTATATGTATAACTTCCTTAGCGTTGTAAGGTCTTTATTCCACCATCTTTTTATATATGGTAATGGCTTAGCCCGCTAGCAGTGTGCTTTAAGGGCTTTATTAACCCACCTATTAAGGCAGTTAACTATTTCATCTATATCTTCTATAGGGAATCCTATTTCTTTCTATCGCTCTATATCTTCTTAAATCTTGTCCTAGTTTGCATTTTTAATAAGCAGCCTCTTCTAGCTCTTTTACGTGTCTATATTAACCTAGAAGCTAGTGTAGATAGCTCTATAGTCTAACCTATACTTATATTCCTAGATGGCGCACTTTGCTAGTTCACTCGCCAGGCCCGGGGTTGTAAGTATAAGGTTAATTATTAATGTTCGCCCTACGTCACTCTTAAATGTAAGTACTCCCACTAGAAGCAGGCTCTGGAGTAACCGGTCTACTATAAAGTTAATAATTGGCGCGCTTTCTTTTTGCGTTAATATGGTACTGATGTGACTTCCTCCCTATAGTAGATTATGCCAATTAAAGTCGCCTATAATTACCACCTTAGTGTATAGGTCGCGCAATAGTTTACCCTAGATTAGACTATTAATTATCTCTAGCCTACTAGAGAGCTCCTCTAGGTTCTCTTCCTTAGTTCTCCTTAAATATCTATCTAGAATGTATACCGATACAATTATAAGTCTCCTTTGGCCAACGTGCGCTACTACTACTGTAATGTCTGCTAAATCTACCTATAGCTATGTAGCTGCCAGCTCTTTAGATACCCAGATATATAACCTAACTAGGGGATACCACTACTGCCTACCTATTGGGACAAACCTTATCTACTAGGGGTTTAAGCCGGCTAGCACCACTTCCCTATTTAAGAGAAAGTAGTAAGGCTCCTAGCCTAGAATAAAGTAGAAGTCCACCAGTGCTTTATTGTTATATAGCGCATGCTGCGCTTCCCTACACTTCTTTATATTCGCCTGGAGGATCCGGAGTTTTCTATTTATAATACTGTTATGCAAGAATCCTATCCATTTCTTTCCTATATACTGGGCATTCACGGTATAAGGCTTAGTAAGGACCCTAATAGTTTACGCAATATAAATTAACCATCTTATACTAGAGATAGCCTTCCCGCCTACATATTTCGTATATATTAGGTCGCGTATAGTCTCTAGCCCTATATCTAAACCTTCTGCATTTGTAGCATGCTATAGGGGTGCGTCGTTCCTTAAATGGCGATATAATAATCACACCTCCCCTAAATAATACGTTGTCTAATATAAGCAGCTTCTCTATATCCTCTTTTATTACCACTTTAATAATTACTAACGTATGCTAGCCGCGCGGCCTTGGTTATCTAAGCTATTTTATTATATATACCTCTACCCTATTTTCTACCCCAAAGCGCTCCATGGCTAACTTACTTACTTTTCCGCTGTTAATATCTATTGCTAAAGGTACTTTAACCCAGTCCGCCTTAACTATATACTACTTAGGTCCGACAAGCCTCGCCCTAGGGATATACAGTTTAAGCTATTAAGCAGTTATCTGCCTAAACGCAGCTTCTTTGTCTTTTTCTACTAAGAATCTAATAATGCTTGCGCTGTCTCTTATTCGCTATATATGGAAGTCCTTAAGTATAGCCCCCGTAAGCCTATTAACATCCTTTATACCTTATATAATGGTTTGCTTTACTACTTTAGTAGTAGCTACCTTCTCTATTGTCTCCTTACCCGCTTAGCTAACGTCTATTACTAGCTGCCAATTGGGTTCTTTAGAGTTCCTAGCGTTTATTATTTGTGGCTAAGTTACCTCTACCCCTACTATACCTCTACTGGCCGCTATTAATGCCCATAATTATGTTGGAGCTAAGGGAGTGTTTAGTTACGCTTATAAGGACTAAATAGCCTTTTAAAGTTTAGCGTTTTACTTTTTAAGGCTTCGCTATTCTAATTTAATGTCTACTAGGTTGTTTCTAATACTCTTAATAATGCTATTCTGGTTTGTAATAATGTTGCTCTGCTATACTATAGTTTCTTTAAGGCTTTTAATGAGTTAACAAAATTTGTTATAATTAATACCTCCTCCTTTATATTTGGGTGAGGTAGAGGCTCTTGCTGTAGGAAATGGGGGCAGTATATGCTGTGTAGCTTGTAGTCCGGTTTGTGGTGCGGTTGTCTGCTATTTAAACTGTGCTAATATTTGGGATCGTGTCCTCAGCGACTGCTGGGCCTCTTGCACCTTCGCGCTCGGTTTCTTTGTACGTCTTGGTGGAGCTGCTGGCGGTTCCAGAGGTGGTGTTGCTGATACGCGTTTAGGGGTTAAAGTAGCCATCGGGGCTCCGGGGCTTCGTTTGGTGGGCCGCAGGGGCCGCCTTGCAGCGGGAACTAGCTAAACGAAAGACCAGGATTCGATTAAAAGAATGTCCGAGATGAATATCCTCCTCTTTTCCGCTTACAGTCTGTACGCCACCCTTAGGGACATACAAGGGTGTGGCCGGAGCGGGTCGGCCACCCTCCCTGCTAGCGGTGGCAATATTAAGGCCAAATCGGTTTACCCAGCCACATGATGTTGAATCGTTGAAGCTCAGCCACTTTGCACTGCCCACTGCCATCATCTCTAACTCGCTTCTTTTGAGTGTTCCTCCATAAATCTGCCAGCTAGCACAGTCGCAGTTCTTTGACTTCCCGACCCGTGCACATCTTGCTTACATCTATTCTCATGATTTCCTTAGCTAGAGCTCTCCGGCAATCCTTTCCTCATGCGTCTTTTGCGGCTTGATGATAACGGCGAATTCGGCCAAGTGGAATTCTTTGGCAGCAACACTCCACGTTATGCTGTTCTTTCGCATACTTGGGGAGCGGGTGGTGAAGAGGTTACCTTGAAAGATCTAGTGGACGGTGTAGGCAAGAGCAAAGCTGGCTACAGCAAGATCCGCTTCTGCGGAATTCAAGCTGCAAAAGACGGTCTCCAATACTTCTGGGTTGACACTTGCTGCATCGACAAGTCAAGCAGCGCAGAGCTTTCGGAAGCCATCAACTCTATATTTCGCTGGTATCAGGATGCGGCAAGATGCTACGTGTATTTGTCTGACGTCTTAGTCAGTAGTTCGGTTGGAGACGAGGAGTTCTCCCAAAAATGGAAACCGACATTTAAGAGAAGCAGATGGTTTACTCGTGGCTGGACGCTCCAAGAGCTTATTGCTCCAACATCTGTTGAATTTTTTTCGATGGGGGGCGAACGACTTGGTGATAAAAATTCACTAGTGCAAGAAATCCACGAAATAACAGGAATTCCCGTTCAAGCCCTTCAAGGAAGCCCTTTATCTCAGTTTAGCGTTGAGGAGCGGATGTCATGGGCAGCAAGACGCGAGACAACACGTGAAGAAGACGCAGCATACTCTCTACTAGGTATTTTCGACGTCCATATACCGCTCCTCTATGGGGAGGGACGGAGAAAGGCCTTCGCTCGGCTTCAGAAGGAGATCAAAGAGTCTTTAGAGGACGAATCGCCTGCTCTACCAACGCTATCGTCAAAGCACAAAGACTCTTTCCAACTTCAGGAAGATATGACGCCTATGCGAAAGAGACGCAAAATGGGGATTATTTCGCTTCAGGATGAAATATATAGACCTGGAACATACAAGACTGAAAAGAGAAGCCCTCTGATTCTCTCACCAGAGCTAGAAAATGTGAATCCTCTAGATCAATCTGAGCTCCAACCACAAATATCTGAAAATGAAACTTCGGCTACTATGTCCCCTAGGGTTTTATATTCCCATCCGCTTGCAGATTTTGGTTTCCGTATTTTTACCCTCGACTCTGGAGTGATAGGGAGCAAAATCGTCGGCCACATTCAGGAGTTCAGTCTCTTAGATCCTCCAGTATATAACGCTCTAAGCTATGTTTGGGGCCAAGAGCCCGCAATCCACCGGGTGTTCATTAATAGCGAAGCGACTTTTATACGACCAAATCTTTTCCATGCTCTACAACGGATAAGATTACGAGCAGGTCATCTTCGCATTTGGGTAGACTCCCTTTGCATCAATCAGCTCGATGACTTAGAAAGGAACGCCCAGGTCAGACAAATGGCAACTATCTACCGCAAGGCCAGTAGTGTTTTTATCTGGTTAGGCGAGGAGGACTCAACTAGCAAGTTTGCCATGGAATTTGTGCCCAAGATAATTCGAAGCAATTTTCCGTGGGATGGCTCATGGTGGGAACAATACGGTTTTATTGCCCTAGCCCAGATTTTGGAAAGACCTTGGTTTCGGCGAGGCTGGGTTCTCCAAGAAGCTGCATTCTCAACAAACTCAACTATTTACTGTGGCGATCGTCAAGTCCATATGGACCATTTTGCCATGGCTGTAGACTTGGTTCGGGCTAGGCTTAGCAGCATACCACCGTCTTTCAGTCGCACAGGAAATACAATGCAGACAGAGATCTTGGCAAACTTCCATGACTCACCTGCAGTTAGGCTTCTGGATACCATCGAAGGCGTATTCAGAAAGTCCGCGGATGGACTCATTCTCCATCGTAGAATGTCCCTAAAGACGCTTGTGGATTTAGGGACATTTAGTGAAACGACTGATCAGCGAGATACAATCTATGCTTTGTTGAATCTGGCCAATGACATAGCCGCGTGGTCACAGCCCGATCAATCCAACTCCATAATTCCGAATTACGGCAAGAATGTACTGGATGTTTATGTAGATTTCATTCTGCACTGCTCTTGTCATTCAGAGTCATTGGATATCATTTGTCGTCCTTGGGCGCCAATTTCATCCTCTATAGTATATACTACTGGCCAAGACGGGCAAACTGACCATAAATTACTAAATTACCCATCATGGATAGCATCTAGAGACGGTTTACCTTTCGGGGATCCTTCTTGGCGATTGAAACACCGTTTACATGGCAATCCATTTGTTGGCGGCCGCCAGAAGCGTGTTTACAATGCCCATTACGGATCGAAACCTCACGTTTCTGTGGGAAGAAATGAAGACGACGGAGCGTGTGATGGGTCACTCTACGCCAAAGGTATCATTCTCGGGGAGATCGCTCGAAGATCAACAAGATTAGCGAATGCTATCATAACGAAAGAGTGCTTGGAAATCCTTGGGACGATCTCCCGCAAATTTCACTCAGATCTTATCAATCTGCCAGACACTATTTGGCGCACTCTTTGCGCAGACCGTGATGACAGAGACCAACCTGCGCCGTCAGTCTATCGAGTAGCAATGCTCCACCTGTTGCAGATCAGCTCTAAGACTCCAAAACCCAAGGATTCTACTAATCTGCTTGAGCATATGTCTAGCATTGATATTGAAGAACTTTTGGACACCGAAATACCCGACCACGTCAAGAAATACCTTGCGGTTGTTCGGGACGTTATTTGGAATCGTCGGACATTTCGGTCAAAAGTAAATGATGGAACAGAGGGACCTTTGGTCGGCCTTATTCCTCAAAACGCAAAGGTCGGTGACCAGGTATGTATTTTATACGGCTGCAGTGTGCCAATCGTCCTTCGGAAGCTGCCTAGCTCTAATAACGAATATTGCTGGCAGTTGATTGGTGATGCATATGTTTACGGAGTTATGGATGGGGAAGTAATTCGTTCTGCATCAACACAGACTACAGAAACTGAGTTTAAAATCCGATAAGGTCTTGTAGTCTATTATAAGCTCCATGTAATATAAGACGCCGTATTGAAGGCTCTTTACAGCTAGATAAGAAGCTCATAGTTTTTAATAGGATCCTTGGTCGAGAATAGTCCTATAATAAGTAGACAACCTATGCGATCCTATCGAGTAGCAGCAGAGTCTTCGTAGGAATTTAGCCTGAGAATGTAAATGTAATTCTTTATGGGAATTCTTGAGTTTTAATCTATCTGTACATCATTCTAGCCTTAGGTCGATATGGAGATTTATTTACCTATTGACTAATAGAGTGACTCGGATTGGTGTGTTGTACATGCATGCGCGTAAGTGTCCTACGCGTGGCTAGAAGAGATGACTTAGTTTATAGAGCTACTGTAGACGTCACAAAATTATTTCTTTTCTAGTCTAAAGTAATAAAGGCAGTAGAAACACGAAACTGGTTAAGCTGTATCCCTTGTAACGTCAGGGTCCTTAGAGTAAGTGGTCCGCGGGAACACCACTATTTCTGAGGGCTGGCACCAAATTCAGCTGATCTAATTGGTTGGTTCTTATCGATAACCTAAGTACCCGAATTGACGTTGCAAGGGATAAGCACATTTCTGAATTTTCTAATAGTAATGGGAATGATGTGGCACTAAATGACCCCACCACTAGTAGGGCCGACCCGCTCTGGCCATAGGGTTGTAGACTGCCTAAAATCTTGTCTAGGCGATACGTAGAGCCCCCATAACTTGGCGACCTTATGGGGGTACCCACTAGTCCCAAAAAGGAAAGATAAACTATTTTTGCACCGTCCTCCGTATTATCTCCCAAATCAACAACGCATTCAATTGAGCAGCAGAGTAAGGCCAACGCCAAGAGGCCCAGCACCTACCTGCAAACCCCAAAGCAGACACGATCGCTTCCGATATCCGGCGCCGTACCTTTTGTCGTCCCAAAACGTCGTCCACGTTTCCCCGCGACAAATCAAGTGAGGGGCAACGCCCGGATTCGCAGTCCGTAACGGGAGTATACCGATCCCGCACCGAATTGCCGATTAGGGAAACCGCGGATCTCATGTCCTGATCGGTCCGTGCAGCATGACGACACATTCTAAGCAAGAGTCACTTAACTCTCAGAGCGTACAAAAGACCTAGAATGCGCGCTACCTATCAACCTACATCTTTTAGACTGCGCTTCCTATAAAGCTCGCCCAGAAACCCCACAGGCGGTGCTACTAAACTCTTCGCAGCACCTCCACCAATTTTGATATTCTCCACAGGTTTCTCTCCAGACCAAGATGCCGCCGCAAATCCACCTCATCCGCCACGCGCAGGGCTACCACAACCTCTGCGTGGTCAACCACTCCATGCCCGACCCAGCCCTCACGCCATTAGGAGAGCAGCAATGTCGCAACCTAAGCCAGTCCTTCCCGGCCCTTTCCTCCATCGACCTCGTCGTCGCCTCGCCCATCAAGCGAACCCTCTACACGGCGCTCCTGGCCTTCCGCCCGCTCCTCGAGCAGCACAAGAATCTAAAAATCATCGCGCTGCCCTGGCTGCAAGAAATTAGCGACCTGCCCTGCGACACGGGCTCGCCGCTCACAGAGCTCCAGCGGGAGTTTAGCGACCAGCCCGTCGACCTCAGTTTCGTGACACCCGGCTGGCACGAGAAAACCGGCATCTACGCCCCGACGGCTGAGAACATCATGGCGCGGGCGCGGGCGGCGCGGAGGTTCTTGCTGGCGCGCGAGGAGCGCAGCATCGCCGTCGTCACGCACGGGGGCATGCTGCACTACCTAACCAAGGACTGGAGCGACCATGCCAAGTTCACCGGTAAATACCGCACGGAATGGGGCGTGCCGCTGGAAGGCAACCGGCGCCCCCCCTCTCTTCCTCAGTCTCTTTCTGCTCGCTACTTTTTGTTGCGCTGGATCGGCTGAGGGGTTGTTGAGAGTCCGTGTGCGCGCTAACGAGGATGCTAGGGACTGGCTGGGCGAATTGCGAGTTCCGCTCGTACGCCTTTGATGATTCGACTCCGGAGAGCATCGATAATGCTACGTTGATTGAGACGCCTGAGAGTCGGCAGAGGCGGAAAGGCCGCGAGATCCCGCTCACCGAGGCTGAACAGACGAATCTGATGGAGGCAGCTCAGCGGACGTGGGAGGAGGCAGGCTTTTTGCAACGTGAAGGAGGTGAGGAGAAGTTGATCGGAGAAGTAGTGAAGGTAGAGGTGCAGAACGATTGTCCGGTCAAGGTGGCAGTTTAGGAGCAGGCTTGTGATGGTTTGATGTGAAGGTATGACTAGGCATAGAACTTACATCTGGGTGATGAAAGGTCAAGTTGAACGCTTGATTTTTAGTTGATTTTTAACTGAATTTCCAACAGGGCCGACGCGATACTCGTATAGAGGTGTGACTATGGATCACTACGTGTGCGCTCGAAAACAAGCCAAGTTCTTTTACAGCAATCAACGTGAGGTAAAGCTTATCAGAAACTTCTGTCCTATGAACTCCATAGAAAGCCTCCAGGACTCGGGGTTGGCGGCTATTATAATGCTCCGCGTATCCCCGAAGGCAGGCAAGCTCGACACTCTTTCGATGGAACTAGCCTCGTACTCTATGGCCACAAGTTTCTCACTGTTGGCTAGTGGGCTAGGTCTGCTCTCTACAGCACCAGCTGGACCGTTCTCTGTGGCTACCGTCTTGCTTTAACCTCTGCTCCAATCTATTTCCACCTCTAAGGGCAATCTAGAATCGAAACCCTCTAGAGGACCATGATTGCAAATCACGGCCCTGGAGACGCCCAGAGGAGCATAGAAACCATATCGTCGGCTCATCATGAGGCCAATGGGAGCTTTAAAGCTTACTTTAACCTCTGGTTTGTGAACTAGATATCTGAAAAACGGCCTGATACCCAAACGGTTCGCGGTTTTGTGATCGCCCATCATAATTTAGAGACTTAACTACAGTACCAATTTTTGGAGACAAAAGAGCTTGCCGAACGTATACGTTATTCTAGACACTAATTACTTACAGTGCTATTGGCATCGAAGCAAATAGAGACATGAGCGAATTGATAAAGTCATCATTCGCCGTTCAATGAGCAATCACGTCCTCCGATAGATAAGACGGGTACGAACTTTCCCTTGCTCAGTCATAGCTCTAAGTTGCTATCTCTACGAACATTCAACTGATGACAGAATAGTTCCTTGAACATGTCTTTCTGGCTGAACGCAAAACCTCCAGGCGTGCCAAAAAGAAGAATACCCTGACTGTTGAGGAGTATAGCCTTTCCAACGATACCATTGGATGTACTCCTTTTCTTCCGATTTGGAAACATACTCGTCCAGCAGTCCACGGTCATGCTCTGGTCTTCTATTACCGGGATCCGACCTGGTGTACTTCTGCCTCAGCTCAGCTCCTAGCAGCTCAGTCTACGAGTAGCGCCAAATCGGTGGATGGCACCTTAAGCCAAGGCCAAGATCCGCCAACCACTTCTACAACACGAGGATGGAAGCGGAACGAGGCATTCAAGAGTGACTTTCTCAAGTATGCTTTTATTCATGACACGCCAAAAACGGTCTTGCGGGAAGACATCGAGCTCTTCTACCTTCGAAATCCAGACGGGGGTAGAGACGTGCTTTGTGCGATTATCAATTTCATGAATTTAAAGGGAAGGGCAGAAGGTGCAGACGGGTAAGATGTTGCCTCCCATGTCGAATTCAGACTATAGTATGGGATTTTGCTTATGTATTATTCAACGGGACAAGGTTCTTTATGCATTGCGACTACCAGCTGACGTTCTGCCCCATCCTACATATCATCACTGTGGCATTCCGTGATAACGCGTTCTAAAACGAGCGTTTAACGCCGGATTTTATCTGGAAGTTCCGCGTTTCCAAACGTTTAACTAGCTTACCTCAGGTGGAAGAAAGATAAACTGAAACTTCCAGTCCTCCGGCGCATAAAGCAGACTCCGTACGGCATTAAAGTGGATCCGACCCTACCGATGACCTACAACTCGAGTAATTTGGCACTCAAACACACTAGAGAAGGTTTGGGGTATGGGGATCCGCTAGATCACTACAATTTTAGGCGCTGAGCTGCAAATGAGGTAAATCGTAGGTGTTCCTTCCCCTTTTTTCTTTACCATCTACCATTCGGGTGTCGAAGCGGAGCCTTCACGTTCCCGCTACCACTATTTCTAACTCTAATACTAATGTTTTCCATGTCTCGCAGGCCATTTCACCGAAGCTGGACGCAAAAGAGTTCTCGGTCGGTCAGGGAATGTGGTCTTTGAGAAACATTACCAGTCCGATTTCATCGGCGGTCTTCAGCATGTCATCCTGCTCCGGCCATCGCAGGCAGGTTTATGCTGAGGGGCACGGAAAAGCAGGCGAGATCCTTTAGCACCAACCGACCTTAGCGATGAGCAACTAGAGGCTATTTACCGTATGCCTCGTGTCGCCGAGCTGAGGAAGGAGAGACTGGGATTAAGGGACGAGATATAATCATTAGCGGGTACAATCGAAGCGGCTTAGGACTAGTATCCGGAGCTTTATCGGAAGCACGACGAGGTCTGTAAGAAGCTGGAGAAAGTAAGGAGAGCGCTCCGTCAGGAAGCCAAGGAGAAGATGAGGGAGGAGTACTACGATACCATGTCGACAATCGAAGTCGACAAGCAGATCGACCAACTTGTGGACAACCTAAATGCAGATTTGTCGGGCAGTGGACATATGGATGAAGGCCAGAATCCTCCGATTCCTGAATACGTGTTTCCGGGACGAGCCCGTATCGTGGAAGCGTTCTATGGTCCGGAGGCCGAGACATTGGAAGGAGATCTAGCTCTCGCGAGACGGATTCAAGTTATGAAGGATATGGCGGCGCTTTGCGGGCTTTGGGAGCCTAACCATTGGGAAGGATAGTTAACCGGAGGATGATACTAATGAAAAACTGAAGCACGAGGATTCACCCCTTGGCCCCGGTGTGGTCAAATGTCTAGGCCTTTGCATCCGTTCCAGCGCATCCGTTCCGGCGCAGCGATTCCCTGAGGCTTCATCTGATAGACGTGCACTTCAAGCACATGACTAACGATGCCGCTATTCACTATACCCTCCACTCTCAAACTGAGCGTGGCTTTACCGAGACGACAACATTCCTACATTATGCAGCAACGGTTCATGATTACGATCCCAAAATACGGCCGTATCATCTTCAGCGACATCAGCGTCCCCGCTCTGCAGATGTTTGGTCGATGAGGGAGCTGAAGATCAAGATGACAACAGATTCTTCATCGGATTCAACCACAGACCCGACGGTGGATTCGACAACGGATATCGCAATGTCAGGCACGCCTTAGTATATGCCTTACTATATATACCGAGACTATCCCCCTGTTTAAGCCTCTTAGCGCGCGAACTACTGAGACGGTCCTTGAAGACCGATAAACGCTGCGGCTACGTCTGAATTATTACCACAAGGGAACAGGGTGGTTGGTCTGTAAAATATTGGACTTCACGTTTCATTTTTAGGATGGAATTTGTGAGGCATATATCTCCAGGTCATTTCTTAGAATTCGTTCCATCCCCGTACCGTAACCACAATCGCCTCGCTCTATAATTCTTGCATTTCTTACACTTAGAATCTGTCCCGCTGATGGAAATGCTCTATGCTATCTACGTGTCAAACACTCATGTGGGCCTATCTCCCATAGAATTTCCGGGCGTGGGTTTCCAAACTAGATCCACGGAGCCAGAAATGGACCCCTAGCAGTGTGCCCAAACAAACTCCCATAAATGACCCAGAACGATACCCCAACTTGTGAGTCCAAAAAGAGGCCCTGACGACGACCCTAGTTACAGTATTGGGAACCCCTTCGTTTACCGCCAGCATTCAGGACATCTTAACTAACCTCTCTCTAAATCTCATCCTGTAGCCGTCCACGGGAAACATCTGTCCTTTCACTGCAGCCCCAAACAGCCCATGATGGCTTCACCTCAATCTAACAGAAAGGAACGAAACGGAAAAAAGACGTAGGGGAAAGCTCAGCCTCATTGACAGAGCTGACGAGGTGGCCATGATCGGCGCGAAGGTCCCGGTGATATTAGAAGTAAGCGGTAAATATTCTATCTACGACAACTAGGTTTATGAGGAATAGGCTTGGTGAAAATAAGCAAATATAATGTTGATCCAATATCGCTTATTAGCCAATAAAATATTGGTTAATATTGGGTTATTGGCCAATATAGACTGGAAAATTATATTTCCGCAACATTAAAATAAATTAAACTAATATAACTGTATATATAGTGATCTGTTTAGTTTCGCTATATAGCTACTTATCCTAGATACCATGTAGAGGTATAGATTAGATCTAGGTGCTAGAGACACCCCTAACTAGCTAGGTATGTATAGGTTGCTGCCAATAATCCTAATAGTTAGCTATATGCTAATGTATATAAGAGAGAAAATTTATATATACCTAAGCTAAAATAATTGCATTTTGGGCCGTAGCCCTAGGCTTATTATCCTCTATTAAGAGAGGATCTGTTACTGTTTTAGACACCCCTCCCTTTGCTAGGGGCAAGCCACAGTTAGCTAGCGTAGGTGCATTATTACCCCTGTCTTGTACAGTGTACTAACTAGTATAGTTAGGCTATTTGCAATTAGCGCAGCAACTACTAAAGTGACTGTTAGCCCAATAGCATAATAGGAAGGGTTGTGGGCCTAGCATAGCGCCACGGCACTGTTAGTAAGGTTAATCTACTACCCTTCCACGAGATTATATAAGGATGGCGTTAATGTATAAGGGCTAATGCATTCTTATCTAATATAGGTGAATGCTTTTGTGTATAAACACTATATCCTACCCAGGAAGGGCTAGAAGTGCTTAGCCCTATAGACTATATATATATAGGGCCAACTGCTACTGTCCTATAAAGAGAATGGGGGCTTAGGGGTTTTAGGCAGTGGTAGTAAGGGCTTAGGTAGTAGTAGCGGTATTTTAGAGAATAAGGGCCCTATATATATGTTAGTATTTGTATAAAGTAAGCAACTAGGGTAGATTAGTAAAGGGTAAGGCTTAAGCAATGCTTATATAAAGTAAGAATACTTATATATTAGTAGTTGATAAACTAGTAGTGGTAATGGTAGTAGTAGTAGTAGTAGTAGTGGGGTAGTAGTGGTTGTGGTAATGGTGCTGCTATTACTGCTTTACTTATTAGTGCTTAATACTTATATAAGGTAAGCAGTTAAGAGTATATTAGTAAGGCTAGAGGCTTAGGCAATGCTTATATAAAGCTAGGACACTTACGTTTTAATAGTAGCTAGGTTAAAGATAAAGGAAGAAGAGAGGTTAAATAAGGTAAAGTACTATATAAAGAAGGAGCGTATAATTATATATTGTATAAAGAAATATATATATATATTCTATTCTCTTCTGCATCTAGCTTAGAGTATTTATTACAGACGCTTTAAGTACAATGTTATAACTACTTAGAGAGGAGTCGGCGGAAGCTAGTTGGTTAATACAGGCACAGTCCAGAATAGATTTAGTGGAACTATATAACAAGAAATAGTAGCTAAGGTCACGTAATATAATCTATATAATCTATATAATCTATAGGACAGAGTAGATAGAGCATACATACTTTACAGAGTAAAGGGATTTCTTAGGCGTATGGTTGTGTATTTAAAGGACCACAGTCCCTACCCAGATAGTTCTCTCTTTATAGTAAATCTTAGAATACAATTAGAGTTAATCTATTAGGCAACCACTCCACTAGTTATTATTACGTTATTGACTTATTGTTTATACCTATATACCTAGCCTATTAATGAGCCTACCGTAGTTCTTGCTACAAGGTTCCGTTATATATTCACTACTAAGGTTATAGTATTAAAATATAAGAGAAGTCGAACAACATGCCACCCAAAGCACTAGTTGCGATGCTATTAATGGTAACAACTACCTTAGGATTGGGAGATACCAGTATGGCAGATACGGACTTACAGTTAATTATAAGAGGTCAGTTACAGGAAATGGTTAATTGCTTATTAGATAATAATAGGATACTTAAGGAACGCATTAATGGAATTAGTGTAGTAAAAGTTAAGCTACTATTAATTAAACGATTTTTAGGAGAAAGGTTAAAACTTAAGGGATTCCTTACGCAAATGCACTTTAAGGTTATATAGGAAGGAGCAAAGTTGGCAATACCTATAGATTAGGTAGTATATATAGGATTATTCTTAATAGAAAGAGTGTTAGAATAGTTTAAACCTTATTTTACAGAAATACAAGCTAGCGGTATAATAACTACTAACTAAGATGTATAATTTATATTTACTAGTTAAAATGGGTTCGCGGAAAGACTAATATAGACATTTAAAGACCTAAAAGCATTAACTATAGTAGAACGGAAGCTTTAAAACTTGGTATAACGTTCTTTAGCAATTAAGTACATAACACAATTCTAGACACTTATAATGTAGGTTAAGTAGAATAATAAAGTGCTTATAGCACAGTATAAATAGGGACTTAAGGCTAAAGTCTAGGACGCAATTATCCTAATGGAAGATGTGGAAAGTCTATAAGACTTAATAGATTAGTTAATAAAGATTAATAATAGAATCTATTAAAGGGAATGAGCTAAAAAAGGGTAAAACAGAGTTCCATAGTTGTATAAAATATAAAGTACGTATTAGTAAACACAAAGCCAAAAACTATAGAATAGCGCAGAGCCAATAGACCTAAGTGGTATTAAAGAATTTAAGAGATGGATAAAGAAACTATAGAAACCTAGAGGTTAAGGATTAAGCGATTATAGGACTATAGAGTAGAGGCCAAACTAGGGATCTTAGCAGTAGAAGATATTTAGGCAGACTCTATAACAAGAAAAATGGTTTAAAGATAGAGCTTATATAAATTACGGAAAATAAGGTTATTTTACTAGAGACTATAAAGGTAGTTAGAGTAACTATATAGTAAAAAGCACTAGGTCGTTAGAGTATAATAATATAGATATAGGGATGTTGCGTAGGACTAAGGAGTATTTAATTAAACACTTTGCGTTTTATTATAACAACGCATACTAAATTTATAAAGACGCTAAGTATGGCGTAAGCTATTAGCTGTAAGAGCTAGAGTTAAAAGGACTTAGAGGAACTAAAGAGTTAGATAAAGAATAAGATTAACTCTATAAGCTAAATTAAGATATTATAGTAATATGTAGACAAAGATCAGCAACAATAATAATAGAGTTAGAGTACTTATTAATTAATAGTGATAAGGATAAAAAGGAGGCTAACTGGGAGCACTTAAACCTTAATAATATAATAAAAGCAGAGACTGAAACCACTATAGAACGCGGATCAGTAATGGGTATTATAACACCATTAGATACAATTTCTATCACTTTATAAGATAGAAGGAGTAATATCTAAAGATGATTAAGCAAGCAGACAACTGCTAGTGCTAGCTTACCACTTATAAAAGGTAAAAGGCTATAGGTTTAAAATTCTTAAGAAGAGATAAGGAAGACTTTAGACTTATAAAGTGCAATAAGGATAGCTTAGGAACCTATAACGGACAAAAACTAATAGGAAAGAGCAGTAACTTAGTTTAGTAACAAATAAATAAGTATAGGACGCAAGTTTAAGAACTAAGAGTTTGGAGAATAAATAAGAACATTAGTAGAAGGCTAAGATTTTAATAAATAAATAAGGACTATAGTAATTCTAGGTAAATATAGTGTTTAGCTTAAAGATTAAAAAGGTAATATAAGGATAAAGAAGTAAGATAACTTTAAAGATCTAGCTATAAGATATAGAAAACAAGAAACTATAGATAAGTTTAGGTAAAGAATTATTATATAGTAAGAGCAAAAGCTAAATAAGAGGTTAGCTATGCTAGGTTATATAAGGGATAGAGCACCTATATAAAGAGTTATTAATAGGCCTAGTATAGGGACACCTAGAGCAAAGTGGTTAGAAGAACTAGAATAAGAAGAAGATCTAGATATTCTAGTTAGATTTAAAGAAAGACATACTAAAGGATATTATAATGTAGTAATAATAAGGTACTTTCTTATAGACAAACTATATATACTAAACTAGTTATATAGAAAGTGGTATAGGCAACAATATAATGATAAATAGGAAGACTTTTATATGTAGCTAGACAAGAAAGTAGTCTAAGACCAACCCATTATAGAAAAATATATATGTTATATTAAAGGAGCATTAATTATAATATTAAGGAACCTAGAAGAAGGATCTAAGGACTAGAAAAGTAAGTAATAAATCTTAGTACCCATAGCAGAAATACTAGTAGTTAGGTTAACTAGGTATAGGTTTAAACTTAAGGATAAAGATAAGTTAAGAGTTAACCTAAAACATGCAGCACATTATATACTATTATAGATAGCTTATATAGATAACACATGTAATATATATAGAGCACTAAAAGATAAAAACTGGAAATACCTAGTAAGAATATATTAGGCACCAGAAGAAAAGCGGTTTAAAGATGCTAAGTATATATATAGATGGCATCTAGTAGAAGTATAGAGTTAAGGGGACCTAATACTTTAACTAGGAAGATTCCTTACGGAAGAATGCCTAGACGGATAATAGTAGTGGGACTGCCTAGAGAACACTTATCTATGGCATATAGAGGAAAAGAAATAAATTAAGTATTAGCTAAAAGTGGACTAAGTATAAATAGGATCTAGTAGCTAATAGTTAGGAAAAGGGGAGGCCTATAGGACTAGAGGGAACTAGTAGTAGAGCCTTAGACCCTTAAAGGAATTTAAGGACAATACCTAAACTTAAGAGTTAAATGGCAAGATTAGTAGTTTAAAGCATTAGTAGATAGTAGAGTAATAAGGAACTATATATTACTAAAAGCAGTAGAAAGGATAGGGTTACTATACAGACAGAAGGAACACTTATATCCACTTATAACAATTTTAGGAGATTAGATAGCCTATAGAGGAGGCATTATTAATCTTAAAACAGGACCTATTTAGTTAACTATTAAAGGGAGACTAGTTAGAATGTCTTTTAATATCTTACCGTTGGGAAAAGACAAGGTAATACTAGGAATATCTTGGTTATAGGAATATAATTTAAAGATTAATTGGGTTATAGGTTAGGTTGATATTAGAGATACTTAATAACGTAAAGTGCGGCAGTAAACCAAGTTAGTATAGTACCAAGTTGGAGCAATATATAAAGAGACTAAGTAAGGCTTAAGTTATATACTAAAGAGATACTATAAGTATGGTAAAAAGTTATAGTTACTAGAAAGTAAAAAGCTGTTAGAGTATATAGTATGGGACTATAAGATAGAATTAGAAAAGGGAATAAGTTTAAAGTTCTTTTTAATCTATAAGCTTACTAAAACAGAGTTAGTAGCGCTTAAGGAGTTTGTTTAGGAGAACTTATAAAAGGGATATATTAGACTATTACAGTTATTAGCAGGATATCTAGTACTGTTCATCCTAAAGAAAAATAGAAAACTTAGGATATATATAGACTATAGATAGTTAAATAGCATTACTAGAAAGGATAGGTATTCTTTACCCTTAATTAGTGAAATCTAAGATAGAATAGGCAACGCAAAGATCTTTATAAAGATAGATTTAAGATAGGCGTACTATTAAATTAGGATTAAGGAAGGTAATAAATAGAAAGTAGCTTTTAGGTTAAAGGAAGGACTATATAAGCCATTAGTTATACAATTTAGGCTTATTAACGCACCAGTAACGTTCCAAAAGCGAATTAATAGTGTATTAGGAAAACACCTTAATGAGTTTATTATGGTATACCTTAATAACATTATTATCTACTTAGAGAATAAGAAAGAATATAAGGAACACATTAAATGGGTTTTAAAGAGACTATAAAAAGAACAGATACCAGTAGCAATTAAGAAATACAAGTTCTTTATAAGAAAGACTAATTTTATAGGATTTATTATTAAACTAGGAAAAATTAGTATGGACCTAAAGAAAGTTAAAGCTATAGTTAGTTAGTAGGAACTAGAGAATGTTATATAGTTAAGATTATTCCTAGGGTTTTGCAACTACTATAGGAGGTTTATAGCACAATAGTTAAAGAGTATTAAGCTATTTACTTAGTTAATAAAGAAAGAGGAACTGTGGGTTTAGGGTAGTAAGTAGAAGAAGCTGTTCTAAGAACTAAAAGAGTTATTTACCTAGGAACCAATCTTTAAGATCTATTAACCAAAGTTAGACATGGTTGTTAAGATAGATGTATTAGACTTTATACTAGGAGTATATTTGCTATAGAAGCATTAGGACACATGGCATCCAGTAGCATACTATAGTTGGAAGATAATACCACTAGAACTAAACTATAACATCTATAACAAGAAGTTGTTAGGTATAGTTATAGCATTAAAGGAATAGAGAGCATTCTTATAAGGCACAGAGAGACTATTTATAATTAAGATGGACCATAAGAACCTTATAGGATTCCTAATAATAAAGGAACTTAACCAAAGATAGGTTAGATAGGTGGAAATGCTTATAGAATACTATTTTGAAATTTAGTATACTAAGGGTATAGACAATGCATAAGCAGATGCTTTAAGTAGAAAAGCTAAGTTATAAAATGATAAAAAGCTATTAGGGGCTTTGTTGCGAAAGGATTAAGATAAACTAATTAGGTACAATTACCTAAAGATTACAGCAACTAAGGAAAGTTAGATCTATAAATTACCAGAGAGTAATTAGGTATAAAAGATCTAAGAGGTATAGGTAGAGGATCTAGAGTTAGATTAGTATAAGAATAGAGAAGCAACTTATATTCTAAGATCTATGGTAAAAGAATTTATTAAGTTATTCTATAAGGGACTAACTTAAGGACATAATAGAGCTATAGGCTTAGTGTTAAGACTTTAAAAGGAATATATTATTTAAGGAATCTAGGGACTAGCGAGATAAGTTATAAAAGAATATCTAGATTACTAAAGAAATAAACCAATAAGGTATAAGCTATACGGAGGGCTATAACCTGTTAAAATACTAGAAAGACTATAGGAAGTTATATTATAGGACTTTATTATTAGGTTACTAAAGTTAAAAGATCCTATTACGGGATAAGATTATAATACAATCTTAGTGATAGTAGATAAGCTTATAAAGTGGGGATACTTTATAGTATGCACAGAAGAGATATTAGTAGAGGATGTTGCTAGAATCTATATTAAGGAAGTATTTGTAAGACATAGAGCACTAGATAAAATTATATTAAATAGAGATCTAAGATTTATAGCAGTATTTTAGGAAGTGTTTTTGGCAGAATAAGGAGTTCGCGCAGTAACCTCTATAGTATATTATCCGCAAATAGACGGATAGATAGAAAGGCTAAACTAGACACTAAAACAGTATCTAAGACATTATGTTAATTACGCACAAAACAATTGGGTATCGCTATTATTAGTTATATAGTTTGTATATAATATAACACCATAAGAAGGAATGGGGATATTACTATTTAAGGCGAATTACGGGTATAAGCTAAGAACATTATTATTACTATGTTAAGCAAAGAAGATAAGTAGTATAGCTAAGCAAAGAATGGAGACGTTAATAAATCTTTATGCAAATTTTAAAGAAATAGCTAAACTAGTATAAGAGAGAATGAAAAGGTACTATAATACTAAGAGATCTAAGGGACCAGATCTTAAGGAGGGAGATAAAGTATAGCTACTATATAAAAATTTTAAAAGTTAACAACTAAGTAAGAAGTTGGACTATGTTAGACTAGGACCTTTTAAAATTAAGTAGAGAATTTTATTGGTTATATATAAGTTAAACCTACCAGCTAAAATAAAAATCTACCCTATATAGCATGTCACAATGCTAGAGCTAGCATATAGAAACGTTAAACTATTAATCTATAAGGTAGACATATATAGAGGACAGAAAGAAGACAAATGGCAAGTTTTAAAGATTATTAGTTACAAGGATGTAGATAATAAAACATAGTATAAAGTAAAGTGGATAGGCTATAGTAAGACTACCTGGGAACTACTAAGCAACCTAAAGAACGCTATAGGAAAGGTATAGAAGTATTAAAAGAAAGTAGGTTAGGGAGTATTAAAAAAGGATTATTGTTGGTCACATAGGGTGACTCACCAATAACGACTACTTAAGTAGGTTACAGTGATGTTGGTTAATATGCTTACTATTAGAACGAGGAAGGGCGAGGAGCTTAAGACTCCTCGCCACGCTAGTGCCGCGGCGACACGTGACGACCGCTTGCCTTATTCCCGACACTAGCAACTCTTCTTTTGTGGTTGCTATCTATATATAAATACTGCTTGACTAGCGTACCAAATATTAATCCTTCTTACTTACTATTACTATTGTAATATAAGCCTTACTGTCCTAAAATTTGCCTCTTAATATATGGTGCTTTCTTGCTTAGGAGGTATAGTTAGATATTATATTATGGCCGCCAAGGCGCTAGTTATAGGCGAGCCAATAGCGATTTTCCATCCTGGGGATGGAAAATCCTAATTGGCTAGTTAAAGTTAGGGTCTACAGAATATTATACTCCTACTCCCTCTTAACCTAACCTTTAACTTATATATATAGAGTGTTTATATTAACAAACGTTTCTAAAGCCTTGTTTAGGTTTACCTTTATTATTACATCTACTAGGTTATCTTAGCCGTTAATTTATTAAATCTTAAAGAGTTCTTGCCGTTTATAGGATTACTAAAGTGCCATAATATTAATTATAAGGCGCTTCTCCTTTATAGTACTAAGCTTAACTAAACACTTATAGAGGGAATATAAGTTGGTGCACATAATTGTAGGGATAATAGGAAGTTTTAGTTGATCTATAATTATCTTAAGGGTAGTTCCAATTGTAATTGCTATATTAACTCTGCTAACTATTCTATATATTTCTAACGCTAGAACGCTTTAAGTAATATGCTTATTTTTAGTTAAGCTCCAATAAATAAGGTTGCCATAGATTGTAAAGTTATTCTCTCTAGTAGATTTATTTGTAATAATAATTTTATATCCTAGCTGGGAGCTAAAATCTTTGTTATTTATAAATAATCTATTAATAAATACAAAGAGCTTGGCGGTGGGAAGATTAATAGGCATATAGAATAGTCCCTAATTAAGATGGTTTATTTGCTAGGAAAAATACTTATTTAGGGCAAGAACGTTATCCTTAGTTGGTTCCTAGTGTTAAGTAGCAATAGAGAGATTAAAGGAAGCCTTAGGTTAATAGATAGAAGCAATATAAGCTTTATAAGCGCGTTGCTCTACATATCCTTACTTTAGAGAATTAACGTTAATAATGTTAATCTTCTTACCTTAACCCTTCTGGCGTAAAGCAATAGAATCCTTATTTAGGGAGAGGATGTATCTATTAAAGAGCAATAGTGTTATTAAATTAAGCTTTTCCTTTAGCTTTACTATTAGATTTGCCTTTACTAGCTCATCTTCTTTAAGGGCTGAGAATTAGTTATCTCCCAAGATAATTATATTATTGGTTTATATGCTAACTATTAGTCACACAGGGTGACTCACCAATAACGACTACTTGAGTAGGTTATAGTAATGTTGGTTAATATTGCTTCTTAATTGGAATAAGGAAGGGCGAGGAGCTTAAGACTCCTCACCACGCTAGTGCCGCGGCGTCACGTAACAACCGCTTGCCTAATTCCCAATACTGGCAACTTTTCTTTTGTGGTTGCCATCTATATACAAATACTGCTTAACTAGTGTAACAAATATTAATCCTCCTTACTTACTATTGCCATTATAATATAAGTCTTGCTATCCTAAAATTTGCCTCTTAGTATATGGTGCTTTCTTACTTGGAGTTATAGGTGGATATTATATTAGGGCCGCTAAGGCGCTAGTTATAAGTGAGCTAATAGCGATTTTCTATACCAGGCATGGAAAATCCTAATTGGCTACTCTTAAATTGCTATATCTCCTACTCCCTTTTAACCTAACCTTTAACTTATATACGCAGAGTATTCGTATTAACGAACGTCTCTAGTGCCTTATTTGGGTTTGCCTTTATTATTACATCTACTGGGTTGTCTTAGCTATTAATCCACTAGATCTTAAAGAGTTCTTAATACTTATAGGATTGCCAAAGTGCCATAATATTAATTATAAGACACTTCTCCTTTGTGGTACTAAGCTTAACTAAATACTTATAGAGGGAGTATAAGTCGGTGCATATAATTATAGGAATAGTAGGGAGTTTAAGCCAATCTGTAATTATCTTAAGGGTAGTTCCAATTGCAATTGCCATATTAACTCCGCCAACTATTCCATATATCTCTAACACTAGAACGCTTTAAGTAACGCACTTGCTCTTAGTTAAGCTCTAATAAATAAGGTTGCTATAGATTGTAAAGTTATTCTCTCTAGTAGATTTATTTGTGATAATAATCTTATATCCTAGCTAGGAGCTAAAATCTTTATTATTTGCAAACGATCTATTAATAAATATAAAGAGCTTAGTGGTAGGAAGGTTAATAGGCATATAGAGTAGTCCCTAATTAAGATAATTTATTTGCCAGTAAAGACATTTATTTAGGGCAAGGACGTCCTCCTTAGTTGGTTCCTAGTGTTAAGCAGTAATAGAGAGATTAAAGGAAGCCTTGGGTTAACAAATAGAAGCAATATAAGCTTTATAAGCGCGTTACTCCATATATCCTTGCTTTAGAGAATTAACGTTAATAATATTAATTTTCTTGCTTTAACCTTTCTGGTATAAAGTAATAGAATCCTTATTTAGGGAGAGGATGCATCCATTAAAAAGCAGTAGTGTTGTTAAGTTAAGTCTTTCCTTTAGCTTTGCTATAAGATTTGCCTTTACTAGCTTATCTTCTTTAAGAGCTAAGAATTGGCCGTCTCCTAAGATAATTATATTGTTAGTTTATATACTAATAATTCTAAATAGAGTTCCCGTAGTTATAATAAGGAAGCAGGGGTTAAATATAGAAGTAGTTATTAAAAGCTTCTCTTTATAGTGCTTACTGTAGGTAGCCCACTAGTAAGTTCCTGCCTCTGCAATTCTATATAATGGCTTAAGTATAACCATAATTGTATCTTTAGGATATTGGTAGCGAATTTGCTCTGGAAGGTATGCTAATATTAAGCGCTAAAGGCGTGTGTCGGAATGTTAGTCATGTGACGTGGTCACGAGACCGCGAAGCGAGGCTAGTTAACCTGACCTTGGAGCAACCTCTTACTTCTAGACAATCAATTATCCAACAATTAACAACGCATACGTATTATACAGTGATATTTGTGCCCATTGATTAAAGCATATATACTAACACTGATTAGTAGATGTATAGATTAGGAAATACGCAATAGCTAGCGCTTAAGGAGTAGTACTAAAAATAGTTTATTAATTGCCTAGTTCTTGTCTGTTTTACTAAAGGAGAAGACTATAACTTCTACTTAAGCTTAAGAGTGTGTATTGGCCTTATAGCTAATATAGCAGATCACTAAGAGAATAGCAGCCTTGCTAAGAACACTTTATAGGTCTAATGGCTGTAGAGAACATACATACAAACCTCAACCTTAACTACACCCTTACCCTTAACCTTACCCTTAACCTCAACCTTAACCCTTAACCTTAACCTTAACCTTAACCTCAACCTCTATTTAAGCCTTAACCCTTAAACTCCTAGACTAAGGACACTCTATAGGCCCTAAGGCTATAGAGAATACCCTAAACCTTAAATCTTAAACCTTAAACCTCCTTATCTTTAAACCTCCACTTAAACCTTATGGATACTCAACCCACAACTACAATGGAGTGGTATAAGAAGATATTAAAGCATGGTAATAGAATTACTGCTGCTATAGCTTCTAAAGATGAGCTAGGAGACTATATAGTAATAAAGGTCTATATACACATATAGGAGAACTTCACAGACTACACATTATGGACAGTATTCAAGGAGGAATTTGAAGGCTTTACTACTGAAGATTTTAGACACATGCAAATTGATATAAGAGCAAAGTTACACACTCATCTACTTAAGAGAGGAGTGTATGTGGGAAAGTATAATAGCAGATATTTAATCTTAGAAGCACTATTCAACCTCCTCTAAGAGGAAGAACCTTATAAATGGACAGATAAGGAAATCACAGAAGCTCTTAAGGCAGTCAGCCCTATAATTATAGTGGCGCTATAAGAACGGCTTAACTTAATATAAACAGCTCTAATATCGAATTAAGCTATACCCCTATTAGTTATAGCCTCTTTAGCTCCTACAACCCCCCCCCGCAGCCTACTACCTTCCCATATAGTGCCGACGCCTGTAAGCTATTAACTACCTCTACTACCTCTAACGCCTGCAATCCAGCCTATAGCTACAGCCATAACACCTAGAACGCAAATACCTACCCCTATAACACCCCAACTAGCTATTACATCTATACCCTAGTAAACTGCACCAACCGCCACCTAATAGTAAGCCGCACCTACCTCTACCCAAGATTAACTACTTACTCTCCTTACTTAACTTCTATAGACGTAAAATCAGTAATTATTACCTACGGTAACTGCCTCTACTCTCCCTCTAGTAACTGCTCCTACCCCACCTAGTCCCCCTCCTGCCCAGTATCTTCACCCTAGTACTGCCAATACTAACCCTGCTATGCACCTGCCTATATACAGCAAAGAGGCAGCCACTATTGCCAAGATCTATATAGACAACTAGAAGTACAATAGAGTAAGTAATAGCTTTAACTTTAAGTTAACTATCTTTTATAATATCTGCAAGAGAGCTGGTCTACCTCCTAAAGGCTATATAACCGCACTCCTAACTATGCTAAAGGGACTTACTTAGGATTACTACTATAATAGCAGCCTTTTAACTAGATTATTTACTAAGGCATATAACTATATATGTTACTTCTTTAAAGGACCAGAGTACTATCAGAGAAACCTTACTAAATAGAACGCCACCAACTTCTAAGGAATTATTAACAAGAACCCTAATAAGCAAATCTATTAGAGTTTCCAACTACTCCTTAATAAGCTCTTAAAATATCGCTATAAATTACACCTAGAGTTTTGTACAGACCTCTTCCTTATAAATAAGCTAGTTACCGCTTGCTAAGGAGTACCAGCATGCTGTATTGCCATTTCTAACCCTTCTAAAGACCTCTCCTAGTTAATTAGCAAGTTGCAATCTTCTGTAGTTATATAGGAGAAGGAACACCCTTCCTAGGCCTTAATAAGACCGTCTTAAGGAACCTACTTTACGGATTATATATACCGCCGTGACATCTGTAACAACTATGACCGAACCCGCTCCTATAGACAAAACACCGTTAGATCCCCAAAGGCCAAGTGCTACGTTTGCTAAAAGGAGAGCTGCCGCTTATAGAAATACATAGAGGAGGAGCGGAACCGTTCTAGAGATAAGTATAAAAGACGTTTTAATAATAACAAGGGCCGCAATGGTAACTTTAAAGAACGCTTTAGACAATACACTATCTACTATAAAGGAGATGACAATAATGAGTATAATAAGACTTTTGAAGCTCTTGTGCTAAATATAGATACTAATAAAAACACTAATAATGACAACAGTGAGGAAGAATTAGAAGACCCTAACGGCTACTACCTTATATTATTTAGGACTCTTACTATAGATGAAGTAACCTCTATAAGCGTAGAACTAGCCAACAAGGCTTACGCTTACTTACTTACTATAATCTCCACGGAACCTACTACGGAAACCGACCCGTTTAACTATAACACAACAACCGCCGCTTCACGCTATACTTCCACGGTATTTATGGGAATTATAATTAATACTAGTGCGTTAAAGAAGTTTATAGCTAGTTATAGACAATTTTAGGCACTACAGAACGCGGACTAATTTGTAAAACTTAATACCTTAACTAAAGGACAAGTTAACGTGCAGTTTGGCATTAGAATCGCTACCTCTATTAGAACTATGGATGTTATTACCCCTATAGGCAAGATACAGTTTTATATTATCTATACGGATACCCCCTTCTTGCTCTGCTTAGCGGATATAAACAGACTCTAAATCTACTATAATAACCTTAGAAATGTTGTTATTACTTACACCAAAAAAGTACTAGTAGTGTAATGGTTTGGCTACCCGTTTCTCTTATGGAGCTTATTACTACAGTTATATCTATCTAAATCCTTTAACGCGAACCCCTACTACTTGACAGATATAGAGCTATAGCGCCTATATTGTTGATTTGGATATCCCTCAGTTAAGAAATTGCAAAAACTACTCTACTATGCTGGCTATGAAACGGACAGAATGGCTATTAAGCAACTAACCAAGTTCTGCCACTACTATTAGAAGTTTAGTAAATTACTAGGCAGATTCCGCTTTACCCTATAAGACGACGTTAATTTTAACTATAATATCATTATTGACATTATGTACATTAGCGGATCACCCCTTCTACACATTATTAATAAAGGAACGCGATTCCAAGCCGGTAGATAGCTATAAGATATTAGCGCCAAACACACATAGAACGTTCTATGGATGTGCTAGATTAATACCTACCTAGGGCCACTAGACCTAATTACCTATAACACCAAAAAGAACTTTGTTAGTAAGGAATTTAAGTAATACGCCACTATTATAGGAATTAGTATAAAAGGAGTACCGGTTAAAGCACATAACTCTATTAGAATAGTAGAGCGCTACTATAGTCCATTACGCCAAGCCTATTAGATTATTATGACTGAAATCCCTAAAATTGATAAGGAGATAGGACTCTAAATGGCGTTTAAAGTAATTAACGATTTAGCTGGCCCTGGAGGACTAGTTCCTATACTTCTAGTCTTTAAAGCCTACCCCTAAATGGTTAAATCTGATGCACTATCCCCTATAGTTATATAACGCGCTGCCACAATTAAAAAGGCTATGGCAGAGATATAGAAGCTATAAGCTAAACAACAGATTACTGACGCGCTAAATATGCGAAACGGACCTAATGCTAATGCGATTTATGATCTCCCACCAAATTCGCCTGTTTTAGTCTAGAGAGAAGGAAATACTGGCTAAAGCGGCCATTGGGACGGGCTATTTACCTTACTTACTATTAAGGGTAAAATATGCACTATTAAACTGTCTAGTGGACCTACAGCCTTTTAATCTATGGTTGTAAAACCCTACCTTTAAGCAACTAAATTATAGGAGCAAATTGTTAGACCAGAATCGCTACCTAAACCTCTATTTGGGTTAGCCCTTTCTAAAACTATCTTAGAGAGACCTGCTAAAGCTTAGCAACAACCCCTGAAATGAGGCAGAGGACGCCCTTATAAATACCCTCTACTTATAGCCATGGCTGACATTACCATCTACCTATAGGATGACAGTTAATTTAGTACTTAATTCAGCGCCTCTTAATAAAAGGAGCTTACTGGTCTACTTAAGAAGGGAGTTTTTGAGATTGTAAGACTTATAGATATACTATAAGGCGTATAACTCTTTAATTCGCGATTTGTTGACGAGATTAAGAACAAGGGAACTAATAAGGCTTTTAAGAAATCCTGACTAGTTGTGTAAGCTTATAATAACTTAGAAAAGGAACTGGTTCTTACCTAATTACTAACTATTTAATAAGTTAGCTAATAACTAATTCTCTGTATTGCCGCTATGAAGCTTCCACAGGCACGACTTTACCTCTAAGATATTTCACAAGCCTATGTATAATTAACCACCACACTGAATTAAGAATTCTATGTATAACCTCCGCATAAGCTAATTAAGCAACTTGGAATTAACAAGGCCTCCATTTTAAAGGTTGTAAAACTACTCTATAGAGTACCGGAAGCTGGTAACCACTGGTTTAAGATATATCACTTATATTATATCTAACAGTTGCATATGGACCAGTTTATATATAACCCCTGTCTCCTATAGAGCAACAAACCCTTTAGCATTATAGGCCTACAAACTAATAATACTCTATTCCTGGTAGATGAGACCTTTATAAACACAGAGCAAAATAAGCTGTATAAGGCCAAGTTTATAGCTAAAGAACGGGAACAACTTACTATTAATACGCCCATTAAGTTTAACGGTGGAGTTATTTAGCTATTAACTAACAGGAGCATTACGCTTACTTAGGAACAATAATGTATAAACCTTAGTATAATTAGCACTAAGCTTGCCACGAGTATAGGATTAAGAGGAGCTATAAGAACCTTAACTCTAAAGGACTAGTACATCGCTTAACGCGCTAGAGGTGTATATATTGCTTTAGTTTGCCAGCCAGAAGCCTTATTTAATTTATCCTTTGCTGCCTAGGTAATTAACCCTAATAAGGAAGACGTAAAACAGTTAAACAAGCGTTTAAACTGGTAAATCAAGAACGCTAATAGAGGCCTTAAGTTTATTAAGTTAGATATTAAAACCCTACAGCTCCTAGTGTTTATGGATGCGTTATTTACTAACAACAAGGACCTCTCTTCGCAGATTGGCTACGTTATTGTACTAGCTGATGCTATAAAGAAGGCCAATATCGTCTATTGGAGCTTAGTTAAGTGCAAAAGAGTTACTCGGAGTGTACTAGCTTCTGAACTCTACGGTACGGCCCATGGCTTTAACATTGGCATTACAATTAAATCTATAGTAGATAAGATCCTATAAATTAACCTCCTACTTGTGCTTTGCACTGATTCCAAGTTCTTATATAACTGTTTAGTATAACTTAGAACCACCTAAGAAAAGCGCCTAATAATTAATGTAATGTGCCTCTGGTAAGCCTACGAACGGAGACAGATTATAGAGGTAAAATGGATTAACGGAGAGGCCAACCCTACTAACGCTATAATAAAGGGAAAGCCCTACGCGGCTCTTTAACGGCTTATTAATATGAACTAAATTAACCTATAAGTTGTAGGATGGGTTGAACGAATAAACTTAGATTTAGTTTAGCGTTAGGTAACTAATTATAATAATATAGACCCTAAATTTAACCAGCCAATTAGGATTTTCTATCCCCGGGATGGAAAATTGCTATTGGCTTGCTTACTACTAGCGCCTTGGCGGCCCTCGCGATATATTAACCTACTACCCCTAACGATTCTTCTTGCAATTATAGACCTGTAAAAGGAGCGTGGAAGCTATTGCGTATTAATTGGATCTCTAGCTATTACATATACGCTGTGAATAAGTCTAGAAGTAAACTTAGCTTTAGAATGTAGATTAGCCTTCTTTTTAGAGTTGCTCTAGTGTCGGAATGTTAGTTATGTAATATGGTCACGAGACCGCAAAGCAAGGCTAGTTAACCTGACCTTAGAGCAACCCCTTACTTCTAGACAATTAATCATCCAATAATTAATAACGCATACGTATTATATAGTGATATTCGTGCCCGTTAATTAAAGCATATATACCGACAGTGTGTCTCTAATTGGGTATAGGCCTAAGTAATATCTTGCAAATAAACCACTATTCTATTCTTTATTAAGGAGGAAGCTAGCGTAATAATAACTTACTAATTAGCTTATTAAATTGTAGGGGATTATATAAGAATTACTTCCTTGCCGTTGTTATTATAACCTTAAATAACCAGTCTCAACTTCTTAAATAGGGTGTTAGTAGCTTTGCCCTTAATCTTATTAACTATTCTTAACTTAAAAATATAAACTTTATTAAACTTAATAGGGTTATACTTCTTAAATTTAAAAACTCCTTTTATAATAAGACCATTAATCTCCTACTTATTAAATGCTTAGAAAGGAGCTCTAGGGGTTATAATATAACCTTCCTTTTAGAGATGTTTTGCGAGCTTAAAGTCAGCCTTCTCCTTAGCTATTATAAAGGCCATTAATAACTTAACTCTATTCTTAATGGCAGTAATAAATTACTCTTTAAAATTAACAAGATATTAGCGATTTTATAATCCTTTTAGGCAACCTCTTCCGCGTTATAGTTGCGGCATATCTACTATAATTATATCAGGATTATAGCCGCCTTCTAGAGCATGTTAATTGTAATTCTCCTCTAGGGCATCTTCTAGGGCATTCTGTAAAGGCTTAAAACTATTATTTTTATAGTAAGGCTTAATAACAGTTAAACGGAATTAAGTGGGTTTGTAAGGCATCTAAATAGTGCAAGTTTAACTATTAATTATAATAAGTTAATATAGGCCTAACTATCCTCCCTTTTTACACTATATACATACCTCAGACTAGAGTAATAGATTAAGTATAGTTAAGGCGTTTAGGCCATTTCTTATTCCTAGTGCGTTATTAACCTAGCGTATAGCGTAGAGATATTAGACCTCCTTTATTGCCTTACAAATAGCCTTAGCTTATTATATAATAGAGGGAGATAGTAGAGAATTATTAGTTATTTAAGGGTAGGCGCTAAAGACTAGTAATATAGGTATAAGTCCATCCAGGCCAGCGGAATTATTAATAGCTTTAACAGCTATTTATAAGGTAAGTTTTTTACTAGCATCCTCTAGTTCTAAAGAGATAATCTTATATACGCGGCGTAATAGCACATAATATTACTCCACTTTTTTAATACTATTATATACCTTAATAGGGACTTCCTTAACCTTAATTGCCATTACCTTTATCTATTATTAAAACTCTATAAATAAGAAGTTCTTTCCTGTATTATAGACAATTTAGTTAGGAGGTTCTTAGTAGATATTAATTTAGCATAATTAAAGGGTATCCTATATATTCCTAGCTAATATATCCTTTAAGAAACGTGCGGCTTAAAAAGAGGTTAAGAAGTTAATAACTTGGAGTACTAGCTTGCCACTAAGATATATAACGTTAATAATAATATAGAAGTTAAAGTTATAGTTATCTTTAAGGGTGAACTTAAATCGGCTAGGGGACTTCTGGTTTATTTAGTAGTAATAATAGTACTTTATAAGATGCTTAATTGCCCTAACCTTAAATTTATAGCCTGCTTACTAAAGGACCCTAAGTAATTAATAAATAGATAGGTAGCTAAATTAATGGTGTAGTTAATATAACTCTAACTTAGTTAAGTGGCTTTAAGTAATACTCTTTTTTAGTTAATAAAGGAGCAACTAAGGGTAACCCTACTTGCGCATAACAGGTACCTAATTATCTCCCTAAATAAGTACATTCTTAAGGTTATTAAGCTTAATGCCTAATTTGTCTATATCTCTAATATAAAATAGAAATAGGGTGTTTATAGGAACGATATAAAAAGTAATATACCCTAAGGGGGTTTAGACTCTAATTGTGCTAAGAGAGATTGTAGTACCCTTACTAAAACAAATTATATGTTAACCTGCCATTAATTGGCTAATCTAAATAGAGGTATTAAGTTATTAAAGGGCTTAAACTTAAGATTCTCCTACTATAGATACTCCTGCGGCTCCAGTATCTAGTATAATACCATAGAAGACATTTGCCAAGTATCTATTGTTAAAGGAGAACGCGGAGCTCTTCTTTAGCTTATTAAAGATATTTAATTTTGTAATAGAATGGAGCGTAGATTAGTTATTAAGAACAGTAACGGTTTATATACTATCTACCTTACCATACTCAGTAAAGTATTGGTTGGGTAAGTAGTTCTCAATTTCTATATCTATAAGGAGCTATTCAGCCTTATTAACCTCACCCTTAAGATCTTCTACACCTTTATATTAAACTAGGAAGCTTTAAAAGTAGGCTATAGTAACCTTATAATTTCTAACATTTCTTATACTCTAGCAAAACTTATTATATGCCTCCTTTCGCTTATTAAAAAAATGCCTAGTTAACTAGCAATTTGGTTTCTTACAAATATAGCACTTATTCTAGCAATTACTTTAAAATAAACCTCTATAAGGACCTCCACCTTTGCCTTATAGTTGTTAATTATACCCTCTACTATATTGCCTACTACGGCCACCATATATTCAATTAGTCTAGTTATGATTATGTTAGTTAGGCGGGTTAATTAAAGTAGGTTAAAGTTAGGTGTTAAATTGCTATACTTTTTAAGAGCGTAGAGCGGTGCTAACAGAAGATCTTAATTAAGTATATATACCTTTATAAGTATTTGCAGGATTAAAGAAAGTAAGGTTATATTCTTTAACACCTTAGTATGTGCCAATAACTTAATTATATAGGCTGAAATCCTCTTAATATAATTTGGATAAACTATGCTAAATTATCTAAAGTTAATTAAAGAGCTTTTGGAGACAATTAAGCTAAGGGATACCTAGGTTTATAGCAATAATCCTTAGGAAGGTAGTCTCTCTCTATTCTAATATATACTGCTGCTTATTCTCTTCCGTTTTAAAGTAGTATCTTAACTTATATATTATATGGTCGAAATTATATCCTTTTCCTGCCAAACAATTATAATAGAAGGTACTAGCTCGGCCCTTAAGTATAACAGAATAGGCATTATGGTATTAATTAGACTCTATTTTTACCTTCTAGCAACAGTTATAGAAGATACATAGTTTTGAATTAAGAACATTATATAATTCCCTGCTAAACTTCTTCTCCTAATCTAAATAAAGCTTTATAAGCTCTATAAGCAATTTTAAAATGCCTCTAATTTGGGATTAAGGAGGAGGTAAGAGTTGTATTGTAGGCTGCAGTGGGGATATAGGTCTGGTTAGTAGAGTCCAAAGGCTATTGGATTGCGAAGCGATGGGGTCCTATGCCCGCTCTTATTGGGGTATAGTATCTGACGTTGAAGTTATGGGTTAAACTAGAGACAGAGGAGTTAAAGGCAGAGGTAGATTTGTCCTTAGAGGTGTATTACTTAGATTCCATTATGAGTTAAGCTTCCTTATAGTGCGTAGTTGGTGCTTAATCTCTTATGGAGTCTATTTGTGCTCTTCTTTTACATTAATAACCTACTCCTAAATGTTGTCTCTAATAGTACCCCCGTCCATAGGTACAAATACTCTATACTTCTATAAGAAGTTACAGAAGTCTTATATAATATCCTTTTTTATAGGAGTCCATGTTTCCTTTATCTATTTAATAAAGTCCTCCCTTACACAGTACTATAGCATAGTATTATTATATTTACTATTTTTATAGTATACTATACGGTGTAATAAGAATCTATTTAAGTCTTGTTAATTAACATCTTTAAGGTTAGTTATATTGGCGTTCTATGTCTCTAGGTTAATATCGTCCTTATACTTCTTTAGGTAGGTTAACGCCATAGTAGGTATAGTTGGGTAGTAATTGTGATCCTATAGTCTGCAAAGGTACACTAAAGGTATTAAGGTAGTTGTTTGACGCGTTTCGGATTTAACTTAGGACCTTAGGTTTAGTAATACTTCTAACCTAAAGTACTTAACCAAATCTTTATAAACGTGGTTGTTCTATATAATGGACGCAACTTAGTATCTCCTAGTACTTAGTAACACTTCTGTTACTAGTTTTCCGCAAGTCTAAGGTAGTATAGTATTGCTGGGATCCATTCCATATAAGCGTATATAGCACCCCTATATAAGACTGTCTCTTCTGTTTAAAAACCTAGCTGCTCTATGGTTGACTGTATATTCAACCACTAATCAGTATTGGTTACATAGGGTGACTTACCAATAACGACTACTTAAGTAGGTTACAGTGATGTTGGTTAATATGCTTACTATTGGAACGAGGAAGGGCGAGGAGCTTAAGACTCCTCGCCACGCTAGTGCCGCGGCGACACGTGACGACCGCTTGCCTCATTCCCGACAATTATTAAAGGACGAACTACCTAAGGGGGACTTAGGAGGAGCAACTACCATATTACTTAAAACTGTTTCCTTCTCTAGAGACGTTACTCTCTTATTACCTAGCTTAGATAAACCCTATTAGACAAGTTTCCACTTCTTAAAATGGACCTTTTTATAAACTTACTTAAGATGATAAAGGCAGGCATAAGCCAAAGCACGCGCTTTAAGGGCTTAACGATCTTCTTCCCTTACTTTCTTAGTACAAGCATAGTCCTTATCTTAAAGATAATGAATTTTACCTAGGGCGCTTAAAAGCTCATGATTAAGCTTTATAGCGGTAGATTAAATATAAAACCCTAAGGGAAATTAATAAGGGAACTTAAAGACTATTAAGAGTTATAGGATATGTATACTTAGCGTTAGAGACGGAACAAACATTATAGGACAATTGAATGTTTGCTTTAGTATACTCCAAATAAGAGGACAGTTATTGGGCGGCAGGACTTACCAACGTAATGCAAACCAACCCCTCTTTTGTACAACGAGAATACGGAGATGGTATAATCTCACTAAGCGACAGTATTGCGGCAATAGTATGAGAATGACGAGCCATAGACAAAAAGGCTAAGGATTTAGAAACCTTAGAAGGCATAATAAGTAAGGGTATTAACCAGATTAATTAGACGGACATTACACCTCTAGTAGACGACTTAGAGATATTAGGAATCTTTAAGGACAAAGATAAAGAGGAGGGAGATGGTATTACGGACGCTTCAAGTATAATATTATAACTACTTGGAGAGGAGTTAGTGAAAGCTAGTTGGTTAATATAGGCATAGTCTAGGATAGATCTAGTGGAACTATATAATAAGAAATGGTAGCCAAGGTCACGTAATGTGATCTATATAATCTATATAATCTATATAATTTATAGGATAGAGTAGATAGAGTATACATACTTTACAGAGCAAAGGGATTTCTTAGGCGTATGGTTGTGTATTTAAAGGACCACAGTCCCTACCTAGATAGTTCTCTCTTTATAGTAAATCTTAGAATATAATTAGAGTTAATTTATTGGGCAACCACTCTACTAGTTGTTATTATTATTATTCATTACTTAACGTCCAATTCGGATCCCTGTTAGGCCCACGCGGACTACTCCTTATATACATGTAGGGAGAAAACTCTATTTAAGAAAACCCTGTAATCCGTCTCCCCGCCTTTTAGGGCTCGCTTATAAGTCGCCTATAAGTTACCAGTAGTGCTCTACTACCTTACTTTTTAACCTCCTTAGGAACCACTGCTGCTATAACAAACCTACGGACGCGCTAGTATTACACACTGTACTCTACTCCTATAGAGTTATTAGGGGGCGCCTATTACTCACCCCTTTGCTTTCTATTGCTATTTCCTTTGTAACCCAGAACTGGTCTAGTATATTTTGGCTAATAAGCCACCGGGTAGCCGCCTTAAGGCCTTTCTATATTGAGAGTAGTGTATTATAGTTTTCTGTGCTAGCTGCTAAGAGCATTGCTTATTAGCTGGTGCGTAAGGGGTATAATAGTATTACGTGTTTTGGTGTCTATCTTAGCTAGCTATATTCGTACCTTAGGCTACCCACTAGGACACCTACCCAGTAAAGCTAATCTTTTAGTCCTATTATTCCTGTCCTTAAGAGTGTTGCTATTATATTTTCTACCTTTGTTAGGCCCTCTTAGAGCCCTTAGGTATTTACCCCCTATAGTATTACCTATACTATGGCTTAGGTTCCCCTTGCCTAAGTCTACCTCTATACCTTTAACTCCCATTTATCTCTTTAGCGTTGGTCCAACCAGTGTTATATTACGGTAGATGGTTTTCCAGTACTCTTTTATGCTCTACTTTGGCTCCTTTCTCTCCCTTACTATTGTCTTTACTGGCCTTTTACGCATCTCCCTTCCTCCTCTATATAGGCCTGGGCCCTAGCGCCACACTATTCTTTTTCTACTTTCTCCACCTGTTTTCCTAATATATCTTCCCTACTTTAGGGTTGTTGGTTCCTTCTCCTATAGGGCACCCTAGGGTCCCTCTATAGTTTATTTAGGCGTGTCTTAATATACTTTATAACATTAGAGTTGCGTTCCTTTTATACCCTTTGTATTGCATCGGCTTTAATATATAGTTATAGGGGGGGAATATTGGCTTCCTTCTTAAGCAGTGCTGTGGCCGTTTGCTTATACCCGCCTGTTATACTCCTAAGGCAGGCTATTTAGACCTTTTAGAGTGGTTTAAGGAGTAATTTAGGGGGGCCTTTCTTGGTTTCTCTAGTGGCCCAAATACTAGATCTATACGTCATGGTTAGCCGGACAACTACTATATATAGTAGGCGTGACCTCTGGAAGTATAGACCCTATATAGAATTAACAATCCTAGATATAGTAATATACTGTACTTGGCCCTTATAGGCTGCTTGCGCTGTATATACGCTCTACCGGAGCTTGCTGTTTACCTACACTCCTAATACCCTTAGGCCTTAAACCGGTTAACCCCTAAAGCCTTAGATATGGATTATATGCTAAAGATCTGCAGATTAGTTACGTTTTTTTATAAAATGGATTAGCTGGTATTTCTCTAGTAAGAATTAGACTCTATATTATCTTACCTATTCTATATAGGTGTTATAGGCTTTCTCTAGTGTCCTATAGTTCTCTGCGGCTATTGGCCCATATATAATTAGGTTTATATTATTAATAAAGCCTATCCCTTAGGTCGCCCCTTCCTTAAAGGTATTAAGCAGGTTGCTTATAAAGAAGAGAAAGAGTATAGGCAACAGAGGTAATCCTTATAGTATTCCTGTTATAACTGCAATAGGGGGGCTCTAGTATCCACTAAAGACTAGTAATATTTCTTTCTGGCCTATAAATCCTTAAATAAATTAAATAATCTATTCTGGGAAGCCCTTTGCCCTAAGGATATATAGGAGACGCTTATGGGGTATATTGTTATAGGCGCCGCTAATATCTAGGCTAAGTATTAATACTATAAAGTTCTTTCGCATAGCCCATGCAGTTTTAATAGTAGTAGCGAGTAGTGTAAGTGCTAATAGCGTTAAGCGATTCTTTCTTGCCCCTATTTGGCTTTATAGTAGTAAGGCGTGTTCCTCTGCTATATCTGCTATATGGTCCGCTATAACCTTTTCTAAGATCTTGCTTAGGGTGTTTTCTAAGGTAATAGGGCGGTAGCTTCCTGGGATTAAGTAGTCTGCTTTGCCTTCTTTTTATAAGATAACCGTTGTTATAGATCTTTTAAGTCGTAGGTAGTAGCCTATTGCAAAGCATGCTCTAGCTACGTCTGCAAGCCAAGGTGCTATAAGTGGTTTATAGGTCTTTAGGGCTTTGTTTGTCACGGCACTGACCTGACGCGTTGTTATGGCTACGCGTATGCATAAGCACGGACCTAACCCCTGAGCAACACGTATATATACCTGCCTCGTCTCCTATACATAGATCCTCAGACGACATCGTTTGTCAATAATACACAGTCACAGTTACCTCGTTGACCCTCTGCACGTACTGTGACAGTATGTCGTGTCATCACCTACGCCCCTAGTAGGGCTTCGTTTCCACTATCCCAAAGCTTCATTTCCAAAGCTACGACCCTACCCCAGGCGGGATTCTTACCCTCGTTCCACGTTAACACTAACCCAGTAAAATCTCTATCAAATCCATTCGAGTTCCCGAGCCGATATCCTCCTCCCTGTATCTACACGTCCCGAGTTTCCGAGCTGGCTGCAGGGAGACACCCTGCGGGCTATGTTTCTCATGTTTTAACTGTAGTGTCCTCCGAGTCTGTTTCTAGCCATGCTACTGCTTCACGTCCTGAGTTTCTAAGCCGGCTATAGGGAGACACCCTGCGGGCTATGTTCCTTGTGCCTTAATTACAGTGTAAGACTATGGGTTACCGATCTCTTCTCCGTCTCGAGTCCGTTCCTAGCTATTACTTCACGTCCGAGTTTCCTAGGCCGGCTGCAGGGAGTACACCCTGCGGGCTATGTTCCACGTGTCTTAATTACAGTGTAAGACTATGGGTTACCGATCTCGTCCCTGTCTCCATCTCTCCGTCTTCGTCTTCGACAACGATATACTTCAAGTTTACCGCGACAAGAATCTACGCCTTAACCTCAATCTCCGTACTCCGAGCCTTTTGAATCTATACCTCAACCTCGATCTCCGTACTCCGAGCCTTTCGAGTCTATACCTTAACCTCGATCTCCACAACCCCGAGCCATTCGAGAGTTAATATCCGCAATACGCCCCGCGGTTACATTTTTTTTTTTCATCTCCTCCGTTTTCTATATTAGTTTCGCTCCTTCGCCTTAGCTTTACATTGTATCTAGCACTCGAGACGAGTGCTAGCGGAGAGCGATGTAGTAGGGATATAGGTAGGAGGGTCTGAGGACTGTAAGGACGAGGACCTTTAAGGACTGGAAGGACGAGGACTGTGAGGACTGGAAGGACAAGGATATATGTGTCTGTTTTTTTTTTACTTCTGTGTTTTTACTGCCGTTACTTAGCTCACAGGAGCTCGCCTTAGGAAGGGGGATGTACTATCACGGCACTGACCTGACGCGTTGTTATGGCTACGCGTATGCATGAGCACGGACCTGACCCCTGAGCAACACGTATATATACCTACCTCGTCTCCTGTACATAGATCCTCAGACGACATCGTTTGTCAATAATACACAGTCACAGTTACCTCGTTGACCCTCTGCACGTACTGTGACATTGTTTAGGATCCTATCTAGTCCTAGTGCTATGTTATTTAAGAGGCGGCTAATAGTTCTAGCTATTTCTTTAGTTATCATATTGCTGTTAACCCTTAGGTGAGTTACCAGTGTTTTACTAGTAATATTACTAAGGTCTACTGGAGCCGGTTAAGAGAAAAATCTTTCTATAAGGATCTTTGCCTTCTTATTATTATTACTTATAGCCTATAGTTCGCCTGCTCTTTATAGGGGTGGTAGGTATAGATCTTCTACTAGGCGTCCCGCCTTTTTCTTTACCTATTTTGCTATGGTCCAAAGGCCCTTATTATAGGGGAGACTTAGATTAATAGTGTGTTTATTTATAAACCGTCTCTAGTTATTCCTTGCTTTTTTTCTTAGGGTATTCTTTAGCTGGTTTCTTATGTCTTTATATTGTCTCTTGTCCTTAGAATTGTGGCTGCTTATATATTTCCTCCTTACTCGTTGTTGGCCGGCTACAAGGGCCGCGCACTGTGCGGACCATACGTGTCACGTATAGGGGCCCAGTTTTAAAACTAGGTAGTGCTCTTCTAGCCTACTTTTAATTGCTGCCTAGATCCTTTCTAGTCTTTAATTAATTTTCTTAGGGGTAGCCAATGAGCCTTACTTATTTAGTATTAGGTAGATTTCTTCCAGGTTTTAGAGTTATTATTTAATTATATTAAGGAAGCTATCTATGTTAAGCTTCCTTATTGCATATCTTTTGCTATTTAGTTGCGCCTTAATGTCCAGATCTAGTTATATCTAGATAGGGATATAGTCTAAGGTAAGTACCTATTCTTCTTTAGGGGAGCACCTTTTAAGTCTCTAGTATAGGTTTCGTCCATAATTATAAGGTTAATTATACTTTTAGCGGTGCCCTATTACTATATAATTGCACCTAGGGGGGTAGCTAGCTTAAGGCCCCTGTTATTTATAGCTCTTAGTAGGCACTCTACCTGTTAATTAGCAGCAACATAGATGCCCCCCTACTATGGGTGGTAGAGGTTTATATCTCCTAATAGGATAGACTCCGCGTGTTCAGTTTCTAGCAAGCTTATTATAGATATAATATTCTCTATCTATGCTACCCCTTTAACCCTAGGGTTATAGACATTAATAATTTGTACTAGTCCCCTGTATATCTAGATAGTTATAACTGCAATATCTAGGTTAACTGCCTACTATAACTATAAGGCAAGGCTGATATTTTTGCTGATTATAAAGCATATATATATGGCTGCTTTTGGTTTATATAGGAGCTAGAATCCTTAGGGGCAGTATATTAATTATATATAGGTATTATAATACAGCTCTTATATGGCAAGAATATGGTGTTTCTCTGGGTCTAAACTATCTAGTAGGGGCCTTGCTAGACGGTGGTTTGTATTGCCGCAGTTGTACTATATAATGGTTAAGTGGCGGACCCCTAGCGGGGGTCCTTTGCCTCTCCTTTACTCCTTGCTTCTTCCGTTTCCACTTTCTCTAAAATATTTAGAACTTTTATCTTCTATATTTACTCCCTGGCCACTACTTATTTTGTATAGAGCTTTCTATTTCTATATCTTATGTTCCTACTAGCCTTTCTAAATCTAAGTCTATTATTGCCTCCAGTTCTTCCCCCGTTTTTACTGGTTGGCTATATGCTCCTTATAAGCCAGCTATGTATATTATATTTACCGCGTTAAATCTAATTCTTAATTATCCCGGCCTTAAACTTGCTATAGCCGTCTATAGGGGTCTTCCTACTAGGCGTCCTCTCCCTTATATCCCATGTGTCCCTTATGTCCCTATTTGGTCTGGTAATATTGCACAGCGTTGCTTTTAGCCCGTTAAGGCTTGGGATGGCTGGCTTAGCCCCCTAGTATTAAAGGTAGGAAACGCTAGAAAGATACCTGCGTCCCCCTAGCTTATTACCTGTTGTTTCCATTTATATAACCTGGTGTGCAGTTATTCCTATAGCTGTTAAGCCCTTTCCTTCTGTCTTTTATATTTAATGCAGTCTTCTCTCTCCTACGCCTTATGTGTGCTTCGGTAACAGTTCGCGCATTTTATTTAGTCTTAATTTATATATTGTCTTATATTATAGGGGCCTGTATAGTAGCTATAGCATACCTATACTGCGTATGTAGATTGGGTGTGTCCCTATTATATATAGCGATAACATTGTTTTAGGCGTAGTCTATAGTTATAGAGCCTTATGTTGTATATAAGGCCATTTATAATTATTCCTTTTTAGATAAGGAGTTTTTACATTCCTAGTATATATACGCTGACGATAAGGGAGCTATATATTCGTCTATTATCTCCCTAGTGAGTCTTTGGCGCCCCTTATGTCCTCTTATTATTCTTATTATATGCTTAGTTTGTATTTTCCTATTAAAGCTATTAGATTTGGGTAATTATAAGTCCTAGTATAAGGTATTCCGTTTATTTTACTATCTCTTATATAGTTGCTATATTATCCGCCTGGCGTCCCCTTTCTACCTTAAGGCTTATGGGAACTAACAGGACTTTAACTAGGTAATCTTTACAAAGCACTTTTATGCCAATACGCTCTCCTAGCCTGTCCCCTACCTTTACGGCCTATTCCTTTACCTATTAGTCCTTTAGGGTGACTCTAATGTCTCTACTCCTAAGGTGTTAGACTGCGATGGCGTTGTAGACCTTCTTATAAATCTTTATAAGAACTTCTGTTTCTAATTATCCCCTAAGTTCCTCTGCCTTTTTTATATTTGGTTATATTGTGATTATATACCCGGTTATTATTTTTAGGGGGGTAGGTTCCCTATGCTATAGAAGCATAGCTATGGCGGCCTAGGTGCGGTTCGCCTATAGGGGGGGGTTTTATTTATCTTTAATTTTGTTTAGCCGTTAGAGGATTTAATTAAGGGTTTGCTAGAGGGGCGCCTAAGGTTTGCTAGACTGGAGCCATTCTACTAGCTGTATTAGTTTGTAATAGCTAATAGATACTCCCCTATAGTTCCAGATACTAGACGCGTCTAATAGGCTTTATATTTTGTTAGATACCTTCTTAATTAGGGTATTTCTGCTTTCTAGTGTGGTATTCACCCGTCCTTGTTGTTGTTATAGGGGGCCATTGTTGGGTATGGGTCTGGCGGTCGCGCGCGACTGCGTACCACCGTCGTTCCACTTGTGCCTCCCCTGTGATGCATGTATCTCAGGGGATTATTAGGGTGTTTTTTAGGGTTCTTTTAGTTAGTTTAGTCTTTTTGGGCCAGGTGCAGTAAGAGCTCCAAAAGTCGAACTACCAGTTGTTATTATGTTGTTAACTTATTATTTATATCTATATACCCAGCCTATTAACAAGCCCACCGTAGTTCTTACTATAAGATTCTGTTACAGTATTCTTTTTTTTCCTTTCTTATCTGTATAATTAACTCTTTTCTATTATAACTCTTTTATTACTATTTAATTCTGCTTCCAAATTTTTAAGCATTTAAGTATCTTAATTATATTAACCCTAAGCTTTGCTTACTTCTATAAAACTATATAATATGCCCCTAAAAATACCTACTTTGGGTTATTACTTATAGCTAGAATTAATAGAATATTAATAGCCATTAATAAGAGTTGTGGCCAACGCTTATATTGCTTATCTTAATACTACTATTTAAGAGGAGAAACCTTAATATGAAGTGGGTTCTTGGCAATATAGTTCTTATACTTATCTTAGCTCTTTAGGTAATTAAACTTATTAAGGTTTTTAATAAGCTGCTTATATGGATTAAGATCTTCTTTAAATAAGGCCTTCTTATATAATATAGTACTTAATGCTTATAGTAAAGGCTGGGGGCCTTAATACTAACTTTAATACTTATTCTAAAGTTGCTCTACTACATTAAATACTGGCTTTTACTACTTCTTACTCCAATTTGCTTTAATATACTCCGTATAATGTTATGGATAAAGAATAATTGCTATAGCATATAGCGGAGACTTATTAGACTTTAGGTAGTATTTATTAAATACCTCCTAATTAGCCTTAATCCGCTTATAGAAGAATTTATCTTCTTTATAATCTTCCTATTATATAATATTAGCCTATATATACTCCCTCTAAATATATATGCCTTACTAAGCTGTTTTTAAAGTAGTGTATAAGGAGATCTATTTAAAAAAAAGTACATCTAAGATTATTGCATTATGCCCTTAAGTTATAAGAGTTACTTTTTTAAAGACAAGAAGAAAGCCTATTACTATATAAAGCTGTTTCTAGTCTATAGGATTTAGAAAATTATTATTTAAGCCATACTTCTTCGTATATTAATCTATTATAGGCTTATATTAAATAGCAACTTATAATATCTTACACCAGCTATTCCATCTTGTATAATTATTAAGTGGAATTTATCTTCCTGCTAGCTCTTTAATAGCCCTTATACGGCCAAGAGAGCTTTATGTATATATAATATTATTATAAAGCTTTCTAAGGGCGCCCATATCTTAAAAATTTTTATCTTTATTTTTAGCTTTATACAAATTAATCTGCTTAAATTTAACCTTAAAAAGAAAGGCCTAGATGGTAAGATTAATAATATGGCCATTATAATAGATTTGTTTATATAAAGATTTCTATATAATGGCTTCCTCCTCTTTTATATACTTTTTAATTATATAATAAAGAGTATTATTTGTTCCTATATTATCTAAGATAACTATACTAAGCTTTTATATAATCCTATAGTCCTTTAGTATAGGAAGCAGAGTTAAGAACTAATCCTCTTTATTATAAGATTGTACTGTATAAAGAGTAAGGAGAGCTCTAAAGAGTCCTTTTAAGTTTTGCTTAATAAAGTGGGCGCAGACTTTAAGGAGAAGATGCTAATTAGGAGAGGTCTAAATATTAACTAAAAGATAAATACTTAATATTACTAACTAAAGCTTTTTTTGTACAATATCTTTTATTAATTCCCATAATTTTTTAATCCTCTTCTTTACTTATATATAAGTTGTTATAATAAAACCCTCTACCTCTGGATTAAGGACCTAGTAGAATATATGGAACTCTAGCCACTTAATAAGTTAAAGTAAAAGATTTTATATAGTAATAAGGGAAATAAGGGCAGCTGTAATAGCCTCCTTATTAAGAGCGTTTTTAAGTATAAGAGAATTAACCTTTATATAATTATGTTTTATATAAAGCTGCATATATAGATTTTAAAGCTTTTCTTTAATACCTTAATAAATAATATCCGGAGTTTTAGAAACAGTAATGTATAATTATAGCACCTATTATACTAACCGCGTGTTCGGTACGCCAGGTACGCGTTTACGCGTTTAGTGCACCAACCACTCACTTACGCGTCTGGTGCACTTATAAAGCACTAACTAATTAGAGGGAGGACGCATCAGTATATAGACCACGTAGTCTGCTTTATACAATTAACAGTCACCACCATCCTAAAGAGCATACAATACTATACGTATTTCGTGCCCCGGGATACAACTCACTCGTGCTATTAAGTTAGTACGAACACTAATTAGTAAGCGCGCACAGATTAGTAATCACTTAACACCTCCTACCGAGCGATATATACAACAGCGACCACCCATTTAGACTCCTAGTACGACCTGCTAGAAGGTCGGAAGTCGGGAATTACAGACTATCACCAACTCTGTATACTTATTTAAGTCTTAGTACAGTTTACCGGAAGTTATAGACGCGAATATAGACCTTTATGGAACCCCCTATCCTTAACCCTCTTTAAACCTCAAACCCCTATTCCTACTACACCCTCCCTTAATACCCCTAACCTCTTTTCAGACCCCTTACGGAGACCCCTACCCTTCTACGAACCGTTACGGACCCATTAATTACCTTTACGGACCACTATAAGACCCCCCAAACTGTTATGGACCCGCCAATTAATTTTACGGACCATTACAAGACCTCCTCCACCCGCTATAAGCTACTACAACCCGCCACAGCTTATATAGACATACAACGCTATATAATATGGCAGATATAAGCAAGCAAATTAGTAAAGGTTAAAAGAAGTGGAGCTAAGGAGTTAACCTTACGTCTATGGACGACGTCAACAACTATATTAATTTTAAAATCCTTAAATATAGACACTATAAGCTTCTAAACAACGACCTATGGGAGCAATATAAGGAAGACTTTGCGGACTTTACGGAAGCTATTCTTAAGGCTTATAACCCTACTGCTATCTATAACCTACGAACCCTTTTACGTCACCAAGGTGTATAGGTTAAAAAGGATAAACAAGTTACTATTACACGGTCCTTATATAACATAATATAGGAGGAGGACCAAATGGAATAGACTAAAGAGAAAATCCTAGACTAGGTTAAAGCCATAAATAATCTCTCTGCTTCTCCTAAACTTAATAGTATTGCTGGCCTTATACCTAACCTACTTAACTAAATTCGTCCTATAAACCCAAGCGATTTTAGAATTAATCTTACGGGCCAAAGCATACCTAGTACCCAAGTTACGGACCGTAATACCCCTGTAAACCAAAATATAGACTAAAACCCTTCTATTAATAAAGCCATAGATCCGCAACCTGCCTAAGTCACAGATCCGCAAGCTATATATCCGTAAACTACATATCCGTAAGCCATATATCCGCAAGCCACAGATCTACAAGTTATAGATCCGTAACGCACCTAAGTAAAGACCTACGGTAAGGAGCTAGCTAACCTAGCTAAGCTCTACACCGACGAATCCAAGTATAGCGGTGAAAACAATAACTTTAACTTCAAACTGACCATCTTTACGGACCTCTGTTAGAAGGCCGATATTCCTAAATAGAAGTTTAGCCAAGCCTACTCTACTATACTGCGCGGCCTAGCACTTAACCACTACTATACCAACCTTAAGAGTAACCCCCTTGGTGTTCCCTTTAATAAGCTATATAAAGCTACCCGTAACTACTTTAAAGGACTGGAATATAAGCGTAATATCCTTACTTAATGGAATGCGACTAAGCTACGGACCATAATTAATAAGAACACTAAAAAATCAACTATAGAGTGCCTGCAAATTCTTATTAAAGACCTCTAGCACCTATAGCACGGCCTTAACGCTAAGCTTTAAACAGACGACTTTCTGTATAATAAACTTATTACGGCCTGCTAGGAAGTAGAGCCCTATAAATACACCTACTACAAGCCTATAGATACCTTAGCTGGCCTTATTAATAATCTACGCTCCTCTATTATAACGTATAAAGTCTTAAACCTACTAGGCAGCACGCAAGCCTTTATTACGGATATTCAATATCCGCAAACAGACTTAGACGTCTACTTTACGGACCACTACTACCGCCAGTAGTACCTGTACCGACCAAGTCCTACCTGTAACCCCTACAGCAACCCCCGTACAAAAACATACCCCCGTAGACAAACCAGCCAGAAGTGCTTCGTATACGGCAAGGAAAAATGTTGGTCTATAAGGCATACCTAGGAAGAACATAACAAGTCTAGAAAGAGACTTGATAGCCGTATTAGCCAGTTTATTTTGGAATACAAAGGAGAGGAAGTAGAAGAGCCCCCTAATAAGTCAATAGAAGCCCTTATAATTGACTTTAACTTAGACGCTTAGAAATAAGAGACCTCAGAGACATTCCTAACCACTTTTAGACCTTTTACGGACAGCCAAGCCTTTAATATCACAACCGTATTAGCCGACCGTTCCTTTATACACTCAGTTGCGCCTAAAAACCATTCCACAAGCACCCCTATTACGGACGTTATAGATTATGAGCAGGACCCATTTGTATATATTACCACAGAACGCTATACCCCTAAGGAATTCTACGGTGTTATAATCGACATAGGCGCCTCTAAAAAGTCTACTACAGGTTACAGACAATACCTTGCATATAGGACTACCGCAAATGATAATACGGACATTAACACTATGCAAACTAAGGCCATAAACGTCCAATTCGGCATTGGCTTAACTGTATTAATTAGATTAGTTGCAGTTAAGACCCCAATTAGCCTAGTTAACTTCCACATAGTAAAAGCAGACACCCCTTTCTTACTTTGCCTTGCGGATATAGATAGGTTATAGGTTTACTACAACAATATTATAGACACCTTAATCGGCCCTATAACTGCCCTAGGAAGCAAGCATGTTACCCTACTAATTACACAACAATTTAGACACCCGTTCCTTATATAGGGAGAGACTTTACGGACCTATATTTAGGAATCTTTTAACTATAACCCATGCTACCTTACCAGTACGGAGATCCACCGTTTGCATTATCATTTTAGCCACCCATTAGCTGAAAAGCTATATAGAGTCCTTAAACGCTCTGGACACAACGATATTAATAGGAAGGCAGTTAATTACCTAACTAAATACTGCTCCTACTACTAGAAATACGGACGTTCCCTAGGCTAATTCAAGTTTACCCTTTATAAGGATCTTAACTTTAACTATTTAGTATACGTAGACATTATGTACATTAACGGCAGCCTAGTATTATATATAATTAATAAGGCAACCCACTATTAAGCCGCCCGTTGGTTGCAAAATATATCCACAAAGTATACTTAGGATATTTTATAGACCTACTAGATTGACACGTATGTTGGACCTCCTAAGTATATCACCCATAACGCTGGTAGGAACTTCATTAGCAAGGAATTCCAGCAGTATACTACGGCCATAGCTATATCAACAAAAGCCGTTCCAGTTAAGGTGTATTAGTCTGTTGGGCTTATTAAGCGAGCTTACCTAGCCCTACGGAGAGCTTACTAGATTATTATGGACGAGTGTAAGGACATCTAAAAGGAACTGGCTCTACAGATAGCCGTAAAAGCCGTTAACGACACTGCTAGCCTAGATGGACTAGTACCTACCCTCTTAGTCTACGGAGCCTACCTAAGGATAAGTAACCTAAATCCTCCTGCCCCATCTATTACGGAACAAGCAGCTGCAATACGGAAGGCGATAGCCGAGATAGTCAAGCTACAGGCTAAATAAGCTATTAATAACGCCCTGCACCACTATAACGGACCTAACACGACCCTAGTATATAACCTCCCGCTTAACTCTAAAGTCCTTATATAGCGTGAAAGCGGCAAGTGGACCAGACCCTACTGTTTACTAGCTGTAGAAAACGAGATATACTATATACAACTTCCTAGCGGCCCGACCAGCTTTAGAAGCACGTCCGTAAAACCCTACTTTTGGCCCAAAGACACCTATAACGTCAAGCCAGATGAACTAGAAGCAACTGCCGAGCTAGACAAATTAGAGGTAACTACTAAACCAAACAAACCAGAAGCAACCGCCGAACTAAATAAGCTAGAAGCACCCTTGCCTACCCTAAAAGTCCTCCAGAAACCCACTAAACCCGCTATACCTACTATAAAGCGCGGTTAAGGACGCCCCCGAAAGCACCCCATAACTAAAAATACTATAACGGAGACTTACCTAACCTCCGCAGGAATATCCGTAAGGCAATCTCCGCCTGCGGATATATTAGTTCTAGTATAGGAAACCCCCTTTACAGACTTATAACGTAAAGAGATCAACGGACTACTTAAAAAGGGCGTCTTTGCGGTTATAATAGAGAAAGATGTTCCGCAAGGCGTCCGTATATTTAATTTACGCTTTATTAACAAAATTAAGCACCTAGGTACTGATAAAGCTTTTAAAAAATTAAGGCTTGTTATATAAGCCTATAACGACTAAGGGAAGGGCTTAGTCCTTACACAATTACCTACAATTTAACGAGTTAGCCAACGGATTATACTTATACTTATGCCTGGACTACAGTAAAGCAAACCTATAGCTCTTTACCTACGGGATATCTCGTAAGCCTATGTGCAGTCTAATACCTACCTAAGTAGGGATATCTTTATACAGCTACCCCCTGAGCTTAACTTACAACCAGGAACAATCCTACGGGTTATAAAACCTCTATACGGAGTACCAGAAGCTGGAAACCATTGGTTTAAGACATACCACTAATACCACGTTAGTAAACTTAAAATAGAACAGTTAACCTACGACCCCTGCCTCCTATATAGCCTATTAAACGGCCTTAGTATTGTTGGACTCTAAATAGACAATACCCTATTCCTAGTAGACCAGACCTTTGCGGACGCTAAAGAAACTAAACTACAAAAGGTTAAGTTCTTAGTAAAGCTATAAGAGTAGCTAACTAAGCAGAATCCGATTAAGTTTAATAGAGGCCTAATTATATAAAAGGGCAACCTAATTAAGCTAACTTAGGAACGCTAAGCCTAAAACCTAAAACCTATTATAGCAAAGCCTATGGACCTTACCAGTTCCCGCGGAGAGACCTATAAGACCGTAAATATAAAGGACCAATACGCTGTATAGCGTGCAAGAGGCGCCTATATAGCTATAGTCTGCCAACCTGAATCTGCCTACGACTTATCCTTTACGGCCCAGGCAGTAGATCCGTAAGAAGAAAATATCAAGCAGCTTAATAAGCGTATTTAATGGCAAATTGATAACATAACAAGAGGACTTACTTTTGTACTACTAGACCTAAATTCCCTTAGTGTAATAGTATTTACGGATGCCTCCTTTGCTAATAATAAAGACCTATTATCATAAATCGGCTTTATAATTGTACTTATGGACCGTAATTAGGACGCAAATATACTGCACTGGTCTTTAATTAAGTGCAAATAAGTAACCTGTAGTGTACTAGCTTCTAAGCTATATGCACTAGCCTATAGCTTTAATATAGCAGCCGCAATCAAATTAACGGTCTAGAAGATTCTATAACTGGAGCAGTTACCCCTGGTTCTATGCACTAATTTAAAGTCCCTCTACAACTGCCTAGTCAAACTAGGTACAATATAAGAGAAGAGGCTTATGGTTAACCTTATGTGCTTATATTAGGCCTACAAACAGCGCGAGATTATAGAGGTTAAATGGATTAGTAGTAGAGACAACCTAGTAGACGCTATAACTAAGGCAAAGCTATATTAAGCTCTTAAAACCCTAATTGACACAAATAAGCTTAACCTAGAAGTTATAGAATGGGTAGAACGGGACTAATGGAGCACCTATGGTATGTTTACGGCCCGTTAGAAGGCCGTACGGCTCGTTATACAGTATAGGTGGAAAACGGTGGAAAGCTATAGTGGAACTTGGTGGACTTATATAACCCGCCGAATTTTGTAGGGTAGTCGAATTAACTAATCACGATTTTCCATCCCCGGGATGGAAAATCGCTATTAGTTTGCTTAGCACTAGCGCCTTAACAGCCCTTATGATCCGACTTATAGCTCATCTACTGCCCGTTAAAAGGCCGTACGGTTTATCCTATGGACCGTAAGCAGAACTTACGGCCAGCTTAGGGCACCGTTTGGAAGGCAGCCTAGACGGCACCTTGGGGGAGATTTCCTATATATTTTCTTTTGTGTTTTATGGTTCTATTAAAGCAATTACGGAGGCTGTATATAAGTGGTTTCATTTTTCAAGTACCGCCAGTGTATAATTACAGCACCTATTGTACTAACTGCGTGTTTGGTACGCCAGGTACGCGTTTACGCGTTCGGTGCACTAACCACTCGCTTACGCGTCTGGTGCACTTATAAAGCACTGACTAATTAGGGGGAGGACGTATTAGTATATAGACCACGTAGTCTGCTTTATACAATCGACAGTCACCACCATCCCAAAGAGCATATAATACTATACGTATTTCGTGCCCCGGGATACGACTCACTCGTGCTATTAAGTTAGTACGAACAAGTAATCTTATACTTCTTTATAAGATAATTCCGGAAATTTATGGTATACTTTGCGCTATATAGTTCTTCTATATAGTATTTGTAATATGAAATATATTACTTATCCCAGTATTTTTTTAGCTTATTATTATATGGATCTTATATATAGCACCAGATTTTGGGGTTCCTTTTATCTTTTAATCTCTCTATACTAGCAGATAGTGTAGAACTTGATATTTTATTATTAGAAGCCATTTTATTGTATATATAATAAATATTGTAAAAGAAATTTAGGGTTGTGGGGAATGCCAAGAATTATTGGCCGATATTGGCCGATATTGGGTAATTTAGCGATATTGGCCGTCGGATTATTTAAATCTACACTGATGAGGAATGGGTTCCATCGGAAATTGCCACACGTTTATTTGGTAGAGATGCTGACTGACAAAACAGGAGCGGTATTATCCACTTCCAGAACGGTACACTCAGGAAGGTATCCGGTAGCGAAGGGAGAAAATGAGACAGAAACGGAAGACGAAGAACAAGCCTACAAATCTGTCGAACGGACAATGAAGGATGAGGACTGTCTATTGAATGTGGCTCTAGGGCCTCTATATACACATGAGAAAAGAGAGGGGTAGTAGACTAAGTCGGTGATTGAGTCGGTGACCGAGTCAAGGGGTAGGTAACTGAGACAGTAGTAAGACGGTAGTAGGTAAGTCCGATTCAGGTCGACAAGATCCAACAACGCTGAACTGACTAACAAGGGGCTATGGGGATTCCTCGTATATCCAAGCCGGAAAGCAGCAGCTTAGAGTAGCGAAATGTTTCAGCGAAGCACATGAGGTAAGACGCGTGACTGCACGCTTGAATCTATAGTGCAGCATTCCGGCCTTGCAGATGTTAACTGCCATTTTCTGTGGAGCCTAGGTTGGAGGGAAGGAGCCTGGCTTTGGTTCCAGTGTGAGCCCGTCTTCTAACTTCAAGTGACCTTGACCTGTAATTTTCTGCAACTAGCACGTATATATACTTCAATTGAAATCAATTAACCTCTGCACCCGTTTCTAGGGCTCTACAGCCCGAGTGTAATCTTTATAACCTACTTAAAGGGTATCTATCTACTACTTAAAGAGACTTAAAAAAGTATCTAAAGTAATTACAAATCGTGTCCATTTTGTTCACGAATCGTATCCATTTTATTCATGAATCGTGTCTCTCTTGTACGGCTTTTGGGGTTGTTTTTGAGACATTTTGATCACGATTCGTGAGGCCCTGTGACCATAATAGGTTTGCATGAGCCGTATGGATAATACTCGGTTGAGTGAGTGCATGGTTGACCAAGTTGCGTAGATATTTGTTCGTATTCCTTTCCCTTAACCCGCTGGTTCGCGTGCATCTGTTATCGATAACGGGTCAGCCAATCAAGTAAGCTGCACGAGATACTACGTAGTACCCAATTAATTCTAGTCGCGATGCGCGCAAGCGGGTTAAGGGATAAGGTCAAGAAGAAAGCTAATAATGGTTTGTTTAAGCTCTGTTGCCGGCCTTTCTAGAGATATCTCGACCGTTAAAAGATAGTGTGAAGTTTTCTGGGCTTGAAAGCTGCTATGAGGTCTCCGCTAACTGACGTTGATACTGGCCCACAGCCCAGTGTCCCCCCCATGTGTGCGCGCAACACACAGCAATTTCGCTTCGTACGCACTTGTAATTAAGCTTAAAAAGTTAAAGGCTTTACCTTTCTTGCGGGTGCACAGCTCTTTCGGCAAGTGCACAGTATCTACGCTGGATGATGCACTTAACTAGTGATTCCCGAAATTGCTGTGTTGCGCGCGCACACGGGGGACGCCGGAGCCTGTACAGGCTGTACAGAGGTTGGGTTGGCAGTGGCTGGGCGTAGGTCAAAGCGCGTAAGCGAAAAGCAATTTCTTGGTCATGGTTTCCTAGTACAGCCCCATTTATCTTATCCATGTCTCTGATCAGTCTGCAACAACCATTCCAAACCCTCAGCAAAGAGGAGAGCGGAGAGTTAACAAGACGACTCTAGCAAGCCACCTACTAAAGCAAGTATTGGGAGAATGAAGGAAAGATCTTCCGCAAATCTCAATACTTCAAATGCTCTACGAAATGTAAACCAGCTAGCCGTCCATGTCCGTGTTGGCTGTTCCATCAATTAGTGCTCTCAGAGATTTCGGATTTCTCCGTATTATTGATTCAGCCTTGGCAGCGTGGCTTAGCTTTGGCGATGGGGCTGTGCATGGCTGTTCCGCATATTAAACTTGTATCATAAACACTATCAGAGACAGACCATTAGTCCCTAAGGGTCAGAAATCGAGCTGGGGGGCCTGATTGGAAAGCTTCAATCGGCCGGCTAGGGTCACCCGATGCAGCCACACGAACGGGCAAACAGAAACCAAAATATTCTCATCTTGCCGGCGGAAATCGGATTAGATTAGAGGGGGCCTATCTGCTTTTGTCGTTGATTTTACATGCGTTTCTATAGTAATAAGACAGTGAAATCCATCACAATCGTAAGAGTAACAATGTAAAAGTGACTCTGGGAAGCTGTGGTGAGCCTGGGGTGTAGAGATGACTGCGAACACCAAAATTAGAGACTTAGATAGTATATACTCCAGGGCTATCATCAGTTCAATCACTTGCTTGTATGCTATGTCGCGCCAATAATCGTAAATCCCCAACTATCATACAGCTTGCAAATAGGATGAACGAACGAGGGTGTAGCAGTATTAGAAAAATTATTTTTCGACGCCCTCCCACGCTTCATTAGTTTTCTTTGTCAATGGACGACCTACTTATAGTCTCAGCAAGTGTTGATGTGCCCTGCCATTCGCTATCTCTAGTACTACAACGTCTAAGCGGACTGGTGCTTCCACTCATAGTGCTGACAACATCCCATCCCTCTGATACGACGTCTTCATACTTGGGAGGGTTGGGAGGTAAGTCGACAATCTCATATTCGTCTTCCTCGTTCATCTCCGTTTCGATTCGCTCTTTTTCTCTGTGGGTATCTAGTTCCGCTTCGAACTGCTTCAGATCTTCGATATTAGTTAGGTCGCGGTCGATGGACTGCCTCTGCTTTGAAATACAGCATAAATCGTCCCTATCAGTTTGAAATTGTTTTTCATAATCCTCTTGGAGAGTAATGATATTCCTCACTCTAGCCAACTCCATCTCGCGTCTCCGCGCACGATCGATGGCCTCGGCTTGAGTGCTCTCCTCGCGCTGCTTCGCAGCTGCCTTAAGACGCTCCGATGCCTCCCATAAAAGCTCCTCAAACCGCTTGTCCGCTTCCGCCTTTTGCTCAGATGAAGCGTAACTCCTATCAACGAGGGTTTTCTTCGCCTTGATTTTGCAAAGAGGATAGAGAAGTGGCCGGTTCAGCACCTCTGAGAGGAAAGAGTAACCGGACACCTCAACGCCGTGGAGTGTTGAATTGAGAGTGGCGACTTGTGCGCAGGTTATAGCCCAATGGATGGTGGGTTTCGTGCGATCCTCGCAGAAGATGGAAGCCCTAGGTTCGGTAGGCTCGGAGGAGAGACGAATGCGCCTAATGCTTTGTCGTGCGAATGGGGAAAGGTTGTTCAGGAAGAGAGGTAGAAGACCTTCGAGGTCGCGTGGGAAGAACGTTTTATGAGCGTAGAGGACAGGAAGCACGTCATGATAGAGTTCACGGCTAACAAGCAGCAGCGCTGTTGTAAAGGGCTCTCGGGGAATTGGGTCCAGATGGTACAGGAGTTTTGGAGGCTGCGGCCGGGTCACTTTGTAAGACGGGGGTATCCGAGGAGCTCGGCTTATATGGACGAGGGTGCGAGTGGTGGACGGGTCGGTGAGGACGTGGGAGTAGATTTGTTGGCGAATATGGGTAGGAAAAGATAATAACGGGAAGGCGGGAGACTTGTTTCTGAAATGTCGGCTTGAATGTGAGCTGGAGAGCTCCGTTCTCTCTTCATCCTCTGTGGAGTTGGAAGGGAGAGAAGAGTTGCTCTTGGACCGGTTTGGCAACTCTGCCCATGCTCCCCATATTTTCACCAATTCTTCACTTCCCCTACAAAGCTCTCCTTGATATTCTTCATCCCCTTCGAGCATGATTCGGTTTGGCGCTGGATGGTCCTGTATTTGGCGCTGAGGCTGGGATGGTGGCAGATTAACAGTTTGGACATGGTTGCGCACGGCGCCTTGGATGGTCTCGGCATTCATAGCGTCGGTATCGAAGCCGGGCCTTGCATCTGGAGAAAAGGAGAAAGGGATGTTTCCCCGATCCCGAATGACGGCAGGCAGGAGGTGCAGCCACAGTCTCAGCCTTGCAGCAGTGATATAGCGATAATCAAGGTCGGGAGGACAGACCGCAGAGGATCAAGAGTCGAGAAGATAGCCAAGAGGGGCGCTGCTGAATGGCTTTGGAGCTGAGCAGTGCACAGTGATGATGGAGGTAATTGCGGCGATGGCGAAGGGCGATGGAATGCACTTTGCTGCCTAATGAGCATCGCGACAGCACCCCGCCCCGGCAGCTTTGGTCCAGGCCGAATTGGGCTTGGACCGAACGTCGTTCAACGGGCGTCTTTCTCATCTCGTCTCGTTCCATGTCCCGCTTCAAGCCCGTGTCGTTTAATCGTCGCCAGCCGCCAGCCATTTTTGACGGGCTATTGAAGCTCTTCACAGCTATATTTGCGAAGCAGCTTTGACAATTTTCTTGACGAAGTGTGCATCTGCTCAAAGCTCTATTATAATTCTTCCATGTTCTTTTACAAACAGGTTTGAAGCCCTTCAAGAAGGGATAACTGAAAAGTGCAGGAACTCTGGCTGACGGTGTTTTGGCGTCGACTAAACGGGTGATGCCCCATCCGATCGCTTTGCCCTGCAATCGTCGCACGTCCAGCGGTTACTTCTCCAACAATATTGGCATAGAGGCCATTACAGTAAAATCTCTATATTACGATACGGTTTTTGCAGCCGAGCGGATTCGTTATAATGAGGATATCGTTATATAAAAAGTCACGTGTAGGGTAAATAAGCTGAGGAAAGGAGGCCTTAATACCTAAAAGGGTCTAGAATATCTACCTTACGGCCCTCTTCCCGCCTCTCCTATACGAATTCTCTACTGGTTATACCAATATTCGTGGTAGCTTAGCGATATCGTCAAAATTCAGATTATCGTAATATTACACTAAAAAAGCTCCAGAAACCGGCCCCATAAACAAGTGCATAAACAAAAGCAAAACAAAAATTCCTTCCCAGGACCCGAAGCTTGGCACTCTTGGGCTTGACATAGTGGACATGAAACATCAGAATATTGGGGAAACGATCATAAGGTTAGCTTATCAAAGGGGAAGCATAGCCCTATTGACTGTGCCAACCCTCCACCTTCTGCTACTCCACCCAAGCAGCTGTGCCTCAGCCATCTATGTCGGAATCGGAAGCATTCCCGTCAACCTCGGACGAACATGCCTGCCACGGAACATGCCTTCCAGGAACATGCCTGCCACGGGACATCCCACCGATCGGTATGCCTCGTGGTCAGTCCGTGGCAGGGCCATCTTACATCTGGTTGGCCGTTCGAGAACTGTCAGGAAGCCGAAAGTACTGCAGGCAGAGCAGGTACCGGATACTACCCTGCTCTCCTGTTCTTAGGCGGCTGGGATACTTAACATATATCTCCCCGATCTGAACTGTATCCATTAATTGACCATCGCTTTCGCAATATTAACCTACCTCTTATCACGCTTAGTTTAACTTGTTGTTTTAAATTCGTAATACTTCTAATGGATAGCTCTACGGTCCAATCCATTGCCACCGGCTCACAAGATTTTGCTGCCCTTGCTGGCCTCTTCTGCACCGACGGTGTTGAGAAAAACCTCCTCGCTACTCAATATGGATATGGATCCGTTGCCGTATCCTCGATGTCTATCCTAGGCCTATTGGGACTAGTGAAAAGCACCATGAAAGTTGCACTGGGTCTCGATAAATGTACGTACAGAAAGGAACTAACATGCTATTTGGAGAATTTCTAGGACTCAGAGAGTATCAAGGAAGTAACCTCTTCTAACTTTGGATAGGTATTACTGCAGGTTTCACAGTAGACACCTTACGGGGGTGGTATGGTTTCCGTCCAGATGAAGTTGCTCCAATCGACCTCGTGGATTGCGATGTGGTGGACGTAATGCTTTGGGACGAAATCATATTTCTTAGGAAGAAGAAGCAATACCTTCAAAAAGAGCTAAACCCCATCGTTGGTGTGGGAGGAGATTGGCCCGGCGGGCTCCACGGCATCACAGCTATCAATCTCGGCAATGCAAAACGCGAAAACTCCTTTGCTCGACACCCTATATTCATTGCCACCTTCGCCTTGATATGCTCTGGAGCGACGGCATGGCTCTTGCTTATCGTAACCACCAAATGGGATTGGGTCACATATATAGCAGTGCCAGGTCTACATGGAAGTCTTCTCTTCATGCTGACTATCCCCTTGCTGTACGACCTCCAGACAAACCGGCCTGCCACCCACATATCTGCTGGGAAGTATAAAGCTTTATACTCCGGAATAAACGCCAAGACCTACAGGCTACGAATGCTTCAGTCCCGAGTCAAAGGTGGAGATGTGATACACTTCCGTGGCAATACAGACATGCTCGACTCATCATGCATAGCTATTCCGGCCTTTGTAGTAGCTGCCTTCTGTGCCGTTGCCTATGTTTGCCAATACGCTGTTTTGAATGTCGCATCAAGTGGTAGAGCGTTCATTTGGATTGGCTGCCAAGCAGGTACGAGATTGATGATCGGCTTATATTAATGATTTAGTGCAGACTTTGCTAACTGACTGTAGCTCTGGCTCTTGTCCGGGTAGGGTTTTGGGCAGTTAATCCGAAATTCGACGACCCCAAAACTGATATAACGGAATATGCCCTAGTCAGCAACAACGCATCAAAGCGTCTTACCTTTGCCGAACTCATCTGTGCGGCCTCAAGCCAAGAGTCAAAGATGGAACTACGGGTTTGGAATTTCCTTGCCTCCAATGATCTTTACGACATCCTCAGCTTCGCGCTAGAGCTTGAGTGGGACCACAGCACTATCCCCATTGATGAGAAGACTAAGAGTATTCCGATTCTCTTTATGGATATTGGTCGCATCATGCGCAACCGCAGTTCCGGAAAGGAAAAGCAAGAGCTCGAAGAAATTCTCGAAGGTCTCCCACTCCGTCTCGGCCTGTACAAAAACCGTTCAAACCATGTCCGGCCGTTCCTCATGACTGAAACATCCTACAAGCTTGTTCCTTCTGACTACAGCAACGCTTTGACAAGACGTTGGTGCTGGGTGGAGATAACGAAAGAGGTCAACACATTCGGCTATAAGTCGTGTCGAGGCTTTGCAGTTAAAGAAGATGGAGATCGGGTGCATCTCAGAGGACCTGATTGCTGTCACAAACAATGTCAACACCAGCTGCCACCGATTCCAGGCCTTGTCTCGTGCGGAAGTGGTTGTTCCTGGAAGAGACCCACGCAGAATCATCTCGACGTTGACGACTTGAAAACTTTGGCAGATAAGATGAGGCGCATCACTAGGCTCCGAGACCATCTACGGGAAAAAGATCGAGGGACCAGCAATTTGGGCAGACCCGATGTCTATCTCACGGCGACTCCAGGTACCACCACGAGAAAGGGACTCTACTGTGACCCAGAGTATCGTCACGGAGGGACTCTAAGTGACAAAGGTTTCGACTTTGAGCGAGGTGTCACTAGCGTCGCTGACTACATTGCGTGTGGCATATCTTCGCAGTCAGTCCCCTGGACGGTCTGGAAACCCCAGCGTCCTTGGACTAGCTGTCAGAATTTATGGAAGTCGGTAGTGAAGTGGTTTCGAAACCCCACACAAAACCTTCCACGGCGTCAACGCGACTTATTACACAACTCGGAAATATCGTCCATCACTGGCCAATCAGCTTTTGACTCCCTACCTCCATCTGTGCGCACCGCCTCGCCTTTTCATTTTGTCTGATTACATATCCCATGTGCTGTTGATAAAAGCCTCCACACGAGGGGCCATTCATTCCGTTCCCGCCACACCATATGCACTTTGTAAGGGCATTTGAAGTAATTTAGGCTCAGATATAAAATGAACCATGTACGGTTTCTTTTATATCTAACGCTACGCACGAGGGCCCAGCCAGGGCACCGAAGATTGAGTAGACGTCTCAGCAGCTTAACGGATAATATGATAGTCTCTGGAGGCTCCGCCAGTAAACCTGTGCCGAAACATAAACTAGAAAAACTTCCTTCGGACCAAAAAAATTCATAGTAGAAGAAAAAAACATACGACAGTTGGGATTCGCCAGTGGTCACCCACCTGACTACTAGTCAACCGATTCAAGGCTTAAGTATGCGAGAGCGGACGGGATCGCCTGTACTCCTCGATCTCTGATCGTATGTGAAAGAACGGAAGAAAAGTTGAATTCATGATGGCGTATGTTGAGGGTCTCACGAATGTACGAATAAATTATGTTGGATGAGCGGAATGTAAGGCCAGGCAACCTATAAAAAAAGCACGGTATGCAAAAAAAATAATGTAAGGTTAGGATCCTTAGTCCCTTGGTAATTTGATAGTCTTAGTACATGCTTCAATCTTCTGTTTAACGATTCATTCTTTGGTGTTCATCTCACAGGGTTGATCTCATAACACATCTGAGCAGACACTCTGCACCCCTCCCCTTTTCTCAATTTGTAATAATATCATACAACCACCGCCGGCCGTCATCATCACTTGTGTGATGTCTAGTCTCCCGTCTCCTTCTCAACGACCTCCTCGCTCGTGCTGCCTCTCCTAAAAAGAGTCGTCGCGTTCTTCCAAATCGACCCTCTTCTCGAGCCATCAGTCGAAAGGGACCAGACGCTACTCCGGCGGCGCTGGGTATTAGCTAACATAAAAAGATCAGAATCGATATTTGCTAACACCAAGACCGAGCAGGACAAAGGGGTAATTGGCCTGTCAGAGAGACAATGAGCATGGGGCGGAGTGAACGAAGCTTACTCTCGGGCGGCATGTTCGCCAATGTTGCTTTGGCTTCTTCCACGACGGATGCACGGCCTAGATGAGTTTCCTCTACGTTAGCAACGCTTATCACAGCTCGTTACCATACTACTGAAAAAAAGCCCAGCCACTGCTTGTCGAAATCGACAGAGACGGGGAAAACAGGACGGTGGGCCTTACGCAGATTCCCCGCCCCACCGCGTCCGTACGAGGTATGCCTCTCGAGCGTTTCCTCAGCCATATTGCGTATTCTCTTCTCGTCGCTTCAAAGCACGGTTCAAACTCAGAGTGTGGGGATAGTAATCGTAGATACCGGATGTCAGTTGGCAGAAATAGCGCACACAGCACTCAGCGCCCCAACCCAACGCGGAGAGCAAAGCCCAGCATATATACCGCTCCTCCAGCCATCCAGCCAGCTGCTCCCTCCCTCCTCCCTCACTCCAGTTCAGCCTAATTCGCCATCCCTTGCCCACAACGCCCCCCCAATCACTCACACCCCGCCCAATCCCATCCCACAACCTGCACTATCAAGTCCCCCGCCTCCGCCTCCGTCTCTCTTCCACCGGTTTAGTGCCAGCAATCCGGCAGCCGGCCAATAGCGCGCGCTAGCATTATCTCAGCCCTGCCAAGCGGGGCCAGCGGGAACAAGCTTCGTGGGGCTGCCGATCGCACCGCTTGGCCCACTGGCCAATGTGGGGTAGCAGGCTTATCGCAGCAGAATCCCAAACTGCGCAACATCAGCCGACTAGGCCCTCGCACTGCAGGCGCTGAGGGTTGGGTCGTGCGAGGAGGGGCGAGGTATTTGATTGTTTCGTGCAAGGGAGAGCACGGTGCGGGATTGGGGAGGTGCATGCGGTCGGGGTTCTTTTCATGCCTGGCAGCTGGGTCGGGTGGCCTGTGCGTATCGCTCGCTCGCTGTGCCTGGGAGAGCGAGGGGACAGTACGATGCGGTGCGGTACGTGATGCAGCACGATAGAGGCATTAGATGCATATGAACAGAGAGTCATTGTCTGCAGGGCCGAGAGCCACGGTACTTGTACTATACACATACAATTCCCCCCCTCAAACCAAAAAACAAAAAGCCGAAAGCCAAAATGCGCCATCTGCGGTTCGCTTTCTTCGCAAACGCCAGTTTCCTGCGTCTGCACCGAGTTTTCCCAACTTGCCCATGCCGGAGCTGAAAAAAAATAAAAGTAAAAATAAAAGAATCAAAAAAAGAATCCCTTTGCTCCCTCAAAAGCTCCTTGAGCGGCCGCAAAAAATCACCAAACCCAGAAAGAACCAATATACGCCACTGGTACTGTTTTTTCTCCTCGGGTCCCGACTGCGCTGGTAGCACGCAAATCCGCTCCCACCCCGCACACGCACTTCTTTTCAAGGACGAGGCAGATCTTAGGGCCCCCCGTCACGCCGCCCCAAACCCCTTGGAATTCTGCAGCGCAAGCCGCAGCTTCCGCTCCAGCTTCTCCCTATCCGCGTACTCCGGCAGCAGCAGCTTGCCGAAGCAAGTGGAGCTAGTCGGCAGCATCTCGGTATCGCCCGTGACGCGGACGATGCTAAACTGGATGCTGTCGAAGCCGTTGACGGGGACGCGATCCGACGCCGTCACGAACTCGAGCAGCCGCCGCTTCGCCTCGGCGTCGAACGTCGCGACCAGCGCCCAGAAGTCCACGATCAGCGGGTGCGTTGCCGAGTAACCTTCTTCGTACCGTGTCGCGCGCTGTAGGCCCGCTACCTCGATTTCTTGGTGGCCTTCGATCAGCGTTTGCAGGGCTTCTGGCGAGAAGATCTGCAGGGCCGCGCGGTCGATGCAGGTGAAGAAGCCCTTTGTGAAGGCTTCGAACTGCGGGCGGATGCTCTTGTCTGTCAGCCAGAAGATGTAGTCGTCGATGTACCGGTCCCGGTTTTCGTTCGTGACGAGACTCGCTTCTTTGGACTTTGTGAAGGAAACGCGACTCCCGCTGTGTTCCCATGCCGTCTCCTGATCTTCTGTGGTTTGGTGAGATTGCATCCAGTTGAGTATGGCATCGCTGTTGTTATTGTTCCAGTGTAGCGGGTGCACGTTGCGCCGCTCGGGGCGCTCCCAGGCTACACTGCCGAGTTCGGGCAGCGGCACGTTCTCGGGCCAGACAGAAGGGTCTGCGTATAGAGAGGGTAGGTTTTTCCAGACCTTGTCCTTGTCGACCAGATCAGCGGGCCACAGCTCTTCACGATCGAAGGCTTCCATGTCGACGTGAACGACCTGGCCAAATGCCTCGAAACTAAATGAGTAGGTGCGGGTGAAGACATCGCCAACGTCGCCGTCAGACCAGGATCGGAGCTGCTCGAATGCTTTGGCTAAGCTGGGCCAGCCATCACGAATATGGTCGATCGAGGTTACTGGTTTGTTGAGTAGGCGGCGGTAGAAAGCCTTAGGGAATGTAATTGGCAGCGTAACGCCATTGTAGATTGCTAGGGAGAAGAGTAGACCGATGAGTGCGAATCGATAAAGGGGCTCAAGAGATGCTGGTTGAAACCAAGTCATTCGGGTTTCCGGATCGATGTTGAACATGCCTGCAACAATCAGCACGTGCAGAAATGATCCGTGTAAAGTGGTAAAGCTTACCGTTATCCGGATTGAAAACCTCGCTCAGAATGACCCGGAAGAACTCAAGAGAAACACCTCCTTGATCGACTCCAACTTCACCCTCGTCGGCACCCATCTTAACCTTCAGCGGTTTCAAGAACTGCCTCTTCTCCAACCCCCAAAGTTGGTTAAAGGCGTCCTGCAAAGGATTCGTCCTACTGACATCTAATACGAGATACTGTGCTAGAGGAATCTTCATACGTTGGTTGATGACCCACCAGTACTTATCGTCTAGAAATGGATTTAGCTGCCTTCGAAAATGGCTAGTACGCTCTGAAACCTCGTACTGTTTGTACATGTTCGCATAGTTGACTGTCCGGAAGTATGATACCAAATGGCGCGGGAAAAATAGGAATGGGTAAGAGAGCAAATGGAGGGTGTTGGGGTTGGTTGACCGATTAAGGAACTGCGTTGGTGTCTCGACTTGGTCTATGCGCTCATTCAGGTATGGAATATAAAACATATGTGGGTACAAGCTCAAGCTCTCGTGGCGTTCATCTATCTTTATCAATATCGAAGTCTCCAAAAGGGTATTATATAAGAACTTACAGAGGTCAGCCATTATCTCAATGGCACCCCCGACCGCGCTCCACCGATGAACTTCGGCTTTACCATCCCACCCCATTATTATTATTGTCCTCAGCCATTCTAAGAAGATAGAGGTCACAGTCCAACCCGGATCTTCATCTGTCTTTAGATCTCTTCGACTCGCGAGTGCCTGACCTTCGACGATGGCAAGGTGTTTGATGAGTAGATCTGTCAAGTGAAAGCGCGATTCCTGATAATCCTGCTGTTGCTCGGTTGCTCGATCGGATAATGTTTTCAGGATCTCTGAGAAGCATCTTCGAGCGGCAATTCCACGCACCAACCGATCCGATAATCGTAACGCCGGCTCATACTCTAATTCATCAGTGATACCGATCCAAGGATCCAGATATGCATCGTGTTGTGTCTCGGTGGGGCAGTGGGGGAGTATCACACCCCAAGATCTGAGCTTTCTGATCTGTGACCAAGCATGTGGCCAGCCATTGGGAACCGAGGATGTCAGTGCATGAATACATATCATAATTATATGAACGGCGTCGAGATCGCTCAAGTACATGCTTTGGTTACTGTCATCAGATGGAGATAACGGCGGATTCGCGAACATATTCGAGTCGGTTGGCTTTAGTGACGCCCGGAGCCTTGGGCTCTTCTGAACAACGAGCTCCGGTGGCGGGGTGAATAATGCTTTCGTGGCTGTCCAGAGGCTATCAAAAACGAGTGACCCATTCCGCTTGTTCCAGGCTTGAAAGGCGTGGCTCAGCCGGCCGGGATTCATGTGCGGTAATGGGGAATGGCCCCCCTCTTTCCAAGGCTCCTCGCGGAATGATCTTAAGAGCGTGTCCGGATCGCTCAGTGTGTAATACAAGGATCTATTGACAAAAGGCATAGTTCGACGAAGCCTTGTTCGCTTGTCATAGTCAACGATAAAAGACAGACCGGGTATATCGTCATATCTGCTGTGTTGGTGATAGGTATAATTTGCCAGATCGTCCATGATGTCGCAAGAAAGATGCGATGTAACTGGCAATATCATTTCACTGGGACTTTTTGAGCTTGGCCTCAAAACACGGTTTACCCCTGAGACCGCATAGGTTTGATCTGATTTGGATTCAGCTTTACTTCCCTTTAGTGGTAAACTTGGTGGACGGCGTTTGTTGGTCACCTCTGGTGGCGGAGTAGATTTAGTTTCCTCAGTCCCTTCAACTCCTTTGGAATCGTATGTCTTCAATTCGCTCTGTCCGTTGCTGAGATGTTGAGGCAATCGTTGCTTAATCTTACATAGCTGTACTTTTTGCCCGTCCGCTAGATTCTCAGAGTGTACATCAGCAATGGACGGTTTTTGATGCTTTCTGGGGCTTGTTGTATAATGACCTAATGACAGTGAATGGCATCGCTCGGTTTGAGCCGGCTTGTAAGAATGACGTCCATTGCCACCCGGGTGAACAGCGTGACCATTCCCAACAGGCTCTGACTCCGACGGAGGGGGGGAGGAATGTGATCGATTTGCTGCGTCTGAGTTTGATGCTGAGAATTTGGGTCCCTGGCGGGGTTCTTTAATGCCGCTGGTCTGCGATTCCTCCTCCTTGAATCTATCCAAGGGTTCGTCGTGAGACCGTGAGAGCGCGTTGAAAACATCTAATGGACTGGGTAGGTGCTTTGAGTATGAATAAATCACGGAAACAGTATCGAAGACATTTTGTCCCAGGGACTTGTTGTCCTTTTTGGCTTGATGTTGGTTCCTGAGAGTGTTCCAGAATGTACTAGTGTTTTCACTAAGTCCTTCGGCATAGGCCGAAGATCCTTGGTTTTCTACATCCATGTTCCTGCGTTGGGCGCCATCAGGGTTTCTACTGCTGGTTACAAGGCTTGTCACAGCTTGTTCAAGTGGCTTTTCGGGCCCGGTTGTAGGAGTCATCCGGCTTCGGGTATAACCACGGGCCGGCTCTGCCTTCGGCTCATCCACATGCTTCCTCGGGACCTCTCCATCTCCTATCTCCAAGGCTGACGGGGATATTTTAAGGTCGTGAGGACAGAGACCGGCGTAAGGGTTGTTTTGGCTGGCTAGAAAATAGGCAAGGGTTCGGGCGGTAATCGGGGTGGGTACACGGAAGGGCTTTGATGTGAGGCGCCTTTTACAGCTGAGGCAGGTAGGAGTGGTGCAGTATTGCTCTTTGCAGCCAAACTGAATCTGTGAAATATATCTGCGAATCGGTTTAGCACGTGCGCAGAACCAAATGTGTTATTTTACACACCGTCGGACAAGATACTGGAAACGCAATTGTCTCTGTGTGTGAGCAGAATCCATAAGCCTATCGGGGCCATCCACCGATATGGTGTTTCGCATGAGACGATCAGGAGCTCTCTGAAAGCGGTCTTTTTCCAGTCCCCCTTTACTCGGATCGGGTGTCACGACATTATGATCCTCGATTGGAGGACTCTGGGTCCCCCGTAGCGGGCCCGTCATATCATAGATGCCGTGTATGTCTGCGCAGGTAAGGCGAAGTGGGCGTGGAAGAGCTGGTGGAGGGCGAGCCTTCTAGAGCAGGCTGGTGGGAATTAATGGCTGACAAACATCAGGCGAATTAGCGTGAAGGACACACATGGTAAGGGCAGGTGAAGGATTGGGGTTGGAAGATACTGCCTTCACCTTTCGCCTTCCTCGGGGGGGCGAGGTGAAGCAGTGGAGCAGGAGCATTAGAAGGTGTATCTAGATGGGTGTAGAATTAGCTACATGTCTGGCACTCGGAGACGCTCGGTGGCCGCCGAGCCTTTAGAAGTGGCAGGCTAACGTCACCGACCCCACGACAAATTTCACACTCGTCTCATTGCCGAAGCCAACAGCGGATATTGAACCCAGCGGACATTGAACCAACGCCGCGCGCTGGTCATCTGTAATACTCTGCACCCACTGCTTGAATTTTGCCTCTCCAGCTTCCCAATCCCTCTTCCGGATCCTCTTCCGGATCCCTCTTCCCGCTCAGCCTTGACAAGTACATACATGTACCCTTTGGAGTGTATACGCCCTTCTTCCACCACCATATTCCTCCCCTAAGGCTCCCTATCCTTTTCTCACACCACTTTCAACAAAGCCATTCTACTCGAAAACTCTCTTCACTCCTCCATCTCCTCTATCATACTGTCTTCTACATCCCCATGGCCGACACAATGGCGCAGCAGCAACAGCAGAGCGCGCAGTCCACCCACCCTTTTACCTGCAATACCTGCCAAGTAGCCTTCAGGTCAAGTGAACTGCAGAGGACTCATATGCAATCAGACTGGCAGTGAGTAACCCAGGATAGTCTCACGCCGTGAAATCAAACTAACCCCTCGCTCTTTCCTTTCAGCCGATACAATCTCAAGCGCCGAGTGGCCTCTCTCCCTCCTCTGTCCTCGGAGGTCTTTGCGGAGAAGGTTTTGGCTACCAAGGCATCGGCCGCCGCAACCGCCGCACGAGCATCGTTCGAGAAACCATGCACCGTGTGTCAGAAAACGTACTACAGCGAAAACGCTTACAACAACCATCTTAACAGCCAGAAGCACAAGGCGAATGTCACGAGGGCACAGAAGGCCGCATCGTCAACAATCCACGATGATGAAACAGCCTCCATGCTGAGCTCTGCATTCTCCATGGGTGAGCCGGTTGTGGAGCCGGAGTCGAAAGACGTGGTCGATGTGGACGACGCAGAGGCCGAATTTTCGCAGGTTATGAACGACATCAAAAATACCTCATTGGACGAGAAGGAGCCCGTTTCGCGTCGTCCCACGAGGCCGCATCACTCGTCAGTGGAGGACCGACCAGAACACCCGTTATCAACTACCACTACAGCGACGACCACCATGGAAGACGACGATACTGCCTCAACGGCCTCTACCTCCAAGTACAACGCTAACCCCATGTTAAACTGCCTCTTCTGCAACTTTGCTTCTCCAACCTTCCCGCTAAATGTTCAGCACATGGGCCGCTTCCACGGCATGTTCGTCCCAGAGAAGGATTATCTTGTTGACACTGAAGGTCTCATCACCTACTTGTGGAACAAAATTAACGACTTGCACGAGTGCCTCTATTGTGGCAAAGTGGTCCACACGACCCCCGGCATCCAAACCCACATGCGCGACCGCGGACACTGCATGATTGCCTTCGAAAGCGAAGAGGAGCTGATCGAAATCGGCCAATTCTACGACTTCACCAGCACTTACTCGGACGCCGAAGAAGAAGACGACTCCAACAGCACTGACTCGACGACCAACGAAACCGGCGGGATCAAGCTCGGCGCCGCCCGCCAAACCACCACCACCACCATCTCCGGCGACGCATCCGCCGCCGACGACGAGGGCTGGGAAACCGACAGCACGCTCTCGGACGTCCCGACGGACGAGATCACCGCGATCCCGCTGGGCGACCGCTCGCACCGGTACGCGCTGCTGGCGCGCTCGCGGCACCACTCGCACGGCGACCCGCGCCCGCACCGCAGCGCCGACGGCTGGCACTCGCACGCGCACGCAACCCCCGTCGCCGTCTACCACGACGAGTTCGAGCTGCACCTTCCCTCCGGCCGCACCGCCGGCCACCGCTCCCTCAACCGCTACTACCGCCAGAACCTGCGCAACTACCCGGGCGTCGCTGAGCGCATGGAGCTACAGCAGCAGCAGCGGCGCGCCATCGCGTCCGGCAGCGAGTCGTCGCTGGATAGGGATGCCCACGCCGGTGAGGATATGGGCGGGAGGGGCCGCCAGCTCGTCACACGTGCGAATGGCGGCTTGGGTATGGTAGGCGTGAGCGAGGCAAAGAAGGCGGAGATCCGCGCGGTCGAGAAGCGCGAGCGGCGGCGGGAGCAGCGCGAGCGGAATAGGTACCAGGCCGGGAACGAGAAGAGGGGGAATTTCCAGAAACACTTCCGGGTGAGTCCGACGTCTCTGTTTATATCGCTGGGAATAATTGCTGACTGGTTTAACTTTCAGGACCCGCTTCTTCAGTGATCGATTTGCTCGCGGCTTTCGTCGACCTCTTGCTTCTGCGGGAGTGTCCTGTCGCTACTGCATGGACTTGGATGGCAAGCAGGGCTTGTCGTCTAGCCCTGACCACAGCTGTTTCTTCATGCTGATTGATGGATTTATGCATTTTCTTCTTTACGAACCTTATGACGCTTGCATGATAGATTGGTCAGGGGTAAGCTGCATGAATAACGAATCGTAATGAATGGGCCAATATGTTCGGATCCCAATAGCAAGCACTAGGTATGGCTTGGGCAAAAAGCATTCAGATCAGAGGCGGGGGCAGAGAAGACTGGAATCAAAAATTGAGGGATGCATCTGCCCGTCCCGATACCTTTTCGTCTGCGTCACGTGTAACCCGTGATATACTACTCTGCGCCATCATCCTCGTTCAACCGATCGTAAAAGCATAAAAAATCTATCCACACCTCTCCACCTCATTGCTAACCCCTCTCAAAGCCTTCCGGGGCGCTTTTTGGTAGACCCTCGCTTACCAGCCCTATCTCAATCCCCCTTACACCATGCACTCCATCCTCCCATGCATGCACCCCACATCTCTCTCTCCGCCACCCCCATTCCTCACCAGACCCCGCCCCCGACCTACAATAAACTCTTAATAATCTGCCCGCCCTCAAACACATCCCCCGGCTCCAACTTCTGCCACCCATTGACCGCGCCGACCTCCACACAGAGCATGTGCTTGAAGCCATCCTTGGGCGCGAAATCGCCCATGGATGCCGCCTTCTCCGCCCACGGGTTCCAGACCACCGTGTCGTCGAGGTTGTCGCGCACGACGTCGAAGCGCGGGCTGCCGGCCTCGAGCACCGTCGTCGTCCGCTGCGGGATGGAGGGGTAGACGCGGTCGACCTCGCCGCCGATGGAGAGCGCGTGGTGCGTTTCGGCGGCCGTGGTGCCGTTGAGGACTTTGTCTTTGTAGGTCACGCCGAGGAGGCCGGCGATGGTGGTTGTGGTGATGTCCTGTGATGATCCGCTCTGTCAATATTGCTGCGTTCGTGGGAGTGCTGGGGAGACGGGGATGCTAGTCGGTATGAGGGGTCGGGGGTTTAGGACGGGGAGAGGCAGGGATTTGGTATGGGAGAGATAAGGAGTTTTGGGATTCCACGCACCTTGACTCTAAGATACGTATGCAGCAGCATCTGAAACTCAAACACATCACTCCCCTCATTCCGCACATTCATGACCGTCTGCAAACTGTCCTTACCCAGCGTGACGCTGTAGACCAAGCCGAAGTCGTACGGCCACGCCTTGCGCGCCTCCTCGGACAGGTTCGAGCTGTACAGCCCAAAGTCCAGCTTCACCGATGGCGGGTCCTCGGGGCCCTCGGACGTCGACTTGCCCAGGAACTCCCAGCGCGACGTCCGCGCGAACCCGTGCTGCGGCAGCGACGACGTCTCGTGGTTGGGCGGCGGCGGGCCGAACACCTGTATGCAAACTCTACATCAGCATCCAAGCACACACACTCCCCCAGGACATCTGAAGCCAGCCCCAACCGCCCCCCCCCTCCCTTCCCGCAGCAAAAAAAAAAAAGACCAACTCCACTCACCGGAAAAACAACCGGCACCCCCCCGCGAACAGCCTTACTCCCATCCAGCGCCGCCTTCTCGCTCAACCACAGGTTCTCGGTGTCTCCACCGTTGCTCTTCCACGAGACGACGGTCGCGCCGTACAGCAGGATGTCGACGCTGTCGCCGCTGGGCAGGCGCGCGGCGACGCGTCCGCTGCCTGCGCTGATGTCGACCGAAGGGCCCGGCGCCGCCGCGCCCGGCGCGTTGATGGCCTGAGGGCGATTTGCGCGGTCGACCATTGCTGCTGCTGCTGCTGCTGCGCGGTCGGGGAGAGTTTCTACAGCGAGGGGGGGTGGAAGTGTGGGGAGGCGGGCAGCGGCGGAGGTCGAAGGACGATGCGGGTGGAGGGGCACAGCGGTCGTTGGGCAGGATAGGGCAGTGCAGTGGAATGGGAGTCTGTAGCGCAAGATAGAAGCGGGCTGCCACACTCTTATTCTCTTTTCCTCCTTCGATATATCGAGAGCGCGACGCAGGTGAATTGGTTGGATTGCGGATTGGAGATTGGCGAATGCTGAAGCTGAGGAGCGTTGGAGGGGCAGGGCCCGAAAAGACATCCCCTCCCCACTACCACACGTCGTTAGGGAACTGTACTGTAAGCGGGACATTATTCCGGCTGAAACTAGCTCGGGTTTCAGGACTGCAGCCCAGCAATGTACGGATCGACGTCTCAAACACTCCAACTCCCTGACAACGAGATGCACAACAGCCTCGTGATCCCAACCCATAACCATAACCCTTGGACATTCAATGCTCTGGTCTTCGAGATCGCGGCTACAACAGAGAGGTACGCGCGGCGCAGAAGATGATCATTTCAATTCCGGGTTGCCACAACTAGCTCGCAGCCAAGTCCCTATTTACCAATACTATCCCCTACCACACTCAACAGGTCTGATAGTAACGAAGTCGCCCAAGAAACTGTATTTGATAGTTTTCGTCAAAATAATGCCCATCATATAGGGTATTCCAAAAGCATCACCAAAGCAACCAAGCCCATCCAGCCAATCCCACCCCCCTCACCCTCACCCTCACTCCGCCCCTCTCCCCCTCCTCCCCGCCGCATGCACCTCCGTCCGCAGCTCAAACAGCACGTCATCGAACTGCCGCTCCTCCTGACTCCCCAGCACCA